>Ga0180220_1000087_pt1 | contig 174033 bp, 174 predicted proteins | sample eDN5th37CBELigBY_FD_151335 | JGI IMG/M metagenome (GOLD analysis project Ga0180220, IMG submission 151335) | Enriched backyard soil microbial communities from Emeryville, California, USA - eDNA 5th pass 37_C BE-Lig BY (version 2) (version 2) | ecosystem: Environmental > Terrestrial > Soil >... | reverse complement strand
AGTCGGTCTGCTGGGTCTCCCAGGTGATGATGCCGTCCTTGACGTAGACCTTCCACGAGCACGAGCCGGTGCAGTTCACGCCGTGGGTGGAGCGCACGACCTTGTCGTGGGACCACCGGTCGCGGTAGAACACGTCGCCCTGGCGTCCGCCGGTCAGGAACACCTGCCGCAGGTCGTCCGACACCCGCCCCCGCCGCAGGTGCTTGCCGAGCCGCAGCAGCGCGTCCTCGACCGGGCCGTCCGACGTGGTGGTCATGCCCCGCACCCGTCGTGCCCCGCGGCCGTCGCCGCGGCTCGACCAGGTGGAGCCGGCGCCGGCGACGTCGACGGCGCGGACACGTACGACATTCGAGCCTCCTGGAGCGAGCAGGGTGGGCGTTCGGTCGGTCCACTCGCCACTATGCCCACGGCGACCGGGAAGCGCGCGCCGAAACCTCCCCTCGCCCGGCCGTGCGCCGGGCCGGCGCGACGCTCGCTACGGTGACGGCATGACCGAGCGCCCTTCCCCGCCGACCGTCGCCGTCGTCACCGTGTCCGACCGCTGCTCGCGCGGCGAGGCCGAGGACCGGTCGGGGCCGCTCCTCGCGGGGCTGGTCGAGGCGGCGGGCTGGCCCGTGGCCCGGGACCTCGTGCCCGACGGCGCCGCGTCGGTGCGCGACGCCGTCACCCGGGCGGTCGCGGCGGGCGCGCGCGTGGTGCTCACGACGGGCGGGACCGGCGTCGGCCCGCGGGACCTCACGCCCGAGGGGACGCGCGAGGTCGTGGAGCAGGAGATCCCCGGCATCGCCGAGGAGCTGCGTCGGCGCGGCGCGGCGCACGTGCCCGCGGCGGTGCTGTCGCGCGGGATCGCGGGGCTGGTGCCGGGCCCGGCCGGGAGGGCGCTCGTCGTCAACCTGCCCGGCTCGACGGGCGGCGTGCGCGACGGCTGGGCGGTGCTGGAGCCGCTCGTGCCGCACGTGCTCGCCCAGCTCGACGGCGGCGACCACTGACGGTCGCGCGCGGGACCGGAGCGGGTCAGCCGCCGGCGAAGGGCGGGAGGACGTCGACGGTCTCGTCGGCGCCGACCGGGGCGTCGTCGCTCGACGCGCGCACGCCCCCGACGAGGAGCGAGCAGCGCGGCAGGACGTCCGCGAGGCCGGCGTGCCGCGCGACGAGGGCCGCGTGCAGCTCGCCGACCGTCGCGGCGTCGACGGTCTCGGTCTCGGTGCCGGCGGCGTCGCGCGCGCCGGCGAAGTAGCGGACGGTCGCCACGGTCACTCTCCGGGCGCGGTGCCGGGGAGCTCGGGCTCCGGCTCCCAGGCGAGCGCGAGCTCGGCGGCCCGGTCGAGGACCTCCTGCACGCCGCGGCCCGACCCGTCGTGCGCCGCGAGGCCCGCGACGTAGCCCGCGACGAACGTCGTGAGGGGCGCGGCGGGCCGCTCGATGCCGTGCGCGGCGTCGCGCGCGAGGTCGAGGATCGCGCCGATGTCGACGACCGCGGGGTCGAGGTCGAGGTCCTGCGCGAGCGCGTCGACCCAGCGTTCGAGGTTCGTCATCCAGACCTCCGGGTGTCGTCGGGGTGGCCGGGCGCCGGGCGTGCGTCCGCGCCGAGGCGGCGGTCGTGCTCGCGGGCATCCTCCCACGTGTCCACGTCGTCGGTGGCGCCGTCGTCGTCCGGGACGCCGAGCACCGGCAGGTCCGCGAGCAGGCGGCGCACCGACGCGCCGTGCACGGTGGGCAGCGCGTCGAGCGCGGCGTCGAGCGCGGCCCGTTCGTAGAGTCCCACGAGCCACTGCTCGCGTCCGTCGCGCACGGCGAGCACGCCCGCCTCGTCGTGCGTCCGGCGGCGCGCGGCGTCGAGCAGCGCCGGGACGGCCCGGGCCGCGCCGGGGACGTCGCACGCGAGGACGAGCACCCAGGGTGCGGCGCCGTCGTCGGGCAGCGCGGCGAGACCTGCGGCGATCCCGGCCACCGGCCCGCCGAACGGCGGGTCCTCGCGCGTCAGCGCGTAGCGGCCGGGGGCGGCGAGGTCCTCGGGCCCGACGACGACCGTCCGCCGCGCCCCGCGCGTCGCCGCGAGCGCGTGCTCCAGCAGGGGGCGACCCCCGACGACGACCCCCGGCTTGGGCGTCCCGAGGCGCGCCGCGCGGCCCCCGGCGAGCACGACGGCGTCGTGCACGACGGCGGTCGCCTCGCCCTCGGGAGCGGTCGTCACGGCGTGCGGTGCCAGTCGCCGGACTTGCCGCCCGTCTTGGCGACGAGGCGCACGTCCGTGAGCTCGACCGACTTGTCGAGGCCCTTGACCATGTCGACCACGGCGAGCCCGGCGACCGCGACGGCCGTGAGCGCCTCCATCTCGACGCCCGTGCGGTCCGCGGTCCGGACGGTCGCGGTGACGTCGACGCCGTGGTCGCCCACGACGAGGTCGACGACCGCCCCGTGCACCCCGATGACGTGCGCGAGCGGCAGGAGCTCGGCCGTCCGCTTCGCGCCCGCGATTCCGGCGATGCGCGCGACGGCGAGCACGTCGCCCTTGGGGACCGTGCCGTCGCGCAGCGCGGCGACGATCTCGGGCGAGCACCGCACGACCCCGGTGGCGGTCGCGGAGCGGACGGTCGGCTGCTTGGCGGTGACGTCGACCATGCGCGCGTGCCCGCGCTCGTCGAGGTGCGTGAAGCTCATGGCGCCACTCTCGCACGCGCGTCCCGCCCGGCACACGGGCCGTTCGGCCCGGCCCGTGGCGTCAGTCGAGCAGCAGCACGCGCACCGCGTCGCCCGGCTCGACCGCGGTGACGTCCGCGGGGACGACGGCGACGGCGTCGGCGTGCGCGAGCGCGCTCACGCGGTGGGAGCCGGAGCCGCGCGTGGGCGTCTCGCCCGGGCGCGGCTCGCGCGCGCGGCCGGCCGGGACGACCTCGGTCCCGTCGGGCGCGGTGTGCCGCACGAGGACGAGCTGCTCACGCCCCGCGGGCGACGGCCACCCCTCCCCGGCCACGCGCCCGACGAGCACGCGCCGCGGCTCGGGGACGCCGCGCAGCCGGTCGAGCGCGGGCCGCACGAACAGCTCGAACGACACGAACGCGCTCACGGGGTTGCCCGGGAGCGCGAGCCACGGGACGCCGCGCCAGCGCGCGAGACCCTGCGGCTTGCCGGGCTGCATGCCGACGGCGACGAGCCGCGCGTCGGTCACGGCGCTCTCCCACGGCGTCCCCGCCCGGGTCGCGCCGTCGAGGACCTCGCGCACCACGTCGAACGCGCCCGCGCTCACCCCGCCCGTGCTCACGAGCAGGTCGGGCGCGGCGCCGTCGAACGCGGCGAGCACACCGTCGAGGGCCGTGACGAGCGCGCCCGCGGCGTCCCCGACGCCTCCCCGGCGCACGACGTCCGCCCCGGCCGCGCGCGCGGACGCCGCGAGCAGCACGGAGTTCGAGTCGGGGATCCGGCCCGGGCCCGGCGCGGTGCCGGCCGCGACGAGCTCGCTGCCCGTCGAGAGCACCGCCACGCGCGGGGCCCGGTGCACGGTGACGGTCGCGTGCCCGGCGGCCGCCGCGACGCTCACGTGGCGTGCGGTCAGGACGACGCCCGCCGCGACCACGACGTCGCCCCGGCGCACGTCCTCCCCGCGAGGGCGGACGTGCCGCCGCGACGCGTCGTGGATCGCGACCGTCGTGGGCGCGCCGCCCGTCGCGCCCGGCGCGAAGCGGCCCGTCGACGTGCGCTCGACGGGCACCACGACGTCCGCGCCCGCGGGCACGGGCGCGCCCGTCATGATCCGGACCGCCTCGCCCGGGCCGGGTCCCGCCCCGCCCGGCTCGCCTGCCGCGATGTCGCCCACGACGCGCAGCACCACGGGCGACGCCGCCGTCGCCCCGGCCACGTCCGCCGACCGCACCGCGTAGCCGTCCATCGCGGACGCGTCGAACGGGGGCGCGTCGAGCGCCGAGACGACGTCGGCCGCGAGCACCGACCCGACCGCGGCGTCGAGCGGGACGGGCGCGGTCGGCGTCGGGCGGACGAGCGCGAGCGCGTCGTCGGCGTGCTGGGCGATCGTCCGGCGCGGCTCGCGGGTCATGTCCGCACCGTAGCCGAGCCCGGGTGCCGTCCGCGGGCGAGTGGGTTACGTTGGTGGGACGGAGTCATGAAGCGGCCCGAAGCCCCCCGAAACCTGGGAGGACACCATGGCCTCGATCTCCGTGAGCCCCACCACCACGCTCGACCAGACCGCCCCCGTACGCCCCGCAGCCCTCGCCGAGGTGCTCGCCGTCGGCACCCACCTCCTCGTGGGTCAGTACCGGGTCGAGCTGGCCACCGGGACCTGGTGGTGGTCGGACGAGGTGTACACCATGCACGGCTGGGAGCCGGGCGACGTCGTGCCGAGCCTCGACACGCTCCGCTCCCGCAAGCACCCCGACGACCGCGCCCGCGTGGTGCGCGCCGCGACGGACGCGATCCGCTCCGGCCGCCCCTTCTCGTGCGCGCACCGCATCGTCGACGGGCACGGCAAGGCCCGTTCCGTCGTCATCACCGGGCAGGGCCGCCGCGACGCGCGCGGCCGCGTCGTCGAGATCGCGGGCTACGTCGTGGACGTGAGCCCGAGCCACAAGGAGGCGCTCGAGCGCGAGTCGCAGCGCGCGGTGACGCGCGCGTTCGTCAGCCAGGCCGCCGTCGAGCAGGCCAAGGGCGTGCTCATGGCGGTCCACGGCGTCGACGACGTCGCGGCCGGCCAGCTCCTCGCGGAGGCCGCCGGCGAGGCCGGCGTCCCCGTCCAGGAGACCGCGGCCCAGGTGATGCGCGCGCTGAGCAAGGCCGGCGGCGTCGGCCCGACGGCGGAGGCGACGGTCGCGGGTGCGCTCGCCGCCGTGCGCCCGGTCGCCCGGCCCCGCGCGCACGAGGCGCAGCTCGCGCGTCGTCGCGAGCCGGCCCGCTCGTGAGCGCGGACCCCACCGGACGAGGAGGAACCCCATGACGGACGGTGCCGGCTTCCCGGCGCAGCAGCAGGAGCCCCCCGGCCTCACCCGGCCCATGGACCCCGTGCCCGACCACGGCGAGACGTCGTACCGCGGCAGCGGCCGCCTCGACGGCCGCAGGGCGCTCGTCACGGGCGGGGACTCGGGCATCGGCCGGGCGGTGGCCATCGCGTTCGCGCGCGAGGGCGCCGACGTCGCGATCGGCTACCTGCCCGAGGAGCAGGAGGACGCCGAGGAGACGGCGCGCTGGGTCCGCGACGCGGGCCGCACGTGCGTCCTCCTGCCGGGGGACGTGACCGACGAGGCGACCGCGCGGGCCCTGCCCGGGCGGGCGGCCGCGGAGCTCGGCGGGCTCGACGTGCTCGTCAACAACGCGGGGTTCCAGATGGCGCGGCGCGACGCGTTCGAGGACGTCACGACGGACGAGATCGACCGCGTCCTCAAGACCAACCTCTACGCGCTGCTGTGGATCACGCAGTCGGCGCTCGAGCACCTGGGCGAGGGCGCGGCGATCGTCAACAACTCGTCGATCCAGGCGTTCCAGCCCTCGACGTCCCTGCTCGACTACGCGGCGACGAAGGCCGCGATCAACAACCTCACGGTCAACCTCGCGGCGGAGCTCGGCCCGCGCGGCATCCGCGTGAACGCGGTCGCGCCCGGTCCGATCTGGACGCCGCTGCAGCCCGCGACCCAGCCCGAGGAGAAGATCGAGAAGTTCGGGCAGGACACGCCGCTCGGCCGGGCCGGGCAGCCCGCCGAGGTGGCGCCGGCGTTCGTCTTCCTCGCCTCGACGTCGGACGCGAGCTTCGTCTCGGGCACCGTCCTCGGGGTCACGGGGGGCAAGCCGGTGTTCTAGACGGGCACTCCTCCCCGGGCGGGCCGCGGACGGATCGGCCGAGGGCCGCGTCCCACCCGGGAGGGTCGGAGGGCGGGCGGCAGCGCCCGCCCGGGGGCGGGTCCTTCGCGAGAGCGACGGCGCCCGTGACGGGATCAGCCGCCACGCCTTGTGCGGGCGAGACGGCCACCGCCCCCGCCTCGCCCGGGCTCTCACGCCCGGGCGAGGTCCCCGGCGCGCTCGACGCCGCCGCGACGTACGCTGGCCGTCGGAACCGAGCCACGGCGGAGGAGGCGGCGCATGATCACCGAGCCCGGCACGAGCGGGACCGTGAGACCCCAGGGGGTCGGCGGACCGCTGACGGACGTTCCGCTCGCGGAGCTCATGGCCGAGGAGGCCACGGTCGCCGGGCTCATCGCCGAGGCCGCACGGACGCTCGCGGACGAGCCGACGCTCCAGCAGACCCTCGACCGGGTCGTCGAGCTCGCCGTGTCGATGGTCGACGGGTGCGAGTCCGCCGGCATCTCCCTCGTGACGCGCCGCAAGATCGAGAGCCCGTCGGTCTCCGACCCGCTCGTCGCCCGCGGCGACGCCCTCCAGTACGAGCTCGACGAGGGGCCGTGCCTCGACGCGATCCGCGAGCACGCGCTCGTGGAGTCGGGCGACGTCGCGGCCGACCCCCGCTGGCCCCGGTGGGCGCCGCGCGCCGCGGCCGACCTGGGCGTGCGCTCGATGCTGTGCGTCCAGCTCTACACGTCCGCGAACGCGCACGGCGCGCTCAACATGTACGCGACGACGCGCGACGCGTTCGGCCCGGACTCCCACCACCTCGCGTCGACGTTCGCCGCCGTCGCGGCGGCCGCGATCTCGGCCGCGCGCACGGAGGAGCAGCTGCAGTCGGCGGTGCAGACGCGCACCCTCATCGGCCAGGCGCAGGGCATCGTCATGGAGCGCTACTCGCTCACCGCGGCGCGCGCGTTCGCGGTCATGAGCCGCGTGTCGCAGGACGCGAACATCAAGATGGTCGATCTCGCGCGCGAGATCGTCGACACCCGCCGCATCCCCGGCGTCGGGGAGGCGCGGGACGACTGACGCGCGCGCCCGGTCTCCGGGGCGTGCTCCGGCCGCCCGTCGGCTCAGGCGCCGGCGCCGGTCCGCTCGTCGTGCGACGCCCCGGCGTCGGCCAGGATCGCGTCGACCCGGCGGCGCACGTCCTCGTCGACCAGGGGGCCGGGCTCGTCACCGTCCGCCGCGAGACCGTCGACGAGGCGCCGCGAGAGCTCGCGCACCGGGACGTTCGCGACGTTCGAGCGGCGGCGCAGCACCGCGAACGCCTCGTCCGCGTCGATGCGCAGGGACGCCATGAGCACGCCCTTCGCCACGTCGATGACCGACCGCGACGCGTCCGACGCCTGGATCGAGGCCGTCGCCTCGCGGCGCGCGGCCTCGGCGTGCGCCGCCGTGAGGTCCACGAAGTAGCCGACGACCTGCGCCCACGGCAGGTCGCCGCCCGGGTGGGTGGCCTGCGCCGCGACCGCGAGCGTGCGAGTCACGCCCGACGCGTCGACGATGCGGTGCATGGACCCGAACGGCTCACCCGTGCGTGCCGCCTGGGCGAGCTCCCTCGCGACGCGCTCGCGGTCGTCGGGGTGCTTGTGGGAGAGGACGAGGGCGGTCGTCGGGACGACCTCGCCGGGAGAGAACCCGTGCATCACGTACACCTCGTCGGACCGCCACCACGTGTCCGTCGCGACGTCCACGCGGAAGCGGCCCACCGGCTGCGGGTCGCCCGGGCCGAGTGCGGCGAGCAGGTCGGCGAGCGCCGGTGGGACGTCGTCGTCGGGAGCGGTGACGTCGTCGCGCACAGCAGAGTCCATCGATGGGGGTCCCCGAGGGTCGAGCAGGACGGAGCCGATTCCTGACCCCAGCGGGAGGAAGATTGTCGCAGCGACGGCGCGAGGGAGGACCTGTGGACAACGATGTCACGGACGGCCGTGACGAGTCGCCGGACGAGCGCTCCGACCGCAACTGGGTCGAGCTGCTCCAGGAGCTGCGCGTCATGCAGATGGGCGTGCAGATCCTCACCGGGTTCCTCCTCACGCTGCCGTTCCAGCAGCGCTTCGGCGACCTCGACACCTTCCAGACCGGTGTCTACCTCACGCTCGTGGCGCTCGCCGTGCTCTCGACCGGCTTGTTCGTCACGCCCGTGAGCCTGCACCGCGCGCTGTTCCGCAAGCACCGCAAGACGGCGCTGGTCACCCTGAGCGACCGCATCGCCCGGGCCGGCGTGCTGGTCCTCGCGTTCGTCGTCACGGGGACGGTGCTGCTCGTCGTCGACGTCGTGGTGGACCGGACGGCGGCGCTGTGGTCGAGCACGGTGGCGCTCGTCCTGCTCGTCGGGCTGTGGTTCGTCATGCCGCGGCTCGTCGCGCACGGCCCGGCGGAGCACGTCTGAGCGCGGTGCGTCAGGGGGCGGCCGCCTCGGCGCGCGCCCGGACGCCGCGGCGCACCGGACCGAGCGTGAACAGCAGGGTGGCCAGGGCCGTGACGGCGAGCAGCGCGAACCCGAGCCCGTACGTGCCGTCGAGCTGGTAGACGGCGCCCATGAGCAGCGGCGGGATGAAGCCGCCGAGCCCGCCCGCGGCCCCCACGAGGCCCGTGACCGCACCCACCTTCTCGACCGGCGCGACCTTCGACACGAGCGCGAACGTCGCGCCCGACGACGCGCCGAGCGCCGCCGCGAGCCCGAGGAACGCGACCGTCCCGACCGGCACGAGCGACGGCTGGAACGCGACGACCGCGGCGAGCCCCGTCACGACGGCGAAGCACCCCACCGAGACGGGCACGCCCCCGAACCGGTCGGACAGCGCGCCGCCGACGGGACGCATGACCACGGCGAGCACGACGAACCCGGCGGTGCGGGCCGCGGCGTCGGAGGCGGTGAGGTCGTAGGCGTTGACGAGGAACGTCGGCAGGTAGACGGAGAACGCGACGAACCCGCCGAACCCGACCGCGTAGAGCCACGAGAGCTGGAGGGTCGCGGGGAGGCGGAACGTCTGCCACGTGCGCGCCCAGAAGCCGCCCGCGGGCGCGGTGCCGCGACCGGGCGGCACGCGCAGCAGGAGCCACGCCACGACGGCGAACACGGCGAGCACGGCGGCGACGAGCAGGAACGGCGCGGCGTCGCCCCACGCGTCGCGGATGCGCACGGTCGTGAACGCCGAGATCGCGGTGCCGCCCATGCCCATGCCGAAGACGCCGACGGCCGTGCCCCGGCGCGCGGGCGGGTACCACGCGTTGACGAACGGGACCCCGACGGCGAACGCGGTGCCGCCGAGCCCGAGGAAGAACCCGCCGACCAGGAGCGCGACGAAGCTGTCCGCGACGAGGCCCACGAAGAGCACGGGCAGGATCGTCAGCGCGCTCACGAGCGGGAACATCACGCGCGCGCCGAACCGGTCGGTGAGCGCCCCGACGGGGATGCGGCCGAGCGACCCGACCACGACCGGGACGGCCACGAGGACGGACACCTGGACGTCGGTGAGGTCGTAGAGCTGGCCGTACGCCGCGCCGAGCGGGCTGATGAGCGCCCACGCCCAGAAGTTCACGGCGAAGCCGATCGTCGCGAGGACGAGCATGAGCGTCGGGGACGCCGACGCGGGCGGCGGCTGCGCCGCGGAGGGTTCGACGGTCCCGCTCGCGTCCTGCTGCGCCATGGCGACTCCTGAGCCGAGGGTGCCCGCCGTCGGGCACGAGGGAGGTCGTTGCGTCCAGCGACTCCACGCTAACGACGCTCGTCGCGCCGCGCGCGCGGAACCCCCCGTACCGTGGGGGCGTGCTCGACTGGCTCTTCGGGGGCGTGGCCCTGCTCAACGTGTACGCGCTCGCCCTCGTGGTGCTGCGCGCCCCGCTCTACCGCACGCGCGTGTACCGCCCGATGCTGCTCAACATCGGCCTGTCCATCGCCCCCGTGATCGTGCTGGGTCTCGTCGTCCTCGTCGACGCCGTGCTCATCGCCGGCGGCGCGCCGCCCGCGGTCGTCTTCACCGTGGCCGGCGCGGGCCTCCTCGTCTGGCTCCTGCTCCTGCCCAACGCGGGCTACCTCGTCGCGGAGCTCAACTACAGCCACCGGCGCGAGGACGAGCGCGTCCCGCTCTGGTACGACATCGTCGCAGTCCTCACGCTCGCGATGTCGGGCGTCATGAACACGGTCGTCAACGTGTTCCTCGCGCAGGCGCTGCTCGTCATCGTGCTGTACCCGAACGACGACGACCCGTTCCACCGGCCCGTCTCGTGGATCGTCGCGCTCGCGCTCCTCGCGCTCGTGACCGTGGGCATCTACCTCGGCCGGTACGTGCGCTTCAACAGCTGGGACCTGGCCCACCCGGTCCAGTTCGTGCGCAAGCTCGTGCGGCACTTCCGGGCCCGCGGCACCGTGCGCGACGCGCTGCTCTTCGTCGTGCTGCACACCCTGTTCTTCGCGCTGATGTACGCGATCGTCATGGGCCCCGTGACGACGCTGCTCGTGCGCGGGGCCTGACGCCGCCCACCGCCCCCCGTAAGATGCGCGCCGTGACGACGACCGCGCCGAGGGCCGCCCGGGACGTGCCGCTGGTCCGCGCCGTCGTCGGGACGTGGCCCCGCCGCGTGGCGCTCGGCGTCGTCGTCGGCGTCGTGGCCGGCACGGTCGCCGCGGGCGGGCTCGCGCGCCACGTCGCCGCCGACGCCGGCCCGGCCCGCGCGGTCGCGGGCGAGGCCGTCGCGACGGGCCCCTTCGACGTCACGGTGCGGTCGTGGACCGTGACGGACGCCGTGCGGGCCGACGACCTCGAGGGTGCGGGCGCCGACGCGTGGCTCGTCGTGGTCGTGGGGGCCGACAACGCGGACCGCGAGTCGCGCCGCCTCGACCGCACGGCCGTGACGCTCCCGGACGCCCTGCCCGGCGGGCTGGCGCTCGCGGGGGACGCGGAGCCGGACCGGCCGGACCCGACGCTGCTCGTGCGCGACGCGTCGGCCTACCCGCTGCTGCAGCCCGGGCTGCCCGAGGACGTCGCCCTGCTGTGGCCGGTGACGCTGCCCGACGCCGAGGGTGCGGACCTCGACGGCGGGCCCGACGAGCCGCTCACGGTGACGGTCCCGGAGTTCCGGTACCGCGACATGACGGTCGGCGGGGGACGACGGTGGGCCGAGACCGGCGACGTCGTGCTCGTGGACGTCCCGCCCGGCGACGTGCCGCCCGGGATCGTGGACCCGCCCGAGGACGAGGAGGACTGGTGACCGAGCCCGCCGCGGCGACGACCGCCGTCGTGCACCCCGAGCCCGAGGGCGCTTCTGCCCCGCGTCCGCGGCGCGCCGACCGGGCCGCGACCGTCGTGCTGCTCGTCCTCGCCGTCGTCGTCGGGGCGCCCGTCGCGCGCGTCGACACGTGGTGGCCCACGCTCACGCCGACGACGACGCGCGGCGACGTGGGCGACGTCGTCACCGCGGGTCCGTTGCGCGTTCGGGTCGACGACGTGCGCACGGGCACCACGCTCGAGGACGGGTACGACACGCTCACGACGGGCGGCGTCTGGGTCGCCGTCGACCTCGCCGTGTCCGCCTCGACGCGCGAGGCGAGCATCGACACGCTCGAGCTGCGCGACGCCGCGGGTCGGGACCACGAGGCGTCGCAGCGCGCGGGGAACCGTATCCTCAGCCGGTACGTGGACCCGGACGTGCCCGAGGCGGGGACCGTGGTGGTCGAGGTGCCGGAGCGCGCGCTCGACGGCGACCTCGTGCTGCGCGTGCTCACCGAGCACCAGGACGCCGACCTCGACCGCCCGCAGGCGATCGCCGAGATCGACCTGGGCCGCGTCGAGGCGCCCGCGGCCGGGACGGTCGTCGAGGTGGTCGGTCCCGCGCTCGTCCCGGGCGGGTGGGACGCGTGACCGGCGGCTGGTGGCGCACGAACCGGTGGTGGCTCGTCGTGCTGGCGGGCGCGCTCGCGGCGCTGTGCACGATCACGTGGCGGTCGGACGCCGTGCAGGGGTGGTGGGCGAGAGAGCCGCACCGCGCGCACGGGGTCGACGCCGAGGGCTGGGCGCAGGTGGGGGACGTCCGGGCGCGCCTCGCGGGGCTGGAGCAGGTCGACTGGCTCGACGACGGGTACGGCGGTCGCATCGAGGTGCCCGACGGGTACACGCTGTGGGCGGCGGACGTGTCGCTGCGCTCGGACGCGCCCGACGCCCCGGCGAGCGAGGAGGAGGAGTCCTTCTCGTCGTGCGAGGTCGTGCTCGTCGACACCGCCGGGCGCGAGTTCACCGCGGGCGCGTCGGCGCTGCCCGGGATGCCGTACCCCGAGGCCCCGTCCTGCACGGGCGCCGTCTCGAGCCGCAGCACGCAGCACTTCCTCACGCCCGACGACGCCGAGCCGGTCGAGGTCCGCCTCGTCGAGCCCGACCTCATCCCGGACTACTGGGCGCTGCCGGTCCCCGCTCCGGCCTGACCCGTGCCGCCTCGTGCACGCCCTTGACACCGGGGCGATGAATGTTCATAGTGCATGATCAATACTCTCGATGGGAGGACGATCATGACCTGGGTGTCGTGGATGCTCGGAAGCCCGGTGCCGTTCGCTCTCGCTCTCGCGGTCGACCTCACCCTGCTCGCGACGGCCGCCGTCGCCGCGCTCGTGTGGTGGGACGGGCGGCGAGCCGTCTCGCCCAGCTCGGCCGGGCGACGCGCGGTGCGCCACGCGGCGGTGACGAGCGGCGGCGCCGCCGCGCTCGTCGTCGCCGGCGTGCTGGTGCCGCCGCTGTTCTTCGCCCTCGGGATCGTCTCGCTCGGGGCGCGCGGCACGGCGACCGTCCCCCTCGTCGCGCTCGTCGGCGCGCTCGCCGTCCACGCGGTGGGCGAGCTCACGTGGCCACGCCCGCGACACCGGCAGCGCGAGGCGCGGCTCGTCGCGCGCTCCACGGCCGACGTCGTCCCTGCGGCCACCCGGCGGCTCGCCTGGACCTGGGTCGCGGGGATCGCCGTCGTGGCGGCGTCCTTCGGGCTGCTCTCCGACGGCCCGCGCTCGATCTCCCGCGTCGTGACGCCGTACGAGGCGTACACGGTCGCGCCGTTCCCGGGCTGGTTGTGGACGGTGCCGATCGTCGTGGCGGCGGTCGTCGCCGTCGTGGCGTCGGAGGTGGTGCTGCGCCTGGTCGTGTCCCGACCGGCCGTCGAGGACGTGGACGAGGAGTGGGACATGTGGCTGCGGCGCCGGGTCGCCCGCCGCGTCAAGCGCGCCACGCAGCTCGTGCTCGGTCTGACCCTCGGGGGGCTCGTCGCCCTCGGCGGGCTCTCGCTGCGCTGGCTGGGCCTCGGGCTGGGCGACGGCGTCCGGACGGGACCCGGCCTCAGCCCCGGGCACGTGCTGGCGGGGAACGTGCTGCTCGCGGTCGCGTGCGGCGTCGTCCTCGTGGCGCTCGTCGCCCTGGTGTGGCCGGCGCGTGACCCGGCCCCGCGGGCAGCGGGAGCGCGGGTGGCCGAGGAGGCCGCCGCGTGAGCCTCGCCGTCCGCATCGACCTCGACTCCACCACCCCGCACTACGAACAGCTCCGGGCGCAGATCGCGGCCCTCGTCGCGGCGGGCGACCTCACGGACGGTCAGCGGCTGCCGACCGTGCGCGCGCTCGCGAACGACCTCGGCATCGCGCCGGGGACGGTCGCGCGCACGTACCGGGACCTCGAGGCCGCGGGGCTCGTGACGACCCGTCGCCGCGTGGGGACCCTCGTGACGGCGCCCCCCGCCACGCTGTCGCGAGCCGCGGTGACGGAGGCCGCCGCCCGGTTCGTGCAGCTCGCGCGCGACCACGCCCTGACCGACACGGAGATCCGGGACGTCGTCGCGGCGGCGCTCATCGCCGGGGGGCGCCGCGCCGCCGACCCGGCCGCGTCAGACGACTGACGCGGCGGCGCGCGCCCGCGCGGAGCGCCGCGTGCGCAGCGCCGACGGGAGCCCGAGGTTCGCGAGCAGCGCGTCGGCGGCGGCCGCGAGCAGCGCGGTGGTGAGCACCTGGACGACGACGGTCGAGACGATCCCGAGCGGGTCGACGAGCGCGCGCCACGCGACGATCCCGGGCTGCCCGACGACGGCCTGCGCGACCGTGAGGACGACCTGCTCGCCGAGCGTCAGGAGCGCGAACGCGACGCAGAACAGCAGCACCGCGCCCCAGCGGCTGCGCCACAGCATGCCGAGCGCGCCGACGAGCCCGCCGAACCGGCGGCCCGGGTCGAGCATGAGCTCCCAGGCCCGCCGCGCGCCCCGGTCGCCGAGCGTGCGGTTGAACCGGTCGACGACGCGCGTCGCGCGGTCGGCGGGCGTCGTCCCCGGGACGGTCGCGTGCGCGGGGTCGACGACGTCGATCGCCTCGACCCCGTAGACGATCGTCCCGAGCGTGAGCCACGCGAGCGGGACGACGAGGCCCGTGACGACGCCCGCCACGAGGAGGGACGTCGCGGGGCCGAGGGCGTCGACGAGCGGCCGCAGCGCGTCGACGCGCGCGACGACGCCGTCCCACCACGCGCCGACCTCCACGACGACGACCCGCGTGCCCCACCACTCGCGCACCCGGCCCACGACGGCGGTCACGGTGAACGCGCCGACGACGATCCACACGACCTCGCAGTAGCCGGCCACGATGCGCACGGCGGCCGAGCGCGCGCTGTGCCGGGCGTCGGAGCCGGACGAGGCGACGCGGCGGTCGAGGCGCCTCGCGAGGCGGTCGAGGAGCGTGCGTGCCAGGAGCGCGCCGGCGACGACGGCGAGGACGGTGACCCCGAACCCCTCGGGGATCGGGCTGGCCGTCCGGATCCCCGACCCGGCGGCGAACGCGTGGTCGAGCGCCGCCGAGTCGACGTACGTCTGCCAGTCGGACGTCAGTCCGCCGTAGAACTCGTAGATGACGAGGTACGGGACGAGCACCGACGCGATCGAGCCGAGCAGCGTGCGGGCCTCCAGCCGGTCGCGCCCGGACCGCGGCTCGCGGCGCAGCACGTGCAGCATGACGACGATCCCGACGACCGTCGCGAGCGGGGAGAAGCACAGCACGAGGAGTCCGAGCACGCCGGACGACGGCGCGACCGCGAGCGCGGCGCGCAGCGCGAGCTCGTGCAGCACCTCCGCGACGACCGCGACGGCGACGAGCGCGGGCCAGTGCCGGGCGAGCAGCCGGCCGGTGTCGGCGAGCACGCGCAGACCCGCGCGCAGCACCGTGTCCCGGGTGCCCGGCGTCGGGCTCTGGGTGGTCGCCGTGGGGGCCGTCACGCGCGCCAGGGTACCCGCGCGACCGGGGACGTCCGCACCCGGCGGGCCGGGCGTCCCCCTGGCCCCGGCGGCGTCGCGCGCGGGAGGATCGCCTCATGACACGTCACGCGATCGTCGTCGGCGCCGGGATCGCCGGCCTGACCTCCGCCGTCTCGCTCGCGCGCACGGGCTGGGACGTCACCGTGCTCGAGCGTGCGGCCGAGGCCGGCGAGGTCGGGGCGGGGTTCGCCATGTCGCGCAACGCCGTCGCGGCCTTCCGCGGGCTCGGGTTCGACGACGACGACGTCGCCGCACTCGGGTACGCCACGTGGGCGGGCGGCACGTGGGACCTGCACGGGCGCCCGATCCTCGCGCTGCCGGACACGTCGGAGATGCGGGCGTCGGTCGCTCTCGTCGGCGTGCACCGTCGTCGGCTCCACGCCGCCCTGCGGCGACGGGCCGCGGACCTCGGTGTCGAGGTCGTCACCGGCACCCCCGTCGAGGCGCTGGACCCGGGCGACCCCGAGGGTCGGCCGGCCGTCGTGGCCGGACGCGAGGCGGACCTCGTCGTCGGCGCCGACGGGATGCGCAGCGCCGTCCGCTCGGTCCTGTTCCCCGCCGTGCGGCCCGTGCACAGCGGGTACGCGAGCTGGCGCGCGGTCGTCCCCGGCGCGTACGGCGACGTCGCGCTGCGGCAGTACTGGGGGCCGCACGCGGAGTTCGGCGTGCTGCGCGTGGCCGCGGACGAGACGTACTGGTACGGGTACGTCGCGATGCCCGAGCGCACGCGGCTGCGCGACGAGCTCGCCGCCGCGCGGGCACGGTTCGACGGGTGGGCGGAGCCGGTGCGCGACGTCCTCGCCGCGACGCCGCCCGACGTGGTGCTGCGTCACGACGTGCACCACCTGCCCCGCGGCGTCCCGCGCTACGCGTCCGGGCGTGTGGTCCTTGCCGGCGACGCCGCGCACGGCACCCTGCCGACGATGGGTCAGGGCGCGGCCACCGCGCTCGAGGACGGGCTGTGCGTCGGCCTGCTCGTCGGGTCGCCCGTCGCCGCCGGCGGGCGGCTCGCGCCCGCCCTCGTCGGGTACGACGCCGCACGTCGGCCCCGGTGCCGGGCGCTCGCGCGCGCGTCGGTCGCGTCGGGCCGGTTCGGCGCCCACCTCGGCGGCGGGTGGCGCCAGACGGTGCGCAACGGGCTCATGCGGCTCACGCCCGCGGCCGCGATCGAGCGCGGCTCCCGGGCCGCGATGGGCTGGACCCCGCCCGAACCCGCGGCCCCGGTGCCCTGACGGCGGCGCGGACCGCCGCCGGGTGGCGAGGAGCGACGAGGCTACGCGCGCGAGGCGAGGCGGGCGACGACGCGCTTGGCCTCCTTGCCCGCGAACCGGCGCGCGAGGACGCCGACGCCCGCGGCGACGGCCGCGAACGTCACGGCCGAGACGATGCCGACCTCCTCGTCGTCGAGGTCCTTCGGGGCGTCGTGCCCGGTCACCTTGGCCCAGACGAACGTGACGAGCTTCTGCGCGGCCCAGCCCGCGGCGAACGTCAGCGCGACGGTGCCGACCTTCACGGCCAGGGTCTGGTCCTCGGTGTCTGCCACGGCGATCCTCCAGGTCAGGGGCGACGGTGTGCTGCGCACCACCGTAGTCGTCCCGCACCGGCCACGCCGCGCGTGCCGGGCCGCGGTGTAGGCTCGACGCGAACGACAGGGGAGCTCCTGGAGGAGCTGAGAGTGCGGACCACCGCAGACCCTCGAACCTGATCCGGTTAGCACCGGTGGAGGAAGTCGGGAATCTCGATCACCTGCTCGTGCGGTCCTCCGCGCTCCGACGGCGGCCGCGCGGGCCGGTGGACCCCTCCTGAACGTCCTGGGAGGACACATGCAGCGCACGACCACCGGCACCCGCCGACGCACCCTCGCGACCGGGGCCGCCACGACCCTCGCCCTCCTCGCCCTGACCGCGTGCAGCGGCGGCGACGACGCCGCAGGTGGCGACGACGCGTCGTCGGGCGGCACGGTGACCCTGGTGACGCACGACTCGTTCGCCGTGAGCGACGAGGTGCTCGCCGCGTTCGAGGAGGAGAGCGGGCTCACCGTGGAGCAGGTCGCGCCCGGCGACGGCGGCGCGCTCGTCAACCAGCTGATCCTCACGAAGGACTCGCCGCTCGGCGACGTCGTCTTCGGGATCGACAACACGTTCGCGTCGCGCGCGATCGACGAGGGGGTCCTCGACCCGTACACCCCCGCGGGACTCTCGGACTCCGCCGCGTCCTACGCCGTCGGCGACGGCGGCGAGCTCACGGCGATCGACCTCGGCGACGTGTGCGTCAACGTCGACCACGCGTGGTTCGACGAGGCCGGCGTCCCCGAGCCCGTCACGCTCGAGGACCTCACGAAGCCCGAGTACGAGGACCTCCTCGTGGTGACCAACCCGGCCACGTCCTCGCCCGGGCTCGCGTTCCTCCTCGCGACCGTGGGCGCGTTCGGCGAGGACGGGTTCGAGGACTACTGGGCCGACCTGCGCGCCAACGGCGTGAAGGTCGTCGACGGCTGGTCGGACGCCTACTACGTCGACTTCTCCGGCTCCGAGGGCGCAGGCCCGCGCCCTCTGGTGCTGTCGTACTCGACGTCGCCCGCGTTCACGCTCACCGAGGACGGCACCGCCTCGACCACGGGGGCGCTGCTCGACACGTGCTTCCGCCAGGTCGAGTACGCGGGCGTGCTCGCGAACGCGAAGAACCCCGAGGGCGCGCAGCAGCTCCTCGACTTCCTCGTGAGCGAGCCGTTCCAGGCCGACGTCCCCGGGCAGATGTACATGTACCCCGCCGACGACTCCGTCGCGCTCCCCGACGGCTGGGCCGAGTTCGCGCCGCTCGCCGACGAGCCGTTCGAGGTCGCGCCCGAGGACGTCTCGGCGCACCGCGACGAGTGGATCACGGCGTGGACGGCGACGGTCGTCGACTGACGGCGCAGGCACGCCCCGCGGCCGGGGGAGGTCTCGGGCGCGGGGCGCTGTGGGGTCTCGCGGCGGCGGTGCCCCTGGCGTTCCTCGGGGTGTTCTTCGCGTGGCCGGTGGTCACGCTCGTGGCGCGCGGGTTCGTCGGGGAGAGCGGCGGGCTCGACCTGTCGGGGTTCGCGGAGGTGTTCTCGCAGCCGCGCACGTGGCGCATCCTCGGGCTCACGCTGTGGCAGGCGGTGCTCGGCACGGCGTTCTCGCTCCTGCTGGGCGTGCCCGGCGCGTACGTGCTGTACCGGTGCCGGTTCCCCGGGCGGCGGGTCCTGCGCGCGGTCGTCACGGTCCCGTTCGTGCTGCCGACGGTGGTCGTGGGCGTCGCGTTCCGGTCGCTGCTCGTGCAGGGCGGCCCGCTCGGGTTCCTCGGGCTCGACGAGACGTTCGCGGCGATCGTCGTCGCGCTCGTGTTCTTCAACTACTCCGTCGTGGTGCGCACGGTCGGCGGGCTCTGGGAGCACCTCGACCCGCGGGCCGAGCAGGCCGCGCGTGCCCTCGGCGCGACGCCGTGGCGCGCGTTCCGCACCGTGACGCTCCCGGCGCTGACGCCCGCGATCGCGAGCGCCGCGTCGATCGTCTTCCTCTTCTGCGCGACGGCGTTCGGCGTCGTCCTCGTGCTCGGCGGCATCCGCTACGGCACGATCGAGACGGAGATCTGGATCCAGACCACGCAGTTCCTCGACCTGCGCACGGCCGCGGTGCTGTCGGTCGTGCAGCTCGTCGTCGTCGCGGCGGCGCTCACGGTGGCGAACCGCACGCGGGCCCGGCGCGAGCGCGCCCTGAACCTGTCGTCCTCGGCGTCGTCCGCACACCCGATCCGCCTGTGGCGCGACGGCCGCCCGACGGGCGACCTCGTGCCCGCGGCGCTCACCGCGGCCGTCGTCGTCGTGCTCGTCGGGCTGCCGCTCGGCACGCTCCTCGTGCGCTCGTTCCGCGTCCCGGGCGGCGGCTGGGGGCTCGACAACTACGCGAACCTCGGCACGACGGGCGGGCGCAACGCGCTGTCCGTCACGGTGTGGGAGGCGATGGGCAACTCGCTGCGTACGGCCGCGCTCGCGACCGTGCTCGCCGTCGTCATCGGCGGCCTCGTGGCGCTCGTCGTGTCCCGGCGCCCGCGGTCGCGCGGCGGGCGGCGCGCGATCTCTGTCCTCGACTCGGTGTTCATGCTGCCGCTCGGGGTGTCCGCCGTGACGGTCGGCTTCGGGTTCCTCGTCACGCTCGACCGGCCGCTCGGCCTGGACGTCGACCTGCGCACGTCCGGGCTGCTCGTGCCGATCGCGCAGGCCGTCGTCGCGATCCCGCTCGTCGTGCGCACCGTGCTGCCGACGCTGCGCGCGATCGACCCGCGCCTGCGCGAGGCCGCCGCGACCCTCGGCGCCGCGCCCGGGCGCGTGTTCCGCACGGTCGACGGCCCGATCGCCGCCCGGTCGCTCGGCCTCGCGGTCGGGTTCGCGTTCGCCGTCTCGCTCGGGGAGTTCGGCGCCACGTCGTTCCTCGCGCGCCCCGACACCGCGACCCTGCCGGTCGTGATCTTCCGTCTCATCGGGCGTCCCGGCGCCGAGAACTACGGCATGGCGCTCGCGGCGAGCGTCGTGCTCGCGCTGCTCACCGCGACCGTGATGCTGCTCGCCGAGCGGTTGCGCGGCGAAGGACCCGGAGGAGAGTTCTGATGGTGCAGACCGACCCGGCCCCGGCCGCGCACGCGGCCCCGCAGGACGCCCGCCCGGGCACCGCGCCCCGGGACGGCGCGGGGCTCGCGGTGCGCGACGTCGTCGTGCGGTACGGCGGGCGCGGCGGCCGGGGCGGGGGCACGGACCCCGGCACGACGGCGGTCGCGGGCGTCACGCTCGACGTCGCGCCCGGCGAGGTGCTCGCCCTGCTCGGGCCGAGCGGGTGCGGCAAGTCGAGCCTGCTGCGCGCCGTCGCGGGCCTCGAACCCGTCGCGGCGGGCTCGGTGACGTGGGACGGCCGCGACCTCGCGGGCGTCCCCGTGCACCGCCGCGGGTTCGGGCTCATGTTCCAGGAGGGCCAGCTCTTCCCGCACCGCGACGTCGCGGGCAACGTCGCGTACGGGATCGCGGGGCTGCCGCGCGCCGAGCGCGACGCGCGCGTGACCGAGCTGCTCGACGTCGTCGGGCTCGCCGGGTACGGGAGGCGCGCCGTCGCGACGCTCAGCGGGGGAGAGCGGCAGCGTGTCGCGCTCGCGCGGTCGCTCGCGCCGCGGCCGAGGCTGCTCCTGCTCGACGAGCCGCTGTCCGCGCTCGACCGCGGGCTGCGCGAGCGCCTCGCGCTCGACCTGCGCGAGGCGCTGCGGGCGACCGGCACGACGGCCGTCTTCGTCACCCACGACCACGACGAGGCGTTCACCGTCGCCGACCGCGTCGCCGTCATGGACGCCGGCCGGCTCCTCCAGGTCGCGTCGCCCGAGGACCTGTGGCGCGCCCCCGCCTCGCGCCGCGTCGCAGAGTTCCTCGGCTACCAGGCGTTCGTCCCCGCCGAGCTGTCAGCAGCAGGTCGCTCCCTGGACCGACGAGGCGCTGACAACTCTGCGTACGACGGCTCGGACGAGCTGCTCGCTATCGGGCCGCGCGGGCTGCGCGTGGTCGGTACGTCCGGTGCGTCCGACGCCCAGGGCGGCTCGGCGTCGTCGGGCGCCGGCACCTGGGTCGCGACGGTCGTGGGCAGCGTGTTCCGGCGGGGCGCGGCCGAGATCACGGTCGATGTCGTCCTCCCCGGCGCCGACCCCGGCTCACCCGCCCGCCTCGTGGCGCTCGCCGGCACCGGCGGATCGGGCGGCGCCGACGAGGGGCCCGAACCCGGTGCCCGGGTGCACGTCGCGCCCGACCCGGCGGGGTGCGCCGTCGTCCGGGGCTGACGCCCTCACGGACGGCGCTCGCGGCCGTGCGACGGGCGAGAGAGCCGCAGCCGACCTAGCGTCGAAGCATGAGCGACGACGTGACGGCGGGGACGCATCCCCCGGAGAAGACCGGCGGCAAGGCCGCGAAGATCCTCTACCGCCCCGTGGGGCTCGCCAGCTCGATCGTGGGCGGGCTCGTCGCGGGGCAGGTGTTCAAGCAGGTCTACAAGCGCGTCACCCCGGGCCACCGGACCGACGCGCCCAAGCCGCTCGAGTCCGAGTACCGGCTCCGCGAGATCCTCGTCGCGGCGCTGATCCAGGGCGCGATCTTCGCGGCGGTGAAGGCGCTCATCGACCGCGGCGGCGCCCGGGCGTTCGAGCGCTGGACGGGGGAGTGGCCCGGCGACTGACGGTCAGTCCAGGCCGGCGGCGTGGACGAGCAGCGCGACCTGCGTCCGGTTCTCCAGGCCGAGCTTGAGCAGCACGTTCGACACGTGGGCCTTCACCGTCGGGACGCTGAGGAACAGTGCCGCCGCGATCTCGGCGTTCGCCGCGCCGCGGCCCAGCTCGACGGCGACGTCCCGCTCCCGGCCGGTGAGGGCGTCGAGCGCCGCCCGGGCGCGGTCGCGCTCGCCGCCCGCGTCGGCGACCGACGTCATGAGCCGCCGCGCGATCTCCGGCGACAGGACCGGCTCGCCCACAGCTGCCGCGCGCACCGCTGCGACGATCCGCTCCGGCGGCATGTCCTTGAGCAGGTAGCCCGACGCCCCGGCGTGCAGGGCACCGACGACCTCCTCGTCGCTGTCGAACGTCGTGAGTACGACGACGGCGGGCGCGCCCGCCCGCGACCGCACCCGCCGCGTGGCCTCGATCCCGTCGACCCGGGGCATCCGCAGGTCCATGAGCACGACGTCGGTCGGGTGGGCGTCGAGCACCGCCGTGACGTCGGCCCCGTCCGCGGCCTCGCCGACGACCTCGATGCCGTGGGCGCCATCGAGCATGAGGCGCAGCCCGGCGCGGACGAGCGCGTCGTCGTCGACGATCACGAGCCGGGTCCGTGCCGCGTCCCCCGGGCCGCTCCCGCCGTCGTGCCCGCGGTCCGGCCCGTCGTCCCGGGACTCGCTCGCGCGTGCGTCGGCCCCGTGCCCACCCTGCTCGTTCACGCGTCCCACGGTAGCCGGACGTCGAGGACGAACCCGTCGTCCCGCGCCCCGGCGTCGAGGGTCCCGCCGAGCAGGTCCACGCGCTCGCGCAGCCCGACGAGCCCGGTGCCGGTCCCGTCCCCGGACGCGCCGGCGGCCCCGCCCGCGGCGCCCTCGACGGGACCGCCGACCGCGACGAGGCGCGGGCCGCCGTCGGACACCGTGACGCGCACCTCGCCCGCCCGGGCCGTGACCCGCAGGACGACCGGGCTGCCCGGCGCGTGCCGGCGGGCGTTCGTCAGCCCCTCCTGCGCGACGCGGTAGGCCGCGACCTCGACGGTCCGCGGCACGTCCACGGACCCCGATCGCTCGTACGTGACGTCACCGCCTGCCTCGCGCGCCTCGGCGACGAGCCGGTCGACGTCGTCGAGCGTGGGCTGGGGTGCCGGGGCGCCCCCGTCGACGTCCTCGGGGTCGGCGCGCAGCACCCGCACGACGTCGCGCAGGTCGCCGAGCGCGGAGCTCACCCCGGCCCGGACCAGGCCCGCGGCCCGGGCGAGCTGCGCCGGGTCGGCGTCGGGACGGTACTCGAGCGCCCCGGCCGTCGCGGCGAGGAGCGACAGCCGGTGGGCGAGGGTGTCGTGCATCTCGCGGGCGATCCGCGTGCGCTCCGCGACCCGTGCCTCGGCGACGCGGCGCTCCTGCTCGCGCTCGGCGCGCCGGGCGCGGTCGCGCAACGACCACATGAGCTGGGCCCGCGCCTGCCAGTACATGCCCCAGCCGAGCAGGGCGGCGTGCACCGCGAGGTCGCACAGGAGCCACCAGCCGAGCGGCAGGGCCTGCGGCCGCCACAGCGCCTGCACGGCGTGGCCGAGGAACCCGGCGACCGCGACCGGGACCGCCGTGCGTGCCGGGTACCAGCGCGCGACCTGCAGGGTCGCGACCGTCGAGGCGGGGGTCGCGGCGCCGGAGTACGCGGCGAGCGACGCGAGCACCAGGGCGCCGAGCACGGGGGCGTTGCGCGGGGACCGCGACCACAGGAGCGGGAGGGCCGCGAGGGCCAGCACCGCGACGGCGACGTCGATCGCGGGCTGCGCGCCCGGCTCGTCCTGGCCGACGATCCCGGCCGTCGCGAGCACGGTGAGCGCCGCGACGGCGAGCCACGCGACGGCGAACGTCCACCAGGGGACGAGCGGACGGTTCCCGTCACGGCGGGCGGCGGCCGTCGCGAGGACGGGGCGTCGGGCGAGCGGTGGGCAGTCGGTCGGTGTGGTCATGCTCCGGACGTTAGGGGGCGGCGTCGCGGGTGACCACCGACCAAGGTCGGGGGTCGCGGTCCGGCGGGAGGGTGGGGGACCGACCGGGGTCGGGACGGCTCTCGCCCTCCGGCCGGTGCGGCCGACGTCGTGCGACCGCGAACGTGGGGACGTCGGCACCCCGCCGGCCGCGGCCCCGGTCGCGAGAGCCACGCGGCACCGTCGCGTGACGAAGGAGGAGTGTCATGTCCACGACGCCGACCACCCCGCACCGCACCCCGGACGTCCCCCGACACCCCGGCCCGGCCGCCGCGGCCGTCGGACGGCAGGTCCCGGGCGCCGCGCCGGTCCGACGCCGCGTCCCCCGCTGGTCCGTCCCGCTCGCCGCCGCCGCGGCCGCCGCCGTCGTGCTGCTCGTCGGGACGGCGCTCGGCGTCGACCCGCAGGTGCGCTCCGCGACCGGTACCCAGACCGTCGGCGTCGTCGCGGCGGTCGCCACGGCGCTCGTCGTCGGGTACGTGGCCTGGGGCGTGCGCGCCCTGATCGGCCGGATGTCGGCCCGTCGTCCCCGCCGGGGCGAGCTCGCCTGGCTCGTGACGTGCGGCGTCGTGCTCCTCGTCTCCCTGCTCGGCCCCCTCGGGGCGGTGACGCCCGGAGCGGTGGCGCTCCTCGCCGTCGAGCACCTCACGGTCGGCCTGACCCTCGCTCTGGCCCTGCGCCGCTAACCCCCGCCCCCCGGCCCCCGGGCCCCCCACCCCACCCGCCGAACACGAGGTTGCTGTCGTTATCGACCCGATAACGACAGCAACCTCGTGCTCGACCGCGCGCAGGGCCGTGCTCGGCGCGACGATGAGTTCGCGCGGGCGCGACGGTCTGCCCCGTCATCGACCGACCATCCCGACCGGAAGGCCACCCATGACCGCCACGCTCGTGTCCACCCTGTTCATCTCGCTCGACGGCGTCGTCGAGATCGACCCGGTGTGGCACTTCCCGTACTTCGACGACAACATGGCGGCCGCCGTCGACGAGGACTATCGGGACGTCGACGCGCTGCTCCTGGGGCGCGTCACGTACGACAGCTTCGCGGGCGCGTGGCCCGAGCGGGAGACCGCCGGGGGAGAGGACGCGGAGTTCGCCGCGCGGCTGGGCGACATGCGCAAGGTCGTCGCGACGCGCGGGGACCAGGACCTCGGGTGGCGTCACGTCGAGCGCCTCGACGGCGACCTCGTCGACGCGGTGCGCGCGCTCAAGGAGGAGCCCGGGGTGGCCAAGGTGCTCGTCCCGGGGTCGATCTCCGTGGTGCGCCAGCTGCTCGCCGTGGGCCTGCTCGACGAGCTGCGCCTGCTCGTCCACCCCGTCGCGGCGCGCAGGGGCGAGCGGCTGTTCGACGAGGGCGAGCCGCTCTACCCGCTCTCGCTCGTGCGCTCCGAGAGCTACCCGACGGGCGTGGTCCGGCTGATCTACACGCCGGCCGAGCCGCCCGCGGAGGTCGCGTACGACGACGTCGCGGACAAGGTGCCGTCCGGGAACGACTGACCCACCGCCGTCGAGCACGACCTTGCTCGCCCGCGAGAACGACCTTGGTGTCGTTATCCGGTGGATAACGACACCAAGGTCGTGTTCGGCGCAGACGGGTGGGTCAGCTGCGCAGGTCGAGGTAGCGGTCGATGAGGGCCGCGGTGGACGGGTCCTGCGCGGCGAGCGCGTCCTCGTCGCCCGCGACGGCGGGCGCGATCTCGAGCGCGAGCTTCTTGCCGAGCTCGACGCCCCACTGGTCGAAGCTGTCGATGCCCCACACGACGCCCTGGACGAACGTGATGTGCTCGTACAGCGCGATGAGCTGCCCGAGGACCGACGGCGTGAGCGCCGGCGCGAGGATCGACGTCGTGGGGCGGTTCCCCGGGAACGTGCGCGCGCTGACGAGGTGCTCCGCCGTGCCCTCGGCGCGCACCTCGTCCGCGGTCTTGCCGAACGCGAGCGCCTTGGTCTGCGCGAAGAAGTTCGCGAGGAACAGCCCGTGCACGTCCGTGCCCGGCTGGACGGCGCCGCCGTCGCCGACGACGTCGACGAGCGGGTGGGCGGGGTTGGCGACGGCGATGAAGTCGGCCGGGATGAGGCGCGTGCCCTGGTGGATGAGCTGGTAGAACGCGTGCTGGCCGTTGGTGCCGGGCTCGCCCCAGAAGATCTCGCCCGTCTCGGTGGTCACGGGGGAGCCGTCCCAGCGCACGCGCTTGCCGTTGGACTCCATGGTGAGCTGCTGCAGGTACGCGGGGAAGCGGTGCAGGTACTGCGCGTACGGGAGCACGGCGTGCGTGTGCGCGTCGAGGAAGTTCACGTACCAGACGTTGAGCAGGCCCATGAGGACGGGCACGTTGCGCTCGAACGGCGTGCGGCGCACGTGCTCGTCGATCGCGTGGAAGCCCGCGAGGAGCTCGGCGAAGCGCTCGGGCCCGATCGCGATCGCGAGCGACGTGCCGATCGCGGAGTCGACCGAGTAGCGGCCGCCGACCCAGTCCCAGAACCCGAACGCGTTCGCCGGGTCGATCCCGAACGCTGCGACCTTGTCGAGCGCCGTGGAGACGGCGACGAAGTGCTGCGCGACCGCGGCCTGCCGGGCCTCGTCCGTGTCCTCCAGCGCCCCGACGGCCGCGAGCTCGGTCCACAGCCAGTCGCGCGCGAGCCGCGCGTTGGTCAGGGTCTCGAGCGTGCCGAACGTCTTCGACGCGACGACGAAGAGCGTCGTGCGCGGGTCGAGGCCGGCCGTCTTCTCCGCGACGTCCGTCGGGTCGATGTTCGAGACGAACCGGACCTCGATCTCCTCGTGCTTGTACGGCAGCAGCGCCTCGTAGGCCATGACCGGGCCGAGGTCGGAGCCGCCGATGCCGATGTTGACGACCGTGCGCACGCGCTCGCCCGTGACGCCCGTCCACTCGCCCGAGCGCACCTTGTCCGCGAAGTCGTAGACCTTGGCGAGCTCGCGGTGCACGTCCGCGTCCACGTCCTGGCCGTCGACGACGAGGTGCTCGTCGTCGCCCAGCGGCGTCGGGCGGCGCAGGGCCGTGTGCAGCACGGCGCGGTCCTCGGTGACGTTGATGTGCTCGCCCGTGAACATCGCCTCGAGCCGGTCGTCGAGGTGCACCTCCTCGGCCAGGCGCACGAGCAGCTCGATCGTCTCGTCCGTGACGAGGTTCTTCGACAGGTCGACCGTGAGGTCGGCGGCCTGGTGCGTGAGGCGGCGGGCGCGGTCCGGGTCGGCCGCGAACCACGCGCGCAGGTCGGGCTCGACGGTGTCCCGGTGCACCGTGAGCGCGGTCCAGGACGGCGTGGTGGTCGGGTCGGTCGGCGGCGGCACGGGCTGCGAGGTCATGACCACCAACGTACTTTCCGACGTCGGACCTCGCCCACCCCGACCGTCCCGCGGTCGATGGTCCGGTGGCCTCACGAAACGGACCCCTCGGTCCCTCGACGCCGCCCCGCAGCCTGCGCGGGCCGGGCGGGCGTCGGTGGCGCGCGTCAGGATGGGTCGAGCGCCGACGGCGCGCGGCCGGGACCGGCCAGGTGGACCGACGAGGAGGCGACATGGCCGAGGTGGTGCTGTTCCACCACGTGCAGGGGCTGACCGAGGGGGTGCGGACGCTCGCGGAGACGCTGCGCGGGGCGGGGAACGTCGTGCACGTGCCCGATCTCTTCGAGGGGCGCACGTTCGCGACCCTCGACGAGGGCATGGCGCACGTGCAGGAGCTCGGGTTCGGCACGGTCCTGGAGCGCGGGCGCGCCGCGGCGGACGGGTTCGACCCCGCCGTCGTGTACGCCGGGATCTCGCTCGGCGTGCTGCCCGCGCAGATGCTCGCGCAGACGCGCGCAGGCGCCAAGGGCGCGGTGCTGCTCGAGGCGTGCGTGCCGGTGTCGGAGTTCGGCGAGGCGTGGCCCGACGCCGTCCCGGTGCAGGTGCACGGCATGGACGCCGACCCGTCGTTCGCGGGCGAGGGCGACCTCGACGCCGCGCGCGAGCTCGTGGGCTCCACGCCCGACGCGGAGCTGTTCCTCTACCCGGGCGACCGGCACCTGTTCACCGACCCGAGCCTGCCGTCGTACGAGCCGGAGGCCGCCGCGCTCGTCACCGAGCGGGTGATCCGCTTCCTCGACGGCATCCGCTGACCGGGCACCCGGTCCCTCAGGCGGAGGACCCGGGTGCCGGGTCGAGGCTCGGCTTGCACTCGGCGTCGACGCTCGTGGGCGCGAGCCCGAGCGCGACGTCGATCGCGAGCATGTGGTCGTTCTCCTGCGCGTCGCCACGTGCACGGTGCCGTGCCCTGCCCAGGCGTCGGGCGCGTCGAGCGAGGCCGGCACCGGCACGAGGCGCACGCCGTCGGTCACGCGCGGTCCTGCGCCGGGGCGGTCCGCCGCTGCCAGGCGGCCCACACGCCCGCGGGGCGGAACCCGAGGGCCACGTTGATCGCGAGCATGTGGTCGTTCTCCTGCGCGTTCCACGTGTGCACGCGCCGCGTCGCGGGCCGCTCGACCGCGAGCGCGTCGAGGTTCGCGACCTTGACGAGCATGCCGAGGCGCCGCCCGCGGTGCTCGCGGAGCACGAGCGTGTCCTCCTGGAACGCGAAGTCGTCGCGCTCGCGGGGGTAGGCGAAGACCGTGAACGCGGCGAGCGTGCGCGTCGGCACGTGCTCGGCGACCGTCACGAGGAACCCGTTGCGCCGCTCGGCCTGCTCGCCGACCCAGATCCGCACGCGCCGCGCGTCCCACGGGTCCTCGCCGTAGTCGACGCCGCCCGTGGGGGCGTCGGTGCTCATGCGCGTGAACAGCAGGGCCACCTGGTCGAGCCACGCGTCCGGGACCTCGTCCGTCCACGTGTGCAGGCGGTAGTCGTCGCCGGCACGCCCCCGCGCCGCGTCCCGGTGGGCGTCGAGCGTCTCGCGCGGCACCGGCAGGTCGAGCACCGAGTGCCGCTCGACCTGCTCCAGCACGTAGCCGCGCGTGCGGAGCAGGCGCGGACCCGGCGCGTCGGCGGGTACGCGGCCCGCGCCCGTCGTGGCCTCCAGCGCGCCCGGTCCGGGTGGCGGCTCGACGCCGTGGCTCGTGTCCGAGAAGAGCACGGTGCGCCCCGCGTCGAGGTTGAGCCGCTCCCCGAGGTCCAGCAGAGCGGAGCCGATCCCGCGCCCGCGCTCGGCGGGGCGCACGAACGCGTACGCCTCGCCCAGGTGCTCGTTGCTCGTCAGGGGACGGCCGACGTACAGGTGCGCGACGACGTCGTGCACCGCGGGCCGGGCGCCGTCCTCGGCGAGGGCGCGGGCCGCGGCGGAGCGCAGGACGACGAAGCGCCGCTTCGCCTCGTACTCCTGGTGGTCCATGCCGGAGAGCACGTCCCGCGGGCGCACCGCGAGGTCGTCGTACCCGTGGGTCTCCAGCTCGATCTCGCGCGCGACGTCCGCGACCGCGCGGTACGCCCACGCGTCCGGGTCGTCGAGCGAGGCGGGGTGCGGGGCCTCCACCAGGGCGTACCCCTCGGGGAGGACGACGGGAAGGGCCGTGCCGGCGACGCTGCTCATGCACTCCAGCGTGGAGGCCCGCCCGCGCGGGTGTCCACGGCAATACGCCGGGGGCGGACGCACGGACGGCCCGGCCCCCTGAGGGGACCGGGCCGTCCGTGGGAGCGGGCCGCCGGTGCGGCCGACGCCGTCAGGTGCGCTTGCGGCTCGTGAACCACGACCAGATGAACACGACGATGATCGAGCCGACGAGCGCGAATCCCCACGTGCCGAGGTCGAAGAACTCCTCGTTGACGTCGGTGTTGAACACCGCCGAGGCGATGAACCCGCCGAGCAGCGCCCCCACGATCCCCAGCAGCAGGGTGACGATCCAGCCGCCCTTCTGCTTGCCCGGCACGATCGCGCGAGCGATGGCACCCATGATGAGGCCGATGACGATCCAGCCGATGATGCCCATGTCTAGTCTCCGTTCCGGTCAGACAGGTCCGGCCAAAGGGACTCTCGTCACGAATGGCCTGGCACCACCGTGACACGGTTGCCCGGGGCCCGCACCCCGACGGCTGCCGGCGAGCGTCGGCGCCCGGCCGGTACGGCACCGACGTCTCGTAGGCTCGGAGGGTGGCGACGACCGAGACGACGAGCGCGCGCGTCGACAGCTGGCTGTGGGCGGTCCGCGTCTTCAAGAGCCGCTCGCAGGCCACGGCCGCGGTCAAGGCCGGGCACGTGCGGGTCAACGGCGAGCGCGCCAAACCGGCGACGAACGTGCGGGTGGGTGACCGCGTCGTCGTGCGCGGCGGTCTCGTCGAGCGGATCCTCGTCGTCGAGAAGGTGCTCGTGAAGCGGGTCTCGGCGCCGCTCGCGGCGCAGGCGGTGATCGACCAGAGCCCGCCCCCGCCGCCCAAGGAGCTCGCCGTGCGGGTCGCCGTGCGCGACCGCGGGGCCGGTCGCCCGACGAAGCGCGAGCGCCGCGACATCGACCGCCTCCGCGGGCGCGGCTGACACCTCGCGGCCTGCCCAGACCTCCGGACGCCGGACGCGACGGCGGCCGACCGCCGCGCCCGGGAGGACGCGCCGGTCGGCCGCTGACGCGGACCAGGTCAGGTCAGCAGGCGCCGAGGTCCTTCCAGACGCCCCACTGCCCGCTCTGCGCGGGGTTCTCGCCCGTCGTCCACCACTTGGCCTGGTAGTTCCGGCCGTCGTGGGAGACGTTCGCGCCGCCGAGGTAGACGGCGCTCGCGGACCACGCGGGCGCGGTGCAGTCGCCCGGCTCGGGGTCGGTGGGCTCCGGGTCCGGGTCGCCCGGGTCCGTGCCGCCGCTGCCGATCGTGAGGTCGACGCAGTTGTAGAACGCGTTCACCGTGTTCGACACGTTCCAGCGCGCGAGGATCGTGTGGTTGCCCTGGGGCAGGCCCGTGAGCGTGTGGGAGATGTTGCTCGGCGGCTGCGCCCCGTTCTGGTTGAACGTCTTGAACAGCACGCCGTCGACGAAGTACTCCCACGTGCTCGTGTTGTGCGCCGCGGTGAGCTTCCACTGGAACGTCACCGTGGTGCCGGTCTGCGTGCGCGGCCACGGCTTGCTCGTGTCGTCGAGGATCGTGAACCCGCTGCCGCCCGAGCACTTCATCGAGCCCTTGGGCGCCTCGACGGACTGGGGCTCGTACTTGATCGAGCCGCAGTCGAACGACGTCGTCCCCTTCGCGCAGTGGTCCTGCCGGCTCGGCGGGGACGTGATCCAGCCGTGGGCGCTGGCGCTCGGGGCGACGGCCACGGGCGCGATGATCGCGACCGCGCCGACGACCGCTGCCAGGAGTACCGCTCTCAGTCTTCGCATGACGTGTCTCGCTCTCCATCCGGTGGTGCATGGGTCCATGCGGCGCGCTTCGTCGCGGGCCGCTCTCGGATCGGGCTCTGTTGACGCTACGAAACGTCAGGAGTGCGGACAATTGGGCAAAGCCCGTACGTGCTTCCGCGTAGCGGCGCCGCCGTGGGGTCGCGGACAGCACGACGGCGGGCGGCCGGCCCCGCAGGACCGGCCGCCCGCCGTCGCGGGACGTCAGCGCGTCAGCAGGCGCCGACGAGCTTCCAGGGGCCCCACTCCTCGGCGCCCGGGACGTTGTTCTGCGTCCACCACTTCGCCTCGTAGACGTTGCCCTCGTGCGAGACCTTCGTCCCGCCGGTGTACGTCGCGGTCGACGACCACGCCGCGTCGGTGCACTCGCCCGGCTCGCCGCCACCGGGGTTCTCGCCACCGGGGTTCTCCCCGCCCGGGTTCTCCCCGCCGGGGTTCGTGCCGTCCGCGGTGACCGTGAGGTCCACGCAGTTGTAGAACGCGTTCACCGTGTCCGCGACGCTCCAGCGCGCGAGGATCGTGTGCTCGCCGAGCGGCAGGCCGGTGAGCGTGTGCGAGATGTCCTTCGGGGGCTGCACGTTGCCGCCGTCGAACGACGCGAAGAGCTCGCCGTCGACGAAGTACTCCCAGACGCTCGTCGCGTGGTTCGCGGTGAGCTTCCACTGGAAGGTCACGTCGCGGCCCGTCGTCGTGCGGGGCCAGGGCTTGGACTCGTCGTCGAGGATCGCGTAGCCGCTGCCGCCGGAGCACTGCATCGAGCCCTTGGGGGCCTCGACGGACTGCGGCTCGTACTTGATGGAGCCGCAGTCGAAGGACGTGGCGCCCGTGGCGCACTGGTCCTGCCGGCTCGGCGGGGACGTGATCCAGCCGTGCGCCGAGGCGCTGGGGGCGATCGCGATCGGGGCGACGATCGCGCTCGCGCCCACGACGGCGGCGAGGAGCGCCGCGCGGAGTCGCTTCATGGGGGACTCGCTTCCTGTGTCGGGGAGGGCCGACGCCGTGCGGAGCCCGCACCGTCGGCCGTGACGTCGTGGACCGTAGGCAGCCCCGCGACCTCCGCTCAACGACTACGCACGCCGGCTCCCGGGTACGGGAACACCCGTACCCGGCGGGCCCGAGGCGCCAGGATCGTGCGGCTCCCGCGGTGCCGCGACCGGGGCGGACGGGGCCTCCCGCGCGCCCCCAGCGGGTGAAAACGTGTGGGGATCACGTAGCCCGGGAAGGGTGGGCGGCGGCGGTCCGGACGCGCTCGTGCGCGAGTCCGCCCGAGCAGCCCGGATCAGGCGGCCGCGTCCTCCTCGCGCAGCCGGGGCTCGGTGCGCAGCGCCGGGCGGACGCCCGACTTGTCGGCGTAGAACGCGCGCACCACGTCCATGTCGGCGCGCACGTCCCCGGTGAGCTCGATCGTCGGCCCGAGGCCCGTCGTCATCGTCGTGCGGTCGACGTACCCGAGGGTCACCGGCAGGTGCGCCTCGCGCGCGATCCGGTAGAACCCCGACTTCCAGTACGACCCCGCGCCGCGCGTGCCCTCGGGCGTCACGACCAGCGAGAACACCTCGCCGGCCTGGATGCGGGCGACGACGTCGGCCACCACCCGGCTCGGGTCGCGGCGGTCCACGGGGATGCCGCCGAGCGCGCGCATGAGGGGTCCCGCGGGGCCGGCGAACAACGTGTGCTTGCCGAGCCAGCGCACGTGGATGCCGGTGCTCCACGCGATCGCGAGCATGAGCACGAAGTCCCAGTTCGACGTGTGCGGGGCACCGACGAGGAGGGTCGGACGACCGGTGTCGTAGGGCTGGGAACGCAGCGACCACCGGCTGGTCGCCCAGTAGGCGCGGGCGAGGGCTCGGCGGATCACGACGCCACGGTACAGGCCCGTCCCCGGCGCGGCCGGTCGCCGTCGACAACCGCACGACGCCAGCGCTAGTCTCCCGGCGGGTAGGAAACTTCCCGACCTACTCGCTCGGCCCGGACCGACGTGACCGCACCCACTGCTCGACGGAGACCAGATGGACATCACCCCCGCCGGTACACCCGCCCTCCTGCGGACCCTCAACGCCCGCGCCGTGCTCGACGCGCTCGCCGCGGGCGCACGTCTCGCGCGGCCCGACCTCGTCGCGGCGACCGGCCTGTCCAAGACGACCGTGGCCCAGACGCTGCGCGCGCTCGAGGCGACGGGCGTCGTCACCGAGGCGGGCCTCGACCGCGACCGCCGCGGCCCGGCCGCCACGCTCTACCGCATCGACCCCGACTACGCGTTCGGGCTCGGCGTGGACGTCGCGCGCGACCGGGTGCGGGTCGCGCTCGTCGACGTCACGGGCGCCGTCCGGGCGCGCGCCGAGCGTCGGGACGTCAAGGCGACGCCCACGGCGCGGGCCCGCGCCGCCGCCGAGCTCGCGCGGGCGTGCGTGAGCGACGTCGAGGCCCGGCTCCCCGAGGGGACGCGCGTCGAGGTGACGCGCGCCGTCGCGGCGGTCCCGGCGATCGTCGGGCCCGACCACGTGACGATCCGCCGCGTGCCCGGCTTCGAGAAGGGCGGGACCGAGCTGCACGACGCGCTCGTCGACGCGCTCGGCTGCCCCGTGACGCTCGAGAACGACGTCAACCTCGCGGCGCTCGCGGAGCAGCGCGACGGCGTCGCGGCCGGCGTGCGCTCGTTCGTGGTCCTCGGGCTCGGGGACGGCTTCGGCGCGGGCCTCGTGCTCGACGGGCGGCTCCACCGCGGCGCGGCGGGCGGTGCCGGCGAGGTGTCGTTCCTCCCGCACCCGGGCCGCTCGCTCGGCGCCGAGACCCTGGGGGCCACGTCGCTCGCAGCGATCGCCAAGGAGAACGGCCTGCGCGACGCCGTGAGCGTCCAGGAGATCGTGGACCGCGCCGAGAACGGCGACGTCGCGTCGGGCGACGTGCTCGACGAGGTCGCCGAGCGGATCGCCGTCGTGGCGGCGTCGGTCGCGCTCGTCGTCGAGCCCGAGTTGTTCGTCCTCACCAACCAGGCGGCGCGCGAGCCCATCGCCGACCGCGTGCGCCGCTTCCTCAGCGAGAAGCTCGCGGTGCTCCCCGTCCACGTCGTCCCGTCGGAGCTCACGTGCGACGCGGTCGTCGTGGGCGCCGCGCGCTCGGCGAGCGACGCCCTGCGCGACGAGGTGTTCCGCGCGGCCGCGGCCCACCCGGGCGAGCCCGACACGGCCGCGGTACCCGACGAGCGCGAGGAGGCGGCGTCGTGACCGGCACCGCGGGCGGGCCGCCGTCGGACCTCGTCACGCGGCTGGGCCTGGCACCCGACGCGCGCGCGATCATCCTCAACGCCGACGACTTCGGCATGTGCCGCGCGGCCAACCGCGCGGTCTCCGAGCTGCTCGTCGCCGGGCGGATCGACTCCGCGACCCTCATGGTCCCGTGCGCGTGGGCGCCCGAGGCGCTCGCGTTCGCCGCGACCCACCCCGTCGACGTGGGCGTGCACCTCGTGCTCACGAGCGAGTGGACGCGGTACCGCTGGCGGCCCCTCACCGGGGGCGGCACGTCCCTCGTCGACGACGCCGGCTACTTCCACCGCGACGTCCTCGCCGTCGAGCAGCGGGCGCGCGAGGAGGACGTGGCCGCGGAGCTCGCCGCGCAGGTCGACGCGGCGCTCGCCGCCGGGGTCGACGTGTCCCACCTCGACAACCACATGGGCTCGGTCTACGGGCTCGAGACCGGCCGGTCGTTCCTGCCGCAGGTCCTCGGGCTCGCCGCCCGGCACGGGCTGCCGTTCCGCCTGCCGCGCACCACCGACGGGATGCTCCTGCCCCCGGGCGACGTGCAGGGACTGCTCGACGAGGCGACGGCCGCGGCCGACGCGCTCGGCGTCGTGCTCGTCGACCGCCTGTGGACCCACCCGTTCGAGCTCGCGGGGGAGGGGACGGTGGAGGAGGAGGACTACGAGGACGTCCGCTCCGGCTTCCTCGACCTCCTGCGCCGCGTGCCCGCGGGTGTCACGGAGATCTACCTGCACCCGATGCTCGACGACGACGAGCTCGGCGACGTCGCCGACTACGGCGTCGCGAAGCGCGGCTTCGAGCGCCGCCTGCTCGCCGACCCCGCCGTGTCCGCGGTCGTCGCGGAGGAGGGGCTCGTGCGCGTCGGCTGGCGCGACCTGCGCGCGGTCCAGCGGGGCGAGCGGTGAGCGCGCCCCGCCTCGCGCCCACGCCGCCGCCGGCCGGGCTGCTCGCGCGCGTGCGCGACCGCCGCCTCGCCGGTGCGCCGTCGCGCGCGCGGACCGTCGCGTACGCCGCGTCCGCGTTCCCCGCGAACCTGCTGCTGCAGACGTTCTCCGCGTTCGTCGTCTACTTCTACGTCGACCACCTGGGCGTGCCCGCCGGCTGGGTCGCCGGCGCGATGATCGCGCACGGCATCCTCAACGCCGTCCTCAACCCGCTCGTCGGCGCGGCGTCCGACCGGCGCCGCACCCGCTGGGGCCGCCGCGTCCCGTGGATCGGTCTCGGCGTCGTCCCGCTCGTCGTCGCGTTCGCGCTCGTGTGGATGCCGCCCGCGCTCGGCCCCACCGGGCTCGTCGTGTGGTTCCTGCTCGTCGTCGCCGTGTACGACGTCGCGTACGTCGTCGTCGTGCTCAACGTGTCGGCGCTCTTCCCCGAGATCTTCCGCACGACGGCGGAGCGCGCCCGCGGCAACGCGCCCCGCCAGATCTTCGGCCTCGTCGGGATGATCCTCGGCACCGCCGGCGCGCCGCTGCTCTACGGCACCCTCGGGTGGACGTGGATGGCGCTGCTGCTCGCCGTCGTGAGCCTCGCGTTCTTCGCGTGGTCGCTCGTCGGCATGGTCGAGCGGCCCGTCGACGAGGAGGCCGTGCGCGACCGCGAGGCCGCGGTCGGCCTCCGCGACCAGCTCCGGTACACGTTCGCCAACCGCGCGTTCGTCACCTACGTGCTCGGGTCGCTCCTGCTCCAGAGCACGACCGCGATCGTGCTCGCCGCCATCCCGTTCTACGTGCGCTACGTCGTCGGCGGCGCGGAGGCCGACGCGACGTTCCTCCTCGCCCCGATCTTCGTCGCCGCGATCCCGTCGATCGTCGGGTGGTCCTGGGTCGTGCGCCGCGTCGGCCCGCGCTCCGCGATGCTGTGGGTCGTCGCGGTCTACGGGCTCGCGACGTGCCTCTACCTCCTGCCGTCCACCGTGCTCGGGGCGGCCGCCGCGGGCCTCGCCGTCGGCGTCGGCGTCGCCGGCCTCATGCAGGTGCTGGAGGTCGCGCTCGCCCAGGTCATCGACGACGACGAGCGGCGCACCGGGCTGCGCCGTGAGGGCATGTACTTCGGCGCCAACGGGTTCGTCGTGCGCGGGTCCGTCATCGTCCAGGCGGTGCTCGTCGCCGGGGTGCTCGGCGCGAGCGGCTACGTCGAGGGCGCGGGCGACGTCGCGCAGCCCGAGTCCGTCTCCACGGGCGTGCGGCTCCTGCTCGGCGGCGTCCCCGTGCTCGTCGCGGTGCTCGCGTTCGTGTGCTTCTGGCTGTACCCGCTGCGCGGGCGCGACGCGGGCGAGGCCGTCGTCGAGGCCGAGGCGTCGCCCACGGCGGCGGATCCGTTGCCGCGGTAGCGCTCGGGATCCTTCGGGTTCCTTTGGGGTCGTTCGGGTCCTTCGGGGTCGATCGGGGCGGCCCGGGAGGTCGGGGCGGGTGGTGGTGCCGCGTCTACCATCCGCCGCTCGTTCCTCGCGGCTCCCGCCAGGCCCGCCACGACGCGGCACCACCACCCGCCCTCCCGCCGTCGACTCGCCCTGGGTGTCGGCCACCCGGGCGGGCACGCGAGGGGCGCGGCACCACCACCGGCCCCTCCGGCGTCGGCTCGCCTCCCGCATCGTTCGCCCTGGTAGGCGCGCAGTCCGGCGTCGGCTCGCCTCGGGCGCGCTCCGGCGCCGGGCCTAGCTCGGCGCCGGGGTGCTGCCGAGGGTGTGCTCGGCGACGGTGCAGGGGTCGGTGCCCGCGTCGACGTCGCGCACGCCGCACGCGACGCGGCGCATGAGGGTGCGGAAGAGGGCGCGCTCGTCGGGCGCGAGCATGCCGAGCATCTCCTCCTCGGCGTCGTGCACGGCGCCGGCCCAGGCGCCGAGCCGACGGCGGCCCGCGGGCGTCGCGACGACGCGGCGGGCCCGGCGGTCGGCGGGGTTCTGCTGCCGCTCGACGAGCCCCGCGGCGACGAGGTCGTCGACGAGGTACGTCATGACGGTGCGGTCGATGCCGTGGTGCTCGGCGAGCGCGAGCTGCGTGGGGTGGTCGCCCTGCGCGACGGTGACGAGCACCTGGTAGCCCCGCGCGCCGTGCGGGACGTCCTCCAGCGCGTGCTCGACCGTGGCGCGGTAGGCGCGCAGGAGCACGCCCAGGTGCCAGCCCAGGTCCTCCAGGCGGCCGGGGAGCTCGGTCGGGCGCGTCGTGGCGGTCGTCGTGCTCGTGCTCATCGGCCCAGCCTACCGCGGGAATGCTGTTGCACCATCTATCTGTTACCGATACGTTCTGTCAGACAACGCATTCTGAGATCGCGAGGAGCCATGCCCGACTACGGTCACGACCTGCGCTTCGGGTCCTTCGTCACGCCGTCGGCCGCGGCGCCCCACCAGGTGGTCGCGCTGGCCGAGCTCTCCGAGGAGGTCGGCCTCGACCTCGTGACGTTCCAGGACCACCCCTACCAGGCGGCGTTCCTCGACACGTGGACGCTCCTGTCCTGGGTCGCCGCACGCACCGAGCGCATCCGGCTCGCGGGCAACGTGCTCAACCTGCCGCTGCGCCCGCCGGCCGTGCTCGCGCGGTCCGTCGCGAGCCTGGACCGCCTCTCCGGCGGGCGCGTCGAGCTCGGTCTCGGCGCGGGCGGCTTCTGGGACCCGATCGTCGCGATGGGCGGCGAGCGCCTCACGCCCGGCGAGTCGGTCGACGCCCTCTCCGAGGGCATCGACGTGATCCGGGGTTTGTGGGACACGTCGACGCGCGAGCGTCTCGTCGCGGGCGGTGCGCACCACCACGTCGACGGCGCCAAGCGCGGTCCCGCGCCCGCGCACGACGTCGAGATCTGGGTCGGCGCGCTCAAGCCGCGCATGCTGCGCCTCGTCGGCGCGAAGGCCGACGGCTGGCTCCCGTCCCTGCCGTACCTCCAGAGCTTCGAGGCCCTCGCGCGGGGCAACGCGACGATCGACGCGGCCGCCGAGGACGCGGGCCGCGACCCGCGCGCGGTGCGACGTCTGCTCAACGTGGGCGGCGGCTTCAGCGCCGACGGCGGCGGGGGATTCCTCCGGGGCTCGCCGCGCCAGTGGGCCGAGCAGATCGCCGAGGTCACGCTCGAGCACGGCGTGTCCACGTACGTCGTCATGGGCGACGACCCGACGACGCTCGCCGTCGTGGGCCAGGAGGTCGCGCCCGCGGCGCGCGAGCTCGTCGCGGCCGCGCGCGGGGTCCCCGCGCCGGCGTCGGCGGGTCCGGACGGCACGACGGCGGACGGCGAGGTGCGCGCATGACCGACTACGGCCACCCGCTCCGGTTCGGCACGTTCGTCACGCCCTCGGCGCAGGACCCGGAGGCGACGGTCGGGCTCGCGCGCCTCGCCGAGGACCTCGGCTACGACCTCGTGACGTTCCAGGACCACCCGTACCAGCCGCGCTTCCTCGACACGTGGACGCTGCTGTCGTACGTCGCGTCCGCGACGGAGCGCATCCACGTCGCGCCCGACGTCGCCAACGTGCCGATGCGCCCGCCGGCCGTGCTCGCGCGCGCCGCGGCGAGCCTCGACCTGCTCTCGGGCGGTCGCGTCGACCTCGCGCTCGGCGCCGGGGCGTTCTGGGACGCCATGGTCTCGATGGGCGTCGACCGCCTCGCCCCGGGCGAGTCGGTCGACGCGCTGGCCGAGGCGATCGAGGTGATCCGCGCGATCTGGGGCGAGGACGGCGAGAGCGAGCTGTTCGTCCCCGGGCGCCACCACCGCCTCGACGGCGCGACGCCCGGCCCGGGCACGACGCGCCGCATCCCCGTGTGGCTGGGGGCGCTCGGGCCGCGCATGCTGCGGCTCGTGGGGGAGAAGGCCGACGGATGGCTGCCCTCGCTCGGACGCATCGGCCTCGACGGCCTGCGCGCGGGCAACGCGCGCATCGACGCCGCGGCGACCGCCGCGGGGCGCGACCCGCGCGAGATCACGCGCCTGCTCAACGTCTCCGGCACGTTCGGCGACGCCGACGGCGCGAACGGGCTCGGCGGGGCGCCCGACCTGCACGGCGCACCCGCGGCGTGGGTCGACCGCCTGCTGCCGCTCGTGCTCGACGAGGGCGTCTCGACGCTCGTCCTCGCGACCGACGACGAGCGCACCACGCGCCGGTTCGCCGAGGAGGTCGTCCCCGCGCTCCGCGAGCAGGTCGCGCACGAGCGCGCCGCGCGCGGGACGGACACGTCGCGCGTCGTGCCGCTCGCCGTCCGGGCCGCGCGCCGCGACGGTATCGCCTACGACGAGATCCCGTCCTCGCTCGCGGAGCGCGCGGTCGAGCCCGGCGACGCCGCGTACGCGGGCGTGCGCTCGAACTACCTGCGCGGCGGGTCCCCGGGGCTCGTGCTGCGGCCCCGCGACACCGCCGAGGTCGTCGAGGCGCTCGCGTTCGCGCGCGCCCAGGCCATCACCCGCGACGTGCCGCTGTCGGTGCGCTCGGGCGGCCACGGCATCAGCGGGCGGTCGACGAACGACGGCGGCGTCGTCATCGACCTCGGCGCGCTCGACACGATCGAGGTGCTCGACGACGCCGCGCGCCTCGTGCGCGTCGGTCCGGGCGCGCGCTGGGGCGAGGTCGCGGCCGCGCTCTCGCCGCGCGGCTGGGCGATCACGTCCGGCGACTACGGGGGCGTCGGCGTGGGCGGCCTCGCGACCGCGGGCGGCATCGGGTTCCTCGGCCGTGCCCACGGCCTGACGATCGACCACGTGCGCGCGGTCGAGCTGGTCCTCGCCGACGGGTCGGTCGTGCGCGCGAGCGACGACGAGAACCCGGACCTGTTCTGGGCCGTCCGCGGCGCGGGCTCGCAGGTCGGGATCGTCACGTCGTTCGACCTCGTCGCGGACGAGGTCGCGGGCGTGGGGTTCGCGCAGATGGTGCACGACGCGTCCGACCTCGCGGGGTTCCTCGAGCGCTGGGGCGCGACGGTCGAGGCGGCGCCGCGCGACACGACGAGCTTCCTCCTCGTCGGGCGGCCGCGCCCGGGGCAGCCGGTCGTCGCGCAGTCGATGACGATGGTCGACTCCGACGACCCGGACACCGTCCTCGCACGGCTGCAGCCGTTCGCGGCGATCGCCCCGCTGCTCGCGCAGGCGACCGCGCAGATCGTGCCGTACGACGCCGTCGTCTCCGCGCCCCAGCCCGGGTCGCACGGCGGCCAGGGCGAGCCCGTGTCGCGCTCGGGCCTGCTGGAGCACCTCACGCCCGAGGCGGCGGCCCGGCTCGCGGGCCTCGTCCTGAGCGGGGAGACGTACTTCTTCCAGATCCGCTCCACGGGCGGCGCGGCGGAGGACGTCCCTGCGGACGCGACGGCGTACGCGCACCGGTCGGCGCGCTTCTCGGTCGTCGCGATGGGCGCGAGCCGGTCGCGGCTCGACGCGCGGTGGGATGCGCTCGCGGACGTGTTCGACGGCATGTACCTGAGCTTCGACACCGACCGGCGCCCCGAGACGCACGCGGCGCGCCTCGCCGACGCGTTCCCGCCCGCGACGCTCGACCGGCTGCGCGAGATCAAGCGCCGGGTCGACCCGGCGAACGTGTTCCGCGACAACCTCCCGGTCCTCGGACCGGACCCGGTCGACGCGGAGGCGGCCGTCCGTTAGGGCCGGGCCGACGTCTCCTCGCGGGGTGACGGCTCGGGGTGCGGCGTCGTCGTCGGAAGGGGCGGCGCCGCGGCCGGTTCTCTCGCGGGCTCGGCCGGCGCCCCGGCCGGACGACGACGCACCGTGAGGACCGCGTGCACGGCGAGTCCCGCGAGGATCGCCCAGAACGCGGCGCCGATCCCGGCGACGACGGTGCCGCTCGCGGCGACGAGGAACGTGACGACGGCGGCCTCGCGCCCGCGCGGCTCGGCGACCGCCCCCGCGACCGCCGCCCCGAGCGTGCCGACGAGCGCGAGCCCGGCCGCGGCCTCGACGAGACCGGCGGGCGCCGCGGCGACGAGCGCGGCGAGCCCCGCGGAGCCGACGGCGAGCACGAGGTACGCCCACCCGGCGGTGTGCGCGGCGACCCAGCGGCGGCGCGGGTCGGGGTGCGCCTCGGGACCTGCGGCGAGGGCGGCCGAGATCGCGGCGAGGTTGATCGCGTGCCCGCCGGCGGTCGCGCCCGCGAGCGTCGCGAGACCGGTGACGGTCATCGCCTCGCGCCACGGGACGCGGTAGCCGAACGAGGCCATGACCGCGACGCCGGGGACGTTCTGCGACGCCATCGTCACGACGTAGAGCGGCACGGCGAGCCCGACGACGGCCTGCCACGAGAAGGCGGGGGTCGTGAGGTCGAGGCGCGGGACGGCGTCGGACCAGGCGAGCGTGCCGCCGTCCACGGCCTCGTACCCGACGACGGCGAGCGTCACGGCGAGCGCGGCCGGTGCCGCCCAGCGCGGCGCGACGCGCAGCAGCACGAGCCACGTGAGCACGACGGGCGCCACGAGGAGCGGCGTCGCGACGAGCGACCGGACGGGCGCGAGGCACAGCGTGAGGAGGACGCCCGCGAGCATCGCCTGGGCGATCGGCGTCGGCATCGCGGCGACGAGGTCGCCGAGGCGCGGCCACAGCGCGGTGAGCAGGACGAGTGCGCCGACGACGCAGAACGCTCCCACCGCGGCGGGCCAGCCACCCGTGACGGCGCCGGTGCTCACGAGGAGCGCGGCGCCGGGCGTCGACCACGCGAGCGTGAGCGGCGTGCGGTGCCGCCACGTGAGCCACAGGATGCCGGCGCCCTGCGTGACGCACAGCGCGAGGAGCCCGGACGCGGCCTGGTCGGGCGTCGCCCCGACGGCGCGCAGCCCCGCGAGCACGACGGCGAACGAGCTCGTGAAGCCCACGAGCGCGGTGACGAGCCCGGCGAGGACGGGGCGCAGGCGGTCCGGTGCGGGGTCCATGCTGCTCCTGGTGCGGCGAGGCGAGCGTTCCGTGAACGGAACGCTACCAGGCGCCGCGAGCACCGTGCGCGGGTAGGCTGCGGCTCGTGAGCGACGGGGCGGGGCGTGCGGGTGCGCGGTCGCAGGGGGACGCCGCGGCGGTCCCCCGCGGCGCGGCCGAGCGCCCGGGCGGCGACAACCTCGCCGCGGTCGCGGCCCAGATCCGGGCGCTGCGCGCCGAGCGCGGGCTGTCGCTGTCGGCCCTCGCGGCGGCCGCGGGCATCGGCAAGGGCTCGCTCTCCGAGATCGAGCACGGTGCGCGCAACCCGACCCTCGCCACCCTGTACGCGCTCGCCGGCGCGCTCGGCGTCCCCCTCGCGACGCTGCTCGCCGAGCGCGCCGGCTCCGAGGTCTCGTCCGAGGGCGTGACGGCACGCCTGCTCGACGCCCACCACCTGCCCGACGGCACGGCCGTCGAGGTCTACCACCTCCACCTCGAACCCCACGCGGACCGCACCTCGCCGCCGCACGGGCCGGGCGTCGTCGAGCACCTGCTCATCACGCGCGGCCGCCTGCGCGCGGGGCGGCACGGCGCCGAGGCGGTGGTCCAGGAGGGCGACGAGCTCCGGTGGGTGTCGGACGCCGACCACTTCTACCGCGCGCTCGACGGCGCCCCCGTGGACGCGGTCCTCGTCATCCGCACCCCGCCGCGCGACGCGTAGTCACCGGGACCGGGCCCGCGCCGAGTCCGCGTCAGCGCCGCAGGTCGGGGACCCAGGCGTCGGTGGTGAACCCGGACGGGGCGCCGGGCGACCACGGCGCGGGCGCGGGGTGCGGCGTCCGGACGAGGAACGCGCGCCGGGCCGCGAGCATGAGGTCGAGCAGCGCGCGGCGCTGGCCCTCGACCCGCCACGCCTCGACGGCGCCCCGCGCGACGCGGTCGTGCAGGAGCGCGAGCTCGGTGGCCGCCTGCTGGTAGTCGCGCATCGCGTGCGCGGCCCCGGTGCCGCTCGTGCGCCGTGCCCAGTCGCGCGCCTGGCGGCGCGCCGCGAGCGTGGAGAGCATCGCGAGGTCCGCGGGCGTGACGAGGCCGGTCGGCACGTAGGGCACGAGCTGGCGCTGGATCGTCGCGACGGTGCGGCGTCGGTCGCGCACGAGCACGACGACGAGCGTGACGAGCACGCCGAGCCCCGCGAGGTAGGCGACGCCGAGCGCGAGCGGGCCGAACCCGGTCGACGCGTTCCACAGCATGTGGAGCGCGATCGCCGCGACGAGGCCGCCGAGCGGCGCGAGGACGCGGCGCGGGCCGGGCGGGCTCGTGGCCGCGCTCGCGACGCCGAGACCGGTGAGCGCCGTGCACAGCGGGTGCAGCAGGGGCGTGACGAGCGCGCGCAGCACGAACGTGGGGCCGAGCGTGCCGTCCTGCGCGGCCATGATGAAGTACGTGACGTTCTCGACGGCCGCGAAGCCGAGCGCGACCATCGCCGCGTAGATGACGCCGTCCGTCCAGCCGTCGATCTCGTGCCGGTGGAACCAGAGCATCCCGAACAGCACGGCGCCCTTGAGGATCTCCTCGACGAACGGCGCCCCGAACGACGCGACGACGTACCAGCCGACCTCCTCGCCGAACAGCGGCGCGGTGAGCAGCTCGAGGCCGAGCGTGTTGAGCACGCCCGCGACGAGCGTCGCGATGCCGGCGCCCCAGAGGAACGCGACGACGAGCGCGCTCGGCGGCTCCGGCTCGAGGCGGTCGAGCGCGAGGACGACGGGGACCCAGATCCCCAGGGGGACGAGCGCGAGCAGGAGCCCGACGGTGAACGTCCCGACCCCGGACAGGGCCGCGAGGACGAGGCCGACGAGCAGGCACAGGCTCGCGACGGCGATCGTGACGATGACCCCGACGCGCGCGCGGCCCGGGGGTCGGCCCTCGAGGACGGCGCGCGGGTCGAGCGGCACCGCGGCCGCGCCGGGGTGCGGCGGGTGCGGCTGCTGCCGGTGGGGCGGGGGGACGGGGCCGCTCGGCGGGAAGGTCACGGGCGCCAAGGCTACGCACCCGGGCGGCACCGGGAAAGGCGCTGCCCGGGTGCGGCGGCGCGCGGGGGTCGGCCCCGCGCGGGGTGGCTACGCCGCGACGTCGTAGCCCGTGCGGAGCCCGCCGCGGCGGCGGACGGTCGCGTCGTCCGGCACGATCTCGTCGGCCGGGACGACGGCGCCGGGCTCGACGAGCACGCGCCGCCCGACGCGTGCGCCGCTGCCCACGCGGGCGCGGTCGCCCACACGGGTCTCGGGCGCGAGGCGGACGTTGTCGCCGATGCGCACGTCGCGGCCGAGGACCACGTCGTGGTCGACCCAGCTGCCGTTCCCGAGCCGGCAGCCCGGGCCGACGACGGCCCCCTTCTCGACGTAGGTGCCCGTGCCCACGGGGACGGACTCGGGCACGCGGGCGTGCGGCGACACGAGGCCGCCGCCGGTGTGGCGCACGTAGTGCATGATCTCGCCGTAGTCGTTCTCGACCTGGACGCGGCGGGCGAGGCGGGCCATGTGACCTCCTCAGGGTCTGTCGGCAGGGTTCTGCTGACATAACGTCGCCGAGGCCCCCAGGATTCCGACGCGGCGCAGGCTCCCCGTGTCAGGCGGCGCGCGTGGTGCCGCGCACGACGAGGGTCGTGGGGAGGCGCACGTGCGTCTCCCGTGCCGTGCCCTCGACGAGCTCGATCACGAGGCGCAGCGCCTCGGCGCCCATGCGGTGGATCGGCTGGTCGACGGTCGTCAGGGGCGGGGTGGTGAGCGCCGACTCGGGCACGTTGTCGAAGCCGACGACCGAGACGTCGTCGGGCACGCGCAGGCCGAGCTCCGCCGCGACCTCCATGGTGCGGATCGCGGAGAGGTCGTTGGCGGCGAAGACCGCGGTGGGGCGCTCGGGCAGCGAGAGGAGCTCGTGCGCGGGGGAGTCCGCGAGGTCGGGCCGGTAGCCGCCGACGCGCACGAGCTCGGGGTCGAACGGGACGCCCGCCTCCGCGAGCGCCTCGCGGTACCCCTGCTCGCGCAGCCGCGCGGACTCGAGGTCGGGGCGGCCGCCGAGGAAGCCGATCCGGCGGTGACCGAGCGCCAGGAGGTGCGCGGTCGCGGCGCGCGCCCCCTCGAGGTTGTCGGAGTCCACGGTGGGCGGGCCGGACGGGCCGCGGTGCGGGTCGACGGCGACGACGGGGATCGCGGTGTCGGGTGCGACGACGGTCGGCGTGACGAGGATCGCGCCGTCGATGAGGGTGCCGCCGAGCCGCGAGAGGTAGCGCTGCTCCCAGCCGACGCGGTCGTCGCGGCGCAGCCCGCCGGAGTAGGCGAGCAGCTCGTACCCCGTGCCGTCGACGGCCTCGGAGATGCCCTTGAGGAGCTCGGTCGAGAAGGGCTCGAACTCGGCGACGAGGATGCCGATGACGTTGGTGCGGCGGCTGCGCAGGCTGCGCGCGACGATCGACGACTCGTAGCCGAGGCGGCCGATGACCTCCTGGACGTGGCGCGAGGTCTCGGGTGCGACCCCGTAGCGGCCGTTGATGACCTTGGAGACGGTCGCGACGGAGACGCCGGCGGCGCGCGCGACGTCGCCGATCGTCACTCTTCCCGTGGAGCGCATGGGGAGACAGTAGCCCCTGGTGGTGGCGACGCACGGCCGCGACGAGGCGTGGCGGCCATCGTTTGTAAAACGTTATCGATATCGATTGACACGACTCCGCCGCGACTGCCAGAGTCGTTTTCGGCGGCCCCGACGCGGAGGCGGCCCGGCGCGCTCCAGCAGCGCGCGCCCCTGCGACTCGACGAAGAGGACGGAACGATGAAGTCTCGGAAGCTCCTGGCGGTGTCCGCCGTCGCGATGGCGAGCACCCTCGTGCTCACGGCCTGCGGAGGCGGCGGCGACTCCGGCTCGGAGGACGGCTCGGTCTCGATGACGTTCTGGCACAACTCCACCACCGGTGAGGGCAAGGCGTACTGGGAGGAGACGGTCGCGGCGTTCGAGGAGGCGAACCCCGGCGTCACGATCGACATCCAGTCCATCCAGAACGAGGACATGGACGGCAAGCTCCAGACCGCCCTCAACTCGGGCGACGCGCCCGACATCTTCATGGCGCGCGGCGGCGGCAAGCTCGCCGACGTCGTCGAGGCCGGTCAGGCGATGGACCTCACCGACGCGATCGACGACGCGACGCGCGAGGCCGTCGGCGACGCCGCGCTCAGCGCCTTCAGCGTCGACGGCAAGGTCTACGGCATGCCGGTCTCGATCCTGCCCGGCGGCGTGTACTACAGCGAGGACCTGTTCGAGCAGGCCGGCGTGAGCGCCCCGCCCACGACGCTCGACGAGCTCGAGGGCGTCGTCGACCAGCTCAAGACGGCCGGCATCGCGCCCATCGCGCTCGGCGCGAAGGACGCGTGGCCCGCTGCGCACTGGTACTACTTCTTCGCCCTGCGCGAGTGCTCGCAGGACACGCTCAACGAGGCGGCGGCGTCGCGCAGCTTCGACGACCCGTGCTGGCTCAAGGCCGGCGAGGACCTGCAGGCCTTCGCCGAGACCGAGCCCTTCAACCAGGGCTTCCTCACCACCTCGGCGCAGCAGGGCGCGGGCTCGTCCGCGGGCCTCATCGCCAACCACCAGGCGGCCATGGAGCTCATGGGCGCGTGGAACCCGGGCGTCATCGCGTCCCTCACGCCGGACGAGAAGCCGCTCGCGGACCTGCAGTGGTTCCCGTTCCCGGAGGTCGACGGCGGTGACGGCGAGCCCGGCGCGATGATGGGCGGCGTCGACGGCTTCTCCTGCTCGGCCCAGGCCCCCGCGGAGTGCGGCGAGTTCCTCAACTTCATCATGACGAAGGAGTCGCAGGAGGCGTACGCGAACGCGTTCCACACCCTCCCGGCGAGCAAGGAGGCGCAGGGCGTCGTGACCGAGCCCGCGCTCGTCTCCATCCTCGAGGCCTACAACGAGGCGCCGTACGTCACGGTCTGGCTGGACACGCTGTTCGGGCAGAACGTCGGCAACGCGCTCAACACGTCGGTGGTCAACATGCTCGCCGGCAAGGGCACCCCGCAGGACATCGTCGACACGACGAACGCCGCCGCGGCCAAGGAGTAACCACAGCCATGAGCGTGTCCCAGGGCGAGACCTCGCCGATCACGACGACGCCCGAGGACCGGGCCGGGGGCGGCGCCGGCGCCGCGCAGGGGCCGCCCCCGGCCGCCGCGGCGCCGGCCCGCCGGCCGCGCCGCGGCCGCTGGGCCCAGCGCGCGGAGATCGCGGTGCTCACCGGTCCCGCGCTCGTCGTCTTCCTCGCGTTCGTCATCGTCCCCGTGGTGATGGCGGCGTACTACGGGTTCTTCAAGTGGAAGGGCTTCGGCCCGCCGACGGACTTCGTCGGGCTCGAGAACTACCTGACGATCTTCCGCGACCCGGAGTTCCTCGCGGCGCTGCGGCACAACGGGTTCATCCTCGTGATGTCGCTCGTGCTCCAGGGCCCGATCGCCGTGGTCGTCGCGCTCATGCTCAACCGGCGCATCCGCGGGCGCTCGATCGTCCGCGTGCTGGTGTTCGTGCCGTACGTGGTGTCCGAGGTGATCGTCGGCACGGGCTTCAGCCTCATGCTCTCGACGACCGGCGCCGTGAACGACCTGCTGGAGAAGATCGGCCTCGGGTTCCTCGCGGTCGACTGGCTCGCGGACCCGGACGTCGCGATCTGGACCCTGATGCTCATCATCACGTGGAAGTACATCGGCTTCGCCGTGATCCTCTTCCTCGCGGGGCTCCAGGGCATCCCGGACGAGCTGGGCGAGGCGGCCGCGATCGACGGCGCCTCGTACTGGAAGACGCAGCGCTACGTCACGCTCCCGCTGCTCGGGCCGACGGTCCGCATCTGGGCGTTCCTGTCGATCATCGGCTCGCTCCAGCTGTTCGACCTCGTCTACATCATCTGGGGCCAGTACGTGGCCTCGACGGCCGGCACGTCGACCATGGCGACGTACATGGTCGCGAACGGCCGCAACGCGGGGAACTACGGGTTCGGGTCCGCCGTGGCGGTCGTGCTGTTCCTCATCTCCCTCGCGGTGGCGCTCGTGTACCAGCGGTACGTCCTGCGCCGCGACACCGAGGGCGCGATCACGGAAGGGAAGAAGTGATGGCCACCGTCACCGCCGCACCCGCACCCGAGCGCGCCCCCGGCGTCAAGGCCCCCAGGGAGCCGCGCGGCTCCGGCATCGGCCGGGGCGGGCCGCTCACGTACGTCGTCGCGTGGCTCCTCGTGGGCGTGTGCCTCGCCCCGATCGCGTACATCGTGATCGGCGGGTTCCGCACGAACGCGCAGATCACGTCCGACCCGTCGGGACTGCCCGACCCGTGGCAGGTCGTCAACTACGTCGAGGTCATGACGAGCTCGCTGTTCTGGCAGCAGCTCGGGAACTCGGTCGTCGCGGCGCTCCTGACGACGCTCGGCGTCGTCGTGCTCGGACTCATGGCGAGCTACGTCATCGCGCGGTACTCGTTCGCGGGCCGCGGCGCGCTGTACGCGCTGTTCGCCGCGGGCCTCATGTTCCCCATGACGGTCGCGATCACGCCGCTGTACATCATGATCCGCACGCTCGGCCTCATGAACACGGTCGGCGGGCTCGTGCTCCCGCAGATCGCGTTCGCCCTCCCGACGACCGTGATCATCCTCGTGCCGTTCCTGCGCGCGATCCCGCGCGAGATCGAGGAGGCGGCGTCCATCGACGGCGCGAGCCGGCTCGGCTTCTTCTTCCGCATGGTCGTGCCGCTGTCCCTGCCGGGCGTCATCACCGTGGGGATCCTCGCGTTCGTCGCGAGCTGGAACAGCTACATGCTCCCGCTCTTCATCCTCAACGACGAGACGTCGTACACGCTCCCGCTGGGCGTGCAGGCGTTCGCGTCGCAGTACTCGGTGGACACGGCCCGCGTGCTCGCCTTCACGTCCCTGTCGATGATCCCCGCGCTCGTCTTCTTCTCGCTGTTCGAGCGGCGCATCGTCGGCGGTCTCACCGGGGCCGTGAAGGGCTGACCGCCCGCCCGTCCGCGCACCTGCCCTGCCCCGCGCCCCGCGCGCGGGGCAGGGCCACCCATCGAAGGAGAACGGTCCCGTGACCGACGTCGTCCCTGCCGTCCCGACGGCACCCACCGGCGCCCCCGAGGCGCGCGCGCCGCGCGTCGTCCCGCCGCAGCAGCCCACGGTCTCGGAGCGCGTGCGCGCGCTCCACGCCCGCATGACCCTCGAGGAGAAGCTCGCGCAGCTCGTCGGCTACTGGCTCGACCAGAACGGCACCGTCGCGCCGATGCAGTCGGAGATGACGGCGGGCCAGCAGGACGGCGGCAGGCTCGCCGAGATCACGCGGCACGGGATGGGGCACTACACGCGCGTCTACGGCACGCGGCCCGTCGACCCGGCGGAGCGCGCGGCGTGGCTGTGGGCGGAGCAGCGCCGGCTGCAGCGCGAGACGCGCCTCGGGATCCCCGCGATCGTGCACGAGGAGTGCCTCACCGGGCTCGCCGCGTGGCAGGCCGCGACGTACCCGACACCGCTCGCGTGGGGCGCGTCGTTCGACCCGGAGCTCGTCGAGGAGATGGCGCGCGAGGTCGGGGAGTCGATGCGCGCGCTCGGCGTGCACCAGGGTCTCGCGCCCGTCCTCGACGTGGTGCGCGACCCGCGCTGGGGCCGCGTCGACGAGTGCGTCGGCGAGGACCCGTACCTCGTCGGGACGGTCGGCACCGCGTACGTGCGCGGCCTGCAGGACGCGGGCGTGCACGCGACGCTCAAGCACTTCGTCGCGTACTCCGGCTCGCACGCGGGCCGCAACCACGCGCCCGTGAGCGCGGGCCCGCGCGAGGTCGCGGACGTCTACCTCCCGCCGTTCGAGATGGCCGTGCGCGACGGCGGCGCCCGGTCGGTCATGGCGTCGTACGTCGACATCGACGGCATCCCGCTGCACGCGAGCGAGGAGTACCTCACCGAGGTGCTGCGCGAGCGGTGGGGCTTCGACGGCGTCGTCGTCGCGGACTACTTCGGCGTCGCGTTCCTCGAGGTCATGCAGCGCGTCGCGGCGGACCGCGGCGAGGCCGCCGCCCAGGCCCTGCAGGCCGGGCTCGACGTCGAGCTGCCCACGGGCGACGCGTACCTCGAGCCGCTCGCCGAGCGCGTGCGCTCGGGTGCGCTCGACGAGGCGTGGGTCGACCGCGCGGTGCTGCGCCTGCTCGGCCAGAAGGAGGAGCTCGGGCTGCTCGACCCCGACGCGTACGCCGACGAGCCGCCCGCGCGGATCGACCTCGACACCCCGCGCCAGCGCGCCACGGCCCGTCGTCTGGCGCAGGAGTCCCTCGTGCTGCTCGCGAACGACGGCGTCCTCCCGCTCGTGCGGCCCCGCGCGGACGGCGCGGCGGGCGCCCCGCGGCGGGTCGCCGTCGTCGGGCCCAACGCGGACTCGTCCGAGGCGCTCATGGGCTGCTACTCGTTCGTCAACCACGTGCTCGCGCACCACCCGGGCACCCCGGCCGGCATCGAGCTGCCCACGGTGCTGGAGTCGCTGCGCGACGCGCTCGCCGGCGCGGGCACCGAGGTCACGCACGCGGTCGGGTGCGCGGTCGACGGTGACGACGTCTCGGGCATCCCCGCGGCGGTCGACGCCGCACGGGGCGCGGACGTCGCGGTCGTCGTCGTGGGCGACGAGGCGGGGCTGTTCGGCCGCGGCACCGTGGGCGAGGGCAACGACGTCGAGTCGCTCGAGCTCCCCGGGGTGCAGCGGCGCCTCGTCGAGGAGGTCGTCGCGACGGGCACGCCCGTGGTCCTCGTGCTCCTCACGGGCCGCCCGTACGCGATCGGCTGGGCGATCGAGGACGGCGCCGCGCCGGCCCGGCCCGCCGCCGTCCTGCAGGGCTTCTTCCCGGGCGAGGAGGGCGGCCGCGCGGTCGCGGACGTCCTCGTCGGCGCGGTCAACCCCTCGGGCCGCCTGCCCGTGACGCTCCCGCGCGCGGCCGGTGCGCAGCCGTACTCCTACCTGCAGCCGGTGCTCGGCGGTCCGTCCGACGTCACGTCGGCCGACCCGACGCCCGTGCGCCCGTTCGGGTTCGGCCTGTCGTACACGCGGTTCGCGTACGCGGACCTCGAGGTCGACGCGCGCGTGGCCGCGGGCGGGACGTTCGCCGCGGCAGTCACCGTGACGAACACGGGCGACGTCGCGGGGACGGACGTCGTACAGCTCTACGCGCGCGACGTCGTCGGCTCCGTGCCGCGGCCCGTCGCCCAGCTCCTCGGGTACGCGCGCGTCGAGCTCGCCCCGGGCGAGTCGCGGCGCGTGACGTTCCGCGTCCCGACGACGCGCCTCGCGTTCACCGACCGCCGCCTCGTGCGCGTGGTCGAGCCGGGCGACGTGCAGGTCTGGGTCGGCGCGCACGCGGGCGCGGTGGACGCCGCGCCCGCCACGGACGACCTCGGGTCGACGACGGGCGGCGCGATCGTCAACGAGTCCGCGCCCGCGCAGCGCCGGGTCGTGCCCGGCGCGGCGACGCCGCGCGCGACGCTCGCCGTCACGGGGCCCGTGCACGAGGTGGGCGCCGCGGACGAGCGGATCGTCGCCGTCGAGGTCTCCGCGCTCGCCGACGCGGGGGAGCGCGCGTGACGCGGGTCGAGAACCCGGTCCTGCCGGGCTGCTTCCCCGACCCGTCGATCTGCCGCGTGGGCGACGACTTCTACCTCGTCACCTCCACGTTCGAGTACCTGCCGGGGCTGCCGGTGCTGCGCAGCCGCGACCTCGCGACGTGGGAGCACGTGGGCGACGTCGTCGACCGGTCGGGGCAGCTCGACTACGACGGCATCCGCTCGTCGGGCGGTCTGTTCGCCCCGACGCTGCGCCACCACGACGGCACGTTCTGGCTCGTGTGCACGCTCGTGGACCCGGACGACGACGCGCGCGGCGGCAACTTCGTCATGACGGCGACGGACCCGGCCGGCCCGTGGTCCGACCCGGTGTGGCTGCGCGACGAGGACGGGGCGCGCGTCGCGGGGATCGACCCGTCGATCTTCTTCGACGACGACGGCCGCGTGTGGCTGCACGGCACGCGCCTCGCGCCCGAGCCGGAGTGGTTCCACCAGACCGAGGTGTGGGTGCGCGAGCTCGACCCCGCGACGTGCACGCTCGTGGGTCCGGAGCACGTCGTGTGGACGGGGGCCGTGCGCGGCGCCGTGTGGGCCGAGGGCCCGCACCTGTACAAGGTCGACGGCACGTACTACCTGCTCGCGGCCGAGGGCGGCACGGACTTCCACCACGCGGTGTCGGTCGCGCGCGCGTCGTCCGTGACCGGGCCCTACGAGGGGAACAAGGCCAACCCCGTGCTCACGCACCGCCACCTCGGGCGTGGCGTGGACGTCGTCGGCGTGGGTCACGCCGACCTCGTCGAGGCGCCCGACGGGTCGTGGTGGGCCGTGCTGCTCGCCATGCGGACCTACGGCGGCTACCACTACCCGCTCGGCCGCGAGACGTTCCTCGTGCCCGTGGTGTGGGAGGACGGCTGGCCGGTCCTCGCCCCCGGGCAGGGCCGCGTGCCCGACGCCGTCGAGGTCCCGTTCGCGGCCGCGGCGCCCCGGACGGCGGTCCAGGGCGGAGCGAGCGGCGTGGTGGGCCCGGACGACCCGCGGTGGTCCGGCGTGCGCGCCCTGCCGCGCGACGTCGCGACGCCCGCCGGCGAGGGTTGGGACCTCGCGGTGCGCCCGACGACGCTCGCCGAGCCGGGCGCGCCCGCGTTCCTCGGGGTGCGCCAGCAGCACCGCGACGTGGACGTGACCGTCACGCTGCGCGTGCCGCAGGCCGAGGGGGAGCGGGCCGGCGTCGTCGTGCGGCAGTCCGAGGACGACCACGTGCGGCTCCTCGTCGACGGCGGCCCGGGCGGGTCGCGGCGCGTCGTCGCCGTGCACCGCCGAGTCGGCTCCGACGAGGTCGTCGGCACGGCGACGCTCGACGCGGCGCCCGGGGACCCGGTGACGCTCGGGCTGCGCGTGCGCGGCCAGGACTACGCCCTCGTCGCCGGTCCGGCGGGCGGCGAGCCCGGCGGACCGGTCGGCACGCTCGCGACCGTGGACGGCCGCACGCTCGACAGCACCGCCGCGGGCGGGTTCCTCGGGCTGTGGCTCGGCGTGCACGCCACGAGCGAGGGCCGCCCGACGTCGTCCGTCGTGCGCGTGGACCGGTTCGCCTACGAGCCGGTGGGCTGACCCGCCCTCCGCGCGTGCGGGCCCGGCGGACGGGGATACCGTCGGGGCATGTCGAGCGAACGGACGCGGACCGAGGTGGATCTCCTGGGGTCGAAGGAGGTCCCCGCGGACGCCTACTACGGCATCCACACGGTCCGCGCCGTCGAGAACTTCCGCATCTCCGGGACGACGATCAGCGACGTCCCGGAGATGGTCCGCGGGATGGTCATGGTCAAGAAGGCCTCCGCGCTCGCGAACCGCGAGCTGCGCACGATCCAGCGCGACGTCGCCGACGCCATCGTCGCCGCGTGCGACGAGATCCTCGTGCACGGCCGGTGCCTCGACCAGTTCCCCGTGGACGTGTTCCAGGGCGGCGCGGGCACGAGCGTCAACATGAACACCAACGAGGTCGTCGCCAACCTCGCGCTCGAGCTCGCGGGCTTCGCCAAGGGCCGCTACGACGTCATCAACCCGAACGACCACGTCAACCGCTCGCAGTCGACCAACGACGCGTACCCCACGGGGCTGCGCCTCGCGGTGCACGAGCTCGTGGGCCGCCTGCAGGACGAGGTGCGGCGCCTGGAGCGCGCGTTCGACGAGAAGGCGTCCGAGTTCGCGGACGTGCTGAAGATGGGCCGCACCCAGCTCCAGGACGCCGTCCCCATGAGCCTCGGCCAGGAGTTCGCGGGCTTCGCCGTGAACGTCGGCGAGGAGGACCGCCGCCTCCAGGTCGCGAGCGACCTCCTGCTCGAGGTCAACCTCGGCGCGACCGCGATCGGCACCGGCCTCAACACCCCGCCCGGCTACCCCAAGGTCGCGACGCGCCGCCTCGCCGAGGTGAGCGGTCTGCCGACCGTGCCGGCGGAGAACCTCGTCGAGGCGACGTACGACAACGGGGCGTACCTCGCGGTGCACTCGGCGCTCAAGCGCCTCGCCGCGAAGCTGTCCAAGATCTGCAACGACCTGCGCCTGCTCTCGTCCGGCCCGCGCGCGGGGCTCGGCGAGATCAACCTGCCCGAGCTCCAGGCCGGGTCGTCGATCATGCCCGCCAAGGTCAACCCCGTGATCCCCGAGGTCGTCAACCAGGTGTGCTTCAAGGTCATGGGCAACGACGTGACCATCACCCACGCGGCCGAGGCGGGGCAGCTCCAGCTCAACGTCATGGAGCCGGTGCTCGCGCAGGCCATGTTCGAGTCCCTGCACCTGCTCACGCAGGCGTGCGTCGCGCTGCGCACCACGTGCGTCACCGGCATCACCGCGAACGTCGAGGTGTGCCGCCGGCACGTGCTCGACTCGATCGGGATCGTCACGTACCTCAACGAGATCATCGGCCACCGCAACGGCGACCTCGTGGGCGCGGAGGCGGCGCGGACCGGGAGGTCGGTGCGCGACGTCGTCGTCGCGCGCGGGCTGCTCACGGCCGAGGAGGTCGACGCCGTGCTGACGACCGAGAACTTCCTGCGCCCGCGCTACACCGGCCGCTACTACGACCCGGACGAGCGCGGCCTGCCGCCGCGCGGCGAAGAGGGCGAGTCCTCGCGCGTCGTCGAGTCGGACGACGCCACTGGCGCGCCCCCGGAGCCCGAGCCCGAGTCCTGAGGCCGAGGCGACCTGCCCGCCGTCGGGTCGGCCCGATGGCCGATCCCGCCGCTCGGGTCGATCGCGCGGCGGAGCGGCGTCATCCCCGGACGAGGCGAGCGATCTCCGTGCCGTCCGGGCCGACGAGCACCAGCCGACCGCCGTCCAGGCCGGCACGGGCGGCCGAGGCGACGTAGCCGGGGACGCTCTCTCCCTCGCACCACATCAGGGTCTGGAGGCCCGTGGTCGCGAGCAGGCGACCGCCGTCGTCCAGTGCCCACACGCCCCCACCGCCGTTGCACCCGTCAGAGCCGGACCATGTCCCGTCCTCGTGGAAGACGACGTGCGGGTCGGTGGAGAAGCGCGCGGCCGGCTCCCACCGCCCGACGACGTCCCGCACCTCGGCGGGCGCGAGGCCGCCCGGCAGCGGCGCGGGCGGGTCGAACGCCCCCCGCACGTCGTCGGTCACCTCGGGGGCCCGCGCGAGGTGCTCCGCGGCGTCGGGGATCGGGACCGGGGCTCCGTCGTCCTGCAGCCCGGCGACGACGTCGCCGTCCGCGTCGAGCAGGCGCCAGCCCTCGCCGTCGGGCTCGTAGGCGACCACCGTGCGCAGCCACGGGATCTCGGGGATCCCCGCCGCGCCGCACGCCGCCGCGGCGGCGTACGGGTCGGAGGCGACGAAGGCCCGGCCTGCTGCCTCCCAGCCGCCCTCGACGTACGCGCCGCAGTCGCCCCACAGCATGTACTGCCCGGCGTCGAGCCGCAGCCACGTGTCGGGGCCCTCGCCGTCGGCCCCCGAGACCCGCCACATCCCGACCAGCCCGACGGGGTCCGACCCGGACGCGCCCGGCGCCCCGGGAGTCGTGCCGTCGGGGGCGCCACAGCCCGCGGCGAGACCGACCGCCAGGAGGGCGGTGATCGTCGCCGGGGACGTCGGCACGGGCCGGTGTCCTCTCATACCTCGCTCGTGTCCCGGGGCCCGCGGGACTTGCAGCCGTGCGCCGGGCGGAGCGGGACGGCGGCTACGACCGGACGCGGACGGCCCGCAGCGCGACGCCGACCGCGAGCACGACCGCGCCCGCCACGACGCTCGCGAGCGGGAGCGTCACGACGAGCGCGACGCAGCCGACGGCGCCCAGCGCCTGCAGCGCGCGGGGGTACCGGCGGTGCGGGGCGCTCTGGCGCAGCGCCGAGAGGTTCGCCACGAGGTAGTAGACGAGCACGCCGAACGACGAGAACCCGATCGCGCCGCGCAGGTCCGTCGTGAGCACGAGCACGACCACGACCGCCCCGACGGCGAGCTCGGCGCGGTGCGGCACCCGGTGCACGGGGTGCACCGCGGCGAGCCACGCGGGCAGGTCGCCCGTGCGGGCCATCGCGAGCCCGGTGCGGCTCACCCCCGCGAGGAGCGCGAGGAGCGCGCCGGCGCTCGCGGCGACCGCGCCCACACGTACGACCGGCCCGGCCCACGTCCACGACCCGGCGGCGACCGCGTCGGCGAGCGGCGAGGCCGACGCGGCGAGCCCGTCCGGGCCGAGCGCCGCGAGCAGGGTCACCCCGACGACGGCGTACAGCACGACGACGGTCGCGAGCGAGAGCACGACGGCGCGCGGGATCGTGCGGCGCGGGTCGCGCACCTCCTCCCCGAGCGTCGCGACGCGCGCGTACCCAGCGAACGCGAAGAACAGCAGCCCGGCGGACTGCAGGACGCCGTACCAGCCGCCGTGCGCGCCGTCCGGGTCGAGCACCGCGGACCACCGCGGCGCGGTCCCCGCGAGGCTCGCGACGACGGCCGTCGCGATCGCCACGAGCGCGACGGCGACGATCCCGCGCGCGAGGCGGGCCGTGCGGGTCACGCCGCGGTACCCCACGGCCGTGAGCAGCACGACCGCCGCCGCGGCGACGGGCCGCTCCCACCCGGGCGGGGCCGCGTAGGCGGCGAGCACGAGCGCCATCGCCGCGCAGCTCGCCGTCTTGCCGACGACGAACCCCCACCCGGCGAGGTAGCCCCACCACGGCCCGAGGTGCTCGCGCCCGTAGACGTACGTGCCGCCCGACGTCGGGTGCTGCGCCGCGAGCTGCGCCGAGGACGTCGCGTTCGCGTACGCGACGACGGCCGCGACGGCGAGCCCGACGAGGAGGCCGGTGCCCGCGGCCGCGGCGGCGGGCGCGAACGCGGAGAACACGCCTGCCCCGACCATCGACGCGAGCCCGACGACCACGGCGTCGGGCGTGCCGAGCCGGCGTGCGAGGGAGGGCTGGTCCGCGGTGGAGGTCACCCGCACAGCGTGCCAGCACGGGCGTCGACGGGGTGCGCCGGGGCGTGCGCGGTCGGGACCCGGTGGCGAGTGGCGCGAGGTGCTTCCTATCGTGGGGGGCGGCCGAGGCGCCGCAGGGGGCACCGGCTCGTGAAGAAGTCCGCGGCCGGTGCACCTCTAGGGCACCGACCCGGACCCCCGCCCCCTGCCGACGCCTCCCTCATTCCCGCCGCGGCCCCGTGACCGTCCCGTGCTCGGAATAGTCAGCCCTCGGCGAAGGTTGAGCCATACAGACTCAAGTTCGGTCCGTCGGGGTTGCGCGAGCGCCGACCCCGCGCCTACCTTGAGTGCAGCAGACTCAACCCGGAGTGCCTGGGCGCGCGTGCGCCTTCGGGCACCCACAGCACAACGGAGGCAGCACACATGGCACGAGCAGTCGGGATCGACCTCGGCACCACCAACTCGGTGGTCGCCGTCCTCGAGGGCGGAGAGCCCACCGTCATCGCGAACGCCGAGGGGTCGCGCACGACGCCGTCGGTGGTCGCCTTCTCCAAGACCGGCGAGGTCCTCGTCGGCGAGGTCGCCAAGCGCCAGGCGGTCACCAACGTCGACCGCACCATCAGCTCGGTGAAGCGCCACATGGGCACCGACTGGTCCGTCGAGATCGACGACAAGAAGTACACCGCGCAGGAGATCTCCGCGCGCATCCTCGGCAAGCTCAAGCGCGACGCCGAGGAGTACCTGGGCGAGCCCGTCACCGACGCGGTCATCACCGTCCCGGCGTACTTCAACGACGCCGAGCGTCAGGCGACCAAGGACGCCGGGCAGATCGCGGGCCTCAACGTGACCCGCATCGTCAACGAGCCCACCGCGGCCGCGCTCGCGTACGGCCTCGAGAAGGGCAAGGAGGACGAGCTCATCCTCGTCTTCGACCTGGGTGGCGGCACGTTCGACGTCTCGCTCCTCGAGGTCGGCAAGGACGACGACGACTTCTCCACGATCCAGGTCCGCGCGACCTCGGGCGACAACCGCCTCGGTGGCGACGACTGGGACAACCGCATCGTCGAGCACCTCATCAAGCAGGTGAAGAACAGCTCGGGCGTCGACCTGTCCAAGGACAAGATCGCGCTCCAGCGTCTGCGCGAGGCCGCGGAGCAGGCGAAGAAGGAGCTCTCGTCCGCGACGAGCACCACCATCTCGATGCAGTACCTCTCGATGAGCGAGAACGGCCCCATCCACCTGGACGAGAAGCTCACGCGCGCCCAGTTCCAGCAGATGACGCAGGACCTGCTCGACCGGACGAAGGCCCCGTTCCACAAGGTCATCTCCGACGCGGGTGTCTCCGTCTCCGACATCGACCACGTCGTGCTCGTGGGTGGCTCCACCCGCATGCCGGCCGTGACCGACGTCGTCAAGGAGCTCACGGGCGGCAAGGAGCCGAACAAGGGCGTCAACCCGGACGAGGTCGTCGCCGTCGGCGCCGCGCTCCAGGCCGGCGTCATCTCCGGTGACCGCAAGGACGTCCTGCTCATCGACGTCACCCCGCTGTCCCTCGGCATCGAGACCAAGGGTGGCGTGATGACCAAGCTCATCGAGCGCAACACGGCCATCCCGACCAAGCGCAGCGAGATCTTCTCGACGGCCGAGGACAACCAGCCGTCCGTGCTCATCCAGGTGTTCCAGGGCGAGCGCGAGTTCGCGCGCGACAACAAGCCGCTCGGCACGTTCGAGCTCACCGGCATCGCGCCGGCCCCGCGCGGCGTGCCGCAGATCGAGGTCACCTTCGACATCGACGCGAACGGCATCGTCCACGTCGGCGCCAAGGACCGCGGCACCGGCAAGGAGCAGAAGATGACCATCACGGGTGGCTCGGCGCTGCCCAAGGAGGACATCGACCGCATGGTCAAGGAGGCCGAGGAGCACGCGGCCGAGGACAAGAAGCGTCGCGAGGAGGCGGAGACCCGCAACCAGGCCGAGGCGTTCGTGTACTCGACCGAGAAGCTCGTCTCCGAGAACAAGGAGAAGCTCCCGGCCGACGTCGTCACCGAGGTCGAGGCCGACATCGCGTCGGTGAAGTCCGCGCTCGAGGGCGAGGACGCCGCCGCGGTGAAGACCGCGCACGAGAAGCTCGTCGCGTCCTCGCAGAAGATCGGCCAGGCGCTCTACGCGTCGGCCGAGCAGGAGCAGGCCGCCGGCAACCCCGGCGCCGCCGCCGACGACGCGTCCGCCGCGGCGGGCGCCTCGTCCGCACCGGACGAGGACGTCGTCGACGCCGAGATCGTGGACGACGAGGACGACAAGAAGTGACGTCGGACGACGCACGGGGCCCCGAGGAGCAGGCCGGGCATGAGCCCGGTCAGGGCCCCGAGGACAAGCCCTTCCACTTCACCGACAAGCGCAAGGTCGACCCCGAGACGGCGCAGCCCCGCCCCGCGGGCGAGGCCGCGCCGTCCGAGGGAGCCGGCGGCGGCGCGGAGACGGACCCGCTCGCGGGCCTCGACTTCGAGCCGTCCGGCGAGGCCGAGGTCGACGCCGAGGTCCTCGCCGCGAAGGCGGAGGCCGCGGAGCACCTCGAGGCGCTCCAGCGCGAGCGCGCGAGCTTCACGAACTACCGCAACCGCTCGCTGCGCGACCAGGAGGCCGCGCGGGCGCGGGGCGTGGAGGACGTGCTCACCGCGCTCCTGCCGGTGCTCGACGACATCGACCGCGCGCGCCAGCACGGTGAGCTGACGGGCCCGTTCGCCGCCATCGCGGAGAAGCTCGACGCGAGCCTGGAGAAGTTCGGCATCGAGCGGTACGGGAAGGTCGGCGAGGAGTTCGACCCGACCGTCCACGAGGCGCTCATGCACCAGGCCGACCCCGAGGCCACCGCCACCACGGTGAACCTCGTCATCGAGCCCGGCTACCGCATCGGCGAGCGCGTCGTGCGCGCCGCGCGCGTCTCGGTCGTCGGACCCGAGTAGCACCGACCAAACCGTGCCCGACGGCGCGGGCGCACCTCCCGCGCGGAGGTGCGCTCCGCCGTCGGGCACGCGAGGATCACCAGCAGCACCGCGCCCGGCGACCGGGCGCGGACGACGAGAAGGAACCAGGACCACGACCACCGACAGGAGGGAGGCGCCGTGACCGGACAGGACTGGATGGAGAAGGACTTCTACGCCGCGCTCGGCGTCTCCAAGGACGCCGACGACGCCGCGATCAAGAAGGCCTACCGCAAGCTCGCCCGCCAGTACCACCCCGACCAGAACCCCGGGGACGCGACGGCCGAGGCGAAGTTCAAGGAGATCGGCGAGGCGTACGCCGTGCTCTCCGACCCCAAGGAGCGCGAGCAGTACGACGCGATCCGTGCCATGGCCGGCGGCGCACGCTTCTCCGCCGGCCCCGGCGGGGCCCAGGGCGCGGGCGGCTTCGAGGACCTGTTCGGCGGCATGTTCGGCGGCGCCGCCCCGGGCGGCGCCCGGGTGCGCTACTCCACCGGCGGCCAGGGCGGCGCCGGAGGCTTCGAGGACATCCTCGGGTCGATGTTCGGCGGCGCGGGCGCCCAGCAGTTCGGCGGCCCGCGCCCGCGCGCCGGAGCCGACGTCGCCGCCGCCACGACGCTCCCGTTCCGCCAGGCGGTCGAGGGCTCCACGGTCACGTTCACCGTCGACGGGCGCGCCGTCACCACGCGCATCCCGCCGGGCGTGCGCGACGGCCAGAAGATCCGGCTGCGCGGCAAGGGCCGCCCCGGCACGGGCGGCGGACCCGACGGCGACCTCGTCGTCACCGTGCACGTCACCCCGCACCCCGTGTTCTCGCTCGACGGCACCAACCTGCGCGTGACCGTCCCCGTGACGTTCGCCGAGGCCGCGCTCGGCGCGACCATCGCCGTGCCGACGCTCGACGGCTCGACCGTGAAGGTCAAGGTGCCGGCCGGCACGCCGTCGGGCCGCACGCTGCGCGTCAAGGGCCGCGGCGTGCGGACCGCGAAGGGGACGGGCGACCTGCTCGTCACCGTCCAGGTCGCCGTGCCGCAGAAGCTCTCGCGCGCGGCGCGCGAGGCCGTCGAGACCTTCGCCGCCGAGACGGACGGCGAGGACGTGCGCGCCGACCTGGTCCGCCAGGCGGCGGAATGAGGAGGCGGTCGACCATGACCGCACAGGGCGCGGTGCCGGGCCGGGACGACGTCGACCAGGACGCCCCCGTGCTCGTCATCTCCCAGGCGGCGGCGCTCGCGGGCATGCACCCGCAGACGCTGCGCCAGTACGACCGGCTCGGCCTCGTGGTGCCGCGCCGCACGGCGGGGCGCGGCCGCCGATACTCGCTCCGCGACGTCGCGAAGCTCCTCGAGGTGCAGCGCCTCAGCCACGACGAGGGCATCAACATCGCGGGCATCCAGCGGATCCTCGCGCTCGAGGCGCAGGTCGAGCGGCTCGAGCGGCGCATCGAGGCGCTGTCCGCGCGCGTCGAGCCCGGCGGCCGCGTGTTCGCCGCGGCGGCGAGCGGCGACGTCGTCGTGGTGCCGCACGGGCGCAGCGTGCGCCGCGGCGTCGAGGAGGCGCTGCGCGAGGCGCTCGTCGAGCACGGTGAGGCGCGCGCCCTCGTCATTTGGCGCCCGCGGCCCGACGCCGACGACTGACCCTCAGCTGCGGCGCGCCTCGCGCGCGACGAGCGCGGCCGCGGCCGGGACGAGCGCGGACTCCGCCGGGTCGAGGCCCGGGTCGCCGGCACGGACCCGCGCGGCGGCGTCGAGGTGGCTCCCGAGCACGGGGTCGGCGAGGTGCAGGAACGCGTCGAGGAGGACGCGCGCTCCCGGCGCGAGCTCGTCGTCCTCGTCCACGGCGACCTCCGCGACGATCACCGCGGTGACCGCGAGGTCGAGCCCGGCCGGCCCGAGCCGGGCGCTCGTCCAGTCGAGGACGGCCGGCCCGTCGGCCGTCAGCACGACGTTCGCGGGGTGCAGGGCCAGGTGCAGCACGCACGGCGGCCCGTCGGACGCCGCGTCGAGGGCGACGGGCGACGGCACGGTGAGCGCCGCGTGCGCCGCCCCGCCCGGGGCCGGCGCGGGGAGCGCGTGGAGGGCGTCGTGCAGCGCGACGAGCGTCCGGGCCGCGCCCGCGAGGGACGTCCGCCCGCCGAGGAGCGACTGCAGGAGCGTGGGCCCGCGCACGAGCTCCATGGTGAGGTCGCCGTCACGCGCGGCGTCCACGCGGGGTGCGGGGAAGCCCGCCTCGCGCACGTGCCGCATGACGGCGGCGACGCCCGCCGCGTCGGCGCCCGAGCGAGACCGGCGCAGGACGCGGTCGGCGCCGACGGCGTAGAGGTCGGCGTCGGCGCCCGAGAACAGCGGCGCGCCCGAGGTGGCCATCCTCCGACGCTACGCCTCCGGGGCGTCCCTGACGAGACCGCGCCGCCGTGCGCGGTGTTCCGGCAGGTCAGGCAATTGTGAAAGATTCTCGTGCGCTAATGGCGGCGCATTCCTGCATTTCTGAGCAAGGCCTCACTTCCTAGGCAGGGCGCATTTCCAGGAATACCGTGGGAGCAGAAGCCCGCCGCACCGACGGGTCCTCGTCAGAGAAGGAGATCGCGATGAGCAGCCTCACGGAGATGCCGCAGGTCGTCGAGTGTTCCATCGACGGCTGCGGCTACAACCACGACCACGGGTGCCACGCGGGCGCCGTGACGATCGCCGGTCACGCGGGCGACGCCGAGTGCGCGACCTTCATCCCGCTCGGCACGAAGGGCGGCCTGGAGAAGGTCCTCGCGCACGTCGGCGCGTGCCAGCGCACGGACTGCGTGCACAACGCCGCTCTCGAGTGCTCGGCGCCCTCCATCCGCGTCGGGGCGGGAGCCACGGGCGAGGACCGCGCCGACTGCCTGACCTACACCCCGCGCTGACGCGCGGTACGACCGTGCACGAGGCGGCCGGCTCCCGCCGGCCGCGGACGCCGTCCGACGCCCCGGCCCACGCGCTCGGCCGCGTGGGGCGGGGCGCGGTCGTGTCAGCGCTGCAGGGTGCCGAGGAGCTCGACCGCGGCGGTGTGGGTCCCGGGCAGGGGCTCGAGCCAGATGCGCGGCGGCCGGCGCAGGATCGCCGTCACGCCGAGGGAGAGTCCGGTGCGCTCGATGCTGTGCCGCAGCGCGCTGCGCAGCTCGTGGTCGTCCACCCCGCGCTCGCCGAGCACGACGAACAGGCCGTCGCCGAGCGACGCCATCGGGTGCCCGTCGCCGAACGTGTGGGTGAGGGCGCGCCCCATCGCGGCGGACCGGGCGAAGCGTTGCCAGCCCGTGAGGTCGTCGAGCGCGACGTCGACGACGAGCAGGCCGTGGGTGTGCGTCGCGGCGACGCCGGTGCGCGCGGCGACGCCGTACGTCTCGCGGAGCCGGTGCACCAGGTACTGCGTCGTCGCGAGGCCCGACTCGGGGTCGAGGACCTCCGGGGTCACCGGGGTCGCCTCGTAGCCCTCGGACCAGCCGACGGCGACGGCGCGCAGCAGCTCGACGCCCGGCTCGCGGTCGCGCACGCGGAACAGGCACACGACGTCGTCGATGGCCTCGCCGATCCCGACGCCGGCCTCCGCGCGCACGCGCCCGAGCCGCTCGGCGGCGGGCACCGTGTCCCGCTCCTCGCACAGCGCCTCGACGAGCGCGTCGACGGCAGGGTGGTACCAGTCGCCCGGCCGCAACCAGACGCTCTCGGCGCTCGCCCGACGCCAGTGCTCGCGCACGGTGTCGGGTGCGGGCACGGCAAACCCGTGGAGATGGTCCATGTAGATGAGACGGGCGGGCGGGCCATCCATGACGCGGGTCCACGAGGAAGTTTCCGAGACTGCTCGTCCCGGGTGAAAAAGGGCGAAAACGGAGGACTCCGGCCGTTACCGTTCTGTCGCCGGGAGGCCGGTGCCCTCCTGTTGGACAGCCGTCTACTATGGCCACCGTACGCCTCGGTTCGGGGCGGGTCTCCGGGGCGGGTGACATGACGCAGGCGCAGGAACAGGTGTGGAGCGAGGCGTTCAGCGACGCCGAGCTCATCACCGCCGTGCGCGAGGGGGACACGAGCGCCTACGGCGTCCTCTACGAGCGGCACGCCGCCGCGGCCCGCACCGTCGCCCGCCAGTACGTCCGATCCACCGCCGACGCCGACGACGTGGTCTCCGACGCGTTCGCCCGCACGCTGTCCGTGCTGCGCGGCGGCGGCGGTCCCGACGTCACGTTCCGCGCGTACCTCTTCACCGTCGTGCGCCGGCTGTCCTACGACCTCGTGAACGGCGCGCGGCGCACCCAGCCGACGGACGACGAGCGCACCTTCGAGACGGCGTTCGGCCCCATGGCGTCCACCGAGGACCCGACGCTCGAGGGCTTCGAGCGCTCCACCGTCGCGCGCGCGTACCTCGACCTGCCCGAGCGGTGGCGCGCCGTCCTCTGGTACACCGAGGTCGAGAACCTCTCCCCGGCCGAGATCGCGCCCATCCTCGGCCTCACCGCGAACGGCGTCTCCGCGCTCGCGTACCGCGCGCGCGAGGGGCTGCGCCAGGCCTACCTCCAGCAGCACCTCACGTCCGTGCCCGCGGAGGAGTGCCGCACCGTCAACGCGCTCCTCGGCTCGTTCGTGCGCGGCGGGCTCGCGAAGCGCGAGACGGCGCGCGTCGAGGCGCACCTCGACGGCTGCGGCGACTGCCGCGCGCTCGTGCTCGAGCTCGGGGACGTGTCCCACGGCATGCGGTCCGTCATCGCCCCGCTCGTCCTCGGCGTCGGCGCCCTCGGGCTCGTCGGCACCGCGCTCCCGACCGCGGGCGGCGCGGCCGTCGCGGGCGGCGTCGGCGCGGCCCTGCAGGGCGCGTCGAGCGCCGGCGGGTCCAGCGGCGGCGCGGGCGGGTCCGGCGCGGGCGCGGGCGCGGGCTCGGCCGGCGGGTCGGGCGGTGCCGCGGGCGCCGGCTCGGCCGGCGGGGCGACGGCCGGTGGCGCCGCGGGGACGGGCGCCGTCGGTGGCGCGGGTGCTGCGGCGAGCGCCGCGGGTGGTGCGGGCGGTGCCGCCGGGGCGGGCGCCGCGACCGTCGGGGGTGCGGCGGCCGCGGGCGGTGCCGCCGCGAGCGGCGGAGCCCTCGCCGCCGCCGGTGCGGGCGGTCTCGTCGCGCTCGTCACCTCGGCACCGCTCGCCGCGGCCGCCGTCACGGTCGGCGTGCTCGCCGTCGCGGGCCTGGGCGTCGCGGGTGCGCTCGGCGTGTTCTCGCCCGAGTCGCCGCCCGCCGCGGAGTCCTCCCCGACCGGGTCCACCTCTCCTGATCCGTCGTCGGACGGCGGGACCTCGACCACGCCGTCGGACACCGGCACGGACCCGACGTCGCCGTCGAACATCCCGACGGAGCCGGTCGACGAGAGCGCGCCTCCCGCCACGGACACGGGGACGACGGCGACCGGCGAGCCCGCGCCCGTCGGGTCCACGCCCGAGGCGTCGACGACCGGCGGGACGACCGACCCCGGGACCAGCACGGACGTGCCGACCGACCCCGGGTCGGGGACCTCGACGGACACCCCGACCGCCCCGACGCCCGACCCGACGCCCGACCCTGCGCCCGCTCCGGCGCCCCCCGCGCTCGACCTGTCCCTCGCGCCGGTGACGCTCGCCGCGCGCGAGCCGGCCGACCTGCTCATGACGGCGGCGAACACGGGAGGGCGTTCCGCGGAGGAGGTCGTCGTCGACCTGACCCTCCCGGCGGGCGTCTCGGCGCCGAGCTCGACGCTCGTCGCGCGCGGCACCGCCGTCGCGGGCCCGCTCGCCGCGGCCGCGCTCCCGTGCGGCAGCGCGACCGGGCAGCCGGACGGCACGAGCCTCGTCACGTGCTCGGTCGGCGTCCTGTCTCCCGGCGCGTCGCAGGACCTCCTGGTGCAGGTCGTCGCGCAGTCGGGCGGCGAGTACGCGTTCGCCGCCGACCTGCGCGCGAAGGGCGTCGAGCCGGTCCGGCGCACGTTCGCACCGACGCCCGTGCGCCACTACGGCCCGGAGATCCGGGTGTCGACGACGGCCCCGTCGTTCGACAACCCCGGCGACGGGGTGCTGCGCGTGACCGTCCGCAACAGCGGCGACCAGCCCGCGGTCGAGCCGAGCGTCACCGCCGTGCTCCCCGCGGGGCTGCGCCTCCTCGACGACACGGCCGGCACGTGGTCCTGCACGGCGGACGACCGGACCGTGACGTGTGCGTCGCCGCCGGGCACCACGCTCGCGCCCCAGGCGGCGGTGGAGGTCCCGCTCGCGCTGCTCGCGGACAGCGAGGGGCCGGTGGAGGCCACCGTCAGCCTGCGCGGCACCGCCGACGGCGCGCACCCGGGCAGCACGGGCGTCCCGGTCGACGTCGACGAGCCCTGGGCCGACGCCGAGGCGGGCCTGCTCGGCGACGACGGGCAGCGGCCGGGCGTCGTCCCGCGGTGCACCGCGCGCGACGGCCAGGACGTCGCGTCGCTCGTCGCGAGCTACACGAACACCACCCCGTACGACGACCTCGACGTGACGCTCGAGGCGGCCGGGTCGCGCGCCACGACGACGGTCCCCACCGGGGACCGGGCGACGATCCGGGTCGACGACGGCGTGCGCTTCCCGGCCGGCAGCGCGACGGTCGTGCTCACGACGACGTTCGGCGACGGCGAGTTCGCGCAGAGCTTCGAGCACCGGCTCGACGCGGGCGCGTTCGACGCGCTCGACTGCTGGACCCCGCCGTCGTGGCTCACGGCCGCGGACGTGCGCGTCGCCGCGGACAACGACCGGGGGACCGTCCGGTACACGGCGACGGTCACGAACGGCACGGGCGCGGGCGTCGACGTCCGCCTCCTCGCGCCGACCGGCGGCACGTGGTCGGGCGTCGCGGACTCCGCCGCGATCGCACCTCTCGCCGACGGCCGCACGGGCGACCTCGTGCTCGCGACCGGGCTGCGCGAGACGACGCGCGCGAACGCGGTGCTGCGCCAGTACCGCTGGCACGTGGACGCCGACGGCGACGGCAAGGGCTACCAGTCGCTCCTGCCCGTGCTGCTCGACGAGCACCGGATCGCCCCGGCCGTCCCCGAGCCCACCGTCGGGCGGTGCACGTTCGACCCGCGCACGGACACGTCCAGCGCGCCGGTGACGCTGCGCCTCGACAACTCCGCGTCGACGCTCCCCGTGACGTTCTCCGTGCCGGGCGTGACCGAGCCGGTCGAGGTCCGGGGCGGCGTGGTCCGGTCCGTCACCGCCGTCGTGGGCGGGCAGGACACGACGTTCCCCGTCCTCGCCGACGGCGCACCGCTCGCGTCGCGGACGGTGCCGGGCGCCGACTGCTTCACGTGGGACGTGGACGCCACCGCGGAGGCGGGCTGGCTCGCCGACGAGCGCTCGGTCGCCGTCACCGGCACGTTCCGCAACGGCCACGCGGCGACGCGCCTCGCCGTCGTCATGGACGCCGGCTCGTGGGGGACCACCGAGCCCGTCGAGGTCGGGCCGGGCGAGGAGGTCGCGCTCACCGTCGGGACGGGCTCGCGCGACGTCGACGCGGGCGAGGTCACCTTCCGGGTCGCGCGGGTCGGCGGTGCCGGGTCGCACGTCGTCACGGCCGCGTACGACGCGGTGCGGCACGCCCCGGCGGTCGGCGCGCCGAGCGTCGGGCAGTGCGTGCTCGACCCGCGGACCGAGGCTTCCTCGGCGTCCGTCGCGCTGCGCTACGACAACGCGCGGTCCACCGTGCCCGTCGTGTTCTCCGTCGACGGCCGCGACGACCTGACACGGACGGTCGCGGGCGGCGCCGTCGTGACGGTCGCCGTGCCGGGCGGCGTGGGTGCTCAGCCGCTGACGCTCGCGGTCCGGGCCGACGGCACACCGCTCGCGAGCCACGTCGTCCCCGGCGTCGACTGCTTCGCCTGGGACCAGGTGGAGGGTACGGCGAGCGCGAAGGCCGCGTGGGTCGTGCCGTCGGGCGCCACGGTCGGGACGTCGGTCGTGACCGGCACGTTCCACAACCCGTACGCCGCGACGACGCTGCGCGTCGGGATGTCGACCCCGCACGGCGACGCCGCGCCCGTCGAGGTCGCGCCCGGCGCCGACGTGACGCTCTCCGTGGACGCCCGCGCGCTGACCGTCCCCGCCGGCACGGCGACGTTCACGATCGAGCGCGCGACGCCCGCCGGGCCCGGCTCCCGGACCGTCGAGGCCGCGTACGGCGCCGTGACGTACGCCCCGCAGTGGGCTCGCACCGCGTCCGTCGAGGCGCGGTGGCAGGACGGGTCGGTCAAGCTCGTCGGGACCGTCACGAACGACTCGCCCGAGACGGTCGACGTCGTCATGACGGCCGGCGCCCACGGCGACTCCGGCGCCGCGCGCCCCGTCGCGCCGGGCGCGACGGAGACGTTCACGGTCGACACGCGCGCGCTCGACGTCAAGCAGGGCGTCGTCACGTTCGCCCAGTCGCGCACCGTGCTCGGCACGCGCTTCACCGACGCGGGCCTCACCGCGAAGCACCAGGGTGCGACGTACCAGCCCGACTGGTCCGTCACCCCGACCGTCACCGCGCAGTGCGCGCCTGACGGCGTGGTGCTCACCGTGGGCGTGCGCAACGACGCGTCCGAGGCCACGCACGTCGTCGTGCGCACCCCGTTCGGCGAGCGCGACCTCGGCGACCTCGCGCCGGGCGCGAGCGCGAGCGCGGACGTCCCCGCGGGGGCGCTCGCGGTCAGGACCGGCAAGGTCGACCTCGTGCTCTCGCGCACGGTGCTCGGGGTCGTGCACACGCACACCGTGACGGAGCGGTACGCCGCGCTCGACTGCGCGGTGACGAAGCCCGCGGCGAGCCTCGTGCTCGGCGACCCGTACTACGACGCGCAGCGCGGGCACTCGTACCGCGCCGTGTCGGTGCTGCTCGACAACTCCGGCTCGAACGTCCCGGTGACGTTCCGCGTCACGGGCCACACCAAGGGCGAGTGGACGCTCGCGGCCGGCGAGCGCCGCACCGAGACGCTCGGCGAGGCGCCGGGGTCCGGCGCGACGTACGTCGTGCACGCCGGCTCGTGGTCGCAGCAGCTCAAGGTCGAGAGCTTCTCCGCGGCGCCCGCGTGCTTCGACGAGTGGGAGCGCAGCACCTGGTACGACCGCGGCGACCAGGTCTCCTACCGCGGCTGGAACTACACCGCGCGCAGCGGCACCGTGCTGGTGCGGCCGGACGACCCGGTGCTGGGCTGGGTGTTCTGGGACCGCGGGTCGGCCTGCGGCGAGGGCTGAGCGGCCCCGGCCGGTCTACGGCAGGACGTCGGCGAGCGCCTCGTCGACGGGGCGGTCGCCCGCGACGAGGTCGAGCACCAGACCGGCCGACCGCGGCTCGTGGAGGATCGCCGCGAGCACGAGCGCGACGTCGTCGCGCGTCACGTCCTCCCGCTCGCCGACCGCCGCGCCCGGCTTGCGCCGCTTGCCGCGCGGCTTGTCGCCGTCGCCCACGGGGGTGAGCGCGACGAGCCCGACGCCGGGGTCGTCGGTGAGCCGACCGGGCCGCACGATCGTCCACTGCAGCCCGTCCCGCGCGCGCAGGTCGTCCTCCGCGGCGGCCTTCGCCCGCAGGTAGGACCAGAAGACGTCGTCGACGCCCTCGGGCCGCTCGTCGGCGCGCGCCGCCTCGACGCCGCGGGACGAGACGAGCACGTAGCGGCCGACGCCCGCGCGCTCGGCGGCGTCGGCGAGCAGGGCCGCGCCCGCGCGGTCGACGGTGTCCTTGCGGGGCGCGCCGCTGCCCGGTCCGGCGCCCGCGGCGAACACGACGGCGTCCGCACCCTCGAGCTCGAAGGACACCGCGACCGCGTCGTCCTTCTCGAGGTCGACGAGCGCGACGTGCGCGCCGAGCTCGGTGACGTCGGTGATCTGCGCGGCGGACCGCACGAAGGCGACGACGTCGTCGCCCCGCTCCACCAGGGTCCGGGCCAGGCGACGGCCGACCTGGCCGTGACCTCCCGCGATGACTGTGCGCATGGGCCGAACGTATCGCCGCCCGCCCGTGCGCGCCTGGCGAGCAGCGGCTGCGCCCGCAGGGAGGCGCGGGTCGGGGGTGCGCTGCCGGGCGCGGGGTCCCCCACGTACCCCCACGTGACCGCGGCCCGGCAGCGCGAGTCCTCAGGCGGCGTCCCCCGTGCCGCCGAGGACGACGGGGGTCTGCGGGTCGAACCGGTATCCGAGCCCGCGGACCGTGGTGATGACGTGCTCCAGCCCGAGCTTCTCGCGCAGGCGTCGCACGTGGACGTCGATGGTGCGGCTGCCCGCGGCGACCTCGTGGTCGGCCCACACGGTCTCGAGCAGCTCGGCGCGCGTCACGACGCGGTGCGCCGTGCGCGCGAGGTACGACAGCAGCTCGAGCTCGCGGAACGTCAGGTGCGCGGTCCGGTTCTCGACCGTGACCGTACGACCCGCGGGGTCGATGACGACGCGCGGCACGGGGGAGAGGGTCGCGAGCCGCTCGCGGAACGCGGCGATGTCCTGGACCGGCGACGCGGTCGCGGTCGTCGGCTCGGCGAGGGCGAGCGCGGTGTAGGTCTCCGCGCTGGGCAGCCAGTCGCGCGCGAGCTCGCCGAGCGCCTCGGCGAGCTCGACGAGCTGCGCCTGGGGCTGCTCGCCCTCCGCCGCGTCGACGCCGACGTAGAGGACGAACCCGGGGGTGCGGCGCGGCGCTGCGGGCTCCGCCGTCGTGCGGGTGGGCACCGCGGCACGGGGTGCCGCCGGGCGCTGCGGGGCGGCGGGTCGCTGCGGGGTGGCGGAGCGCTGCGGGCTCGGTGCGGCGGCGCGGGGTGCGGCGCTGCGGGGTGTAGCGGCGCGGGCGGGTGCGGTGCGGCGGGCAGGGCGGGTGGCGGTGAGCGTCATGGGTGGCTCCGGGTGCGTCGGGCCGACGGCAGCGCCGGAGGACCGGCGGGTCGGCAGGGGTCGAGGTCTGAACCGAGGTGCGGGAGAGGGTTCAGGCCTGACAACAGACGCACATGACCGCGCCCAGGAGCGCGCCGGACGGCGCGCTGGCGGGACGGGTCGAGGTGCTCACGGGAGCGAGCATGGCAGCGCGCGACGTGGCGCGCCAAGAGGTGCGACGGAACTTCTCAGCATGCGGACGCTTCGGGTCTCGCGTTGCGGTCGGCGAGGTGCGGCGGCGCGGGGGCCGCGCCGGGTGCGTCCGGAGCGTCGGCGCAGGTGGGACGGGTCAGACGACGCCGTACAGGCGGTCCCCGGCGTCGCCGAGCCCGGGCACGATGTACGCCTTCTCGTTGAGGCGCTCGTCCACCGCCGCGACCACGAGCTGGACGTCGACGCGGTCGCCCACGGCGTTCTCCAGCACCTGGATGCCCTCGGGTGCCGCGAGCAGGCACACCGCCGTGACGTCGCGCGCGCCGCGCGCGAACACGTAGTCGATCGCCGCGACGAGCGTGCCGCCCGTCGCCAGCATCGGGTCGAGCAGGAACACGTGCCGGCCCGTGAGGTCGTCGGGGAGCCGGTTCGCGTACGTGACGGCCTCGAGCGTCTCCTCGTCGCGCTGCATCCCGAGGAACCCGACCTCCGCCGTCGGCAGCAGGCGCGTCATGCCCTCGAGCATGCCGAGGCCTGCGCGCAGGATCGGCACGACGAGCGGCCGCGGCTCCGCGAGGCGCACGCCGATCGTCGTCGTCACGGGCGTCTCGATCTCGTGGGGCTCGACGCGCACGTCGCGCGTGGCCTCGTAGGCGAGCAGCGTCACGAGCTCGTCGACGAGGAGCCGGAACGTGGCGGACGCCGTCTCCTTGTTCCGCAGGACGGTGAGCTTGTGGGCCACGAGCGGGTGGTCGGCGACGTGCAGGCGCATGGCGACAACGGTATCCGACCGCACGGCCTCCCGTACCGCCCGGTAACCGTGGCCGGGCCGCGAGTTGTCGCCGTTGCTGCGGTCTATAGCCTGGTGGGGCCGTCCGCCGCGCGCCCGCGCGGCGCCGGACCGGTCCCGTGCCGGTACGCCCGCTCCCGTCCCCGGAGGTCCCGTGCCCGACGCCGCCGCCCACCCCGGCGACCCCGCGCACCCGGGTGCGGGGCCGACGTCGGGCACCGCGCCGACCCCGGACGCGCCAACCCCGGACGCGCCGGCCTCGGACGCGTTGGCCTCGGACGCGCCGGCGTCAGGCGCACCCGACTCCGGTGTTCCCGACCCGGGCGACGAGCCGGAGCCCCGTGACGCCCCGACGCCGGACGCTCCCGGGCCGCGCGGGCTCGACCTGCCCTGGGCGGAGGGGACGTTCCCGCCGGGCACGGTGGCGGGCCGCCGGCACGTGTGGGACGCCCTCATGGGGCTCGCGCTGCACGAGGCGACCCACGCGCTCGCGAGCGACGACGTGCCCGTGGGGGCGCTCGTCGTCGGGCCGGACGGGCGGCTGCTGGGCGTCGGGCGCAACCGGCGCGAGGAGACCGGCGACCCGACCGCGCACGCCGAGGTCCTCGCGCTGCGTCAGGCGGCCGCGACGGTCGGGGAGTGGCGGCTCGAGGGCTGCACGCTCGTCGTCACGCTCGAACCGTGCGTCATGTGCGCGGGGGCGCTCGTCCTCGCGCGCGTGCAACGGCTCGTCCTCGGCGCGTGGGACCCGAAGGCCGGTGCGACCGGGTCGGTGTGGGACCTCGTGCGCGACCAGCGCGCCAACCACGCGGTCGAGGTCGTCGGCGGCGTCCGCGAGGACGAGTGCGGCCGCCTCCTGCGCGACTTCTTCGCCGCGCAACGCTGAGCACCGCCCCTGTCGTCGCGATCGCGGTGGGGCGGAAGGACGGCGCCGGGTCTTCCATCCGTCGCCTCGTTCCTCGGCGCCTCCCGCCAGGCCCGCCACGACCCGGCGACGTCCTTCCACCCCACCGCTCGTCGGTGGCCGGCTCAGCGCGCGAGCGCCTCCGCGAGAGCGGTGAGGGTCTCGGTGGTGCCGGCCTCGACCTTGAGCGTGGCGAGCGGGTCGCCGCGCGTCCAGCCGCGGTTGACGATGACGACCGGCTTCTCCTGCTTCGCCGCGTGCCGCACGAACCGCAGGCCGCTCATGACCGTGAGCGACGACCCCGCGACGAGCAGCGCGTCGCCGTCGTCGACCATCGCGTACGCGCGCTCGACCCGCTCGCGCGGCACGTTCTCGCCGAAGTACACGATCTCCGGCTTGAGCACCCCGCCGCAGAACTCGCACGGCGCGGGCCGGAAGTGCGACGTCTGCTCGATCACCGCGTCGGCGTCCGGCGCGATCTCGACGTCCTCGACGTCGCCGATGCTCTCGATGAAGCCCGGGTTGAGCGCGGTGAGCCGTTCCGCGAGGTGCTCGCGCGAGATGACGCGACCGCACTGCAGGCAGATGACGCGGTCGTAGCGGCCGTGCAGGTCGATGACGTTCCGGCTGCCCGCGTCCTCGTGCAGCAGGTCCACGTTCTGCGTGATGAGCCCCACGAGCACGCCCGCGTCCTCCAGGCGTGCGAGCGCGCGGTGACCTGCGTTCGGGTGCGTGCGGTGCACGCGCTGCCAGCCGACGTGGTTGCGCGCCCAGTAGTGGCGGCGGAACGCCTCGTCCTGCACGAACTGCTGGTACGTCATCGGGTTGCGCGGCGGCGAGTCCGGGCCGCGGTAGTCCGGGATGCCCGAGTCCGTCGAGACGCCCGCGCCCGTGAGCGCCGTGACCCGCAGGCCGCGGAGCAGCTCCACCGCGTCCTCGACCGTTCCTGTGCGGGGCGCCGGCTCCGAGCCCGTCGGCGGCTGGCTCGGGCGCCACGCGAGCCGCGAGGTCAGGGTGGGGACGGCCGACGGCAGGTCGGCCGACGACGTCGCGACATGGGCGGGGGAGGAGGTCGGGGGCAGGGACTCGCTGGGCACGTCTCCCACGGTACGACGCGGCGCGCGGCGTCACGCGGGGTCACCTGCGCCCGCCGCGAACATGCGGCTACCTCCCGTCCCGGCGACCGGACTGGCAGTAGCCGCATGCTCGGCGGGGTCGGTGGGTCGGGTGATCGGGGTCACGGCCGGGTGCTGCCAGGCGCTGTTAGGCTCGCCTAAGTCATCGACGAGAGGTTCTCATGCCGACCACCACCGCGCCCGCACCGCGGCGCGCCCGCCCGCAGACGGTCCTCGAGGTCGTCGAGACGACGTGGCTCTCCCCGCACCTCGTGCGGGTCGTGGCAGGAGGCGACGGCTTCGCCGCGTTCACCACGAACGAGCACACGGACAAGTACGTCAAGATCTACTTCGCCAAGCCCGAGCTCGGCCTCGAACCGCCGTACGACGTCGCGGCCCTGCGCGAGACCCTCGCCCCCGACGACGTGCCCGTCACCCGCACGTACACCGTGCGGTGGGTCGACGTGGCGGCGCAGCGGCTCGCGATCGACTTCGTCGTGCACGGCGACGAGGGCCTGGCCGGGCCGTGGGCCACGCGCGCGACGCCCGGCGACCGCCTCGTCCTCTCCGGCCCCGGCGGCGGGTACGCGCCCGATCCCGCCGCCGACTGGCACCTGCTCGCCGGCGACGACTCGGCCCTGCCCGCGATCGCCGCCGCGCTCGAGGCCATGCCGCGCGACGCCGTCGGGCACGCCCTGATCGAGGTCGGCACGGAGGCGGACCGCCTCCCGCTCGAAGCGCCCGACGGCGTCCAGGTCACCTGGGTGCTGCGCGGCGACGCACCCGCCGGGACGACGACCCTCCTGCCCGACGCCGTCGCCGACCTCCCGTGGCGCGAGGGCCGCGTGCACGTCTTCGCGCACGGCGAGCGCGAGGCCATGAAGGCCCTGCGCCGCGTGTTCGCCGAGCGCGGCGTCCCCCGCGGCGACCTGTCGCTCTCCGGCTACTGGGCCTACGGCCGCGCGGAGGACCGCTTCCAGGCGGAGAAGCGCGAGCCCGTCGGCCAGATCTTCGAGGACTGAGGAGTCCCATGCCCCGCACCACCACGTTCCGCCGGGCGCTCGCGGCCGCGTCCGCGCTCGCCGTCCTCGCGCTCGCCGCGTGCTCGTCCGGCGGCGAGGACGACGCGCCGACGGGCGGCACGAGCAGCGACGGGGCGTTCCCCGTGACCGTCGCCACCGCGTTCGGCGACGTCGAGATCGCCGAGCAGCCGACGCGCGTCGTCGCCCTCGGGTGGGGCGACGCCGAGACCGCCCTCGCGCTCGGCGTCCAGCCCGTCGGGGCGAGCGACTGGCTCGCGTTCGGCGGCGACGGCGTCGGACCCTGGCTCGACGGCGCCTACGACGAGTCGCCCGAGATCATCGGGACGCTCGAACCCTCATACGAGCAGATCGCCGTGCTCGACCCCGACGTCATCCTCGACGTGAAGTCCTCCGGCGACCCCGAGCGGTACGAGCGGCTCACCGAGATCGCGCCCACCGTCGCGATCCCCGAGGGCGGCGAGGCCTACCTCACGCCCATGGAGGACCAGGTGACGATGATCGCCGCCGCGCTCGGGCGCAGCGAAGAGGGTGAGCAGTTGCTCGCCGACGTCGACGACGCGTTCGCCGCCGCGCGCGCCGAGCACCCCGACTTCGCGGGCAGGACCGCCGTCATCGGGTCGTACTGGGCCGAAGGCTTCGGCGCGTACGTGTCGTCGTCCAGCCGCGGCGAGTTCATGCAGGCCCTCGGGTTCGAGACCAAGCCCGAGATCGACGACGCCGCCGGAGACGCGTTCTCCGTCACCCTCGGCACCGAGAACGTCGACCTGCTCGACGCCGACCTCACCGTCATCCAGCCCATCGGGTTCACCGCCGCCGACGTCGAGGCGCAACCCATCTTCCGGACCGTGCCGTCCGTCGCCGACGGCCGCTACGTCGTGCTCGACGACGCCGACCTCTCCAACGCGTTCTCGCTCGGCACGCCCACCGCCGTGATCTACGCGATCGACAACGTCGTGCCGCTGTTCGCAGACGCGCTCGGCGGGTCGTGACGGTGCGCTTCCGGCGTCCGATCAGCCGGTCTGACCGGCCGATTCGGTGTCAGGGGGTGTGACCAGGTATCCTTCCTGGGCCGGGTATCCCGGCGAGGTAGCGTGTCCGAGCGGCCTAAGGAGCACGCCTCGAAAGCGTGTGTGGGTGAAAGTCCACCGTGGGTTCAAATCCCACCGCTACCGCCACCCGAAGGGCCCCACCCGCAAGATTACGCGGCTGTGGGGCCCTTCGTCGTACTTGGCCTCCCTTTTCTAGACGGAAACACGAGGGCGTCCCGCGTGTGTCGACCATCGGGAGGGCTTTCCATACCGGCTCAAGGCGCGGGGTTCGCCGCGCTGGCCCGGCCTCGCGGGTGGGGCCCCGCGCTCCGCTCGCAAGCACCCCACCTGCCGGCCGGGCCCGCAGACGACAAAGGGCGGCCTCGGATCAGTTCCGGGACCGCTCTTCGCGCGTTGTCACTGCGTGCCGCTCAGTGCGCCGCGAGCTCCTGTGTGCCGTACTGCGGCGTGTCGCGTCGCACCGCAGCGATGAGCGCCGCGAGCTCGGGCACGACCCGCGGCTCCTCGCCGAGGGCGGCCTCTACCTGGTTGATCTCTCGCGGCGTGAGGTGGATGACGCGGTCGCGCAGCAGGACGTCGCGGGCGCGTTCCATCGCGGCGCCCAGGACGAACGCGGACACGTCCTGTTGCTGCGCGGCGGCGGCCTCACGAATGGTGGTGAGCGCTTCGGGGGACAGGCGCATGTTCAGGCGCTCTGACCGCATGTTCGCGGTAGGCATGGTGGCTCCTCGTGTCACGCGTCGGGTGACTCGGCTGTCTCGTGGTGTACGTCCACTGTACGCACGTGGTGCGTACGGATCAACTCGGATCGGCTGCTGCGAACGTTGCGCGGAGGTCCTTGGTGGTGAGGAACAAGCTGAGGTCGTGATCGAGGAAGCGGCGAAACCCGTGCTTGAGGTAGAAGCAGGCCGCATCCTCGTGGAGGGCGTGCACGACGACGATCTCGAACCCGATGCTGGCTGCAGCGGCGAGGAGCTTCTGCAGGGCGTCGAAGAGGAGCAGACGGCCAACGCCCTTCCCCTGGTATTCCATGTCGACCGCGAGCCGCGCGACGAGCATCGCCGGTGCAGGGTAGCGGCGGGCACGGCCGATCGCGGTCGAGGCGTCTCCGGCCGACAGCTCGAACGTCCGCATCGAGTAGTACCCCGCGATACGTCCCGCCTGCTCGTCGAGGAGCAGCGTCGTGCGGACGTTGTCCTTCCGCTCGCTCTGCCCCGCGTACCGAGCGAGCCAGTCATCGAGCTCCGGCTCGCCACAGGTGAACGGATGGAGCTTGAGGGCTTCGGGGCTGAACGGTCGCGCGATGAGCAGACTGCCTTTCCGTGCACCTGAATCAGAACCACGGCCACCCTACGGGGCGCGACCACACATGAAGCGGAGTTCGACGTCGTACCGGTGGTGCATCGTCGTACCTGTCCGGCCCCGCACCGACAGCTGAGCATCCGGCCGGCTCTGGTCCGCGTCAAGGGCGCCTGCGGCGTCGCTGCGCGATGGCCTGTGGCCACCCCTGACCCGGACCTTCGCCGACCTCCTGTGCTCCGCCATCGGTCCGGCGCCTCCTAGTGTCCCCACCGCGGGGCGCTGCCCGAGCCCATCGGTATGCCTCCGTCTTGCCTGACGTGCGGGTGCCCCTGTGCGCAACCCCGTACGAGGAACGTCCGGGCGACGGTGCAGGTCAGGGGCCAGTTCTGGCAGCCTCGACCGAGGGCATGGAGGCCGACCATCCACACCCTCCGCCACCGCCACCCGAAGGACCCCACAGCCGCAGTACCCTGCGGCTGTGGGGCCCTTCGTCGTACCCGGGCCGGGAAGCGCTGCGTACCGTGACGCGAGCGAGCGATGACTTCCCGACCTCGTCGCGGTCTGCCGCGCAGACCGCCAAAGCCCGGAGGGTGCGATGAAGTTGTTGCTCACGTCAGGGGGAGTCAGGAACCCGACCATCGAGGGGGCGCTCGTCGGGCTGCTGGGCCGGCCGATCGGTGAGTGCTCGGCGCTGTGCATCCCGACGGCGCTGTACGGGCACCCGTGGGTGGGGCCCGGGAAGAACGCCCGGGACTTCATCACCGGGGAGTCGGACCACATGGCGGGTCTGGGCTGGGGGTCGGTCGGGGTGCTGGAGCTGACGGCGCTGCCGAGCATCCCCGCGGGGCGCTGGGTGCCGCTCGTCCAGGAGACCGACGTGCTGCTGGCCGCGGGGGGTGACGCCCTCTACCTCGCGTACTGGATGCGCCGCTCCGGTCTGGCCGACCTCGTCCCGACGCTTACGGGGACGGTCTACGTCGGGATGAGCGGCGGGAGCATGGCGTTGACGCCGCGGATCGGGCAGGAGTTCGTCGGGTGGGTTCCGCCCGACGGCGAGGAGGTCGCGCCCCTCGGGCTCGTCGACTTCTCGCTGTTCCCGCACCTCGACCACCCCGACCTCCCGGACAACACCTCCGCGGCGGCGGAGCGGTGGGCGGCGTCCCTGGGCGGGCCCGGCTACGCGATCGACGACGAGACGGCCCTCGTGGTCGACGGCGGCGTCGAGGTCGTCTCGGAGGGGAGCTGGCGCCGGCTGGCGTGACCCCGCCCGGCGGCCCGTTCGCGTGGGCCCCGGGCGACTATCCGGCGCGGTGGCGCGCGACTGCGGCCGCGGCGAGCGCGCGGCACGGGAGCGGGGCGGGTCCGTCGTCACCCCCGACGGTGCGCCGCGTCCGCGAGGCGAGCGCGGCGTCGTACAGGCCGAGGATCTCGGCGGCGAGGGCGTCGGGGTCGGCGGCGCCGCTCTCGGCGGCGAGGCTGCGCAGCCGCTCGACGAGCAGGTGGGTGTCGGCGGCGAGCCAGCGGTACGCGGGGTGCTCGGGCTCGGTGACCTCGACCGCGGCGGCGAGGAACGCGCACCCGCGCGTGCTCGTCGCGATGGGGAAGTCGTCGAGGGCGTCGAAGATCGCGAGGACGCGGGCGTCGGGGTCGTCGCCGCAGCGTTCGAGGGCGGCGTCCCACGTGGCGCGCCACCGCTCGTGCCGGCGCTCGAGGTAGCCCGCGACGAGGTGGTCCTTGCCGGGGAAGTGCGCGTAGAGCGTCGCGGGGGAGACCTCCGCGCGGCCGAGCACGGCGTCGACGCCGGTCGCGGCGATCCCGCGCTCGACGAACAGCTCCTCCGCGGCGTCGAGCAGACGGTCGCGCGCCGTCCCGCGTGCGTGGGTCCGAGGCATGGGACTACTGTAACGATCATTATGCTGAAACGATCGTTACAGCCTCGCCGTGCGTCGTCGCCGGGCCGTCTCGTGGCCGCGGGGACGGGCCTGATCGCGGTGACCTACGGCGTAGTGCGCTACGGCTACGGGCTCCAGCTGCCCGCGCTGACGAGCGAGCTCGGTCGGTCCTCGGCGCTCGCGGGCGCGATCGCGGCGGGGAGCTTCGCCGCGTACTGCGCGGCCGCGCTGTGGGCGCAGCGGGCGATGGCACGACGGTCGCCCCGGGCCGTCGTCTGGGTCGCGGCGGCTCTCGCGGCGTCGGGCGCGCTCCTGGTCGGCGCGTCCTGGTCGGCGTGGAGCCTCGCGGCGGGCGTGCTCGTCGCCGGCAGCGCCGCGGGCGCCGCCTCGCCCGCGCTCGTCGCCGCCGTCGCGTCCACGGTCGACGCGCGGCGCGCCGGCCGGGCCCAGGCGGTGGTCAACGCCGGGACGGGCGTCGGGGTCGCGCTGGTCGGCGCCGCGACCCTCGCCGCGCCCGACGCCTGGCGGCCCGTGTGGTTCGGCGCCGCGGCGGGTGCGCTCGTCACGGCCGCCGTCGTCGACCGGAGCGCACGCTGGCCGTCGGGCCCCGAGGGCTCGCCGCCGACGGACGACGCTGGCCCTCCCGGGCGGCAGGCCGTCGCACGCCCTCGCGGACCGTTCGTGCGTGCCGGCGTCGCCGCCGCGGTCGCGGGCGTCGGCAGCGCCGCCGTGTGGACGTTCGGCCGCGACCTCGTCACGGTCACGGGCGGTCTGCCCGGGCGCACCTCCGCCGCGCTGTGGTGCCTGCTCGGCGTGGCCGCGGTGCTCGGCGCGCTGAGCGGCGACGCCGTGCGCGTGCTCGGCCTGCGCCGCGCCTGGGTCGTCACGGTGCTGGCGACGGCCGCCGGCACCGCGGCCCTGACGCTCGCTCCCGGCAGCGTGCTCGTCGTGGCAGTCGGGGGCGCCGTCTTCGGCGGCGCGTACACCGCGATGAGCGGCGTGCTCATCGCGTGGGGCGCCGCGCTGCGCCCGCACGCGGCCGGCCGCGCGACCGCCGCCCTCTTCGTCGCGCTCACGGCCGGGCAGGCTGCCGGGGCGCTCGTCACGGGCGGGCTGAGCGACGTCGTCGGCCCGCAGGCGGCCTTCTGGCTGGGGGCGGCGGCCCTCGTCGCCGCGGCCGGGATCGTCCCGACGGCGGCCCCCGGCCTGGGCGGCCCGAGCACCACGACGGCGGGCGGCACCGGGGAGGGCGGCTACGCGTCGTCGTCCGGTGGCGCGGGGCGTACCGGCTCGCCGTCGGGGCCGAGCGGCTCGACGAGCGTGAGGTCCTCGGCGTCGGGGTCGACCCAGCGCTGGTAGCCCGGGCCGGTCCGCGCCGTCTCGAAGCGCACGGCGACGCGGCCGTCGTCGCCGACGCGCACGACCCACCCGCGCCCGTCGACCGCGGTGGTGACGTCGAGCCCGGGCGCGACGTTCGCGGCCGTCGCCCGGACGGGTCCCGACGGCGACGGCGCGGGCAGCGGCACGGCGTCGGCGGGCTCCGCGGCGGCCTCCGCGCGCTCGTCGCCGAGCGGCAGCATGAGCTGCGCGTGCTCGGACAGCGCGTGGAACGCGACGCCTAGGAGTCGGACCGGCTCGGTGACGTCGGCGAGGCGCAGCGCCCGGTGCGCGGCGTCGCGCAGCGCGCGCTCGTCGGCGGTCGGGCGGGGCAGGGTCACGGAACGCGTGAGCGTCGTGAACGACGCGAGCCGCACCTTGACGACGACGGTGCGCGCAGCGACGGCGTGCCGTTCGAGGCGGGCGAGCGCGGCGTCGACCACGGGGTCGAGCGCGGCGGCGATCGCCGCCCGGCCGTGCAGGTCGGTGTCGAAGGTGTGCTCGGCGCCCGCGGACTTCCGCTCGCGCACCGTGGTGACCGGCCGGTCGTCCCACCCGCGCGCGATCCGGTACAGGTTCGTGCCGCCCGCCTCGCCCGCGACGAGGAGCAGCGTGTCGAGCGGCTGCCGGCGCAGGTCGGCGACCGTGCGGACCCCGAGCTCGTCGAGGCGCGCGGCGGAGACGGGTCCGACGCCCCACAGCGCCCGCACGGGCAGGTCGAGCAGGAACGCGTCCTCGTCGTCGGCGCCGACCACGCGCACCCCGCCGGGCTTCGCGGCCTCGGACGCGAGCTTCGCGACGAGCTTCGACCGCCCGAGCCCGAGGGACACCGGCAGCCCGCTCAGCTCGCGCGCCCGCTCGCGGATACGGTGGGCGAGCCTGCCGAGGTCGGTCTCCGGCCCGACCGCACCCGCGACGTCCGCGAACGCCTCGTCGATGCTCACGGGCTCGACGAGGTCCGTGACCTCGCGCAGCGCCGCCATGATCCGTGCCGAGTAGGCGGAGTACGCGGCGAACCGCGGCACGACGACGACCGTCGACGGCGGGCACAGCCGCCGCGCCTGCTCCATGGGCATCGCGGAGCGCGCGCCGTACTGCCGCGCCTCGTACGACGCCGTCGCGACGACGCTGCGCGGACCCACCCCGCCGACGAGCACGGGACGCCCGCGCAGCGACGGGCGCTGGTGCTGCTCGACGGCCGCGAAGAACGCGTCCGCGTCGAGGTGGACGATCGTCGGGCGCGCGCGCAGCACCGGGGCGTGCGGCGCGCGGTCGATGCTCACCGCCCTACTCTGCCCGCCCGGACCGACACGGGGGACTTTCGTTCGGACCCTGGCGTAAACACGCCGCCGCCAGGTAAGTTGCAGGAGACCGAACAAATCCCGGGATCCCCAGCCCGGGCCGAAGAGCAACGAGGCCTTCATGACCGATCGATCGACACCCAGCGTGGCCTCCTCGGGCCGCTCGTCCACCCCCTCCCCGCACGCACCGACCGCCCGCTCGCGCGCGGTCGCGACCACCGCCGTCGTCGGGGCGCTCGCCCTCGCGGCGTCCACCTTCGCCGTGCCCGCCGCGGCGGCACCGCAGCCCGCGGCGAAGCCGACGGCGTCCGTCACCGGGCCGTCGGACATCAACGGGTTCCGCAGCGTCGGCTATGTCATGGCCGACTCGCGCGTGACCCGCGACTTCCACGTGGCCGACCTCGTGCGCACCGGGGCGATCGAGGACCTCACCCACATCAACTACGCGTTCGGCAACGTCACGACCGACCTCGTGTGCGACATCGCCGACGTCCCGGGCGAGGGCGACCCGCTCAACGACTTCGTCGCCGAGGTCCCCGCCGCGGACTCCGTGGACGGCAAGGCCGACAAGCCCGGCCAGGTGCTCGCCGGGAACTTCAACCAGCTGAAGAAGCTCAAGGCCGTCAGCCCCGAGACGAAGATCCTCATCTCGCTCGGCGGCTGGACCTGGTCCGACAACTTCTCGGAGGCGGCGTCGACCCCCGAGGGCCGCACCGCGCTCGTCGACTCCTGCCTCGACCTCTACATCGACGGCGACCTGCCCGTCGTCGACGGCAAGGGCGGCCCGGGCGCCGCGGCCGGGATCTTCGACGGCATCGACATCGACTGGGAGTGGCCGGTCACGGGCGGCGAGACGGCCAACGCCCGCCCCGAGGACAAGGAGAACTTCCTCCTCCTCATGGAGGAGTTCCGCGCCGAGCTCGACGCGCGCGGCGCGGCGAACGGGCAGGAGTACCTCCTCACGGCGTTCGCCCCGGCGGGCGGCTGGAACGCGGGCGAGGGCGGCTGGCTCGACCCGCGCCTGTTCGCCGTCGTCGACTTCCTCAACGTGCAGGGCTACGACTTCCACGGCGGCTGGGTGCCGAACCAGACGGGGCACCAGGGCAACCTGCACCCCGACGGCACGCAGAACTGGGGGCTCGGGCTCGACGGCGCGCTCGCCATGTACGTCAACGCGGGCGCCGACCCGTCGCAGGTCAACGCGGGCCTCGCCGCCTACGGCCACGGCTGGTACGGCGTCGAGGACGGCTCGCAGGGCTGGCAGCCCGCCGCGGGCTACGTGGGCACCAAGACGTACGCGGAGCTGCGCTCGTTCGACGGCGAGGCGTTCTTCGACCCGGAGATCGGCGCGAGCTGGCTCTACGACGGCGACGAGTGGTGGAGCTACGACGACCCGGCGTCGGTGACGGCCAAGGCCGAGTTCGTCGCGACGCAGGGCTACGGCGGCGCGATGTGGTGGGACCTCTCCGGTGACTACCGCAACGAGCTGGGCGACGCCCTGGGCTCGACGCTGCGCGCGGCGACCCCGGGACCGGGCGTCTCGGACGAGTGCGCGGCGCCGTGGTACGGCACGGGCGTCTACACGGGCGGCGACGTCGTGTCGCACGAGGGTGCGGAGTACGCGGCCCGGTGGTGGACGCGCAACCAGGAGCCGGGCGCGAGCAACGCCTGGAAGAAGATCGGCCCGTGCGGCACGGCGCCCGCGGTCGAGGTCGCGGACTGCGCCCCGGCGTGGTCGCGCGAGGCCGTGTACACCGGCGGTCAGACCGCCTCCCGCGCGGGCGTGAACTACCGCGCCCAGTGGTGGACGCAGGGCGAGCTGCCCGGGTCCGTGACGTGGGGCTCGTGGGACCCGGTGGGTCTCTGCGCGTGACCTGACGGTCGGCCGGGCGGTACGCCGCCCGGACCACCCCGCACGACGACGGCGGGCCCGGTCCTCGAGACCGGGCCCGCCGTTCGCGTCGGCGCGGCTGGGGCGGTCGGCGCGGTCGGCGCGGTGGCGCGAGAGCCCGCGGCGGGCGCGGCAGGCGCGGCAGGCGCGGCAGGCGCGTCAGGTGCGGGAGCGCCGGGAGGCTCAGCGGTGCTCGCGGGTCACGGCGCGCACGTCGCGCCGCAGGTAGTTCCACGCGAGCACGCAGCAGACGACGCCGTTCACGAGGCCCGCGACGACGTCGACCGTGCCGTGCGCCCCCCGGTACAGCCGGGACACCCCGACGCCGAGGGGCACGAGGCAGCACAGGATCGTCACGACGACCCGCAGCACCGGGTGCGTGATGCGCTGCGCGAGCAGCATGAGCGTCAGGTAGAACGCGGCCGACGCGCCGGTGTGGCCCGACGGGAAGCTCGACGTGGGCGGGGCCTCGTCGAGCCGTGAGACGTCGGGCCGCTCGCGCCCCACGACGATCGACGACGTGAGGAAGATCAGCGCCTGCAGCGCGACGGCGAGCGCGGGCACGACGGCGAACCACCACTGCCGCGTCCGCCACCACACGAGCAGCACGGTGAGCAGCGTGCCGCCGATGATGAACTCGGTGGTCCCGATGAGGGACAGCACGTCGGTCACCGCGTCCCAGGTCGGCGTGCGGCGCTCCTCGAACCAGCGGTTCACCGCGACCTCGCCCGGCAGGTCGCCGAGCGGCCCCCGCACGAGGAACCCCGTGGCCACGATGAGCACCCACAGCACCGCGCCGGGCACGAACGCGCGGAGGCCGACGTCGCGCAGCACCTCCTTCGCGGTGGGTCGGGACGTGTCGAGCTCGTAGCGGTGCACGAAGGGATGCATCAGACCTCGATCCTCGGAGCGGACCCGGACGGGGCGGCGGACGCCCACCCGTGGAAGCCGACGGCGGACGCCCCGGCGACGACGCCGCCGAGGAGGAGCCCGCCGACGACGTCGGACGGGTGGTGCACGCCGAGCAGCACGCGGTCGGCGGCGGTGACGAGCGCGAGCACCACGGCCGCCGTCGCGACCGCGGCACGACCGCGACGGCGCAGCAGCGGCCGCACGAGCACCGTGAGGCTCACCCCGACGGCGGCCGCGTTCATCGCGTGACCGGACGGGAAGCTCGTGCCCGGCGCCGTGGTCACGACGTCCTCGACGACGGGCCGGGCGCGGCCCACGAGCCCCTTCGCCGCGAGGCCGAGCGCCCACGCGCCCCAGACCGTGCCGGCCGCCCAGGCGGCGCGCGCCCCGAGGCCCCGGCGGCGCCAGGCCCACGCGCACACACCCGTGGCGGCGAGGTTCATCCACCGCGCGGCGAGCGCCTCCTGCCCGACGAGCAGCGCGCGACGCAGCGCCGGGCGCGCGGCCGTGAACCGGGTTGCCGCGGCGACGGTCGCACGGTCGGCCTCGGCGACGGCGCCCGACTCCGCGCGCACGAGCCACCCGAGCGCGAGCACCGGCACGCTGGCCGCGACCCCGTACGACGCGGCCCGTCCGAGCGCGCGGCGCGAGGTCCGGTCGGCGAGCACCCCCGGACAGTAGCGGCGCCCCCGTGCGCACGCGCGCCAGGACGACACCCGCCCCGCGCCCGTCAGGACGAACCCGCCCCGAGCCCGCACGCCAGGACGACATCCCCCCGCGCCCGCACGCAGGACGACATCCGCCCCGTGCCCGCACGCCAGGACGCGTGCCCGCGCTCGCACGCCCGCGCTCGCAGCGCCATCACGACGTCACGCGCGCCCGCACGGAACGGCACGTCGTCCCTCCACCACGACGCCTCGTCGACGCGAGCGGGCGCCCACCCGTCGGACGTCAGCCGGGGAGGGCGGCGACCGCCTCGATCTCGACGAGCGCGCCCGGCCGTCCGAGGCCGACACGCAGCACGGTCACGGCGGCGGGGTGGGGACCCCACACCTCCCCGACGGCCGCGAACCCCTCCATGAGGTCGGCCTCGGGGTCGAGGTAGACGGCGAGGCGCGCGACGTCCTGCGGGCCGGCGCCCGCCTCGGCGAGGACGGCGAGCACGTTGCGCAGGGCCTGCGCCGTCTGGGCCGCGATGCCGCCCTCGACGATCGCGCCGTCGGCGTCGGTGCCGTTCTGGCCGCCCACGTACAGCGTGCGCCCCGTCTCGACGATCGTGCCCTGCGAGAACGCGGGGTTGCGGTGCAGCCCGGGCGGGTTGAGGTGCGTGACGGTCGGCGTGGTCATGGTGGTCCCTCCTGCGGTCCGGTCCTCGGGCGGTCGACGCTACGCCGCACCCCCGACACGCCCGCGCGCACCGCTCGCCGGGGCGAAGGCCGCGCGCCCGACGGGCCGGAGCGGCGTCCGCTGTGTAGGAAGGAGGGGTGAAGCAGTCAGCAGGGCTCGTGCTCTACCGGATCCGTGACGGCGTCGTCGAGGTGCTCCTCGGGCACATGGGCGGCCCGTTGTGGGCGCGCAAGGACGCGGGCGGCTGGACGATCCCCAAGGGCGAGGTCGAACCGGGAGAGGACGGTCTGGCCGCGGCGCTGCGCGAGTTCGCCGAGGAGCTCGGGGTCCCCGCACCTGACGCGGCGGCGCCGGACCTCGACCTGGGGACCGTGCGTCAGCGCGCGGGCAAGCTCGTGGCGGCGTGGGCGCGCGAGGCGGACCTCGACGTCACGGCGATCGCGAGCAACACGTTCGCGCTGGAGTGGCCGCCGCGCTCGGGGCGGATGCAGGAGTTCCCGGAGCTGGACCGTGCGGCGTGGTTCCCGGTCGCGCGCGCCCGCGGGCTCGTCGTCTCCGGCCAGGTGCCGCTGCTCGACCGCCTGGAGGAGCTCGTGGCGGGGCCCGAGGGCCGCGCGTCCGGGTCGTAGGCTCCGGGCGTGGCGCTCTACCACTACGGCCTGTCACGGCCGCCGGGGAATCCTCGGCGCCGCCGTGCGTACGCCGTCGGGGTGCTGCTGCTCTGCGTGCTGCTCGCCCCGTTCGCGGTCCGGGGTGCGGTCGAGGGCTGGGCCGCGGGCGACGTCCCCGGGGCGGCGGTGCTCATGCTGCTCGCCGTCCTCTGCGTCGTCGGCGCGGTCGGCGCGGTGTGGGCGCTCGTCGACTCGTTCCGGCGGGGAGGCCCGCGGGACGACGACGGCGGCCCGGGTCAGCCCAGCAGGTAGGGCGCGGCGGCGAAGCCGGCGGCGAGACCGACGAGCACGACGGCGACGGCGGACAGGTGCGAGTGGCGCGCGCGGCTCGCGGTGCGGCGGGCGGCGTCGGTCACGGTGGTCATGGCGGTCCTCTCGTCGGGTGGTGCCAGGGAGAGAGACCGCGCCAGACGCGATCCATGACGCGAAATCGGCCGACCTCGGCGCGATCTGCGTCACACCGCGGCGACCGAAGCGCGCCAACCCTGGTGCAGCATCGTGCACCAGGGTTGGTCGGTTCGCGCGGCGGAGCCCCGACGGCGCCGCCCGGAGGGTCAGGCGCGCAGGATCAGCGCGTCGCCCTGACCGCCGCCGCCGCACAGCGCCGCGGCGCCGATGCCGCCCCCGCGGCGCCGCAGCGCGAGCGCGAGGTGCAGCGCGAGGCGCGCGCCGGACGCGCCGACGGGGTGCCCGAGCGCGATCGCGCCCCCGTCGGTGTTGACGACGTCCGCGTCGATGCCGAGGTCGGCGATCGACTGCAGCGCGACGGCGGCGAACGCCTCGTTGATCTCCACGAGGTCGAGGTCCGCCGCGGCGATCCCCTCACGCTTCACGGCGGCCTCGATGGCCCGCGCCGGCTGGGAGTGCAGCGAGTTGTCGGGCCCCGCGACCTGGCCCGCCGCACCGATCTCGACGAGCCACGACAGGCCGTTGCGCTTCGCGAAGGCGCGGCTCGCGACGACGACCGCCGCCGCGCCGTCGGACAGCGGCGAGCTCGACCCGGCGGTGATGGTCCCGTCCTGCACGAAGGCCGGGCGCAACCGCTCCAGCGCCTCGAGTGTCGTGTCGGCGCGCACGCCCTCGTCGTGCTGGACGACGACCGGCTCCCCCTTGCGCTGCGGCACCTCGACGGGCGCGATCTCCTCGGCGAGGCGGCCGGCGTCGCGCGCCGCCGCGGCCCGCTGGTGCGAGCGCAGCGCGAACGCGTCCTGCTCGGGGCGCCCGATGCCGCGCGTCGCGCAGCCCCGGTCGGTGAGCTCGCCCATGACCTCGCCGCTGAACGGGTCGTTCAGGCCGTCGTGCGTGAGGGAGTCGGCCATCGTGACGTCGCCGAACGCGAAGCCGGAGCGCGTGCCGACCACGAGGTGCGGCGCGTTCGTCATGGACTCCTGGCCACCCGCGACGACGACGCTCGCCTCGCCCGTGCGGACCAGGCGTGCCGCGTCGATGATCGCGGTGAGCCCCGAGAGGCACAGCTTGTTGATCGTCACGGTCGGCACGTCCCAGCCGATCCCGGCGAGGATCGCGGCCTGGCGCGCGGGGCCCTGCTTGGCGCCCGCCTGCACGACCTGCCCGACGATCACCGTGTCGACCTGCTCCGGCGCGACGCCCGCGGCCGCGAGCGCGCCCCGGATCGCGTGCGCGCCGAGCTCGGCTGCCGAGAGCGAGGCGAGCGCCCCGCGGAAGCGCGCGAACGGGGTGCGCGCGCCGTGCAGGAGGACCGGGGTGACCTCGTCCTCGGCGGTGACGGCTGCGCCGTCGGGAAGGGTGTCGGTGCTCATGGTGCTCCGTCCGGGAGAAGGCGGGACGCGGGGACAGGGAGGCCCCGGCGCCGCGAGGAGGGGCGAGCGGCGCCGGGGAGCGGAGGGAGGGCGTGCGCCCTCGGGGCGGTCAGACGAACGCGGAGACGCCCGTGATGTCGCGGCCCACGATGAGCGCCTGGACCGACTCGGTGCCCTCGTAGGTGTGCAGGGCCTCGATGTCGGCGAAGTGCCGCGCGACGCGGTTCTGGAGCAGGATCCCGTTGCCGCCGAGGAGGTCGCGCGCGCTCGCCGCGACCTCGCGGGCGCCGCGCGTGCACGAGTACTTGGCGAGCGACGCCTGCGGGCCCGTGAGCGTGCCCGCCTCGTCGAGCCGCGTCATCTGCGCGACGAGGAGCTGGAGCTGCGTGATCGTCGAGAGCATGCGGGTGAGGCGCTCCTGGATCATCTGGTTCGCGGCGAGCGGGCGCCCGAACTGGACGCGCTGCTTCGCGTACGCGACCGCGGCCTCGTAGCACGCGACCGCGTGCCCGACGGCGGCCCACGCCACCCCGAGGCGCGTCGCGAACAGCACGCGCGACGTGTCCTTGAACGACCGCGCCCCCGGCAGGGCGTTCTCGGCGGGGACGAACACGTCGTCGAGCACGACGTGCGCCTGCCAGATCGCGCGCAGCGACACCTTGCCGGTGATGGTCGTGCCCGTGTACCCGGGGGTGTCCTGCGGCACGACGAACCCGTGGACCTGGCCGTCGCCGTCGTCGCCGACGAGGCGCGCCCACACCACGGTGATGTGACCCGACGACCCGTTGCCGATCCACTTCTTCTCGCCGTTCAGCACGTAGCCCTCGACGCCGTCGCGCGTCTCCTTGCGCGCCGTCGTCTCGAGCGAGACGGAGTCCGAGCCGTGGGTGGGCTCGGTGAGCGCGAACGCGCCGAGGATCTCCCCGCGCGCCATGGGCTCGGCGTACCTCGCCCGCTGCTCGTCGGAGCCGAGCATCTGGATGCTGCGCAGCGCGAGACCGCCCTGGACGCCGCAGATCGTCGCGACGGAGCCGTCGCCGCGCGACATCTCCATCGCGGCGAGGCCCGCGGCGAGCAGGCTCACGTGCGGGCGCCCCTCGACGTCGACGCCGTCGCGCAGCAGGTCGAGCTCGCCCATGCGCTTGACGAGGTCGAACGGGACCTCGGCGCGCTCCCAGTAGTCGTCGATGACGGGCAGCACCTCGTCCTGGACGAACTGCCGGACGCGCTGCTGGTGGGCGCGGTCCGCCTCGGTCGCGTCGGCGAACGCGCCGGCGTAGTCGAGGTCGAGCGGCGTCGCGAGGTCGTAGGTGGGCTCGGTGACGCCGGGCATGATCGGGGTGGTGGGCATCGGTGCTCCCCTGGGAGGGCGGCTGCGGTCGGTCGACCGCCCTCGACGCGGTTGCCCGAGGTGCGGGCCCGGCGTCGGCGGCGGTCCCTCCCATAGTGCAGCGATACCCGGTATCAGTCAATCTGAGACGGCGTATCGGCGTCTCTCGCGAGCCGCGCCGTAGGGTCGGGACATGGTGACCTGGGACGACGACGCCTCGGCGGGCGTGTGGATCGCGCGGCGGCTCGGCGAGTTCGGCCCGACCGTCGACGGCACCGTCCCGCGCGGGTACACCGCGTACGCGGGCGTCGCGCACCCGGGGTGGGACGACGACGGCACGCTCGTGGCGCAGAGCGCCGCGCTCGCGGCGGCGCTCGCGCCGTTCACGGGGGAGCAGCCCGTGCACCTCGCCCTGTGGACGGGGCACGGCTTCCTCTACGACCACGGCACCGACCCGCGCACGACGTCGGGCGTCGCGCCGTTCGTGTCGTGGTCACCGGACGAGCCCCCGCCGAGCCCGCAGGAGCGCGAGCGCGCGCTCGACGAGGCGTGGGCGGGGATCACGGCGACGCTCGTCGAGCGCCCGGCGGCGCCGATGCTCCTGCTCCCGCACCGCGAGTACCACCTGTGGACGGGCACGCTCGCCGACGCCGCCGGGTTCCGTGCGCACGACCAGCCCCCGAACCTGTGGTGGCCCGAGGACCGGTCCTGGTTCGTCGGGACCGAGATCGACGCGGCGGCGACCTACGTCGGCGGGAGCGACGCCGTCGTCGAGGCCCTGTGCGCGGACCCGGCGCTGCGCGCGACCCGGGTCGCGCCGTCGGACCGGATGCTGTTCGACGACTGAGCCGTCAGGCGACCGCCGCGGCGGCCTCCTCGTCGGCCGTCGCGCGACGACGCACGCGCCACCACACGAAGAACCCGACGAGCGTGAACGCGCCGTAGAAGACGTACATGAACGCCGACGCGTAGTACCCGGCGGACAGGAGCAGCGGGACGCCCACGACGTCGACCGCGACCCAGATCAGCCAGAACTCGACCCAGCCCTTGGCCATGCCGTACGTCGCGAGCAGCGAGCCCATGAAGATCCACGCGTCGGCCCACACGGGCTCGTACGACTCCAGCGCGCGGAACACGGGCGTGAGGAGCGCCGTGCCGCCCACGAGCGCGACGACGAGGAACGCGCGCTGGCGCCACGACGCCCATCGCGGCACGACGGCGACGCCGTGGCTGTCCGCGTCGGCGTCCGCGCCGTCGAGCCGCTGCCGGGTGCGGCGCCACTGCACCCACCCGTAGACGGAGACGATCACGAACATCACCTGGCGGCCGGCCTGGCCCAGCAGGTTCACGGGGTTGGGCGTCGCGAACACCGCGCCGAGGAACACGGTGAGCAGCAACAGGTTGCCGACGATGCCGACCGGCCACGCCCACACCTTGCGTCGCATGCCGCCCAGCGCCGACGCCAGGCCGAACCCGTTGCCCACGATCTCGCGCCACAGCAGGTGCTGGTCGCCGATCGTCAGCTGCGCGTCGAACAGCGCGTGGATCAGGTCCATCGGATGTGTCCTCGTCCTCCCGGGCACGTCGGGCTCCGGGGCGAGGGCGGGCGGCGCGCCGGGCCGACCCGACGGCGTCGCTCACCACGGCGGGACGCGTCCCGTGCGCGGGCTCGCGAGGGAGCCCGGCCGAGGACGGCCGCGCCGCACGTGCTTCCTCCCATCCGGACTGTCACCGTCGGTCCCGGAGTTCCACCAGGTCAACCGCGCGTGGGCGCGGGTCGCGGACTGTCACCGCCGGCTCGGAATTGCACCGACCCCGGAGCACGTTCGTGCGTACTGCGTTCTGCAACGGCCGATGCTACCCGCGCATTCCCCACCCGGGGGAGGCCGTCCGTCCGTCGTGACATCGGCACTCGCGTGCGAGATCGGCAGTCGGGATCACCGATCTCGGCAGAATCCGCCGACCTCGGCGCGAGCTGCCGATCTCGCGCCTAGGCGAGGGCGTCGCGCACGGCGCGGGCGACGTCGTCCGCGACGGCCTGGGCGTCCGCGCCGGCGTCGACCACCGTCACGACCACGCGCCGCGCCGCGGGGACGCCGTCGCCGGAGCCGCGCTCGGCCGCGGCGTCCTCGGGCGGCCCGTACCGACCGACGGCGGCGCGGCGCAGGTCGGCGAACGCCTCCTCGAGCTGCGGGCGCAGGTCCTGGTCGGGGGAGCGCAGCCACCGGCGCAGGAGCGCGTTGTGCACCGCGACGACGGACGCCGCGAACGCGATGGACGCGGTCGAGCGCCGCGCGTCGGGCGGGAGCGCGTCGCGCAGGTACGCGGTGAACGCGCGCTCGTAGCGGTGGGTCGTGACGAGCTCACGGTCGCGCAGGGCGGGCACCTGCTGGAGGAGCTGCCACCGGGCGAGCGACGTCTCGCGCTGGCCGACGTGGTGGTCGAACACGAGCCGCGCCGCGCGGCAGACCTCCACGTACGGGTCGACCGACGGGTCGGGCGTGAGCCGGCCCTCGGCGTCGGGCACGGGGCGCGTCGCCGCGAGCATGACCACGACCTCGTCGAGCAGGAGCTCGTGGTCGGCGAAGACCACGTCCTCCTTCGACCCGTAGCGGCGGAAGAAGGTGGCGCGGCTGACCTGGGCGGCGTCAGCGATCTCCTCGACGGTGGTCTGCTCGTACCCCTTGCGGGTGAAGAGCTCGATCGCTGCGTCGACGGCCTGGGCGTGGGTGCGGCTGCGGACGTCGGTCATGCACCGGACGGTACACCGGTACCGGTCGCTCGCTCCCTCCCGGGCGGCGGGCCCGCCGCGCGCCCGTGCGAGGCTGGGACCATGCCCGACCAGCCCCGCGTGCACGCCATCCACGTCGCGAAGGCGCGCCGGTTGCCGACCCGCGTCGTCGAGGAGGTCGAGGCGGAGGAGGGCAAGGGCCTCGTCGGGGACCGCTACCACGGCTCGAAGCACCGGCACGTGACGATCCAGACGCTCACCGACCTCGCCGACGCGTCCGCCGCGCTCGGGCAGGAGATCGACCCGGGCCTGACGCGCCGCAACGTCACGCTCACCCACGGCGACCTGCCCACGAAGCCGGGCACGTTCCTGCGGATCGGCGACGTGGAGCTCCAGGTGCTCCGTGTCGCCGCGCCCTGCCGGCTCCTCGACGACTGGATCGCGCCCGGGGCGATGCGCGCGATGCACGCGCGCGGCGGGGTCGTGTGCCGGCTGCTCTCGTCGGGCACGATCCGCGCCGGCGACGTCGTCGTGTGGGGCGACCCGCCCGACGCTCAGGGCACGAGCCGGTAGAACCGGAAGAAGGCGAAGTCCTCGACGGGCAGCACCTCGACGTCCGCGAAACCCGCCTCGCGCGCGTACCGGCGCAGCGTCGCCGGGCGCATCACGGTCCCGGTGCCGACCGACGGCGGGGACGACAGCCCGTCGGGCAGGCACACGAACAGGCTGTACCCGTACATGACGCGGTCGACGTCGTCGGCGGGCGCGGTGAACTCCTCGCCGACGGCCTCGTCCATGACGACCACGACGCCGTCGGGCCGGACCGCGCGTCGCACGGCGTCGAGCACCGCGACGGGCCGGGGCATGTCGTGGACGCACTCGAACGCGAACGCGGCGTCGAACGGGCGCCCGGCGGGCTCGACGAGCCCGAGCTCCGCGGCGTCGGCGAGGTGGAACGTCACCCGGTCGGCGAGGCCCGCCTCCTCGGCGGCGGCGCGTGCGGCCGCGACCGACGGCCGGTCCACGTCGACGCCGCGCACCACCGCGCTTGGGTAGGCGCGCGCGAGCGCGAGCGTCGACCACCCGAACCCGCACCCGACGTCGACGACGCGCGCGCCCGGCCGGCTCAGCACGTCGTGGACCTCCGGGACGCCGGCGAGCGCGGGCGCGAGCTCACGCTCGAACCAGGGGCGGTTGACGTCCGCCTGGGCCTCGCGCGCGTCGTCCCCGAGCTGCTCCCAGGACACGCCGCCGCCCGTGCGGTAGGCGTCGAGCAGGTGGGGGAGCTGCGGCCCGATCGCCCCGACGAAGCGCGCGAGCGGCGCGAGGTACGCGAGCGACGACGTGTCCGCGAGGACCTCCGCGTGCGCGGCGGGCAGGGCGTAGAGGCGCTCGCGGCCCGCCGTGGCCGGGTCGGCGCCGACCGCGGGCGCGGCGCCCGGGTCCTCGGCGACGAGGATCCCGCTCGCGGCCTGCTGCTCGAGCCACTCGCGCGCGTACCGCTCGTGGGTGCCCGTGCGCTCGGCGAGCCCGGTGGACGTGAGCGGGCCGCCGTCGGCGAGCGCCCGGTACCACCCGAGGCGGTCGCCCACGTAGACGGCGAGGACGTCGATCGCGCCGAGCGTCGCGGAGAACAGTCGCTCCGCGAACACGTCGGCGTCCGACGGGGCGGGGCCGCTCTCGCGCTGGTCGCCCGGACCCGGGGAGTCGTCGTCCGAGGACACCATCGCAGCCTCCGCCTGACGTTGGCCGGGCGCGTACCGGAGGCAGCGGCGCCCGTGGTTCGACGGTAGACCTCGGCGGGCGCCGCGTCGACGGGTCGAGGGGCTGAAAGCTCGGTGCTCGTCGCCGCGCGTCAGCGGCCGAGGAACGCGTTCATCGCGAGGACGGAGAACAGGATCGCGCCGGCCACGACGGCGACCGCGACGAGCCACCCGTTCGCGCGCTCGACCGGCGGGACGTCGGTGCGGCGGGGGCTCGCGTCCCGGGAGCCGCGGCCCCGGCGCGCGGTGGACCGCCGATCGCGCGCGGTGGAACGGGCGGGGCGCTCGGGGGCCTGGTCGGGGTGCGCGGCGTCCCGGGCGGGGGTGTGGGTCGTCACGGTGCGCCTCCGGTGGTCTGCGACGCCGCTGCCCGACGCCGTGCCGCCAGTCTTCCCCGCGACCTCCCCCTCGCGCGTCGCCCGTCCGGTGGATCCTGGGGTCCACCGGGGTGCGACCTCCGGATGACGGCGGTGCCGCCGCGTGGCCCGGGCGAGCGACCGGGCACGTGACGTCAGCGGGGCGCGTTCTCGTGGTAGCGGGGACGCCCGCCGCGCGCGGCGCGCTGCAGGTAGCGGACCTCGCGGAGTGCGACGGCCGCCGCCGCGAGGAGCGGGAACCAGGCCCAGGTGCGGCCCCGCAGCACGAGCACGAGGCACACGAGCGCGACGGCGATCCCGCCGAGGACGGTCCCGACGCTCGCCCAGCGCACCCCGGTGCGGACGTCGTCGGCGCGCTGCCACCAGCGGCGCAGGCGCTCCCCGACGCCGGGCCGCGGCGCCGGGCCCGGTGCGGCGCTCACGCGCGCTCCTCGGGGCCCGGCGCGACGCCGGGCCGGTCGTCGGGCACGCCGGCGCGGGCGTCGCTCGCGGGGAGGGAGGACGACGCCGCCCCGGGGCTCGCGGCAAGGGACTCCCGCACGCTCGTTCGTGCCGTCACGCGGCCCACGATAGCCCCCGTCGGCCGGCACCTCACCGCCCGGGAACCGCCGCGAGGCACGGACGGCGGCCCGCTCGCGCGTCGCCCCGTCGCCGCGCGTCCGCGCCACCGCCGATGAGTTCGGGGGACCGCTCCGGTCCCAGGGACGTCAGGTGTGGACGACGGCGGCCGGCGTGCCGACCGCGGAGGGGAGCGCGGCATGGCCAGGGTGACGTGCGACGTGTCGGTGTCGGCGGACGGGTTCTCGTCCCGGCCGGACCAGACCCTGGAGCACCCGTTCGGCGAGGGCGTGGACCTGCACCGGTGGATGTTCGAGACCCCCGACGAGAACACGGCGGAGCTCGAGGCGATCCTCGCGGCCGGCGCGTTCGTCATGGGACGGAACATGTTCACGCCGGGGCGCGGCGAGTGGGACCTGGACTGGACGGGCTGGTGGGGCCCGGAGCCGCCGTACCACGGGCCCGTCTTCGTCCTCACCCACCACCCGCGCGAGCCGGTCGTCATGGAGGGCGGGACGACGTTCTTCTTCGTCACCGACGGCATCCGGTCCGCCGTCGCGCAGGCGCGCGAGGCGGCCGGCGACCGCGACGTCGCGATCGCGGGCGGTGCCGCGACGATCAACCAGGCGCTCGCGGCGGGCCTGCTCGACGAGCTGCGGCTGCACGTCGTGCCCCAGGTCCTCGGCTTCGGGACCGCGTGCTCGACGGCGTCCCGCCCCTCGCGCTCGAGACCGTCACCGTACGCGCCGCGTCGCTCGTCACGCACGTGACGTACCGCGTGGTGGGACCGCTCGGCTGAGCGGCCCGCGCCTCAGCCGACGACGGCGAAGAGGAGCGGCGCCGCCACGACGAGCACGACGACCGACCCGACGGCCAGGACCTGGCGCCACGGTCCGGCGTCGTGCGGCGCGCCCGACGCCCGGGCGCGCGTCCGCTCGGTCCACGCGGAGCCGTCGTACCAGCGCTCGCTCCCCGAGCCCGGTGCGTCCGCGTACCACCCCGCCGCTGCCTTGCGCACGTCGCCTCCTCGCGTCCGGTCTCGTCGACCCCTCCGTCGAGACCTGTGTCACGGCGCCCCTGTCTCTTTCACGCGGAAGCACGCCCGGAGGTTCCGCGCCGCGGGGCGGTCGGCTCAGGCCGACGACGTGCCCGTCGCGAGGCCGCGGACCTGCGCGGCGCCGTCCGTCGCGATCCGCTCGAAGACGCGCTCGTCGGCGGCGAACTGCGTGCCGGGGATCGGCTGGTGCACCACGATCTCGGTGATCCCCGCCTCGGCGTAGCCGTGAGCGGTCTCGACGAAAGCGTCGACGGACTCGAGCGCGGGATCGGGCGTGAAGCCGGTGAGCAGGATCCGCTCGACGGAGGCGGGGTCGCGACCGGCGTCCGCGCACGCCGCCTCCAGCCGCTCGACCTGGGCGCGCACGGCGGCGCGCGACTGCGTCGGCGTCGCGTCGTCGGGGAGGCGGCCGTCGCCCGTCGTGACCCAGCCCTGCCCGTGTCGTGCCGCGAGCCGCAGGCCGCGCGGGCCCGTCGCGGCGATCGCGAACGGCACGCGCGGCGACTGGACGGGGCCGGGGATCGTCCGCGCCTCGTGCGCACGGTAGTGGCCCTCGTCGTGCGTGACGGCGGGCTCGGTGAGCAGGCGGTCGAGCAGGACCGTGAAGTCGCGCAGCCGGTCGGCGCGCTCGCGGGCGGACCACGGCTCGCCGCCGAGGACGGTCGCGTCGAAGCCCGTCGTCCCGGCGCCCAGCCCGACGGTGACCCGCCCGCCCGAGAGGTCGTCGAGCGTCATGACCTCCTTCGCGAACGTCACCGGCTCGCGGAAGTTCGGCGACGACACGAGCGTGCCCAGCCGCACCCGCTCGGTGACGCCCGCCGCGGCAGCGAGCGTCGGCACCGCGCCGAACCACGGACCGTCGCGGAACGACCGCCACGACAGGTGGTCGTACGTGTACGCCGCGTGGAACCCGAGGTCGTCGGCGGCCCGCCAGACCTCCCGGCCCTCGCGCCACGGGTAGATCGGCAGGATCACGGTGCTCACGCGCATGGCCGCCAGCCTAGGGTGGGGGCGTGATCCAGCACACCGTCGCCTTCCGCCTCGTCCACCCCGCCGGCAGCGCGGAGGAGGCCGAGTTCCTCGGCACCGCGCGCCGCACGCTCACCGCGGTCCCAGGCGTGCGGGACTTCACGGTCTCGCGCCAGGTCAGCCCGAAGAGCCCGCTGACGTTCCAGTTCTCCATGGTGTTCGACGACGACGCCGCGTACGCCGCGTACGACGCCCACCCGGACCACCGCGCGTTCGTCGCCGACCGCTGGGTGCCCGAGGTCGCGGAGTTCCAGGAGCTCGACCTGGTGCCCGTCGCCGACTGAGCGCCGCACCCGGGCCTGGCCGGTGCGTGTGGCAGGGTGACGGCATGACCCAGATCGACCTGCGCATCTTCACCGAGCCCCAGCAGGGCGCCTCGTACGACGACCTCCTCGCCGTCGCGAAGGCCACCGAGGACCTCGGCTTCGACGCCTTCTTCCGCTCCGACCACTACCTCGTCATGGGCGACGGCGACGGGCTCCCCGGCCCGACCGACGCCTGGACGACCCTCGCCGGCCTCGCGCGCGAGACGAGCCGCATCCGGCTCGGCACGCTCGTGTCGTCGGCGACGTTCCGCCACCCCGGGGTGCTCGCGATCCAGGTCGCGCAGGTCGACCAGATGTCGGGCGGGCGCGTCGAGCTCGGCCTGGGGGCCGGCTGGTACGCGCAGGAGCACGCGGCGTACGGCATCCCGTTCCCGGAGAAGCGGTTCGGGATCCTCGAGGAGCAGCTCGCGGTGATCACGGGACTCTGGGAGACGCCGGGCGGCGAGACGTTCTCGTTCGACGGCGAGCACTACACCCTCACCGACTCCCCGGCGCTGCCGAAGCCCGCGCAGGAGCGCGTTCCCGTCATCGTCGGCGGCCACGGCCCGCGCCGCACACCGGCGCTCGCCGCGCGGTTCGCGAGCGAGTACAACGCGGCGTTCCCCGACCCGGGCGTGCTGCCCGAGCGGTTCGAGAACGTGCGCGCCGCGTGCCTCGACGCCGACCGTGACCCCGACTCGCTCGTGTACTCGGCGGCGTTCGTCGTCGCGGTCGGCAAGGACGAGGCGGAGTTCCGCCGCCGCGCCGACGCCATCGGCCGCGAGCCCGACGAGGTGCGCCGCAACGGCCTCGCGGGCACGGTGAGCGAGGTCGCGGACAAGATCGCCGCCGCGGCCGAGCAGGGCGCGACGCGCTTCTACCTCCAGGTCCTCGACCTGCACGACCTCGACCACCTCGACCTCATCGCGAGCGAGGTCGTGCCGCAGCTGCCCTGACGCGATCCTCTCGCCGGTCACCGTCGCGCGGCGGCGCGCGACGGTGACCGGGCCGGTGCGTGCGGCACCGCGCCCGACGGCGCGGACCGGCACGCGGCGCCGTGACGTGGTGGCACTACCCTGCTCCGGGGGTCGTCACACGAACTTCACGGACAGGAGAGTCATGAGCGCCATCGGATGGCGGGTGCACGGGAACGGGAAGACGGTCGCGCCGGGGGACGTCGTCGACCCGGACGAGCGGCTGAGCTGGCCGCGGACCGTCGGGATCGGCATGCAGCACGTGGTCGCCATGTTCGGCGCGACGTTCCTCGTGCCCCTCATCACCGGGTTCTCGCCCGCGACGACCCTGTTCTTCTCGGCGATCGGCACGGTCGGCTTCCTGCTCATCACGCGCAACCGGCTCCCCAGCTACCTCGGGTCGAGCTTCGCGTTCATCGCCCCGATCGGCGCGGCCACGGCGTCCCAGGGCCAGTCCGTCGCGGTCGGCGGCATCCTCGTCACGGGCCTCGTGCTCGCCGCGGTCGGCCTGGTCGTGCACCTCGCGGGAGCACGGTGGATCGACGTCGTCATGCCGCCGATCGTCACGGGCACGATCGTCGCGCTCATCGGCTTCAACCTCGCGCCCGCCGCGTGGGGCAACTTCCAGCAGGCGCCGGTCACGGCCGTCGTCACGCTGACCGCGATCATCCTCGTGAGCGTCCTGTCCAAGGGCATCCTCGGTCGCCTGTCGATCCTCGTGGGCGTGCTCGTCGGGTACGTCGTGGCCGTGGTCCGGGGCGAGGTGTCGTTCGACGCGCTGCGCGAGGCTGCGTGGATCGGCTTCCCCGAGTTCGTCACGCCCACGTTCGACGTCGCCGTGCTCGGCCTGTTCGTCCCCGTCGTGCTCGTGCTGATCGCCGAGAACGTCGGCCACGTGAAGTCGGTCGCGGCGATGACCGGCAAGAACCTCGACGACCTCACCGGCCGCGCGCTCTTCGCCGACGGCCTCGCGACGACGCTCGCGGGCGTGGGCGGCGGGTCCGGCACCACGACGTACGCCGAGAACATCGGCGTCATGGCCGCCACGCGCGTGTACTCGACCGCAGCGTACTGGGTCGCGGCGGCGACCGCGCTCGTGCTGTCGCTGTCGCCGAAGTTCGGCGCGCTCATCGCCACGATCCCCGCGGGCGTCCTCGGCGGCGCCGCGACCATGCTCTACGGCATGATCGGCATCCTCGGCGCCCGCATCTGGGTGCAGAACAAGGTCGACTTCTCCGACCCGGTGAACCTCACGACGGCCGCCGTGCCGCTCGTCATCGGCATCGCCAACTTCACGTGGTCCGCGGGCGACCTGACGTTCGAGGGCATCGCGCTCGGCACCGCCTCGGCGCTCGTGATCTACCACCTCATGCGCGCCGTCGCCCGGTGGCGCGGGACGACGCAGGAGCCCGCCAGCCCGGCGTCGGCCCCCGGCGGCGACGAGCCCGCCGTCCACGACGCGCACTGAGGAAGCACTGACACCACGCGGCCCCGGGGCCCCGGTCCGTCACGGCACCGGACCCGGGGCCGCGTGCTGCCCGGAGCGCCCGCGCGTCGGACCGGTCCGTTCGCGGCGCGGCACGCGCGGCGGGCGCGACCTAGAGCCGCAGCCCCAGCACGAGGCCCTCGGGCACGTCGAGGCGCGTGAACCCGAGGTGCTCGTAGAAGCCGATCGCGGAGACGTTGTCCTCGGCGACGCCCAGGTGGACCCCGGGGGAGCCCGCGACGCGCAGCGCGTCGAACAGGGTCTCGAGCAGTCGCCGGCCGTTCCCGCCGCCCTGCGCGGCGGGCAGGAGGTCGACGTGCAGGTGCGAGGGGTACGTGTCGAGGATCGCCGCGTGCGTGCGGTGCGGGTGGTGGATCTGGCGGACGAGGGCCTCGTCGCGCGAGTCCGCCGGGAAGATCCCGAGCGGGTAGCGCTCGCGCAGCGCGGGCCACCACTCCCGCTCGGTCCGCGCCTCGAACGCCGCGGTGTCCCGGGCCCCGAGCACGTACCCCGCGGCGACGCCGTCGGCCTCGACGACGAACGCGAGCCCGGGCTCGAGCGCCAGGTACGCGCCGAGGTAGACCTCGCCGAGCAGGCGCGGGTCCGTATACAGCGCGGTCGCGTCAGCCCCGGACGCGCCGGTGCGCAGGCAGATCTCGTAGAGGCGGTCGACCTCGGCGGGGTCGGTGGTCCGGGCGTGCCGGAGGGGCAGGGTGCTCATGGGAACCGTTCGGCGGTCGTGAGGATCGGCGGGGCGCCGGGTGGGGACGCGCTCAGCCCTCGGTGGCGGGCACGGGGAGCGGCCTTGGCGTGATCTGCTCGATCGGGACGCAGCCCGGCCGGCTCTCGAGCGGGACGTCCCCCGACAGCCCCACGAGCTCCGGGTCCACGACGTTCTCGAAGTCCGCACCCACGTACAGGTCGACGGTCGCGGCCTCGCGGACGTCGAGCACGAGGCCCGGGTTCTCGTAGTGCGCGGCCAGGGTGTACGCCTGGGCCACGCTCGTGAGGCCGAAGTGGATCTGCGTGCGCGTCATCGCGTCGGGGTCGCCGTCGCCGTCGACGTCCGGGGCGTTGCCCGTCGTGAGGATGGTGAAGCCGCGCGACTCGAGGATGTCCCGGTTGAGCCGGCCGAGCGGCTCGTCCGTGCCCGACGCGTTGTAGATGTTGACCTGGACCTGGCCCGCTGCGACCGGGAGGGTGCCCTCGGCGAGGCACGGAACCTCGACGTCCGCGAGGTCGTCGACCGCCTCGGGGGACGACAGGGGCCGGTCGAACGGGGCGTCGATCGCCCCCGTGTACACGGCCAGCGCGCCGAGCCCGACCACGGCGAGCGCGGCGATGAGGAGCCCGAACACGACCGCCTGGCGCTCGTGCATGCGTCGGCGACGCTCGGCGCGCGCGGTGTCGGGGCGGGTGGTCACGCCAGAAACCTACCGGACCGGGTGCTCATCGCACGGTCAGCACGCGCGCGTGCAGGATCGCGCGCTGCTGGAGTGCCGCGCGGACGGCGCGGTGCAGCCCGTCCTCCAGGTAGAGGACGCCCTCGTACTCCACGACGTGGGCGAACAGGTCGCCGAAGAAGGTCGAGTCCTCGGCGAGCAGGGCGTCGAGGTCGAGGGTTCGCTTGGTGGTGACGAGCTCGTCGAGGCGCACCTGGCGCGGGGGCACCTCGGCCCAGTCCCGGGCGGTCACCCGGCCGTGGTCCGGGTAGGGGCGCCCGTCACCGACGGCCTTGAAGATCATGCGGGACATCCTAGAGGTCGGGCGCCGGGCCCCGCGGGGCCGTTCCGGGGGCCGGTCACGCAGTCGTCACGATCTCCCCACGAGGAGCGACCGGTCTCACCCCGGGTCGACCATCGACGGCCCTGCCGGCCCCGGCCCCGCCGCGTCGTCGACCAGGCGCGCGAGCTCGCGCACGACCGCGCCCGGCAGCGCGGAGGGGAACACGAGCGCGCGCTGCAGCTCGCCCGCGCGCCAGCCGTCGCACGCGAGCGCCGCCACCACGAGGGACGTCGGCGCGCCCTCGTCGCGCCACGCGCGCAGCACGAGCTCGTGCACGGCGTGCTGGCCCTCGGGCACGTCGTCGCGCGCGACCCCGCCGAGCGCGTAGAGCCGCAGGAGCGCCGCGGCCTTGCGCGAGTCGTCGAGCGCTGCGACGGACGCCGCGACCGCCGCGCGGGACGGGTCGAGGCGCAGGGGCGACAGGTCGTCGAAGCCGGACTGCAGGACCTCGAGCGCGACGTCGTCGACGAGGGTCTCCGCGTCGCCGAACATCGCGAGGAGGGTGGACTCGCTGCGGTCGCACCGCCGCGCGACCGCGGCGAGCGTGACGTTGTGCACACCCTCCTCCAGCGCGACCCGCAGCACGGCGTCCACGAGGGGCCGCTCGTCGTCGCGGAACGGGTCGGCGTCGAGGTCGACGTCGCGGAAGACGACCGCGCTCGCGGGCGGCCGGACGTCGGCGTACCGGGAGAGGTCCTCGATCACCGCGTCCCACTCGGACTCGGTGAGCTCGTACGCGTCCTGGTAGAGGCCCAGCCACGTCCCCTCGAGCGCGAGCGCGGCGACCCAGGTGCGCGCGTCGCGCGCGCCCGCGTCGTCCGCGCCGTCGCGCGTCGGGATCGCGGCGACCCACTCGTGCAGGGCGGCCCTGGCCGAGCGCGTCGCGTCGCTCCGGTCGGGCGTGGGCATGACCGTCACCTCCGTGGTCGGGACCGTCCACCGAGCCTAGCCGCAGGTGGGCCGCCGTTCGCGGCACGCCGTCGCCGGGTCAGGGGCGGGGGACGTCGCGGCGGCGGAACGCGGTCAGGCCGAGCCCGACGAGCGCGGCGGCCAGGAGCGTGAGCCACACGAACGGCCACGGCTCGACGTCGGCGCCGGGGAGCTGCGGCACGTGCCAGAACGGGGAGGCTGCGCCGGCCCACGACGGCAGGTCGAGCAGACCCCCGAACATCGTCACGACGAACGAGTACGCGAGCAGCGCCCACGCGAGCCCGGCGAGGCCGGGCCGCCCGCCGAACGCGGCCGCCCCGACCCCGGCGACGACCGCGACGGCGGGCAGGTACGCGAACGACGCCGCGAGATAGTCCGCGAGCCCGAAGGTGTCCTCGCCGACGCTGAGGGCGCCGAGCCACAGCCCGAGCGCGCTCGCGACGAGCAGCGCCGCCATCCCGAGCAGGGTCACGACGAGCTGGCCGCCGAGCCAGCGCACGCGCCCCACCCCGGTCGCGAGAACGGGCTCGAGCCGGCCCGACGTCTCCTCCCCGCGGGCCCGCTGGACGGAGGCGACGGCGAAGCCGCCCGCGCCGAGGCCGAGGAAGAGCGCCATGACCGCGACGAACCCGCTCACGAGGTCGGTCGGGTCGCCGAGCATCGCGGCGATCTCGGGGTTGTCCGCGACCATCGTGCCCACGGAGTCGACGAACGTCCCGCACGCGAGCGCCGTGAGGCCGACCGCGACGCCCCACGCGAGAACGGACGCGCGCTGCTGGCGCCACGCGAGGGCGAGCGGGCTCGCGAGCCACCCCGCGGCGTCGGGCCGGCCCGCGCGCGGCGGCACGAGACCCGCCCCGAGGTCCCGGCGCGCCGCGAGCGCCGCGCCGAGCACGAGGAGCAGTGCGACCAGCACGAGCGACAGGGCGAGCGGCCACCAGCGCAGGTCCACGTACGCGCGGATCTGCTGCGCCCAGCCGACGGGGGAGAGCCACGAGACCCAGCTCCCGTGCAGCTCCTGGACGTCGCCGAACGCGCGGAGCAGGAACGCGACGCCGAGCACGGCGAGCGCGAGCCCGCTCGCGGCGCGCGCGTGCTCGGTCACCTGGCTCGTCACGGTGGCGACGGCGGCGAACACGAGGCCGGTGACGCCGACGGCGGCGCCGAGCGCGAACGAGTCGACGGGCGCGAGGCCCGCTGCGGAGAGGACGGCCCCGCTCGCGACCCCGATCGCGGCGTTCGCGACGAGGGCGGCGGCGAACGCGGCGGTCCCGGGGGCGTGGCGGCCCACGACCCCGGCCCGCACGAGCTCCGCGCGCCCCGTCTCATCCTCGGCGCGCGTGTGCCGCACGACGAGGGAGATGCTCATGATCGCGACGGCGACCATCACCGTGAGCGCCATCTCGTTCGCGATCATGGCGCCGAGCGTGTAGTCCTCGATCCCGTACTGCGGGCCGGAGAGCATGATGCCCGCCGGGCTCGACACGAGCGCCGCGCGCGCCTGGCGCTCCGCCGCGGTGGGGTAGAGCGCGTCGAGCGCGACGGCGACGTACGCGAGGAGGAGCGCGACCGACGCGGTCCACACGGGGATCCGCACCCGCTCGCGGCGCAGCGCGAACCGCAGGAGCGTCGTCCAGCCGGTGACCCCGCGCCCGCGCGGCTCGGGCGCGACGACGGCGGTGCGGCGCCCGCGCGGCGGGGCGGCCGCGGGGGCGGCCTCGGCGCGGCTCACAGCGACCCCGCGCCGTCGAGCAGGGCGAGCTCGTCGCCGTAGTGACGCAGGAACAGCTCCTCGAGCGAGGGCGGGGTGACGGCCACGGACCGCAGCCCGAGGTCGGTGACGGCGCGCAGGACGGCCTCGACGTGGTCGTCGTCGACGTCGAACCGCACGCGCGTGCCGTCGGCGCCGGGCTCGGCGACGAGGTCGTGCACGCCGGGGAGGCTTGCGAGCGCGGCGGGGTCGCGGCGCGTGACGGCGGTGACGGACGACCGCGTGAGGTGCCGCAGCTCGGCGAGCGTGCCCGACTGCACCGTGCGGCCCGCGCGGATGATGGTCACGGTGTCGCACAGCTTCTCGACCTCCGCGAGGACGTGGCTCGACAGCAGCACGGACCGGCCCTCCGCCGTCACCTCGCGCACGCACTGCGTGAAGACCGACTCCATGAGGGGGTCGAGGCCGGACGTCGGCTCGTCGAGCACGAGGAGCTCGACGTCGGACGCGAACGCCGCGACGAGCGCGACCTTCTGCCGGTTGCCCTTCGAGTAGGTGCGCGCCTTCTTCGACGGGTCGAGCTCGAACCGTTCGAGCAGGAGCGCCTTGCGCCGCAGGTCCACGTTCCCGCGCAGCCGGGTGAGCAGGTCGATCGCCTCGCCTCCGGTGAGGCTCGGCCACAGGCTGACGTCGCCGGGCACGTACGCGAGGCGCCGGTGCAGGTCGACCGCGTCGTGCCACGGGTCGCCGCCGAGGAGCCGCGCGCTGCCCGAGTCGGCGCGCAGGAGGCCGAGCAGGACGCGGATCGTCGTGGACTTGCCGGCGCCGTTCGGTCCGAGGAACCCGGCGACCTCGCCCGCGCGGACGGTGAGGTCGAGCCCGTCGAGCGCCTGCACGTGCCCGAACGCCTTGCGCAGGTCGTGCACCTCGACGGCGGGGGTCGTGCTCGTCATGGCGTCTCCTCCTGGTGGGTGGTGTGCTGGACGTAGGCGTCGAGCAGCGTGGGCTCGACGAAGAGCCCCTCGGTGAAGACCTCGAGCGCGGGGAGCATCACGCGCCCGACGTACTCGCGCAGGTCCGCCCCGGGGTCGCGCGGCTCGGTGCGGTCGCGCAGCACGCCGTCGACGAGCAGCGAGCCGAGCGAGAGCGACACGAGGTAGCTCGCGCGCGCCGCCTCGTCGCGGCTCGGGCGGATCGTGCCGGCGGCGACACCCGCCGCGAGGTACTCCTGCGTGACCTCGGTGAGGTGCGCGACGAACGACCGCGCGAGGTCGCCGCCCGCCTGGAGGCTGCGCAGCGTGTACTCGAACACGGGTGCGTAGTCCTCGATCGTCGCGAGCTGCGCGAGCAGTGACATGGGGCCCGCGTCGGGGTTCTCGGGGGAGACGGCCTCGGTCTTCGCGTCCCGCACCGCCTCGAACACGGAGGTGTCGCACGCGGCGCGCAGCCCGTCCTTGGACCCGAAGTGGTGCACGACGAGCCCGGCGCTCACGCCGGCGTCGGCCGCGATCGTGCGCAGCGACGCTCCGAAGCCGTCGCGCGCGAAGCGGGCGATCGCCGCGTCCCGGATCCGCGCGCGGGTCGTGAGGTCGTCGGCGCCCGTCGCCGCGGGCCGCCGTGGGCCGGACGAGGAGGACGTGGTTGAACGCATGTTCAATAGGCTAAACGAGTGTTCAACGGGTGTCCAGGGGTCGCTGCGCGGGGCGCGGGGACGTGACGGTGTGGCGAAGATCCGCGAGTCGAGCCCCCCGCACCCCTGCCGTTCCGGGCCGGACACCCGTAGGCTGGGGGGAGCCGTCGGCGGCACCGCCGGCGCCACGTCCCGGCGCGTCGGACCGTCGGGACGTCGAGAGGCCCGTCGCACCCGTGCGACGGGCCTTTTCGGTGCGGCGCTCTCCCTGCCCGCCGGCCGCCCGTCGGGCCCCTCCCGCCGGCCGCCCGTCGGGCGAGCCGGTGGGGAGACGACGAAGGGCCCGCCGCGTGTGCGGCGGGCCCTTCGGTCCGGCGGAGGATGGGGGATTCGAACCCCCGAGGGCTGTTAACCCAACACGCTTTCCAAGCGTGCGCCATAGGCCACTAGGCGAATCCTCCTGGTGCGACGGCCGGGCGCGCAGGGCGGACCGACAGCAGCGCAACGAGGATACCGGACCGCGGCGCCCGGGCCGAATCGCCCCCTGCGGACCCGGGTTTCGGGTGGGGCGCGGACCTGGGCTAGGCTGGGTGCAGACCCCTCGTGCGGCATCATCTCGCCGAACTCCCCCAGGGCCGGAAGGCAGCAAGGGTAGGTGAGCTCTGGTGGGTGTGCGGGGGGTCCTTCGCGTTCCCGGGGGCCCGCGGTGTCGCGCGGCCGACGTGCAGTGCCCGCCCGGGCGTGGTTCCCTGCCCGTGTGACCGGGGACACCCAGCGCTCGCTGTCGACGGCGAACCTGCTGCGCCGGGTCGTCCCGGCGCTCGTGATCGGCGTCCTCTGCGCCCTCACGCTCGTCGCGCTCTCGTCGTTCGCGACCTGGGTCCAGCACCTCGTGTGGGAGAGCCTGCCCGCGGCCTGGGGCCTCGGGACCACCCCGACGTGGTGGACGGTCGTCGTGCTCACGGTCACCGGGCTCCTCGTCGGTGTCGTCGTCCGGTGGGCGCCGGGCCACGCGGGGGTCGACCCCGCGACGACGGACCTCGTGACGGCGCCGCTCCCGCTGCGGGCGCTCCCGGGGCTCGCGGTCGCGCTCGTGCTCGGCCTGGCGGGCGGCGTGAGCCTCGGGCCGGAGAACCCGATCATCGCGATCAACGTGGCGCTCGCCGCCTGGATCCTGTGCCGCCCGCGCCTGGGGGTGCCCGTCGAGGGCGCGGTCGGGCTCGCCCTGGCCGCGACGATCGGCGCACTCTTCGCGACGCCGGTCGCGGCCGCGCTCGTGCTCACCGAGACCTTCGCGGAGCGCGGTGACCGCAGCGGACCGCTGTTCGACCGGCTCTTCGCGCCGCTCGTCGCCGCAGGCGCGGGAGCCGTGACGATGCTCGCGCTCGAGGCCCCCACGTTCGCGATCGACCTGCCCAGCCGGCCCGGGCTCCACGCCGGGGACGCGCTCGGAGCGGCGCTCGTCGCGCTCGCCGCCGCGGCGCTCGCGCTGCTCGCCGTCCTCGCCCTGCCGTGGGTCCACCGCGCGCTGCACGGGATGTGCCACCCCGTCCTCGCGCTCGGCACGGGAGGTCTCGTCCTCGGCCTGCTCGGCGTCGTCGGCGGCCCGCTCACGCTCTTCAAGGGCCTGGAGGAGATGAAGGAGCTGTCCGAGCAGGCCGACGCCATGACGTGGGGCGCGATCCTGCTCCTGGCCGTCGTGAAGACGGGGGCGCTCGTCGTGGCGACGAGCGCCGGCTTCCGTGGCGGGCGCATCTTCCCCACGGTGTTCATCGGGGTCGCCGTGGGGTTCGCCGCCACCGCGCTCGTGCCCGCGGTGCCCGCGGCGGTCGCCGTCGGGGCGGGCGTGCTCGGCGCGACGATCGTCGTGAGCCGGGACGGGTGGCTCGCGCTGTTCATGGCGGCCGTCGTCGTCGGGGACGTGCAGCTCATCCCGGTGCTGTGCGTCGCGATCCTGCCGGTCTGGCTCGTCGCGCGCGTGATGCCCCCGATGCGCGTCGCGCCCCCGGCGGGCGGCGCGCCCGAGTTCGCCGCGCTCGCGCCGCGGTCCTGAGAGCCCTGAGACTGCCGCGCGCGGCTCGGGGGTGTGGCGCACGTCTCCCCGGCGAGGTCGCTGGGCGGCGTGAAATCCGTCGGCGACGTCCGATATTCGCCGGTTCGCCCCTCCTGTTTCCCGCGATGCGATCAAAAACCCGTCCGCATCGTGGACGATTTGCCCGGGAGATTGGCGCCGCGCGCCGACGCGTGCACATGATGTCGGCATGACCCGGCACCACGTCGACACCACGACCCCGCGCGCAGCGTCCTGCGCCGGCGCCTCGTGCTGTCGTGTCGTGCGCACCGGGCGAATGTGCGGCCGCTGACGCCGTCGTGACCCGCAGGGAGACCTGCGCCGCACCCGCCGCGTCGTCCTCGACGACCGGCCCCCGCTCGCCGCGAGGCTGATGGCCCGCCGGAAGCACCCGAACCCCACTCCTGCAGGACCGTCCCCTGCGCCCGGCCGTGCCGACCCCGCACGACCGCCACCGGAAGGAACCCCATGTCGTTCTCGACCACCCGCAAGCGCCTCACCTGGACCGCGATCGCCGCGACGGCCGCCCTCACGCTCACCGCGTGCGGCGGTGGCGGCACCGGTGGCTCCTCTGCCGACGGCGACGACGAGGGCCCGATCCGCATCGGCGTCGTCGGCGCGTCCGACGACAAGTGGGCCGTGTTCCAGGAGCAGGCCGAGGCCGAGGGCATCGAGATCGAGCTCGTCGACCTCCAGGACTACACGCAGGCCAACCCGGCGCTCTCGCAGGGCGAGCTCGACGTCAACCAGTTCCAGCACCTGCAGTTCCTCGCGGGCTACAACGTGGACGCGAACGACGACCTGCAGCCCATCGGCGCGACCGCCGTCTACCCGCTCGGCCTCTACTCGACCAAGCACGCCTCGCTCGAGGACATCCCCGAGGGCGGTCAGGTCGCCGTCCCGAACGACCCGACGAACCTCGCCCGCGCGCTCCTCGTGCTGCAGGACGCGGGCCTCGTCGAGCTCGAGGACGGCGGCAGCTCCATCTCGACCGAGGCGGACGTGCTGCCGAGCTCCAAGGTCACGGTCACGCCGGTCGACGCGGCGCAGACGCCGATCCAGCTCCAGTCGGTCGACGCCTCGATCATCAACAACGACTTCGTCGCCGACGCGGGCCTGGAGCCCGAGGACGCGCTGTTCCAGGACGACCCCGACTCCGACGCCGCCAAGCCGTACATCAACGTGTGGGTCGCGCGCGCCGAGGACAAGGACGACGAGACGCTGCTCAAGCTCGCCGAGCTCTCGCACTCCCCGGAGGTCGTGAAGGCCGAGAAGGCGGCGTCGGGCGGCACCGCCGTCATCAAGGAGAACTCGCCCGCCGAGCTCCAGGAGATCCTCGCCGGCATCGAGGACGACATCCGCAACTCCTGACCCGCACGCCGCGGGGGTGGGTGCGCGCGCCGCACCCGCCCCCGCGCGCCGTCGTCCCGGGGGGAGGACGATGGCAGGCGAGCGGCTCACCGACCGGCAGCCCGACGGCGCCAGGCGGCCGGCCCCACGGACCGGCCTCCGACGAGAGGAACCCGACGTGACCGAGGCCCCCCGCGACCCGGGCGGTGACGCGCAGCCCGCGATCGAGCTGCGCCACGTGAGCAAGACCTTCGGCGACGGCGAGCACGCCGTGCACGCGGTCGACGACGTCTCCCTGACCGTCCGCCGCGGCGAGATCTTCGGCGTCATCGGCTACTCGGGCGCCGGCAAGTCGACGCTCGTGCGCCTGATCAACGCGCTGGAGACCGTGACGAGCGGCGAGGTCGTCGTCGACGGGCAGGTCATCACCGGGCTGCCCGAGCGCCGGGTGCGCGAGGTGCGCTCGCGCATCGGCATGGTGTTCCAGCAGTTCAACCTGCTGTCGTCGCGCACGGTCGCCGGGAACGTCGCGTACCCGCTCAAGGTGGCGGGCTGGTCGCGCGAGAAGCGGGCGGCGCGCGTCGCCGAGCTGCTCGCGTTCGTCGGCCTCGCCGACAAGGCGAAGGCGTACCCGCGCCAGCTCTCCGGGGGGCAGAAGCAGCGCGTCGGGATCGCGCGCGCGCTCGCCGCGCAGCCCACGATCCTCCTCGCCGACGAGGCGACGTCCGCGCTCGACCCCGAGACGACGCGCGAGGTCCTCGCGCTCCTGCGGCGCGTCAACGCCGAGCTCGGCATCACCATCGTCGTCATCACGCACGAGATGGAGGTCGTGCGCTCGACGTGCCACCGCGTCGCGGTGATGGAGCACGGCAAGGTCGTCGAGACGGGCGACGTGTACGACGTCTTCTCCGCGCCGAGCGCGGACGCCGCGCAGCGGTTCGTCGGCACCGCGCTGCACGACCGGCCGTCGCGCGAGACGCTCGCCCGCCTGCGCGAGCGCCACCCCGGCCGTCTCGTCACGGTCGGCGTGCGCGAGGGCGCGAGCACGGGCTCCGACCTGTTCCGCCTGCTGCGCGAGCACGATGTCGACGGGTCCGTCGTCTACGGAGGCATCTCCGAGGTGGGGGAGCGGCCGTTCGGGTCGCTCACCGTCGAGCTCGACGCCCCCGGGGACCGCGTCGCGTCGTTCCTCGCGGCGCTGGCCGAGCACGCCGACGTCGTGGACCTCGGGACGGCGGCGCACCCGCTCGACGACCCGCGCGTCGCGCGGCTCAGCGCCGGACCGGGCGGCGGGGACGCGCCCGACGACGACGGCGACCCCGGCGACCCGTACGGCACGGCCCGCGACACCCTCTTCCGCCACGGCAACCTCGGAGGCCGCTGATGAACCGCGACTGGTCGCAGCTGTGGCCCATCCTCGTCGAGTCGTTCGGGCAGACGCTGCAGATGGTGTCCGTCGCGCTCCTCACGGGCGGGCTCGCGGGCCTCGCGCTCGGCATCGCCCTCTACGTGACGCGGCGCGGCAACCTGCTGGAGAACCGCTGGGTGTTCGGCGTGCTCAACGTGCTCGTCAACGTGGTGCGGCCGATCCCGTTCATCATCTTCGTCACGCTGCTCGGGCCCGTGACGCTCCAGGTGGTCGGGACGACGCTCGGCACCGAGGCGTTCATCTTCCCGCTGTCCGTCATGACGGCGTTCGGCACGAGCCGCATCGTGGAGCAGAACCTCGTGGGGATCGACCCGGGCGTGGTCGAGGCCGCGCGCGCGATGGGTGCGTCGTCGTGGCGCATCATCACGACGGTGCTCGTGCCGGAGGCGCTCGCGCCGCTCATCCTCGGCTACACGTTCCTCTTCATCGCGGTGCTCGACATGTCGGCGATCGCCGGGATCATCGGCGGCGGCGGGCTCGGCAACTTCGCGATCGTCTACGGCTACCAGCGCTACAACTGGGGCGTCGTGGTCGTGACGGTGCTCGTCATCATCGCGATCGTGCAGGTGGCCCAGCTGCTCGGGAACTGGCTCGCGCGCAAGGCCCTCCACCGCTGAGGACGCGGCCTCGTGCGTGTGGGTCGCGGCGTCTAGAGTGACCGGGGTGAGCACCGCCCTGTACCGCCGCTACCGGCCCGAGACGTTCGCCGAGGTGATCGGTCAGGACCACGTGACCGCGCCGCTCATGCAGGCGCTGCGCAGCGGGCGGGTGAACCACGCCTACCTCTTCTCCGGGCCGCGCGGGTGCGGCAAGACGACGAGCGCGCGCATCCTCGCGCGCACGCTCAACTGCGAGCGCAACACCCCCGAGACGCCGATCGACACACCCTGCGGCGAGTGCGCGTCGTGCGTCGACCTCGCACGCGGCGGCCCGGGCAGCCTCGACGTCGTCGAGATCGACGCGGCGTCGCACGGTGGCGTCGACGACGCGCGCGACCTGCGCGAGCGCGCCACGTTCGCCCCCACGCGCGACCGCTACAAGATCTTCATCATCGACGAGGCGCACATGGTCTCGCCCGCGGGGTTCAACGCGCTGCTCAAGATCGTCGAGGAACCGCCCGAGCACGTGAAGTTCGTGTTCGCGACGACGGAGCCGGACAAGGTCATCGGCACCATCCGCTCGCGCACGCACCACTACCCGTTCCGCCTCGTCCCGCCGGACGTGCTCGGCCCCTACCTCGAGGAGCTGTGCGCGGCCGAGGGCGTGTCGATCGGCAGCGGCGTGATCCCGCTCGTGACGCGCGCCGGGGGCGGCTCGGTCCGCGACTCGCTGTCGGTCATGGACCAGCTCATCGCGGGCGCCGAGGGCGGGGTCGTGGAGTACGAGCGCGCGGTCGCGCTGCTCGGCTTCACGCACGCGACGCTGCTCGACGACGTGGTGGACGCGCTCGCCGCGCGCGACGGCGCGAGCATCTTCCGCGTCGTGGACCACGTCATCGCCACCGGGCACGAGCCGCGGCGCTTCGTCGAGGACGTGCTCGAGCGGCTGCGCGACCTCATCGTCATCGCCGTCTCCGGCGACGAGGCGCAGGCCGTGCTGCGCGACCAGCCCGCCGACCAGCTCGAGCGCATGCGCGCGCAGGCGCAGCACCTCGGCGTCGCGGAGCTCTCGCGCGCCGCCGACCTGGTCAACGCCGCGCTCACCGAGATGACGGGCGCGACGTCGCCGCGCCTGCACCTCGAGCTCCTCATGGCGCGCCTGCTCCTCCCGGGCGCGGACGACGGCGCCGCCGGGTTCGCCGCGCGCCTCGACCGACTGGAGCGCGGCGGCCTGGGCAACGTCGTCGTGCCGCCCGCGGCAGGGACGCCCGCCGGGTCCGACGCCGCCGCCCCGGCTCCGGCGGCGACCGCGCCGCCGTCGGGGCTCACCGGTCCCGCCGCCGTGCGCGCGGCGCTGCGGCCCACGCGCGCGGCCACGTCGCCCGCGGGGTCGCCTGCACCCGCACCGACCCCGGCACCCGCACCGGCTCCCGCGCCCGCGGCGCAGGGCTCCGCCGACGCCCCCGCGTCGGCCCCGTCCGGGTCGGTCACGCCCGCGGTGCAGGCCGCTGCCGAGACCCCGGCGCAGGTCGCCGAGGGTGCTGCGGCGGCCGGGGCGTCCGTGACCGCGGGGTCCGCCGCGCCGTCGGAGACGCCCGCGGCAACGTCCGCGACGCCGCCGCCCGCGGGGCCGACGCCGTCCTCCGGTCCCGAGGCCGCGACGCGACCGTCGGACCACGACTCCGCGGCCCTCCCGGCGGCCGGGGACCCGGCGACGCGCCGCGCGGCCCACGACGCCGCGGCGCCCGAGCCCGCGCGCGCCGAGCCGCCCACCCGCACCGAGCCGCCCGCTCGCACCGAGACCACCGCACCCGCGGCGGCACCGGCTGCGGCGAACGGACCCGCCGCGACGACCGGGGCCGGCTCCGGCGCGCGCGAGGCGATCGCTGCACCCGTCGACCGCGAGCCCGCCGCCGCACCGGACGGCCCGGGCGCGACGGACGGCGCGGCCGGCCGACCGTCGGGTGCCGCCCCGGCGCTCACGACCGAGGAGCTGCGCCGCCGCTGGCCCGAGGTGCTCGAGAACCTGCGCGCGAGCCCGGTCACGTGGTCCCTCGTCAGCGCGAACGCCCAGGTGTCGGAGCTCGGGCCCGACGTGCTCTACCTCGCCTTCCCCTCCCCGGGGCTCGCGCGCACGTTCTCGTCGTCGCGTCACACGAGCGCGGTCCAGGACGTCGTCTACCAGACGCTCGGTCTCCAGGTGCGGGTCGAGCCGCGGCTCGACGAGGGCGGCGGTCCGGGAGGCGGCGGCCGTGCGCCGTCGCCCGCGCCCGGCTCGCCCGCCGCGTCGCGTCCCGGCACCTCGGCCCCCGCACCCGGGCCCGCAACCGCCGCGGGTCCGGCGCCGTCCGCCCCCGGGGAGTCCCTGCTTACCGCCGGCGGCCCGGGCGACGGCGTCCCGCTCGCGACGGTCGGCGCCCCGGGCGCCGGTCCGGGCACGGCATCGACGCCCACGGCGCGCGCGGCGACGGCCCCCCGTGGTGCGGTCGCCCTGCAGGAGCGCCCGGCACCGGCGCAGGCCGCGGACGCGCTCCCGGCAGACGGCCCGGCCGTCGACCCCCAGGACGAGGCCTGGCTCGCCGGGGCCGCGGTCCCGGCGGGTACCGCGCGCGTCGACGCGGCGGACGAGGCGTGGCTCGCGGGTGTCCCGGCCGAGCCGCCCGCCGACCTCGACGACGGCCCGGAGCCGGAGCCCGTGCTCGACCCCGCCCCCGGGGCGTCCGCGCCGACGTCCGCCGGGCCCCGCGCGGGGGGCGCGGCTGCGCCCGCCCGCCCGGTCGCCCCGTCGTCGGCACCGACGGGCGCGGCGTCGCCCGCCGCGGAGGCCACCGGCGCGGGCGCTGCGCCGCTGCGCGGCGTGTCGGCCGCCCGCGCGGCCACGGCCGCGGCCCTGGCGGCGGCGTCGTCGCGAGGCGCAGCACCGCGCCCCGCGCAGGAGCCCGCGCGACCGTCGCCCGCCCACGACCCGCTGGACGACCTGCCGTCGGCCGACGACCCGGACATCGTCTCGACCGGACTCGTCGGCACGGCGCTCGTCGTGAGCCTGCTCGACGGCAAGATCATCGAGGAGATCCAGGACCAGGGCTGACGCGCTGCGCGGCGCGCGAGCCGACCTGCCGCGTGCCGTGCGACGGCGGGCCGGGCCCGACGCGCGGGCCGGGCCCCGTAGGCTGGGGGAGTGTACGAAGGCGCCGTCCAAGACCTGATCGACGAGCTCGGCCGGCTTCCCGGCGTCGGGCCCAAGAGCGCGCAGCGCATCGCGTTCCACCTGCTGGCCGCTGACGCGGCCGACGTGCGGCGGCTCGCGGACGCGCTCACCGAGGTCAAGGCGCGCGTCCGCTTCTGCGAGACGTGCGGCAACGTCGCGGAGTCCGAGCAGTGCCGCATCTGCGCGGACCCGCGCCGGTCGCCCGAGGTGATCTGCGTCGTCGAGGAGCCCAAGGACGTCGTCGCGATCGAGCGCACGCGCGAGTTCCGCGGGCGGTACCACGTGCTCGGCGGCGCCATCAACCCGATCGAGAACGTCGGGCCCGGCGACCTGCGGATCGCCGAGCTCATGGCGCGCCTCGCGGACGGGCAGGTCACGGAGGTGATCCTCGCGACCGACCCGAACGTCGAGGGCGAGGCCACCGCGACCTACCTCGCGCGCATGCTGGGCCCCATGGGCCTGCGCGTGACCCGCCTCGCGTCCGGGCTGCCGGTCGGGGGAGACTTGGAGTACGCGGACGAGGTGACGCTCGGCCGGGCCTTCGAGGGCCGGCGCCTCGTCGGCGGCTGACGGAAGGGTGACCGGCATGGGGGAGATCCAGAACGACCCGGACCTGCGGGAGATCGCCGAGGGCATGGCCGCGCAGGCGCGCGCGTTCCTCACGACCTCGACGCAGGTGGCGTCCGGGGCGGCCCCGGGGGCCGTCCTGCCCCTGCTGCTCCTCGCGCTGTCAGACGCGCTCGCGGCGGGAGCGCGCCTGGGGGCGATGGGCGACGTCGTCCCGGTCGAGCGGTTCGAGCCCGACGCCGGCCGCGACACCGACGTGGACCCGCTCCGCACCGCGCTCGCGCAGCTCTTCGACGGGTTCGACGACTACGTCGAGATCACGGACCCGCTGGTCGGCGCGGAGGTCGGTGCCGCGTCCCTCTCCGGCGACCTCGCGTGCGTGGCCGAGTGCCTCGCCAAGGGGCTGCAGCACTACGACGGCGGCCGTGAGGTCGAGGGCCTGTGGTGGTGGCAGTTCTCCTACGTCTCGCTGTGGGGCGAGCGCGCGGCGAGCGCCCTGCGGGTCCTCCAGCTCGCGCTCGCGCACCTGCGCCTCGACGTCGAGGACGACGTCGCGGCCGAGGCGGAGTACGACGCGCTCCAGTCCTGATCACCGAGGCGTCGCAGGCGGCGTCGGACCACGGCGTCAGACGGCGTCCGACGCGCGGCCGTAGTGGTCGGCGAGCGTGGCGAGGTAGGGCTCCCAGGGGACGGTCGCGGCGTCGCGGCCCTCCCGGACGGCGACGAGCCGGTCGAGGTAGTACTCCCACCCGGGGCCGATGTTGCGCGCGTCGTCGCCGGGTCCGAGCACCTGGCGGAAGGTGAGCGTCGTGACGCCGTCCTCCTCGTCGAGGTCGAACGACAGGTGCCACGCGTCGTCGCCCGTGGACGTGACCCCGGCGAACCGGTGCGGCGGCTCGCACCGCGTGATGCGGTACTCCTCGGGGTCCGGGTCGTCGCCCTCGGCGGTCATGGAGAACTGCACGGCGCCGGTCGACGGGTCGCCCTCCCAGTAGCCGATCCAGCGCGAGAGCCGGTCCGGCTCCGTGAGGCTCGCCCACACGTCGGCGGCGGGCGCGCGGAAGGTCCGCGTGAGGACGAGCTCGGCTCCCTCCGGTCCGTGCTCGACCGTCCCGCGCGGCGTCGGGGCGCCCGCGGGGATCGGGGTCGTGGTGTCGCTCATGCGCTCTCCTCCTGCCGGGCCGCCCCGTGCGCGGTGCGGCGTTCTCGGGTGGTGCGGCGGACCTCGAGGTCGAGGCCGTCGAGGGCCCGTGCCGGGACGGGCGGGGCGGGCGGCGTCAGCGCCGCGAGGAACGTGGCGAGCGGCGCGAGCGCGTCGGGTCGCAGCGAGTAGACGCGGCGACGCCCGTCGACGACGGAGCGCACCACGCCCGCCTCGCGCAGCACGCGCAGGTGGCGGCTCACCGCGGGGCGCGACACGTCGGGCCGCGTGCGGGCGAGCTCGCCGGCCGTGAGGGGGCCGCGGCGCAGCGCGAGGAGCAGGTCCCGGCGCACGTCGTCGGCGACGACCTCGAACACGTCCACCCTCGAAGCGTAACGCTCCGGTTACACGTTGTGAAGGGCCGGGTGGCCGCGACGCCCGGCCCGGTGCCGGTGGCGGCGCGACGCCGTGGTACCACTGGGGGGTGCTTCCCGCCCTCTCCCTCCCGGTCTCCGGCGGGCTCGAGATCGACGGCCTGACCGTCCTCCTGCTCGTCCTCGCAGCGCTCACGGCGGGATGGATCGACGCCGTCGTCGGCGGGGGCGGCCTGGTCCAGCTCCCTGCGCTCCTCCTCGTCCCGGGCATCAGCCCCGTCCAGGCGCTCGCGACGAACAAGCTCGCGAGCATCATGGGCACGTCGGTGAGCGCCGCGACCTACTACCGGCGCGTGGGCCCGGACCTGCGGACGGCGGGGCCGATGGCGCTCGCGGCGCTCGTCGGGGCGATCGGGGGAGCGGCGCTCGCCTCGCGCATCCCGGCGGACCTGTTCAAGCCGATCATCCTCGTCGTGCTCGTCGGCGTCGCGGTCTACACGATCGCGAAGCCGAAGCTCGGGCACGCGACGAACCTGCGCTGGGAGGGCAACGGGCACCGGTGGGCCGCGGCCGGGATCGGCCTCGTCATCGGCACGTACGACGGCCTGCTCGGCCCGGGCACCGGGACGTTCTTCGTCATCGCGCTCGTGAGCATCCTCGGCTACGCGTTCCTCCCCGCGTCGGCGCTCGCCAAGATCGCCAACTTCGCGACGAACGCGGGCGCGCTCATCTTCTTCGTCCCGTACGGCGCGGTGCTGTGGGGCCTGGGTCTGGTCATGGGGGCGGCGAACCTGCTCGGGGCGTACGTCGGCGCGCGGATGGCGGTCGCGAAGGGCAGCGCCTTCGTGCGCGTCGTGTTCGTCGTCGTGGTGGGGGCGCTCGTCGTCAAGCTCGGGTACGACGTCGTCGCGGACCTCGCGTCCTGACGCCGGTCCGGCCACGCCGCTGCCCCTGGTGTCGTGTGGTGTCAGAAATGTTGTCGCAGGGGGTTATATGACACCACGAGTGGTGTCATAGTGGAGTCATGGACCTCACCCCGTACGTCGACGACCTGCAGAACCGACTCGCCGCCGCCGCGGACTCCGCGGGGGACGACGGCCGCAGGGTCGCCGAGCGACTGACCGCACCGCTCGACGCCGCGGTCCGGCTCGTGCTGCTCGACGCGCTGTCGGCCGCCGCAGGCGAGATCTCCGCGGAGCTCGCGCCCGGGTCGGTCGACGTGCGCCTGCGGGGCGGCTCCCCGGAGTTCGTGGTCGCCGCCCCGGCGTCCCCGGAGCCCGCCGCGCCCGCGCAGCCCGCACCCGGCGCCTCCTCGGCGGCGGGGGTCCTGCCCGCGGTCGCGGCGGACGTCGAGACGGGCGCCACCACCCGCACCACCCTGCGCCTGCCCGACCACCTCAAGACGCAGGTCGAGACCGCCGCCGCGCGCGACGGCGTCTCGGTGAACACGTGGCTCGTGCGCGCGGTCGCCGCGGCGCTCGAGCAGACCACCGGACGACCGGCCGCGCAGACCGCCCGTCCGCAGCAGCGCGGCTCGGCCCGCGTCACCGGCTGGGTGCGCTGACCCCGGTCACCGCACCCGCCTCCCGAACCCACCTGACACCACCACGACACCACTCCTGGAGCTTCGTCATGCCCACGTTCCCCGCCCCGCACCCCGTCGCCGTCGCCGTCGACGTGCCCTTCGCCCACCTGCACGTGGTCGCCGGCGAGCGTGACGACGTCGTCGTCACGGTCCTGCCGACGGACCCCGCGAGGTCGAGCAGCGTCCGCGCCGCCGAGGCCGTGCGCGTCGACAGCGACGGCGCCGCCGTCACGATCTCCTTCCCCGGCACGTGGAAGCAGTACGTCCTCCCGTTCGCGTCCGGCACCGCCGACATCACCGTCGAGCTGCCCGCCGGCTCCGACGTGCGCGGCAAGGCCGGGTCGCTCTACGCCGAGGGCGCTCTCGGCGCCGTCGACATGGCGCTCTCCGCGGGCGACGCCCGTGTGGAGGACGTCGAGCGGCTCGACGTCAAGACCTCCGCGGGCTCCGTCGCGGCGCGCCGCGTGAACGGCTCGCTGGACGCCCGCGCGAGCGCCGGCTCCGTCCGCGTCGAGGAGGTCCGCGGCGAGGGCTCGATCAAGGCGACGAACGGCACGACGACGGTCGGCGTCGTCACCGGCTCGCTCGCCGTGCACGGCGCGAACGGGGACGTCGCGGTCGCGCGCGTCGCCGGCACGCTCACGGCCAAGTCCGCGCACGCGGGCATCCGGGTCGAGCGCCTGGAGTCGGGCAGCGCCACCCTCGCCGCGTCGTACGGGTCGATCGAGGTCGGCGTCCCCGAGGGGACCGCCGCCTACCTGGACGCGAGCTCCGAGCACGGCAGCGTCCGCAACCACCTGACCCCGACCGAGGGGCCCGTCGAGGACGAGGCCACCGCGGAGATCCACGCCAGCACCGGCTACGGCGACGTCGTCGTCCGCCGGCCCTGACCGCACCGCCCGAAAGCGCCGAGGAACGGAGAACCGAGATGTCCGTCGACCTGTCCCTCGAGCCCGCGCTGCGGGTACGAGGCATCGAGAAGTCGTTCGGCGACCTGCGCGTGCCGCGCGGGGTCGACCTGGACGTGGCGCCCGGGAGCATCGTCGCGCTCCTCGGCTCCAACGGCGCGGGCAAGACCACGCTCGTGCGGATCCTGTCGACGCTCGTCGCGCCCGACGCGGGCACCGTGAGCGTGCACGGGCACGACGTCGTCGACCAGCCCGGGCGGGTCCGCGAGTCGATCTCGCTGACCGGCCAGTTCGCCGCGGTCGACGAGGTTCTCACGGGCCGGGAGAACCTCGTGCTCGTCGCGCGCCTGCGCCACCTGCGCGACCCCGAGCGGGTCGCGGACGACCTGCTGGCCCGGTTCTCGCTGACCGAGGCCGGCGCGCGCCGGGCCGGGACCTACTCCGGCGGGATGCGCCGTCGCCTCGACATCGCGATGAGCCTGGTCGGCGACCCGTCCGTCGTCTTCCTCGACGAGCCCACGACGGGGCTGGACCCGCAGTCGCGCATCGAGGTGTGGGCCACGGTGCGCGAGCTGGCCCGCGGCGGCACCACGGTGCTGCTCACCACCCAGTACCTCGACGAGGCCGAGCAGCTCGCGGACCGGATCGCGATCCTGCACCGCGGCACGATCGTCCAGGACGGCACGCTCGCCGAGCTCAAGGCGCTGCTGCCGCCCGCGACGGTCGAGTACGTCGAGAAGCAGCCGTCCCTCGAGGACGTGTTCCTCGCGCTCGTCGGCGACGCCGGCACCCCCGTGACGCCGACGACCACCGAGGGCGCCCAGCCCGCCGGAGAGGAGCTCCGATGACCACCCACGTCCTGACTGACACACGCGTCCTCACGGGACGGTCGCTGCGGCACGTCCTGCGCAGCCCCGACACGATCATCACGACCGCCGTCACCCCGGTCGCGCTCATGCTGCTGTTCGTCTACGTGCTCGGCGGTGCGATCGACACCGGCACCGGCGGGTCCTACGTCGACTACCTGCTGCCCGGCACCCTGCTCATCACGGTCGCGTCCGGGGTCGCGTACACGTCGTACCGGCTGTTCCTCGACCTCCAGGGCGGCATCGTCGAGCGCTTCCGGTCCATGCCGGTCGCCCGGTCGAGCGTCCTGTGGGCGCACGTGCTCACGTCGCTCGTCGCGAACCTCGTGTCGGTGACGCTCGTCGTCGGCGTCGGGCTGCTGCTGGGCTTCCGCACGGACGCCTCCGTCGGCGCGTGGCTCGCGGCGCTCGGGATCCTCGTGCTGTTCACGCTCGCGCTCACCTGGCTCGCGGTGGTCGCCGGTCTCTCGGCGAGGACGGTCGACGGGGCGTCCGCGTTCAGCTACCCCCTGATCTTCCTCCCGTTCGTCAGCTCGGCGTTCGTCCCCACGGACACCATGCCGACGGCGGTCGCGTGGTTCGCCGAGCACCAGCCCGTCACCGCGGTCGTCGACACGCTGCGCGCGCTGCTCGCCGGGCAGCCGGTCGGCTCCGACATCTGGCTCGCGCTCGCGTGGCTCGTCGGGATCCTCGTCGTCGCCCAGGCGTGGGCGGTCGCGACGTACCGGCGCCGCGTGCGCTGACCCGGGGTGCAGGAGGTCCCGGCACGGGGAGGCGTGCCGCACGAGCCAGGGCGTGGCTCGTGCGGCGTCCCGTGCCGGGACCTCGTCGGCGCGGTCCTTCGGTCCCGGACCGGCCCGACCACCGACCCTGACGGGCGTTCGCCCAGGCGGCGAGGATCGGGAGCGTGCAGACCCTCGCCCAGGCGTTGTCCACCCAGTCGCAGGCCGCCCGGGACAAGGTCCGCGCGGCGAGACGTCCCGCGCGCTACCTCGCGTCCGCGGCGCTCGCGGGCACGTACGTCGGCGTCGGCGTCGTGCTCATGGTCGCGACGGCGGGTCCCTTCCTCGCGGCCGGCTCGCCCGGGGAGCGGCTCGTCGCGGGCGGCGTGTTCGCCGCCGCGCTCACGCTCGTCGTGTTCGCCGGCGCCGAGCTCGCGACGTCCGCGATGATGGTCCTCGCCCAGGGCGTCGCGACGCGCGCCGTCCGGGTGCGCGACGCCGTCGCCACGCTCGCCCTGTGCCTCGTCGGCAACCTGGCCGGGTCGATGCTCTTCGGCTGGGCCGTCACGCAGGCGGGGGTCCTGCGCTCGAACCCCGCCGCGGGCGACATGCTCGCGGCGATGCTCCGCGCCAAGGCGCACGAGACCGGCGGCGAGCTCTTCTTCCGCGGCGTCCTGTGCAACCTGCTCGTGTGCGCCGCGATCTGGGCGTGCGGCCGCCTGCGCTCCGAGGCGGGCCGGGCGATCGTCCTGTTCTGGGCGGTCCTCGCCTTCATCGCCTCCGGCTTCGAGCACGTCGTCGCCAACATGACGACCTTCTCGCTCGGCCTGCTCGGCGACCTCGGCCCGACGACGTGGCCCGACTTCGCGCGCAACCTCACCTGGGTCGGCCTCGGCAACCTCGTCGGCGGCGCCCTCGTCGTCGGCCTCGCCTACGTCGTCGTGGCGGGCCCGACCGCCCGCGACGCCGACGCGCCCGCCTCCGCCCCGACCCCCGTCGCGCCCCTCGTCCGGAGCCACCACCCGGGCTGACCCACACCTGAGGGCCGCGCACGCGCCCCGTGGGCGGCCGCATGGCGGGACGGTCGTGGCCGGACGCGCGCGGCGTGCGTATCATCGATCGACCCAGACAGCACCCGGCGGGCCGTTGAGAGAGACGGAGGCCGGCGACAGACGGAGCAGCACGTGGCACTTGTCGTGCAGAAGTACGGCGGATCGTCGGTATCGGACGCCGAGAGCATCAAGCGGGTGGCCAAGCGCATCGCGGAGGCGAAGCGGGCCGGGAACGACGTGGTCGTCGTGGTCTCGGCGATGGGCGACACGACGGACGAGCTCATCGACCTGGCGCAGCAGGTCACCCCCCTCCCGCCGCAGCGCGAGATGGACATCCTCCTCACCGCGGGCGAGCGCATCTCGATGTCGCTGCTCGCGATGGCGATCACGAACCTCGGCGTGAAGGCGAAGTCGTTCACGGGCCAGCAGGCGGGTGTCATCACGGACGCGGTGCACGGCAAGGCGCGCATCGTCGACGTGGTGCCGACGCGCGTGCGCGAGACGCTCGACAAGGGGCAGGTCGCGATCGTGGCCGGGTTCCAGGGCGTCACGCAGTCGACGAACGACGTGACGACGCTGGGCCGCGGCGGGTCGGACACGACGGCCGTGGCGCTCGCCGCCGGGCTGGGCGCCGACGTGTGCGAGATCTACACGGACGTCGACGGCGTGTTCACGGCGGACCCGCGCATCGTGCCGAGCGCGCGGAAGATCGACAGCATCACGTACGAGGAGATGCTGGAGATGGCGGCGAGCGGGGCGAAGGTCCTCGCGCTGCGGTGCGTCGAGTACGGCCGCCGCTACGGCGTCCCGATCCACGTGCGTTCGTCCTTCAGCGGCACGGAGGGCACGTTCGTCCGCGCGGACGCCTACACCGCGCCCCGCCCCGGCAGCCCGACCAGCACCGCAGACCTTCCCGAGGAGACCGTCATGGAAGACCCGATCATCTCCGGCGTCGCGCACGACCGCAGCGAGGCCAAGATCACCGTCGTCGGCGTGCCCGACGTCCCGGGCACGGCGGCGCGCATCTTCGAGGTGGTCGCGGGCTCGGGCGTGAACATCGACATGATCGTCCAGAACGTGTCTGCCGCCCGCACGGGTCTCACGGACATCTCGTTCTCCCTCCCCGAGGGCGACGGCCCGGCGGCGATGTCGGCGCTGTCCGCGCTGCAGGCGGAGATCGGGTTCGACTCGCTGCAGTTCGACGACCAGATCGGCAAGCTGTCGCTCGTGGGCGCGGGCATGAAGTCGCACCCGGGCGTCTCGGCGAAGCTGTTCGGCGCGCTGCGCGACGCGGGCATCAACATCGAGATGATCTCCACCTCGGAGATCCGCATCTCGGTCGTGACGCGCGAGGACTCGCTCGACGAGGCGGTGCGCGCCGTGCACACCGCGTTCGAGCTCGACGCCGACGGCGAGGCCGTCGTCTACGCCGGCACCGGCCGCTGAGAGGACTGGACCATGAGCACCGAGAACCGTCAGGGCCTGAACGTCGCCGTCGTCGGCGCGACCGGCCAGGTGGGCGCCGTGATGCGCCGCCTCCTCGACGAGCGTGACTTCCCCGTCCGGAGCATCCGGTACTTCGCGTCCGCGCGGTCGGCCGGGTCGACGCTCCCGTGGCGTGGCACGGACGTCGTCGTGGAGGACGTCGCCGCGACCTCGACCGAGGACCTGCGCGGGATCGACGTCGCGCTCTTCTCCGCGGGCGGCGCGACCTCGAGGGCGCAGGCCGAGCGCTTCGCGGCGGCGGGCGCCGTCGTCATCGACAACTCGTCCGCGTGGCGGATGGACCCGGACGTGCCGCTCGTCGTCTCCGAGGTGAACCCGGGTGCGCTGCGCGAGGCGCGCAAGGGCATCGTCGCGAACCCGAACTGCACGACGATGGCCGCGATGCCGGTGCTCAAGCCGCTCGCGGACGAGGCGGGGCTGGAGCGCCTGATCGTCGCGACGTACCAGGCGGTGTCCGGCGCCGGTCTCGCGGGCGCGGAGGAGCTGCGCGCCCAGGCCGTCGCCGGTGCGGCGGCGGAGGGCACGGGCGACGGCCTCGTCGGGCTCGTGCACGACGGCGGCGCGGTCGCCTTCCCCGAGCCGGTGAAGTTCCCGCGGACGATCGCATTCAACGTCGTCCCGCTCGCCGGCTCGATCGTCGACGACGGCCTGGAGGAGACGGACGAGGAGAAGAAGCTGCGCAACGAGTCGCGCAAGATCCTCGGCCTGCCCGAGCTCGCGGTCGCGGGCACGTGCGTGCGCGTCCCCGTGTTCACGGGGCACTCGCTCGCGATCCACGCCGAGTTCGCCGCGGCGATCACGCCGGACCGGGCGCGCGAGATCCTCGCCGCCGCCCCGGGCGTCGCGCTGTCCGACGTGCCGAACCCGCTCGAGGCGGCGGGCGAGGACCCGTCGTTCGTGGGCCGCATCCGCACCGACCAGTCGGTGCCGGGCGGGCGCGGGCTCGTGCTGTTCGTGTCGAACGACAACCTCCGCAAGGGCGCGGCGCTCAACGCCGTCCAGCTCGCCGAGCTCGTCGCGCAGGACCTCGACGGCGTCCGCGCCGCGTTCGCGGGGGCGTCGGCCTCCGCCTGATCCGCGGCGGGTGCCGCCCGCGACGTCACGGCAGGGCCCCGGTCGTCGACCGGGGCCCTGCTGCGTCCTGGTGGCCGTCGTGCGACGCGCGTCAGCCCTCGACCATGCGCCGCATGCTCTCGCCGTCGGCGAGGCCGACGATGTTGCCGGCCGGGTCGGTGAGCCAGGCGCCGTCGCCGCCCTCCATGAACCCGCGCACGATGCCCTTCTCGTCCTGGTCGAACCCCTCGTAGCGCTCGCGCACCGCGTCGAGGTCGTCCGCCGAGAAGCTGGAGAACCCGCGCCGAATCGTGACCATCGCTGCCTCACTCCTTCGTGACCGCCGGCGCCCGGAGGGCGTGGACCCGCCGCGGACGTCGGACCCTCCCAGGCTCCCACCGCGCGGCATCGGCGGGAACCGCCCGCCGCGGGTGAGCGACGCCGGGTCGCCGGCCGGGGGTTGCGCCTGGTGAAGCATCCATGGTTCATTAGTGGAGTAATGAACCACAGGACGCGCGAGGCGGGAGAGGATGGGGCCCATGTTCGACGGACCTGAACCCATCTACCTCCAGATCGCGCAGATGATCCGGGCGCAGGTGCTCGCGGGAGAGCTCGCGGAGGAGGAGCAGGTCATGTCCACGACGCAGTTCGCGACGACGTTCCGCATCAACCCGGCGACCGCGGCCAAGGCGTTCGCCGGCCTGGTCGACGAGGGCGTCCTGTACAAGCGGCGCGGGCTCGGCATGTTCGTCGCGCCCGGTGCGCGCGAGAAGCTCCTCGCCGACCACCGTGCGCGCTTCTTCGACGAGGTGCTCGCGCCCGCGCTCGCGCAGGCCGACCTCCTCGACATCCCGACGTCCGAGGTCGTGGACTACGTCCTCGGCCGCCCGCGCCCCGCCGGCCCCGGCACCGGAGGCGCTCCCCGCACCGGCCCGACCACCGACCCCACCCCGAGGTGAGACCCGTGACCGCCCGGCCCGCCCGCCGCCCCACCGACCCGACCGGCCCCGCCCTCCCCGGACCGGAGCCGTTCGCCGCCGAGGTGCGCGACGTCGTCGTGCGCTACGCGCGCGGCGACGACGCCCCCGCGCTCGACCACGCGACCCTGACCATCCGCCCCGGCGTCATCACCGGCCTGCTCGGCCGCAACGGCGCGGGCAAGACGACCCTCGCCGCGCTGCTCGCCGCGTTCCGCCGGCCGACGTCGGGGTCCGTGCGCGTCGGACTGCCCGGCGAGCTCGAGGACCCGTTCGAGAACGTGTGGACGACGACGCACACCCAGCTCGTCCGCGAGAGCGGCGACGTGTGGGAGTCCGACAAGGCCCGCGACACGCTCGCGTACTACGCGGACCTGCGTCCCCGCTGGGACGCCGACCTCGCGGCGCGCCTCCTCGACGAGCTCGAGGTCGACGTGCGCAAGAAGCCCAGCGAGATGTCGCGCGGCAAGCGGTCCGCGCTCGGCGCGGTGATCGGCCTGGCGTCGCGCGCGCCGCTGACGATCTTCGACGAGGTCTACCTCGGCATGGACGCGCCGAGCCGGTACGCGTTCTACGACGCCCTCGTCGCCGACTACGCCGAGCACCCGCGCACGGTCCTGCTGTCGAGCCACCTCATCACCGAGGTGGAGCGGCTGTTCGAGGACGTCGTGATCATCGACCGCGGTCGCGTGCTGCTCGCCGAGAACGCCGACGACGTGCGGGCCCGCGGCGTGAGCCTCACCGGCCCGGCCGACGTCGTCGAGCGGCACGCCGCGGGGCGGGAGGTGCTCGCGCGCCAACGGCTCGGCGGCACCGCCCAGGTGACGCTGTTCGGCACGTTCGCCGACGACGAGCGCGCCGCCGCCGTCGAGGCCGGGCTCGAGGTGGGCGCCGTGCCCGTCCAGGACCTGTTCGTTCACCTCACCCGGACCGGCCGCCCCGGCGCCGGGACGGACGCCGAGAGGGAGGAGGCACGATGACCGCCACCGCAGACCGCGCCGCGGAGCGCCGCGCGCTCGAGACCGCCGCCCACCGGCGGGGAGTGCGCGCCGTCGCGTCGTACTTCATCGGCGGCACGTGGTTCGTGGGCCTGTGGTTCTGGGCCATCGCGCTCGTCGTCGGCGTGCTGATCCTGTGGATCATGACGCGCAACGACGACGTGAGCATCGAGGCCGTGGGCGGCGTCGCGGGCTCGGCGAAGTTCTTCCTCTTCGTGATGGGCATCATCCTCCCGCTCATGACGATCGCCGTGCACGTCGCCGCGGGCGGCACCCGACGGTCGTACACCCACGGGCTCTGGATCGGCGCGACCGTCTCCGGCCTGACGTTCGGGATCGCGGCCGCGCTCGTGAAGTGGGGCGAGTGGACGCTGTTCCGGCGCGTCGGGTGGCCGACGGACGGGGATCTCGGGCAGCTCTACGGCGACGGGTCCGACGTCGTCCTCGTGAGCCTCGTCGAGGGGATCTCGTGCGTCGTGTACTACCTCGCCGGGATGGTGATCGCGGCCGGCTTCTACGGGTACGGGTTCCTGCGCGGCGTGCTGCTCGTCGTCGCGTCGCTCGGCACCGTGGCGGTCACCGAGGTCTTCCTGCGCTCCGGCTTCTTCGGCAACGGGCTCGCGCGCGCCGTCGGTCTCGACGGCACGCCCGTGGGGCTCGCCCTCCTCGGCGGCGCCCTCGGGGCCGTGCTCGCCGCCCTGCTCCTGCGTGCCGTCCTGCGGGGCGCCGCCGTCCGCCCGGTCGAGTTCGCCGCGAGCGCGAGCGCCTGACCGGCCACCACCGACAACCCGACACCACCCCCTCCGGACGGCGCGCCGCGCCGCCCGCGGGTGGCGCACACCCACCTGGAGGCACCATGACCACCGCACCACCGCCCACCGGCGGCGTGACCGCGACGGCGGCCACCCGGTCGCCCGGGACGACCGCCGCGCCCGAGCCCGTCGTCGAGGTCCGCAACCTCCGCAAGACGTACCCCGGGCCGAAGGGGTCCGGCGCCCGGAAGGTCGCCGTCGAGGACGTGTCCTTCACCGTCGCCGCCGGGGAGATCTTCGGCATCCTCGGCCCCAACGGCGCGGGCAAGACCACGACCGTCGAGTGCCTCGCGGGGCTGCGCGAGGCCGACGGCGGCACGGTCCGCGTGCTCGGCGTCGACCCGCAGGCCGACCCCGCCGCGGTGCGCGACGCCGTCGGGGTCCAGCTCCAGGAGGTCGCGCTCAACGAGAGGATCACCGTCGAGGAGGCGATGCGCCTCTTCGCGTCGTTCTACGCGACGCCGGGGGACGTCGAGGAGCTGCTCGACCTGCTCGACCTCGCCGAGCACCGACGCGTCGCGTTCGCGAAGCTCTCGGGCGGGCAGAAGCAGCGCCTGTCGATCGCGCTCGCGCTCGTCGGCAACCCGCGCGTCGCGATCCTCGACGAGCTCACCACGGGCCTGGACCCCGCGGCCCGCCGCGCGACGTGGGAGCTCGTGGAGCGGGTGCGCGACCGCGGCGTGACGATCCTGCTCGTCACGCACTTCATGGACGAGGCGGAGCGCCTGTGCGACCGGCTCGTCATCATCGACCGCGGTCGCGTCGTCGCGCAGGGCACGCCCGCGGAGCTCGTCGACTCCGTCGACACCTCGCGCACCGTGCGGCTGCGCGTCCCGCCCGCGGACCACGACCTCGCCCTGCACACGATCGCCGGGCTCGCGGACGTCGAGCACGTCGAGGCGTCCCCGACGCCCGGGCGTGAGATCGAGGTGACGGGCTCGCGGCGGGTGCTGCCCGCCGTCGTGCTCGCGCTCGCCGAGCACGAGGTCGTGCCCGACGACGTCCGGACCGTCTCGCGCACGCTCGAGGACGTGTTCGTGGCCGTGACCGGCCGCACCTACGACCCGGACGCGACCGACGCCCGGCCGACCCGAGGGGAGTCCCGATGACCGCCACGACCCTGACCCCGTCCGTCGCACCCGCCCGCCGCAGCACCGGCTGGCGCGGGTTCGGCGTGCTGCTCGCGACCGAGGCGCGCCTGTGGCTGCGCGACCCCGGCACGGTGTTCTTCGCGCTCGTGTTCCCCACCGTCCTGCTCGTCGGGGTCGGGTTCGCCATCCCCGGCATGCGCACCCCGATCGAGGACGCGCCCCCGCCGTGGCTGGGCCTCACCGCCGTCTCGCTCTACGCGCCCGTCGTGCTCGCCGCCGCGATCGCGACCCCGGCGCTCACCACGATGCCGGTGTACTTCGCGACGTTCCGCGAGAAGGGGCTGCTGCGGCGCCTGTCCACGACGCCGATGCGGCCGCAGGGGATCGTCGTCGCGCACCTCGTCATCAACCTCGTGGCGGTCGTGGTGTCGTCCGCGGTCGCGCTCGTCGTCGGCGAGCTCGTGTTCGGGCTGCCCGCGCCGCGCAGCGCGGGGACGGTCGCGCTCGCGTTCGTCCTCGGCGTCGCGTCGATGTACGCGCTGGGCACGCTCGTCGCGGCGCGCGCGCCCAAGGCGAGCACCGCGTCCGCGATCGGGACGCTGATCTACTTCCCGCTGCTCTTCCTCTCGGGGCTGTGGACGCCGGGGCCGATCATGCCCGAGGCCGTGGCGCAGATCGGGAGGCTCACGCCGCTCGGGGCCGCGTCGCAGGCGATGACGGCGGGGTGGTTCGAGCCCGGCTTCCCCACGGTGCAGGTCGTCGTCATGGCGGTGTGGACCGCGGTGCTCCTGCCGCTCGGCATCCGGCTCTTCCGCTGGAGCTGAGCCCTCGCCCGCCGGGCCGCCCCGGCGGGCGAGGCGCGGGCGGCGCTCCTACCCTGACCGGCATGCGGCCCTTCCTGCTCCTCGCCTCCCGCGCCGAGGACCCCGCCGCGGACGGTGAGCACGCCGCCGTCCTCCGCTACGCGGGGCTCGACGCCGACGCGCTGCACCGCGTCCGGATGGAGGCCGGACCGCTGCCGGCGATCGACCTCGACGACTACTCGGGGGTGATCGTCGGCGGCAGCCCGTTCGACTCGTCGCTGCCCGAGGAGCGCAAGTCCGCGACGCAGCGCCGGGTCGAGCGCGAGCTCGCCCCGCTCCTCGACGAGATCGTCGAGCGCGACGTCCCGTTCCTCGGCGCGTGCTACGGCGTCGGGACGCTCGGCCTGCACGAGGGCGCGGTGCTCGACGGCACGTACGCCGAGCCGATCTCGCCCGTGACGATCCGCCTCACGCCCGAGGGGCGGGCGGACCCGCTGCTCGCCGACCTCCCGGACGCGTTCGAGGCCTACGTGGGCCACAAGGAGGCGGTGCGCGAGCTGCCGCCGCACGCCGTCCTGCTCGCGACGTCGGACGCGTGCCCGGTCCAGATGTTCCGCGTCAAGGAGAACCTCTACGCCACGCAGTTCCACCCCGAGCTCGACCTGGACGGGATCCTCACGCGTATCGGCGTCTACCGGGACTACGGGTACTTCCCGCCCGAGGCCGCGGGCGAGGTCGAGGCGAGGGTGCGGCGCGGCGACGTCCGCGAGCCGCACCGGATCCTCGCGGCGTTCGTGCGCCGGTACGCGCGCGGCTGACGAGCATGCGCGTGTCGCGCGCCGACCATGCGGATATCGCCCGACCTGACGCCAGGTCGGGCGACAACCGCATGTTCGGCGGGGCCGGGTCAGCGGGGGGGGGGGGGGGGGGGGGGGGGGGGGGGGGGGGGGGCGCCGGGTCAGCGGGGGGCGGTCGCCGGTTCGGGTGCCGGGGACGGGTCCGACGCCGTGCCGGTCTCCGGCTGGGACGCGACGGCGCGGCGGTGCGCGCGCACGGACCAGACGACGGCCGCCGCCCACACCACGGCGACGAGGCCGAGCACGACGCCCTGGACGGCGCTGCTCGCGTCGACCCAGTCGGAGCGCAGGAGCGTGCGCACGTTCGTCAGGACGATGACGCCGCCGACGGCCGAGCCGAGGATGCGCGGCGGGAGCAGCCGCACGAGCCACGCCGCGACCGGCGCAGCGACCAGGCCGCCGAGGAGCAGCGCCGCCACCCAGAGGAGGTCGATGCCCTGCGAGCCGAGCGAGACGAGGAAGCCGAGGGACGCCGCGATCGCGACGAGGAACTCGCTCGTGTCGATCGAGCCGACGACCTTGCGCGGCTCGATGCGGCCCGACGCGAGCAGGGCGGGCGTCCCGACCGGGCCCCAGCCCCCGCCGCCGGTGGCGTCGACGAAGCCCGCGACGAGGCCGAGCGGGGCGAGGAACCGCTTGCGCAGCGGCAGCCCGAGCCGGCCCGTCGGCAGCCCGGCGACGGTGAACCGGGCGAGCACGTACAGCCCGAGGCCGAGGAGCAGGAGCGACATCACCGGGGCCGCGACGTCCGTCGCCAGGCTCGACAGGAACGTCGCGCCCGCGAACGCGCCGATCGCGCCGGGGACGCCGATGCGCCGCACGACCGCCCAGTCGACGTTGCCGAACCGCCAGTGCGCCGCGCCGGACGCGAGGGTCGTGCCGATCTCGGCGAGGTGGATCGTGGCCGACGCCGCCGCGGGGTTGGTGCCGATCGCGAGCAGGAGCGTCGTCGAGGTCACGCCGTACGCCATGCCGAGGCTGCCGTCGACGAGCTGGGCGCCGAGGCCGACGAGGGCCAGCAGGACGAGGGTCCGCACCAGGGCCTCCTTGCTCGGGGCGTCGGGAGGGCCCCGACGCGTCCTGACAAGGTTGACCGGGAGGGTCCAGTATGTGAAGCGCCGACCACATGGTGGGCCAGTGTTAACGGGCCGCGCCGCGGCCAGGGGTCAGGGGTTCTCCCAGGCGTCCGCGCGCGCGGCGAGCGCATGGACGCCCTCGGGCAGGTCGCGGCGGACGACGTCGTCGATCGTCACGCGGTCGAGCACGTCGCGGACGCTCGCGCGGAGCGCGACCCAGACCTCGAGGAGCGCCGCGGCGGAGCCCTCGTACTCCAGGCTCGGGGGACGCTCGTCGCGCACGGTGACGAGCGGCCCGTCGACGGCGCGGAACACGTCCGCGAGCGTCACCTCGCTCGCGGGACGCGCGAGCCGGTGACCACCGGAGCGGCCGCGCACGCTCGCGACGATGCCCGCGCGGCGCAGGTCGCCGAGGATGCGCTCGAGGAAGCTCACCGGCAGGCCCTGGCCCGTCGCGAGGTCCTCCGCCCGCACGGGGTCGCCGTGGGGGGACGCCGCGAGCTCGGCGCACGCCCGTACCGCATAGTCAGCCTTCGCCGAGACACGCATGAGCACATTGTGCCGTGCACGCGCGCGCCCGCGGGCCGCCCGAAGGGCGCCGTCGCGCGATCTCACCCGCGCCGCGCCTGCTCGTACGAGCGCGTTTCGCCCTACGCTTTCACCCGTGGAGGTGCGCGAACGCAACAACGTCCGGACCATGGGGCCCGAGGACGGGCCGACCATGGTCTTCGCGCACGGCTTCGGCGGCGACCAGTCGATGTGGCGCTACGTCGCGCCCGTGTTCGCCACGGACCACCGCGTCGTCCTGTTCGACCACTCGGGGTGCGGCGCCTCGCACCCGACCGCGTACGACCCGGACCGGCACGCCGACCTGTCGGGCTACGTCGCGGACGTCGTCGAGATCGTGGAGGCCGTCGCCGACGACCCGGTGACCCTCGTGGGCCACTCGGTGAGCGCGATGATCGCGCTGCTCGCGGCGGCCGAGCGGCCCGACCTGTTCGACCGCCTCGTGCTCGTGGGCCCGAGCCCGCGGTACATCGACGACGACGGCTACCACGGCGGCTTCACCGCGGCGGAGATCGACGAGCTCCTCGAGACGATGGACGCGAACTACCTGGGCTGGACCCAGGCGATGGCGCCCGTGATCGTCGGCAACCCGGACCGCCCGGCGCTCGGCGACGAGCTCGCCGAGGTGTTCCGCCGCAACGACCCGGCGGTCGCGCGGAAGTTCGCGCGCGTGACGTTCCTCGGCGACAACCGTGCGGACCTGGTGCGGGTCCGCACGCCGTGCCTCGTCGTGCAGAGCCGGGTCGACGTCATCGCGCCGCTCGAGGTCGGCCACTTCGTGCACGAGCACCTCCCGGACAGCGACCTCGTCGTCATCGACTCCGTCGGCCACTGCCCCAACCTCTCGCACCCCGCGCTCCTGGTCGCCGCGATGCGCGACTGGCTCGGGGGCGACCGGTGGTGACGTCCCGCGCCGAGCGGTGGGCGCTCGCGCCCGTCGCGCTCCTGCTCCTCGACGCCGAGGTGCGGGTCCTCGACGCGAACCACGAGTTCCTCCGGATGATCGAGGTGCCCGACGTCGAGGCCGTCGCGGGCCGCCGCCTCGCCGACCTCCTCACGGTCGGGGGCCGGATCTACTGGGAGACGCACGTCAGCCCTCTGCTGCACATCGAGGGCCGCGTGGACGAGGTGGCGGTCGAGCTGCGGACGCCGCACGGCCGCGAGCCCGTGCTGCTCACCGCGACGGAGCGCGAGGTCCGCGGCGAGCGGCTGGTCGAGGTCGCGATGCTCAGCGCGCGCGAGCGCTCCCGGTTCGAGCAGGAGCTCGTGGGGGCGCGGCGCGCGGCGGAGGACGCGGAGCGCCGGGTGCGGCTCCTGCACGGCATCGCGGCCGACCTCGCGAGCGTCGCCGGGCTCGACGGCGTCGTGTGGGTCCTGCTGCGCACCGCCGTGACCCTCCTGGGCGCGGGGGACGCAGCGCTGTGGACGGCGCAGGAGAGCGGGCCGCTGCGGCGCTGGGGCGGTGCCGAGGCGCTGGCCGCCCCGACGATCGACGAGCTCACGGAGCCCGCGGTCCGCGAGGACGGGACCGTCGTCGTGCCGCTGCGCACGGCGGGCGCGCTGCTCGGCGTGCTCGCGCTCGCGCCGCGCCGCGCGGCGGGGGCCGACCCGCTCGACCTGGGCACGGCCGCCGCCGCGGGCCAGCTCGCGGCGCTCGCGCTCGCGCGGGCCACGACCCACGAGCAGAGCGTCTCCGTCGCGAGCGAGCTCCAGGGCGCGATGCTCTCGGACGGGATCGTCGACGACCCGGCGGTGGAGATCTCGGCGCGGTACCGCCCGGGCGTGCACGACCTGCAGGTCGGGGGCGACTGGTACGACACGTTCCGCGTCGCCCCGGACGTCGTCGCGCTCTCGGTGGGCGACGTGGTGGGTCGTGGGCTCAAGGCCGCGACGTCGATGGGCCAGCTCCGCACGGCGGTCCGCGCGGCGTCGGACACGGGCCTGCCGCCCGAGGAGGTCCTGGGGCGCCTCGACCGGTTCGTGGACCGCACCGGGACGGGGTTCATGGCGAGCCTCGTGTACGCGGAGCTGGACCTCGGCCGGGGCGCGCTGCGCTACACGTGCGCCGGGCACCTCCCGCCGCTGCTCGTGCCGGCCGACGGCGACTCCCACTACCTGTGGGAGGCGCGCTCGACGCCGCTCGGGGTGCGGGGGACGACGCCGCGCGTCGCCGACACGGTGGCGCTCGCGCCCGGCGACCTGCTGCTGCTCTTCACGGACGGCGTCGTCGAGCGCCGGGACCGTCCGCTCGGGCTCGCGCTCGACGAGCTCGCGGAGATCGTCACGAACGCGCTCGAGGCGGGCCTGGACGGGGAGGACCTGCTCGCGGCCGTGGTCGCGCGCGCCCCGCAGGACGACGACGCGTGCCTGCTCGCGGTCCGCTGGCTGGGCCCGCGGACGACGGACGGGCCCGCACCGGCGGTCGAGCCGACGGCCGGGAGCGCGGGCGGGCCGTCAGCGGACGAAGAACGGCCCGGCTGACGGGTCGTCGAGCCACCGGCGCGCGTGGGCGAGGCGCTCGGTCGTCGAGCGCGCGAGGTCGTCCGGCAGCGCGTCGGGCGCGAACCACGACACCGCGAGCGACTCGTCGTCGGCGACGTGCGCGGCGGCCGCGGCGGCGGGCGACACCGGGCGGCACACGAACGCGAGGTCGAGGTACTGGCTGAGGTCGCCGTTGGGGTACCGGACCGGCTCCGTGACGGTCACGGCGACGAGCGCGTCCACCCCGACCTCGACCCCGGTCTCCTCGAGGACCTCGCGCGCGAGGCCGACCGCCGGGTCCTCGCCCGGCTCGAGGATCCCGCTGATCACGGCCCACTGCCCGGTGTCGGCGCGCTGCCCGAGCAGGACCCGGCCGTCGTCGTCCACCACGACGGCCGAGACCCCCGGCATCCACAGCAGGTCGGTCCCGACGTGGGACCGCAGGGCGGCGACGAACTCGGGGATCGGCATCCCCCGAGCGTAGGCGCAGCGACGCGGGCCGGTCGCCCGGCCCCGCGACGACTGGGTGCGCGAGCGCCACACGCCCACCTCGTGAGACGCGCCGTCCGCCCCTCGGAGGCGCTGTGCTACCGTCACCTCGTGACTTCTCAGTGGTATTGGCGCTTTACGCAGGCTCCCGGTGGGGCCGTGCGGGCGTCAGCCTGACCACAGATCACCACCCGGAGCCAGCACAGGGCCTTGGACGCGGACCGCGTCCGGGCCCTTCGTCGTGAGACGGGCCGCTCCGGGACCACGGGCGGCAGCAGGCCGGTGAGCGCCGCTGAGCATCCGTCGCACGGCGGCCCCCCACCCCGCCGCAGAGACCAGGAGCCCCCCGTGACCAGCACGACCACCCACCCCGAACCCGTCGCCCCCGCCGCGTCGTCCGACGCCGCGACGAGTACCGTCGACCCTGTGGACAGCCCCGAGCTCCAGGCGCGCACGAGCGACCTGCGGGTGCGCGCCCTCGACGCGCTCCCTGCGCCCCGCACGATGCTCGCGGACCTGCCGCTCGGCGCGACGCGCAGCGACCTCGTGACGACGTCCCGCCGCGAGGTCCGCGACGTCCTCGCGGGCGACGACGACCGCCTCCTCGTCATCGTCGGCCCCTGCTCGGTGCACGACCCCGAGGCCGCGCTCGACTACGCGAGCCGGCTCGCCGCCGTCGCGCACGAGCTCGCCGACGACCTCATGGTCGTCATGCGCGTGTACTTCGAGAAGCCGCGCACCACCGTCGGCTGGAAGGGCCTCATCAACGACCCCCACCTCGACGGCTCGCACGACGTGCACCACGGCCTGCGCCTCGCGCGCGAGGTGCTGCTCGGCGTCCTCGACGCGGGCGTCCCGGCCGCGTGCGAGTTCCTCGAGCCCACGAGCCCGCAGTACATCGCCGACGCCGTGTCCTGGGGCGCGATCGGCGCGCGCAACGCCGAGTCGCAGGTGCACCGCCAGCTCGCCTCGGGCCTGTCCATGCCCGTCGGGTTCAAGAACGCGACCGACGGCGACGTGCAGATCGCGGTCGACGGCTGCATCACGGCCGCGAGCGAGCACACGTTCTTCGGCATGGACTCGCTCGGCCGGGCGGCGGCCGTCGAGACCGCGGGCAACCCCGACTGCCACGTCATCCTGCGCGGCGGCCGCTCGGGCCCCAACTACGGGGCCGACGACGTCGCGGCGGCGCTCGCGGTCGCGCGCACCTCGGGCCTCGGCGGCGTCGCGGAGCACGGGCTCGTCGTCGACGCCTCGCACGGCAACTCGGGCAAGAGCCACGTGCGCCAGGCGGAGGTCGTGCGCGAGATCTCCGCGCGCCTCGCCGAGGGCGAGGAGGGCATCACGGGTCTCATGATGGAGAGCTTCCTCGTGGCGGGCGCGCAGAAGCCCGCGCCGAGCGGTCTCGTGTACGGGCAGTCGGTCACCGACGCGTGCATCGACTGGGACACCACGGCGGACCTCCTGCGCGAGCTCGCCGGCGCCGTCCGCACCCGCCGCGCGCTCTGACGCCGGCGGGCGGCCAACCCTCAGCCGGCGAGGGCCCACGCCCCGACGGTCGCGGTACCGCCGCCGAGAAGGTCGAGGCCGTCGCCGACCCCGGGGACACCCGTGAGGGGCACGACCGTCTCCGGGTCGCCGGGGTGCGGCGCGACGAGCAGCGTCACGACGAGCGCCGGGCCGCCGGCCGTGGACCCGCCGCGCCACGACAGCAGGGCCGAGGCCGCGGCACCGGGCTCCAGCACGACGGGTGACGCCGCGGCGTCGTCGGGCTCCAGGAGCACGTCGGTCTCCGTGCCGACGTCCGCGACGAAGCGCATCCCCGGGCTGCCTGCGAGGGCGCACGGCGTCGCGCCGTCGTTGCGCGCGGTGAGCGTGAGGAACCGGCGGCCGGCGGCGGCGTCGACCCCGGCAGCGGCGATCGTGAGGTCGTGCGGCGCGCACGCGTCGGCGGGCCGGTCGGCGGTCGCGGGGGCCGTGCCCCCGACGAACCCGGACCGTGTCGTGGACGTCCCGTCGTCGGACGATCCCTGCACCTGGTAGGCGAGCGCCGGGCCCGGGGGTGCGGCGTCGTCGAGCCAGCGGGCGACGTCCGCGGCCGGGCCGGACGTGACGACCGTGAGCAGAGGGTCGGCCGGGACGGTGCTGCGCACGGTCTCGTACGCCACCTGGGTGACCGACGGCAGCGCGGCAGCGCCGGTGACGAGGGCGAGCAACGCGTCGTCCGGGACGGAGCGGCCGTCGCCGTCGAACAGGCCGACGCGGTAGCCCTCGACGACGAGGCTCGTCAGCCCGCGGTCCTCGGCGCGCGCGAGCGCCGCGACGGCGACGAGGTCCTCGGTGGCGCGGGCCTCGACCGCCGCGATCCCCGGCGCGAGGTGGACGCGCCGGACCGCGTCGTGCGCGACGAGCCGGACGGCGTCGGCGACCGCGTCCGCGCCCAGGAGGTCGGGGAGGGGTGCGCCCGTCGCCGGGTCGACGCCGCCGCTCGCCGCGCCCGGGCCGTGCTCGACGACGAGGCTGCCGCCGCCGGGCCCGGTGCCCTCGACGCGCAGGGACCAGGTCGCCCCGCCGGCCGCGTCGGCGAGGAGGGTGCTCGCGGCGTCAGCGGTGGCCTGGGCATCCGTCGGCGCGGGCAGGGGCGACGCGAGGGTGATCCGTGCGCTCTCGTCGGAGGCACCGAGCAGCACGGCGTCCGCGACGCCGGGCAGCGCGCGCAGGCGGGCGGCGACGTCGCCGGTGCGGGTCGACGGGTCGGGGGAGGGGCCGGGCGACGGGGGCGCGGTGGTCGACGGCGCGGTCGGGCCGGCGGCGGTGCGCAGCGCGGCCGGGGCGACGACGGCGGCCGACACCGCGAGGGCGGCGCCGAGCGCCGCGGCGAGCACCGCGACCGGGACCGTGCGGCGGCGCGCCGTCCCGGGGTCCTCCGGCGGCTCGGCGTCCTCCGGCGGGTCGGCGTCCTCGGGCGGATCGGCGCCCTCCGGCGGCTCGGCGTGGTCGCCACGAGGGGAGGGGTGCGCGTCGTCGTCCACGGTCGCGACGGTACCCGGCGGGGCCGGTCCGCGGTGGGGTCGGCGGCAGCCCTCCGCAGGGCGCGTGCGGGCTCTTCACGGGCGCGCGGCCGGCGCGGGCCGGGAGCGCTCCCGAACCGGTCTTTCGGCGCATCGGGGGAGCGTCCGGGCGTCCGACCCGGCGCACTCCATACCAGGACTCCTGGATACCGGCAACATCTGGCATGATCCGGCCATGACTGTGAGGACGGCCGCGGAGCTCGCCGCGGTCGAGGACCCTGCGTGGCCGACGCTCTCCCGCATGCTCGGGCGCGCCGGCGTGGAGGTCGTGCCGCCTCCCGCGTGGTCGCTCGAGGTCCTCTACCGCCTCCAGGTCACGGTCCGCTCCACGCTCGGGGCGCTCGCGCTGCACACGGGCGGCGTGCTCGTCGATGGCGGGTGGCTCCGGATCATCGGCGGGGGCGGCGCCGGGCTGCCCGACCTCGCGACCGTCAACGGGCTGGGCGAGCCCGGCCCCGACAGCGTCGCCCCGGCCGTCCTCGTCGTCGCGTACGACGTGCTCGGCGGCACGTTCGCGATCAACGGCGGCGGGCTGCCGGGACCGCTGGGCAACGTCCACTACTTCGCGCCCGACTCGCTCTCGTGGGTCGACCTCGGGTTCGGCCAGGCCGCGTTCCTCGAGTGGGCGGTGAGCGGCGGGACCACCGAGTTCTACGCACCCGTCCGCTGGCCGGGGTGGTACGAGGAGGTCGGCGGCGTCCGTCTCGACGAGGGCCTGAGCCTCTACCCCCCGCTGTGGTCGGAGGAGGGGCGCGACGTCGCGCGGTCGTCACGCACGACGGTGCCCCTCGGCGAGCTCGTGGACTGGCACTTCGAGATGGCCGAGCGCATGGCGCCCGTCGACGACTACGTGCGCGACGCCGACGAGCACCTCGACGGGTACGGCACGTGGCCCGCCGAGGGCTACCGCCCGTAGGCCGCGGTCACGCGCCGTCCGCGTCGAGCAGGACCCGCGGCACCGCCCCGAGCTTGTCGGGGTTGCGCACGATGTCGAGCGCGGTGATGCGCCCGGCCGCGACGGTGAACGACATGACCGTGAGCACGCCCGACACGTCGCGCACGAGCAGGCCCGGCGTACCGTTGACGTCCACCACGCGCAGCGTCTCGGGCGGCTTGCGCAGGTAGGTGAGGAGTACGCGGCCCGCGGGCTCCGCGCCGTGGATCGCGCGCCGCAGGGTGCGGACCTTGCCGCCGCCGTCGCCGCGCAGCACGACGTCGGGGTCGAGCAGGCCGAGCAGCGCGGGCAGGTCCTGGCCCGCGCACGCGGCGACGAACGCCTCGACGACCTGCTTCTGCTCGGCGCGCGTCGCCCGGCGGCGCGGGCGCCCGGCCTCGACGTCCTTGCGGGCGCGCGCGGCGAGCTGGCGCACCGCCGCGGGCGAGCGTCCGACGACGTCGCCCACCTCCTCGAACGGGAGCCCGAAGACGTCGTGCAGGACGAACGCGACGCGCTGCGCGGGGGAGAGGCGCTCGAGCACGACGAGGAGCGCCATGCTCACCTCCTCGTCGAGCGTCACGCGGTCCGCCGGGTCGGCCGCGACCGTCGACGTCGCGGCGGTCGCCACGGGGGACGCCGCTCCGGGCGGGGTGACGACGGGCTCGGGGAGCCAGGTCCCGACGTACCGCTCGCGCCGCACGCGCGCGCTGCCGAGCACGTCGAGCGCGAGGCGGCCGACCGTCGTGGTGAGCCACGCGGCGAGGTCGCGGATCGACGCGGGGTCCTGCGTGCGCAGCCGCAGCCACGCGTCCTGGACGCAGTCCTCGGCGTCCGACCACGACCCGGTGGTCGCGTAGGCGAGGCGCAGGAGCCGGGGCCGCTCGGCCTGGAACGCGCGCGCGACCTCCTCCGGCCCGGTCGTCGCGCCCGGCCCGGTCATCGCGCGGACGCGCGCAGCGTGCGCTGCACGGCCAGCCAGTCGCGGAACGTCGTGGTGCCGCGCGCGTCCGGGTGCGGGTCGACGAGCGCGCCGGTGCGCAGCGCGCGCCCCAGCGCCCCGGGCAGCGGGACCCGCAGGGGCAGTGCACGCGAGCCCGTGGCGGCGCGCCACGCGCGCGCGGCGTCGCGCAGGTCGAGCACCTCGGGCCCGGTGACGGACGTGGTGCCGTTTCGCGGCTCGCGCGTCGCGGCGTCCGCGACGGCCGCCGCGGCCTCGGCCGCCGCGACCGGCTGCACGGCGGCGCGCAGGAGCGGCACGACGCCGCGGCTCGCGGCGCCCGCGAGGGTCCCGGCGACGAACTCGTGGAACTGCGTCGCGGCCACGACCGTCCACGGCACGCCGCCCGCCGCGACCGCCTCCTCCTGCTCGACCTTGACGCGGTAGTAGGCCATCGGCACATCGTGGCACCCCACGATCGAGACGACGACGTGGTGGCGCACCCCGGCGACGCGCTCGGCGGCGAGCAGCCGCTGCGTCCCGCCGACGAGCGTCGCGCGCGCCCGCGCGACGGGCGTGCTGGCGTTGCTCGCGTCCACGACGACCTCGACCCCGTCGAGCGCGGCCGCGAGGCCCGTCCCCGTCGTGAGGTCCACGGGGTAGTGCTCCGCGTGCCTGCTCAGGGTGCGTACCTCGTGCCCGCGCGCGCTCAGCTCTGCGACCACGTGCCGACCGATCGTCCCTGTCCCACCTGTCACTGCGATCCTCATGCCCGTACGACGAAGCAGGAGCCTCCCGTGTGACATCGCCAGACCCCGACCGCACTTGTATACAAGTGCGCAGACGCTGTGGCACGATGGCCGGATGACGGCGACGCCCGACCTGCGCGCCGCCGGGCAGGCGCCCGGCGACGTCGGGCTCACGCGCCGCCAGTCCGGGGCCCGCGCCGTCTACGACCTCCTGCGCGGGCGCATCATCGACGGCACGCTCGCCCCGGACGCGCGCCTCACCGAGCCCGTGCTGTCCGCCGAGCTCGGCGTCTCCCGCACCCCCGTGCGCGAGGCGCTGCGCCTGCTCCAGGCGGAGGCGCTCGTCGTCGAGCTCCCCACCGGGGGAGTGCGCGTCGCGCCGCTCGACGTCGCGGACGCGCGCCGCGTCTACGACGTCCGGGCTCGCCTCGAGGGCCTGCTCGCACGGGACGCGTGCGAGCGCGCGACGCCCGACGACGTCGCCCGGCTCGCCCGGCTCGTCGCGCTCATGGACGCCGTGCGCGACCACGAGGACGAGGTGCTGCGCGTCGGCGCCCAGTTCCACGGCGAGATCGAGGCGCTCGCGGACAACCGCTGGGGGTCGGCGCTCCTGCGCCAGATCCGCGGCCACGTCGACCGGTACCGCGCGCTCGCCGCGCGCCGCCGCGTCGGCACGACCGACCACGTGGACGAGCACCGCGCCGTCGCCGACGCGATCGCGAGCCGCGACCCCGGTGCGGCCGAGGCCGCGATGCGCGCCCACATCGAGCGCAGCGCCGCCCTCGCCGAGCAGTCGCTGCGCGGCGCCGGGTCGGCGACCGACGACCTCCCCTGACCACCCACCACCGCACGACGGAGACACCGATGCCGTACACCCACCACCTGCGCGTCTACCCCAGCGCGGAGCCGCTCGACCGCGCCGACCAGCTCGCGTGGAAGCTCGCCGAGCTCGCGACCGACCCGGTCGAGGTCACGCCTGAGGTCGTCGACATGGTGATCAACCGCGTCATCGACAACGCGGCGGTCGCCGCCGCCAGCCTCACGCGCGGCCCGGCCGTCGCGGCGCGCGGACAGGCTCTCGCGCACCCGTACACGCCGGGTGCGACGGTGTTCGGCTGCGGGCTCGACACCCGCACGAGCCCCGAGTGGGCGGCGTGGGCGAACGGCGTCGCGGTGCGCGAGCTCGACTTCCACGACACGTTCCTCGCCGCGGAGTACTCGCACCCGGGCGACAACATCCCGCCGATCCTCGCCGTCGCGCAGCACGCCGGGTCCGACGGCGCCGCGGTGGTCCGCGCGATCGCGACCGGGTACGAGGTCCAGGTCGACCTGGTCCGCGCGATCAGCCTCCACCGGCACAAGATCGACCACGTGGCGCACCTCGGGCCGTCGGCCGCCGCGGGCATCGGGACGCTGCTCGGCCTCGACACCGAGACGGTCTTCCAGGCGATCGGCCAGGCCCTGCACACGACGACGGCCACGCGCCAGTCCCGCAAGGGCCAGATCTCCACGTGGAAGGCGCACGCCCCGGCGTTCGCGGGCAAGGTCGCGGTCGAGGCCGTCGACCGCGCGATGCGCGGCCAGACGTCGCCCGAGCCGATCTACGAGGGCGAGGACGGCGTCGTCGCGTGGCTGCTCGACGGCCCGGACGCGTCGTACGACGTCGTGCTCCCCGCGCCGGGGGAGCCGAAGACCGCGATCCTCGACACGTACACCAAGGAGCACTCGGCGGAGTACCAGTCGCAGGCGCTCATCGACCTCGCCCGCGCGCTGCACGACGAGCACCCGTGGCTCGCCGACCCCGACAACGTGACGAGCATCGTCATCCACACGAGCCACCACACGCACTACGTCATCGGGTCGGGCGCGAACGACCCGCAGAAGTACGACCCCACGGCGTCGCGCGAGACGCTCGACCACTCGATCCCGTACATCTTCGCGGTCGCGCTGCAGGACGGCGGCTGGCACCACGTCGACTCGTACACCCCCGAGCGCGCGGGCCGCCCCGACACGGTCGCGCTGTGGGCGAAGGTCACCACGGCCGAGGACCCCGAGTGGACGCGCCGCTACCACTCGACCGACCCGGCCGAGAAGGCGTTCGGCGGGCGCGTGGAGATCGAGCTCGCCGACGGCGGTCGCCTCGTCCGCGAGATCGCCGTCGCCGACGCGCACCCGCTCGGCGCGCGCCCGTTCGGGCGCGAGCAGTACGTGAAGAAGTTCCGCACGCTCGCCGCGGGCGTCCTGGAGGACGCCGAGATCGAGCGCTTCCTCGACCTCGCGCAGCGCCTCCCGTCGCTCACGCCGGCCGAGGTGCGCGAGCTGACGATCGTCGGGCGGCCCGGGCTGCTCGACTCCGTCCCGACGCCGACCGGGCTCTTCGAGCTCGGGCGCGACGACGCCCCCGCCCACGGTGAGTTCGAGGGCGACGGGTTCACCATGCACGAGGCCCGCGAGACGACCGAGGGGGAGGCGCGCTGATGCTGTACAGCCAGGTGACGCCGTCGGACAAGCGGCGCGCGTTCCGCGCGGCGCTCGACGCCGCGGCGACGACGGGGGAGCCGCTGCGGCTCCCGGGCGCGTTCAACCCGCTCTCCGCGCGCCTGATCCAGGACAAGGGCTTCGAGGGCGTGTACGTGTCCGGGGCCGTGCTGTCGGCGGACCTCGGGCTGCCCGACATCGGCCTGACGACCCTCACCGAGGTCGCGGGGCGCTCGCAGCAGATCGCGCGCGTCACCGACCTGCCCGCGCTCGTCGACGCCGACACCGGGTTCGGCGAGCCGATGAACGTCGCGCGCACCGTCCAGGCGCTCGAGGACGCGGGCGTCGCGGGCGCGCACGTCGAGGACCAGGTCAACCCCAAGCGGTGCGGCCACCTCGACGGCAAGGAGGTCGTCGGTCTCGACGAGGCGGCCAAGCGCGTCCGCGCGGCCGCCGACGCGCGCCGGGATCCCGGCTTCCTGATCATGGCGCGCACCGACGTGCGCGGCACGATCCCCGGCGACGCCGGGCTGCGCGCCGCGATCGACCGCGCCAAGGCGCTCGTCGACGCGGGCGCGGACGCGATCTTCCCCGAGGCGATGAAAGACCTGTCGGAGTTCGAGGCCGTCGCGTCCGCCGTCGACGTCCCCGTGCTCGCCAACATGACCGAGTTCGGCAAGTCCGAGCTCTTCACGCGCCGCCAGCTCGGCGACGCCGGGGTCCGCCTGATCATCTACCCCGTGACGCTCCTGCGCGTCGCGATGGGCGCGACCGAGCGCGCGCTCGACGAGATCGCCGAGACCGGCACCCAGGCGGGGCAGGTCGAGGGCATGCAGACGCGGGCACGCCTCTACGAGCTGCTCGACTACGCCGCCTACAACAGGTTCGACGAGGGCATCTTCACCTACCGGCCCTGACCACCGACCGGTGCCGCGGCCGCTTCGCCCGGCCGTGGCACCGGCACCCGCGACCCGTGCCGCACGAAGGAGTGACCGCATGACCACCCCCACCGCACCGACCACCGACGCACCCGAGATCCGCAAGGGGCTCGCCGGCGTCGTCGTCGACGTCACGTCGATCTCCAAGGTCAACCCCGAGACGAACTCGCTGCTCTACCGGGGCTACCCCGTCCAGGACCTCGCCGCGCGCCGCAGCTTCGAGGAGGTGGCCTACCTCCTGTGGCACGGCGAGCTCCCGACCCCCGAGCAGCTCGCCGAGCAGACCGCCGTCGAGCGCGCCCACCGCGCCCTGCCGGGCAACGTGCGCAACGCGATCCTCGAGCTCCCGACGACGTGCCACCCCATGGACGTGTGCCGCACCGCGATCTCCCAGCTCGGCGCGCACGACCCCGACGCCGAGGACTCCTCGCCCGAGGCCGAGCAGGCGAAGGCGCTGCGCCTGTGGGCCGTGCTGCCCGCCGTCGTCGCGCTCGACCAGCGCCGCCGTCGCGGCCAGCAGATCGTCGACCCGCGCGACGACCTCACCTACGCCGAGAACTTCCTGTGGATGACGTTCGGTGAGGAGCCCGAGCCCGCGGTCGTGCGCGCGTTCGAGGTGTCGATGGTGCTGTACGCCGAGCACTCGTTCAACGCGTCCACGTTCACCGCGCGCGTCATCACGTCCACGCTGTCCGACCTGCACTCCGCGGTGACGGGCGCCGTCGGCGCGCTCAAGGGACCTCTCCACGGCGGCGCGAACGAGGCCGTCATGGCGACGTTCGCCGAGATCGGCACCGCCGACCGCGCCGCGGCGTGGCTCGACGACGCGCTCGCGCACAAGCGCAAGATCATGGGCTTCGGGCACCGCGTCTACAAGCACGGCGACTCGCGCGTGCCCACGATGCGCGCGACGCTCGACGACCTCGTCGCGCACTACGGCCGCCAGGACCTCCTCGACCTGTACACCGCGCTCGAGGCCGCGATGACCGAGCGCAAGGGCATCCTGCCGAACCTCGACTACCCGGCGGGCCCGGCGTACCACCTCATGGGCTTCGACACCCCGATGTTCACGCCGTTGTTCGTCGCGTCGCGCGTCGTCGGCTGGACGGCGCACGTCATGGAGCAGCGCGCAGCCAACGCCCTCATCCGCCCCCTGAGCGAGTACGTGGGCCCGGAGCAGCGCGAGCTCCCCTGACCCGCCGAACATGCGGTTGCCGCCCGTCAGGAGAGTGGGACGGGCGGCAACCGCATGTTCGGCGCACGGGGAGTCAGCCGACGAACGACTCCAGCGCTGTGCGGTCGACGGCCTCGCGGTGGATGAGGGCCTTGACGTCCTCCATGCGGTCCCAGACGTTGACGGCCATGCCGGCCTCGACCCGGCCGTCCTTGACCCAGAACGCCACGAGCTCGCGGTCGGGGAGGGAGCCGGAGACGACGACCTCGTCGTACGCGTCCGGGCCCGCGACGAAGCCGAGGTACTCCATGCCGACGTCGTACTGGTCGGAGAAGAAGTAGGGCAGCTCGGGGTAGGGGTCGGTCGCGCCGAGCATCGCGCGCGCCGCGTGCGGGCCCTGGTTGAGCGCGGTCGCCCAGTGCTCGACGCGGACCGACCGCCCGTACCGCGCGGTCGGCACGCTCGCGACGTCGCCGGCGACGAAGACGTCGGGGTCGGTCGTCTGCAGCGTCGCGGACGCGACGACGCCGCCCGTCGCGGAGTCGACCGCGAGCCCGGCGTCGCGGGCGAGCGCGACGTTCGGGACCGCGCCCACGGCGACGAGCACGAGGTCGGCGTCGACGTGCGTGCCGTCGGCGATGTCGACGCCGGTCGCGTGACCGCCCTCGCCGGAGATGCCCGTGACCTGGGCGCGGCGGTGCAGGTGGACACCGTGGTCGGTGTGGACCTGGCCGTAGAGCTCGCCCATCTCCGGCCCGAGCACGCGCTCGAGCGGGTGGGCGCCGAGACCGATCACGGTGACGTCGAGGCCGATCGTGCGGGCCGACGCCGCGATCTCCAGCCCGATCCACCCGTCGCCGACGATCGCCAGCCGTCCCGCACCGTCCTCGTGGGCGGCGCGCAGCGCGGCGGCGAGGGACTCGGAGTCGTCGAGCGTGCGGAGCTCGTGCACGCCGTCGAGGTCGACGCCCGGCAGCGGGATGCGCCGGGGGTCGGAGCCGGTGGCGAGCAAGAGCCTGTCGTACGGCAGCGACCGGCCGTCGTCGAGCGTCACGCTCCGCGCGCCGAGGTCGAGCGCGGTCGCCTCGGTCCCGGTGAGGAGCTCGACGTCGTGCTCGGCGTACCAGCCCGCGGCGAGCGGGAACACGGAGTCCCGCTCGACCTCGCCGCGCAGGTAGTCCTTCGACAGCGGCGGGCGCTCGTACGGGTGGTGCGGCTCGCGCGCGACGACGGTGAGCCCGCCGTCGTACCCCACGTCGCGGAGGGTCTCGACCGCCTTCGCGGCGGCGAGCCCGCCTCCGACGACGACGTGGCGTCCGGCGCTCATGACGACCTCCGCGATCCTGGAGAACGGCGACGGGCTCAGTCTCGCGCGTTCCCCCGCGCAGCGCCCGGCGTGCGGTCAGCGGGCGGTCGCGCCCGCCGGCTCGTCGGCCCGCGCGACGGACCGCACCACCCGACGGCGCCGGGACGGCACGCCCATCGTCGGGTGGGCCACGGCCCAGACGGCGCTGCGGGTGACGAGCTCCTTGTAGAGCACCGCCACGCGGCCGGAGAGCGCGCGGTCCGTCGACCGGTCGTCCGCCGTGACGAACTGGATCAGCCCGTCCGAGCGCCCGAGCGAGATGCACTGCTGCACGTACCGGATGCCGACGCGCGGGACCTCGCCGCCGCTGAGCCGTGCGGCGACGGCGTCGGCCGCCTGCCAGGCGGTGGGCGTGCCCGAGGCGCACGACATGCGCAGCGGCTTGCCGCCCGGGCCCGTCGCGCTCGCGGCGTCACCCACGGCGTACACGTCGGGGTGGGACACCGACCGCATCGTGGCGTCGACGACGATCTGGCCGCGGTCCGTCGTCTCGAGCGCGGTGGCGCGGGCGAGCGGGTGGACGGCGAAGCCCGCGGTCCACACGGTGACGTCGGCGGGCAGCACGGTGCCGCCGGCCGTCGTCACGCTGTGGCGCCCCACGGCGGCGACGGACGCGTGCTCGTGGACCGTGATGCCGAGCCGGTCGACGACCGTACGCAGGTGGGCGCGGCCCTTCTCCGAGAGCCAGTCGCCCAGGCCGCCGCGGGCGACCAGCGCGACGTCGAGCCCCGGGTGCGCCTCGGCGACCTCGGTCATGGTCTCCAGACCCGCCAGCCCGCCGCCGACGACGACCACGCGGCTGCCCGGCTCCAGCGCGGCCAGGCGCTCGCGCAGGCGCAGGGCGCCCGGACGGCTCGACACGTCGTGCGCGTGCTCCGCGACGCCGGGGACGCCGTCGACGTCCCAGCCGCTCCCGAGCGCGTAGACGAGCGTGTCGTACTCGACGACGTCGCTGCCGGTCCCGTCGGGCGCGGTGGTCGTCACGGTCTTGCGGTCGACGTCCACGTGCGTCACGCGGCCGAGCCGCAGCTCGACGCCGGTGCCGGCGAAGATCGCGTCGAACGGCCGGGGCGTGAGGTCCTGGCCCGCGGCGAGCTGGTGCAGCCGCACGCGCTCGACGAAGTCGGGCTCGGGGTTCACGAGCGTGATGGAGACGTCCTCGCGGCGCAGCCGCTTGGCGAGACGGCCGGCGGCGACGGTTCCGGTGTAGCCGCCACCGAGGACGACGATGCGGTGCTGCATGGTCCTGCTCCTGTCTGCGAAGGGCCCGCGCCGGTCCGGCGCGGTCGTGCCCCTTGAACCGGGCAGCGAGCCGGTTCCTGACAGGGTTGAGGTGTGACGCCGATCACACCCGCTCGGTGGAGAGCGGGCGGTCCGTGCCGGACGGGTCAGAGGACGGCGAGCGGCGCGACGCTGCCCGCCGCGGCCGCCCACTGCGCCGTCGCGCGCTGCAGCTTGTCGGGGTTCACCTGGTTGTGGACCGCGGCGATGCCGTCCGGGGTGACCTCGAGGCACGTGATCCCGACGACGCGGCCGTCCGCGACCGCCACGACGGCGGGGCCGCCGTTCGCCGTCGTCGCGTACACCTCGGTCGCCGCGCCGACGTAGTTCCGCGTCGCCCCGCCCGGCTTGAACAGGCCGCGCAGGAACGTCGCGACCGCTGTCGCGCCCAGGAAGCCCTTGGCCCGTGCGGGCACCGTGCCGCCGCCGTCGCCCACGGAGAACGCGTCCTGCGTGAGCAGCCGCACCAGCGGCTCCGTGCGGCCGCTCGTGGCCGCCGCGAGGAACTCCTCGACGATCTGCCGCGCAGCCGCCTCGTCGATGTCGGTGCGCGCCTTGCCCTCCGCGACGCGCTTCTTCGCACGGTGGTACGTCTGCTGGCTCGACGCCTCCGAGACGTCCAGCATCTCCGCGATCTCGCGGTGCGAGTGGTCGAACGCCTCGCGCAGCACGTACACCGCCCGCTCGTGGGGCGACAGCCGCTCCAGCAGCACGAGCACCGCGTACGACACCGACTCGCGCTGCTCCGCCGTGTCCGCCGGGCCGAGCATCGGGTCCCCGGCGAGCAGCGGCTCCGGGAGCCACGTCCCCACGTACGTCTCGCGCCGCCGCCGGGCCGACGAGAGCTGGTTGAGGCAGATGTTCGTGAGCACCTTCGTCAGCCACGCCTCCGGCACCTCGATCCGCCCGACGTCGGCGCCCTGCCAGCGCAGGAACGTCTCCTGCACCGCGTCCTCCGCCTCGCCCGCGGAGCCGAGCATGCGGTACGCGATCGCCGTCAGCCGGGGCGCGGCGTCCTGGAACCGGTCCACGTCGACAGCGCTCAGGGGCATGCTCGCGGATACTACTCGCCCGCTCCGACCTGCCTCCGGGCGCTGCCGCTGCACCGGGATCACGAGGGAACGCAAGAGGCCCTCCGGCCAGCGTCGCCGCCGGCCAGAGGGCCTCTCACAAGGGTCGGGGTGACAGGATTTGAACCTGCGACCTCTTCGTCCCGAACGAAGCGCGCTACCAAGCTGCGCCACACCCCGGTTGCTCCGTCTGCTGGTGGTCGACGAGGAGACCTCGTCTTCCGCGTCGGAAGCCTGCCCAGAATAGCCGACGAAGTGCCGTGCGACGAAACTCGATCCGCGTGACCCCGGTGACACCCGCGTCCGCGGCGGCGATCCGCCCGTCCCGGGCCGTACGACGCGGGCACGCCGCGAGGCTCAGCGCGCGGTGAGCGTGAGCAGCGTGGCCTCGGGCCGGCAGGCGAACCGCACCTGCGCGTACGGCGACGTCCCGGCGCCGGCGGAGACGTGCAGCCACGTCGACGCGTCGCCGCCGGGGGCGTCGGGCCGGGCGCCGGGCCAGCCGTGCAGGCCCTTCGCGCGGCGGCGGTCGATGTCGCAGTTCGTCACGAGCGCGCCGAAGCCGGGCACGCAGAGCTGGCCGCCGTGGGTGTGGCCCGCGAGGACGAGGTCCGCGCCGTCGTCGTGCATGGAGTCCAGCACGCGCCGGTAGGGCGCGTGCGTGACGCCGACGCGGAGCACGGGCTCGTCCGTGGCCGAGCCCGCGGGCTCAGGGGCGGGGAACACGTCCCGGTCGAGGTGCGGGTCGTCCACGCCGACGAGGTCGAGGCGGACGCCGCCCACGCGCCGCGCGTCACGACGGTTCGTGAGGTCGACCCACCCGGCGTCGCGCATCGCGGCGGCGAGCTCGCCCGCCGGGAGGAGGCGCGCCTCGCTCGCGAACGGCACGCGGGCGTCCGGCAGGAGGTAGCGCGCGGGGTTCTTGGGCACCGGCGCGTAGTAGTCGTTCGACCCCATGACGAAGGCACCGGGGACCGCGAGCAGCGGCTCGAGCGCGTGCAGCAGGGGAGCGAGGGAGTCGACGTGCGCGAGGTTGTCCCCGGTGTCGACGACGAGGTCCGGCTCGAGCTCGGCGAGCGAGCGGACCCACTCGATCTTCCGCCGCTGGGACGGGACGAGGTGGAGGTCCGACACGTGCAGCACGCGCAGGTCGTCCGACCCGGGCGGCAGGACGGGGACGGTGGACTCGCGGACCGTGAAGAGCTTCGTCTCGACGTGCGCGTACGCGACGCCTGCCGCCCCGACCGCGGCGAGCACGCCGAGGCCGCGCAGGGCCCGGCGCGCGCCCGCGGCGCTCAGCCGTTCCCCCCGGCGCCGAGGGAGTCGAGCCAGTCGGCGAGACCGTCGCGACCCCCGCCGTCGCCGCGGTCGCCACGGTCGCCGCGACCGCCGCCGTCGGCCTCGTCGTCACCGCCGCCGCCCGGGCCGCCGTTCTCCCGGCCGCCGCCGTCGCCCGGGCCGTCGCCACCGCCGTCGCCCGGGTTCTCGGGGGAGCGCGGGGGCGGGGCGGGCGCGTTGACGCGGTTCCAGTCCGGGGCGGCGAAGCCGGGTGCGGGCTTGCCGGCGAGGACCTGGTTCATGTAGTCGCGCCAGGTCGGTGCGGCGAGGCTCGAGCCGTACCAGTACGAGCGGGACGTGCCGTTGATCGTGAAGGGGCGGCCCGTCGTGCGCATGCTCATCTCGACGTCGCTCTCCGCGTTGCCGATCCACACCGCCGTCGACACCTGCGGCGTGTAGCCGATGAACCAGGTGTGCTTGTTGAGGTTCGCCGTGCCCGTCTTGCCGGCCGCGGGACGGCCGTCGGCGAGGCTGTTGCCCCGACCCGAGCCCTGGGTGAGCACCTGCTGCAGCGCGTAGGTGACGGTGTTCGCGATGGCCGGGTCGACGGCGTTCTTCCGGCAGTCCGCGGACGGGACGGGGAGCTCCTGGCCGTCGGCGTCGAGGACCTTCGTGATCGCGATCGGCTTGCAGTACGTGCCGCCCGCGGCGAACGTCGCGTACGCGGCGGCCATGTGCAGCGGCGACGAGTTCTGCGTGCCGAGGATCATCGACGGGTTGATGTGCACGTCGCCCTCGTCCTTGATCATCGACGGCGTGAAGCCCGCCGACTTCGCCGTGTCGGCGACTCCGCACATGTCGAGCTTGCTCGCCATGGTCGTGTACGCGGTGTTGACCGAGTTGTACGTCGCCTTGAGGACCGACATCGAGCCGGTGCCCGGGCCGTCGGAGTTCGCCGGCGTCCACTGCTCGTCGCCGAAGCGGATGCAGCTGCCGTGGAAGTCGCGGCCGAGCGTCCACGTGCGCTTGTTGGCGCTGACCGTCTCGTACAGCGAGTGCCCCTCCTTGAGCCACTGCGTGAGGAGGAACGGCTTCCACGTCGAGCCGGGGGAGAAGCCGCGCGAGCCGCCGTGCGCCTCGTCGGTGCTGTAGTTCACCGCCGTCGTGTTGGGCGCCGGGTCCTGCGTGGCGTCGTACGCGCGGTTCTGTGCCATCGCGAGGATCTTGCCCGTGCCGGGCTCGACGGACACGATCGCGTCCTCGAGCCGGCTCGGGTCGTCGGCCGGGACGGCCGCGGCCGCGTGCTGCTGGGCCGCCGCCTGCATGGCCGGGTCGAGCGTCGTGTAGATGTCGAGGCCGCCGCGGTACAGACGCGCCTCGCGGTCCGCCTTCGTCTCCCCGAACACCGGGTCGGACATGATGATCTTGGTGACGTAGTCGCAGAAGAACGCGGCGCCGCCGGCGGCCTGGCAGCCCGCCTCGAGCGGCTGGATGTTCAGCGTGTCGCCGATCGGCGTCTTCCAGCCCGTGTCGTACTCCTCCTTGGTGATGTACCCCTGCTGGTACATCGTGAGGAGCACGGTGTTGCGGCGCGACTGCGCCAGCTCGGGGTCGACGCTCGGGTCGTACTTGCCCGGGGCCTTGGTGATGCCCGCGATCGTCGCGGCCTGGATGTAGTCGAGCTCGGCCGCGGTCGTGTTGAAGTAGTGCCGCGCCGCGGTCTCGACGCCGTAGACGGAGCGACCGAACTGCGCGATGTTGAGGTACCCCTGGAGGATCTCCTCCTTGGTCATCTTCTTCTCGAGCGAGATGGCGAGCTTCGCCTCGCGGGCCTTGCGGCCGAGCGTGTCGGCCTTCGCCTCGTGCTGCGCCATGACGTCGTCGTCGCGCACGGCCTGCTCGATGAGCACGTTCTTCACGTACTGCTGCGTGAGCGTCGAGGCGCCCTGCGTGGAGCCGCCCGTGAGGTTGTTGACGAACGCGCGCGGGATGCCCTCGACGTCGACCCCGCCGTGCTCCCAGAAGCGCTTGTCCTCGATCGCGACGACCGCGTTCTTCATCGCGTCGGAGACCTGGTCGAGCGGCACGACGATGCGGTTCTCGGTGTAGAACGTCGCGAGCCGCGTCGTCCCGTCGTTCGCGTAGATGCGCGACTGCTCGGACAGCGGACCCGGCTCGAGGTCGGCGGGCAGCTCGTCGAACACCTCGACCGCGGTGTCGGTCGCGGTGTTCGCCCCGGCGGCGAACGGCACGAACAGCCCCGCGGCGAGCACGCCGCCCACGCCGGAGACCAGCACGAACGCCAGGAGGAGCGCGACGAGCTGGTACGCGTTGATCTGCCGACCGCGAGGACGCACAGGGGAAGCCATGGTGACAACCCTACGGGAGCGACCCTGGGAGGGGCCCGGGGATGCGCCTCGTGCGGGTGTGCACGTTGTGTGAGCATCCCGAGGCGGCGTGCCACCGGACGGTCCCACCGGCTGCGGCGCGGGGTCCGGCGGCGGACTACGCTCGCCCCATGGCTACCACGTGGGAGTACGCGACCATCCCCCTCATCATCCACAACACCAAGGCCGTCCTCGACCAGTGGGGCGCCGACGGCTGGGAGCTCGTGCAGGTGGTGACCGGGCCCGACGGCAACGGTCTCGTCGCCTACCTGAAGCGCCCGACCGGGGAGAAGTAGTGGGTTCCGGGAGGGTCGCCGCGCGGCTTGCCGAGCTCGGCCTCGAGCTCCCGGCGGTCGCGGCGCCCGTCGCGGCCTACGTGCCCGCGCTGCGCTCGGGCCGGTACGTGCACACGTCGGGCCAGCTCCCGTTCGTCGACGGCGCGCTGCCCGCGACCGGCAAGGTCGGCGAGGGCGAGGGGCTCGTCGCCCCCGACGTCGCGGCGGGCCTCGCGCGGCAGTGCGCGCTCAACGCCCTCGCGGCGGTGCACGACGTCGTCGGCGACCTCGACCAGGTCGCGCGCGTCGTCAAGGTGGTCGGGTTCGTCGCGAGCGACCCGACCTTCACCGGTCAGCCCGGCGTGATCAACGGCGCGAGCGAGCTGCTCGGCGAGGTGCTCGGCGAGGCGGGCGTGCACGCGCGCAGCGCCGTCGGCGTCGCGGTCCTGCCGCTCGACGCCCCCGTCGAGGTGGAGATCGTCGTCGAGCTCGCGTCGTAGCGCGGCCCGTCCCGGACGAGAACGGGGTCGGTGCCCGGTCCACGTGGACCGGGCACCGACCCCGTCGTCGTCGAGGCGGTGTCAGCGCGCGCGGCGCTCCAGGCGGTCGAGGTCGAGCAGGACGACCGCGCGGCCCTCGCGGCGGACCCAGCCGCGCGTCGCGAAGTCGGCGAGCGCCTTGTTCACGGTCTCGCGCGACGCGCCGACGAGCTGCGCGAGCTCCTCCTGCGTGAGGTCGTGCGCGACGCGGATGCCCTCGTCGGTCTCCTCGCCGAAGCGGGTCGACAGGTCGAGCAGCGCCTTGGCGACGCGACCGGGCACGTCGGAGAAGACGAGGTCCGCGAGCGTCTCGTTCGTGCGGCGCAGGCGCCGGGCGAGCGCGTTGAGCAGGTGCTTGGCGACGCTCGGGTGCTTCTCGATCCACTCGACGAGCTGGTCGTGGCCGAGCTCGTAGATCACGGAGTCGGCCACGGAGCTCGCGGTCGCGGTGCGGGGGCCCGGGTCGAACAGCGAGAGCTCGCCGAACATCTCGCCCGGGCCGAGGATCGACAGGAGGTTCTCGCGGCCGTCGTTGGAGCGGCGGCCCAGCTTGATCTTGCCGCTCGCGATGACGTAGAGGCGGTCGCCCGGCTCGCCCTCGCGGAACAGCACGTCGCCCCGGGAGAGCTCGATCTGCTGCATCGACTCGAAGAGGGTGCGCGTCTCGTCCGCGTCCATGGTCGCGAACAGGGGGGCGGAGAGCACAACGTCGTCGTCCACGCGGGGTGTCCTATCGTCTCGTCCTCGAAGAATGGTCCAGGACAAGTCTGCCCTACGGCCGCAACTCGGGTGTCGGGGGCGGCCGCTACGGTGGGTCCGTGACCACCACCGAGCCCGCCCGGGCGCCGCGGCCCGAGTCGCACCTCGCACTGGTCCGCCGCGCGCGCCGCACCAACCGCGAGCTCGCGGCGACGTACCCGGACGCGCACTGCGAGCTCGACTTCACCACGCCGCTCGAGCTGCTCATCGCGACGGTCCTGTCCGCGCAGACGACGGACAAGCGCGTGAACCTCACGACGCCGGCGCTGTTCGCGCGCTACCCCGACGCCGCGGCGTACGCGGGCGCGGACCGTGCCGAGCTGGAAGAGCTCCTGCGCCCCACGGGCTTCTTCCGCGCGAAGGCGCAGTCCGTGATCGGGATCGGCCAGGCGCTCGTCGAGCGGTTCGACGGCGAGGTGCCGCCGCGGCTCGAGAACCTCGTGACGCTGCCCGGGGTGGGCCGCAAGACGGCGAACGTCGTGCTCGGGAACGCGTTCGGCGTGCCGGGGCTGACCGTGGACACGCACTTCGGCCGCCTCGTGCGCCGTCTCGGCTGGACCACGGAGGAGGACCCGGTCAAGGTCGAGCAGGTCGTCGGGGATCTGATCGAGAAGTCGGAGTGGACGATGCTCTCGCACCGGCTGATCTTCCACGGGCGCCGCGTGTGCTTCGCGCGCAAGCCTGCGTGCGGTGCGTGCAGCATCGCGCGCTGGTGCCCGTCGTTCGGTGTCGGCGAGGTCGACCCGGTCAAGGCGGCGAAGCTCGTCAAGACGAGCTGACCCCGAGCCTCAGCCCTGGGCGACCCGGGGGAGCCAGTCGAGCAGGAGGTCCGTCACCGCGTCGGGGGCCTCCTCGGGCAGGAAGTGCCCGGCGTCGTCGATCACCTCGAAGCGGAAGTCGCGCGCGAGCGCGGCGCCGTCGGCGTCGGCGAGGTCGCGCCGCAGGAGGCCGTCGCGCCCCGCGTGGACCTGGAGCGCGGGCACGTCGACCGGGCGGCGGAGCGCGGCGAGGTAGCGGCGCCCGTCCGGCCGGGGCGTCGAGCGCACGGCCCAGCGCAAGGACTCCATCGCGGTGTGCGCCGCGAACGGGATCCGCATGACGGTGCGGTACGTGTCGACGACGTCGGGCGCGAAGGGCGTCGCGGCCCCCGTCGCGAGCACCTCGGCCACGAGGTCGCCGCGCACGAGCGCGCGCTCGGGCAGGGTCGGCACCTGGTAGAACGCGAGCTGGCGCGCCGCGGCGGGCGTGAGCAGGCGGCGCGCGGACGTGTGCAGGCGTGCGGGGTGGGGTGCGGAGAACGCGGCCACGCCCGCCGTGACGGCGGGCTGGAGCGCGGCCATCGACCACGCGAGGCTGCCGCCCGTGCCGTGCCCGACGACGACGGCGCGCCCGGACCCGAGCGAGCGGATCACCCCGGCGATGTCGCGCGTGCGCGTGGGGGCGTCGTAGCCGATCGGCGGCTTGTCGGAGGCGCCGACGCCGCGCACGTCCATCGCGGCGACGCGGTAGCCGGCCGCGGCGAGCGGCTCGACCTGGTGGCGCCACGCCCACCAGAACTGCGGGAACGAGTGGAGCAGCACGACGAGCGGCGGGCCAGGGTCGCGCACGCCTCGGTCCTCGGGCCCCGCGAGGGCCACGTGGAAGCGCGCGCCGTTGGCCGGGATGAACTCGTGCCGCCACGGCCCGTCGGGCAGCGCGGAGGTGAAGTCGGAGGGGTCGTGCGTCACCCGGACGAACCTACCGGTGTCCCCGTGCCACCGTCGGCGGACGAGCCTGCCGACCCGGCGTCGGCCTGGGCGGCCTCGTCGGCGGGGCGACGGTCCTTGGGCGGGTCGAAGCGGTACCCGACGTTGCGCACGGTCCCGATGAGCTGCTCGTGCTCGGGCCCGAGCTTCGCGCGCAGGCGGCGCACGTGGACGTCGACCGTGCGGGTGCCGCCGTAGTAGTCGTAGCCCCAGACCTCCTGGAGGAGCTGGGCGCGCGTGAACACGCGGCCCGGGTGCTGGACGAGGTACTTGAGGAGCTCGAACTCCTTGTACGTGAGGTCGATGGGCCGCCCGCGCAGGCGCGCGGTGTAGCCGCTCGCGTCGATCGCGAGCTCGCCGGCGGCGATCTCCTGCGGGCCGTCGTCCGCGGGGCCGCGCGCCGAGCGCTCGACGACGAGCCGCAGGCGGGCCTCGACCTCCGCGGGGCCGGCGCCCTCGAGCAGCAGGTCGTCCGCGCCCCACTCCGCGGTGACGACGGTGAGCCCGCCCTCGGTGAGGACGAGCACGAGCGGGACGGTCAGGCCGGTCGCGTGCAGGAGACGGCACGTGGTGCGGGCCGCGACGAGGTCGCGCCGCGCGTCGAGCAGCACGACGTCGGAGTCCGGCGCGTCGACGAGGGCCGAGGGCTCCATGGGCAGGACCCGGATCCGGTGCGAGAGCAGGCCGAGAGCGGGCAGCACCTCGACGGAACCGCCTGTCGCGGGGGTGAGGATGAGCAGGTCGGCCATCCGGCACCTCCTTCCGGGTCGCGGGGCGCGGGCGGCGCCCGGGGCGTCGACGCGTGGCGACCGGGCCGGACGGGGCCTCTGCGGGGGCTCGCCACGACATCGGCCACGGTCTCGGCCCGTGGATGGTTACCGTATCGCGTGCCGGGCGCGCCGTGGCCGAACGTCTCACGCCCGGCGCGAGGTGACGCCGCGCGCCGCGCGTCCCCGCCGCCCTCGGCGGGCCCGGGGACCCCGGCCGGGGAGCGGCCCCGCGCGAGACTCTGCGACACTCTGAGGCGTGCTGCACGACCCGACGCCCCACCGCGACCCCCGAACGGGGCGCTGACCGCGTGGACCTCTCGACCCGTGCCGTGGTCACGGCATGCCTCGCGGCGGGCGTCGCCGTCGCCGCCTTCTTCGGACCCCTCGCGCTCGCCGCGGCGTCGGGCGCGCTCGCGCTGGTCGTCGCGATCGGCTGGCCGCGGCTCCTCGACGTGCCCGTCCACGGCGGGACGCGCGTCGTCGTCGCGATCGCCGGTCTCGGTGCCGTCGGTGCGACCGCCGCGACGCACGGCGAGCCCGCGCTGCGCCACCTGCCCGTCGTGCTCGCGCTCGCCGTGGTCCTCGCGTTCGTCGCCGAGCTCCTGCGGCGCGACGGGCGCCCGCGCCTCGTCGAGTCGCTGATCGGCACGGTGAGCGGGATCGTCGTCGCGGTGTCGTGCGCGGGCTGGATCGCGACCGGCCGCACGGACGCCGGCGAGTCCCTCGTCGTCACGTGCGCGGTCGCGCTCGCCGTCGCGTCCGCGGTGTCCGCGCTGCCGCTCGGCGGGTGGACCAACGCCGCGCTCACGCTCGGCCTCGCCGTCGTCGCGGGCGGTGCCGTCGGCTACGTCATGCCGGACCTCGACCTGCTCAGCGGCGTGTGGTCGGGCGTCGTCGCGGGCCTCCTCGTCGCGTCGCTGCACGCGCTGTTCGACCAGCTCCCGGAGCTGCGCGGCCGGCTCGGCGCGTTCTCGGCCACCGCGCTGCCCGTCGCCGTCGGCGGGACGCTGATCTTCGTCGTGGGGCGGGTGATCGTGGGATGACGCCGGCCGTGCTCCCCGCGCTCCTCCTGCTCGTGACGTTGCTCGCGACCGTCGTGCTCGGCGCGTGGTGGCGGCGCCGCCAGGGCGTCGTCCGCTCCGCGCGCGGCGAGCCGGACGACGCCGCGGGCGCCGTCGTCGACTGGGCGGCGCACGGCGTCGACCTGGGCGAGCGCCGCACGTTCGTCCAGTTCTCGGCGGAGCTGTGCGCGCCGTGCCGCGCCACGGCCCGCGTGCTCGGCGAGGTGAGCGCGTCGCACCCCGACGTGACGCATCGTGAGATGGACGTCGACGACCACCTCGACCTGGTGCGAGCATTCGGCGTACTGCGCACGCCGACCGTCCTCGTGCTCGACGCGCAGGGCCGCGAGGTCGCCCGCGCGAGCGGGGGGATGAACCGCGCCCAGGCGCTCGCGGCGCTCGCCGTGGGCGAGGGCCCGGAGACGGTCCCCGCGGGCGTGCGCGCCTGACCGCAGCCGTCCCCCGACGGCGCCGACCCGAGGAGACCGCATGAGCGACGAGGCAGGCCGCACGGAGACCGCCGCCGGACCGGGCGACGCGCCCGTCGGCATCGACCCGCGCGGCCCGCGCGCGGGCGCGGGCATCACGGCGCTCCTGCTCGCGGTCGTCATCCTGCTGTGGACGTCGACCGCCGCGCTCGTGCTCCTCGCGGTCGTCGCCGCGAGCTTCCTGCTCGGTGCCGTGCGCGGCGCCCAGGGCACGTGGCAGGCGTGGGTCTTCCGGACGGTCCTCCTCCCGCGCATCGGCCCGACGGCGGAGCGCGAGGACCCGCGCCCCCCGCGCTTCGCGCAGGCCGTGGGCCTCGTCATCACCGGCGCGGGCGTGGTGCTGGGCCTCCTGGGCGTCGCGGCGGCGGTGCCGGTCGCGGCCGTGCTGGCGCTCGTCGCCGCCGTGCTCAACGCCGCGTTCGGGCTGTGCCTCGGCTGCGAGCTCTACCTGCTCCTGCGCCGGGTCGCCCCCGCGCGCTGACGCGCACGGCCGGTCGGCGGTCGGGCAGAGGCGCCCGGTCGGCGAGGGCCGGTCAGTAGACGAGCGCCTGCGCGCCCTCGCGCAGCGCCTCCTCGACGAACACGGCCGCGCCCGCGATCCGCACGCCGGGCAGCACGTCGTCCGCCGTGATCTCCCGCCGTGCGGCGCACTGCGTGCACACCGTGAGCGTCCCGGCCGCGAGCACGGCGTCCAGGAGGTCGGGCAGCGGGGCCGCGTGCTCGAGCTCGAGCTCGGCCGCGCGGCCCGGCACGCCGAACCATGCCGCCTCGCCCGTGAGCCACACGCTCACCTCGACGCCTGCCGCGACGGCGGCCGCCGCGACGGTGAACGCCTGGTTCGCGGCCTCGGGCCGGTCGAGCCCGGACGTCGCCTTGACGACGAGCGAGCGGGGGCGGGCGGTCACGCGGGGGTCCACGACGTCGGTCACGCGCCGAGCGTAGCGCCGCCCGACGGGCGCCCGGGGGCCACGGCGTGCGCGCTCCGGCCGGCCGGTAGGATCGGCGGCATGAGTCCGCACACTCTCGAGCTGATCTTTCTCGGCCTGCTCATCGCGGCGACCGTCACCATCACGTGGTTCGCGGGGTACGTCGTCTACAAGCTCTACAAGGGCCAGCGCTGACCCCGCGCGGGGCGCTGCCCCGCCCGGGCTCGTCGCGTCGCCCGACTCCGAGAGGTGGTCGCTGATGCCGTTCGAGTTCCCCGAGGGCCTCGCGCCCGAGGTGTACCCGCTCGCCTGGCTCGTCGGGAGCTGGCGCGGCGAGGGGGTCGTCAAGTACCCGGGCGTCGAGGAGACGCCGTTCGTCCACGACGTCGAGTTCGACCACGACGGCGGCCCCTACCTGCGCTACCGCTCGACGTTGCGGGTCCTCGAGGCCGACGTCCCGGAGACCGTCCCCGACGAGGGGGAGTGGCCCGAGCGGGACGCGGCGACGCTGGACGCCGCCGCGGCCGACGCGCCGGTCTGGTCGACCGAGACCGGCTACTGGCGCGTCTCGACGGACCGGCCCGAGGGGCTCGAGGACGACCGTCACCCCCTCGAGGTGCTGATCGCCGACCCCGCGGGCCGCGTGTCGGTGTACCTCGGCGCGGTCGGCAACGGCCGGGTGGACCTCGCGAGCGACCTCATCGCGCGCACGTCCACCGCGTCGGAGGTCACGGCGTCGAAGCGCCTCTACGGGTACGTCGAGGGCCAGCTCCTGTGGGTGTGGGAATTGGCGGCCTTCGGTGAGCCGTTGCAGTCGTACGCGTCCGCGAAGCTGAGCCGGCGCCCGACGGCCTGACGACGGAGCGCGCGGGCCGGGAGAGGCCCGCCGGGCCCGGACGCGCCGACGAAGGAGGACCACCCGTGACCACCGGTTACACCAGCCCGCTCCTGTCCCGCCACGGCGCCGTCCCCGCGACGGGCCCCGACGAGGGCGTCGCGTGGCACTACGGCGACCCGACCGGTGAGCAGCGCGCCCTGCGGACGGGCGGCGCCGTCGTCGACCAGTCGCACCTCGGCGTCGTGACCGTCACGGGGCCCGACCGCCTGAGCTGGCTGCACTCCATCACGTCGCAGGACCTCACGGCCCTCGCCCCGCGCACGTCGACCGAGCTCCTCGTGCTCTCGCCGCAGGGACACGTCGAGCACGCCGCGGCCGTCGTGGACGACGGCTCGACGACGTGGCTCGTCACCGAGCGCTCGCACGCCGCCGACCTCGCCGCGTGGCTCGACCGCATGAAGTTCATGCTGCGCGTCGAGATCGCCGACGCGACCGACGACTGGGCCGTGCTGGGCGAGCCGGTCGACGCCGAGGGGGCCGAGGGCGAGCCCGTGACGTGGCGCGACCCGTGGCCGCGCGTCATCGGCGGCGGGACGCGCTACGGGCCGCCGGAGGACGAGCACCCCGGGCGGGAGCGCCCGTGGCGCCTCGTGCTCGTGCCGCGCGACCAGCTGGCCGACGCCGTCGCCGCGCGCGAGGCCGCCGGGTGGCGCCTCGTGGGCACGTGGGCGAGCGAGGCCGCGCGCGTGGAGGCGTGGCGCCCGCGGCTCGCGACCGAGGTCGACCACCGCTCGATCCCGCACGAGACCGACTGGCTGCGCACGGCGGTCCACCTGCACAAGGGCTGCTACCGCGGGCAGGAGACCATCGCGCGCGTGCACAACCTCGGCCGCCCGCCGCGGCGGATCGTCATGCTGCACCTCGACGGCTCCGGGCACCTGCTGCCGGTGGCCGGCGCCGAGGTGACGCTCGACGGCCGCGCCGTGGGGACCGTGACGTCGGTCGCGCGCCACCACGAGCTCGGGCCGATCGCGCTCGCCGTGCTCAAGCGGAGCGTGCCCGAGGACGCGGAGCTGCTCGTCGACTGCGACGGCGGTGCGATCTCCGCCGCTCAGGAGGTCGTCGTGCCCGGGGAGGGCGTCTCGGCGGACCGTCCCGCGCCGCGGGGCCCCGTCGCCCGGGGCATCACCCCGCGCGGCGAGGGCGCGCCGACGAGCATGCTGTGACGTCCGGGTCGGCGCACGGTCCGGCGGTCGGCCCCGGTGCGGTCGACGTCGCCCGGACGGCGTGGCGCCGGCTCCTGCTGCGTGCGCGCGTGCGCCAGGGCGGCTCGCGCGTGCGCGCCGCGCTCGTCCCCGTCCTCCTGGCCGCCGCCGCGGCCGGCATCGCCTACGGGATCGCGCGGTACGGGCTCGGGCACGCCGCCCCGTTCTTCGCCCCGGTCGCGGCGTGGATCTGCCTGGGGTTCAGCCCCGACCGGCAGCTGCGCCGCGTCGCCGAGGTCGCGGTGGGCGTCGCGATCGGCGTCGGCCTCGGCGACGTCGTCGTCCACGCGATCGGCTCCGGCTGGTGGCAGATCGCCGTCGTCGTCGCGGTCTCCGCGCTCGCGGCGCGGTTCATCGACCGCGGCGCGATGCTCACGACGCAGGCGGGCGTGCAGGCCATCGTCATCGTCGCGCTGCCCGTCGCGCAGTCCGGCGGGCCGCTGGGCCGCTGGACGGACGCGCTCGTGGGCGGGGCGGTCGCGTTCGCGGTCGCGGCCCTCACGCCCGGCGACCCGCGCCGTCGGCCGCGCCTGCTCGGCGCGGAGGCCATGACGGAGCTCGCCGAGGTGCTCGACGTGCTCGCGCGCGGGCTGCGCTCGCGCGAGCGCGGCGACCTCGACGCGGCGCTCGTCAAGGGCCGTGCGTCCGAAGGTGCGCTCGAGGAGTGGCAGTCGTCCGCGTCGTCGGCGCGCGAGCTCGCGCGCGTCAGCGCCGCCGGGCTCCGCCACCGGGAGGAGCTGGGCGTGCTCGAGCGGCAGGCCGTGCTCGCGGACCGCGCGATGCGCAGCGTGCGGGTCCTCGCGCGCCGTTGCGTGCCGGTCGCGACCGGGCCCGAGGAGCGCGACCTGTCCGCGCTCGCCGACCTCGTGGCCCGCCTCGGCGCGGGCGTCCACGTGCTCGCGGAGGCCGTCGGGTCGGGCCGGGACCCGGCCGTCACGCGCGAGGTGCTGCTCGAGGTCGCGCGCGCCGCGGACCCGCACGTGCTCGGCGCCGGCGACTGGCAGGTGCAGTCGCTCGTCCTGCTCGTGCGCTCCCCGGTCGTCGACCTCCTGGAGGCGGCGGGCGCCACGCCGGAGCAGGCGCGCGCCGCGCTCCCCGAGCTCTGACGCGCCCGCGCGGTGCCGCCGCGGACGCCGCGCCCGTCCGGTGCGAAACCGGACGATCTTCACCCTGCACAGCGGCGCCCCGGGCCGGTACGGTCGGGGCATGGAGGTCCCCGTCAGCGCCCTGCGCGCCGAGCTCAAGTCGTGGATCGAGCGGGCCAGGGAGGGCGAGGAGGTCGTCATCACGGAGCGCGGCGTCCCCGTGGCGCGGCTGACGGGCGTCGCGACGGCGGACCTCGTCACCGAGCTCGTGCGTGACGGCGTGCTCGTGCCGCCGGCGGGAGAACGGCCCGTCCACGCGGTCCCCGCCGCCGCGGACGTCGCCCGGGCGAGCGCCCCCGACGGCGCGCGGTCGACCGACGGGTCGCGCGCCTCCCGCGGCGGCGTCGCGGCGCTCGTGCGCCGCATCCGGCGCTGAGGGCCCGCCGATGGCCCTGGTCTACTTCGACGCGAGCGCGCTCGTGAAGCTCTGCGTCCCCGAGGCGGGCTCGGCGCTCGCGAGCCGCCTGTGGAACCGCGCGGACGTCGTCGTGACGAGCCGCGTCGCCGACGTCGAGCTGCGTGCCGCCCTCGCGGCGGGGGCCCGGGCCGGGGTCGTCGACGGTCCCGGCCACGCGCGGGCGCTCGCCACGTGGGACGCGCTGCGCCCCGCTCTGCACGTGGTCGAGGTCTCCGCGGACGTCGTCGACCGCGCGGCCCGCCTCGCCGCGTCCGGCGCGCTGCGCAGCAACGACGCGCTGCACGTGGCGAGCGCGCTCGCCGTCGCGCACGACGACACGCTCGTCGCCGCCTGGGACCCGCACGTGGTGACCGCCGCCCGCGCGGCGGGCCTGCGCGTGGTGCCGTGGCCCCTGGCCAGACCGTAGGCTCGTGCCCGTGGGAATCATCGGGTCGCTGCAGTGGATCGTCTACCTCGCCCTCACGCTCGTCGTGTTCGGCACGCAGCTCTTCGCGCTCGTCGACGCGATCCGCCGTCCGGCGGGGGCGTTCACGGCCGAGGGCAAGCTCACGAAGCCGATCTGGCTCGTGATCCTCGCGGTCGCAGCGGCGCTCGGGTTCCTGTCGCTGCCGATCGGCGGGCCCAACCTCGGGTTCCTCGGCCTCGTCGCCGTCGTCGCGGCGATCGTCTACCTCGTGGACGTGCGCCCGCGCCTGCAGCCGTACGGCAACGGCCGGGGCAACGGGTCGTCCGGCCGCCCGGGCGGCTGGTGAGCGCGCACGTGACGTCGGTCCGCGAGGGGGTCGAGCGCGGCGCCGAGCCGCTCGCCCAGGTCGTGCGCGGCGACGTCGTCGAGTCGGTCCACACGGGTCACCTCGTGCTCCTCGACGCGGACGGGACCCCGCTCCTCGAGCGCGGCGACCCCGACGCGGTGGTCTGGCCGCGGTCGAGCGTCAAGCCGTTCCAGGCGGTCGCGATGCTGCGGCACGGCCTCGTGCTCCCGCCGCACCTGCTCGCGCTCGCGGCCGCGAGCCACAACGGGGAGCGCGCGCACCTCGCGGGCGTGCGCGAGATCCTCGCGGGCGCGGGCCTCGACGAGTCCGCGCTGCGCAACACCCCGGACATGCCGCTGCACCCGCCCGCCGCGTTCGCGTGGCAGGTCGAGGGGAACGGGCCGTCGTCGATGACGCAGAACTGCTCGGGCAAGCATGCGGCGATGCTCGCGACGTGCGTCGCGGCGGGTTGGGACACGACCGGCTACCTCGAGGTCGACCACCCGCTGCAGGTCGCGGTCCGCGAGGCCGTCGCGGAGGCGACGGGCCAGGCCGTCGAGCACGTGACGGTCGACGGGTGCGGCGCACCGCTCTTCTCGACGACCGTGCGCGGGCTGGCCCGCGCGTTCGGCCGGCTCGCCGCGGCGCCCGAGCGCGACCCGCGCTCGCCCGAGGCGCAGGTCGCGCGCGCGATGGCGGCGTTCCCGGAGATGGTCGGCGGCACGGGACGTGACGCGACGCTCGCGATGCGCGCCGTGCCGGGGCTCGTGGCGAAGGACGGCGCCGACGGCGTGTACGGCGCGGGGCTGCCCGACGGCCGGTCGCTCGCGTTCAAGGTGCTCGACGGCGCGTCGCGCCCTCGGCCGCCGGTGCTGGCGGAGGCGCTGCGCCGGCTCGGGGCCCTCGACGTGGACGGGGCCGACGACGCCGCGCTCGCCGCGCTGGGTGACGTCCCGGTGCTCGGTGCGGGTCGGCCCGTCGGCGCGGTGCGCGCGGTGCTGGACGGCGTGGAGGGACGCCCGTGAGGGCCGTGGTGCAGCGCGTGACGCGCGCGAGCGTGAGCGTCGTCGGCGAGGACGGCAGCGCGGAGGTCGTCGGCGCGATCGACCGCCCGGGTCTCCTCGCGCTCGTCGGCGTCACGCACGACGACGGTGATGCGCAGGTCGAGACGATCGCACGCAAGATCGCCGAGCTCCGGATCCTCGCGGGGGAGCGGTCGGTGCTGGACGAGGGCGCGCCGGTGCTCGTCGTCTCCCAGTTCACGCTCTACGCGGACACGCGCAAGGGACGGCGGCCGTCGTGGAACGGCGCGGCGCCCGGCCCGGTCGCGGAGCCGCTCGTGGACGCGGTCGTCGCGCGGCTGCGCGAGCGGGGGGTCGAGGTCGCGACCGGGCGGTTCGGCGCGCACATGGCGGTCGAGCTCGTCAACGACGGCCCGGTCACCCTGATCCTGGACGCCTGACGCCCCGAGGTCCGGATGATCCCGTAGCGAACCCGTACGTGCCGTACGTACGAAATCTCCCGGACGCGGAGGCTGTCCGGTGGGAGAAGTCTGTGGGGAACGCGTAGGTCCGGACCGGTCGTCGCGCGGTTACGGTCGCTCCCGTCAGCACCGGTCGCCCGGCCCCGGACCACGACGTCCGGGCCCCCGCACGCCCGTAGGAGGCGGCGACGGGCCCCTGCCTCACGAGAGGACCTCGATGCACGTTCCTCGCTCCTCCAGCCCGCGGCGCGCACGCCCGACGCGTGCCGCCGCCGCTCTCGCCGCGCTCGCGCTCGCGGCGACCGCCACCGCGTCGCCCAACGGCGACGCGGCGATCAACGGGTACCGCAACGTCGGCTACTTCATGTCCTGGGCCCCGGAGAACTACGGGTACACCGTCAAGGACCTCGTGGCCTCCGGCCAGGCCGAGCAGGTCACCCACGTCAACTACGCCTTCGGCAACATCCACCCGACCGACCTCACGTGCTTCCTCGCCGACGCGCCGGGCACGCCTGAGCCGGGCGGCAACGACGGCGCGGGTGACGCCCAGGCGGACTTCGTGCGCGCCGTGAGCGCCGAGGACTCCGTGGACGGCGTCGCCGACGCGCCCGGCCAGGCGCTCGCCGGGAACTTCAACCAGCTCCGCAAGCTCAAGGAGCAGTACCCCGGTACGAAGGTCCTCATGTCGCTCGGCGGCTGGACGTGGTCCAAGTACTTCTCGAAGGCCGCGGCGACGCCCGAGAGCCGTGAGAGGTTCGTCGCGTCGTGCCTCGACCTCTACATCGACGGCAACCTGCCCGAGATCGACGGTCGCGGCGGCCCCGGCGCTGCCGCGGGCCTGTTCGACGGCATCGACGTGGACTGGGAGTGGCCCGGCGCGCCCGACTGGTCGCAGCACCCGGAGAACCACGTCGACCCGGTCAACGACAAGGCGAACTTCACGGCCCTGCTCGCGGAGTTCCGCAGGCAGCTCGACGAGCGCGGCGCGGCGCAGGGCAAGGACTACCTGCTGTCCGCGTACATCCCGGTCAGCCCGACCGTGGTGGACGCCGGCTGGGACGCCCCGACGATCTTCGACTACCTCGACTACGGCAACATGCAGGGCTACGACCTGCACGGCGGCTGGTCGCCCCACCTCGCGGGGCACCAGGCGAACCTCCACGACACGACGCAGCCGGGCACGATCTCGCTCGAGGACGGCATCGACCTCTACCTGTCGCGGGGCGTTGACCCGGCCCAGCTCACGCTCGGCATCCCGGCGTTCGGCCGCGGCTGGTCCGGCGTCGAGGCCGGCGAGACCGACGGCGCGTGGCAGCCCGCCGCGGGCGTCGCGCCCGGCACGTACGAGGCCGGGAACAAGCAGTACTTCGAGCTCCGCGACCACGGGACCGAGTACTTCGACGAGGCCAGCGGTGCGTCGTGGCGCTACGACGGCGACCAGTGGTGGAGCGTCGACACGCCGCGCGCCGTCGCGCACAAGGCGTCGTGGATCGCCGAGAAGGGGCTCGGCGGCTCGATGTTCTGGGACCTCGCGGGCGACTTCGAGGACGAGCTCGTCGGGACGGCGGCCGGCGTGTACCGCGCCGCGCAGGCGGGCCCGGTGGACCCGGACGCGCCGGGCGCGTGCTTCCCGGCCTGGGACCGCGACACGTCGTACCCCGCCGGGCGCGTCGTCTCGCACGAGGGCGTCAACTACCGCGCCGCGTGGTGGGTCCGGACGAACGTCCCCGGGGCCGAGTCCTGGTACCCGTCGTGGCGCGTGGTCGGCACGTGCGCGTGACGTGAGCCGTGCGGCGCGCCCTGGGGGCGCGCGCCGCACGAAGGGCCCGCCGGCCCGGCACCGCCCGCTGGGTGCGCGGTGCCGGGTGGCGGGCTCGTCGTCGTGCTCCGGGTCAGCGCAGCCAGCCGCGCCGCTTGATGTACGCGAGCGGGATGACGGCGGCGACGAGCGTGAGCAGGACGGTCAGCGTGAATCCGTACGGCCGGTCGAGCTCGGGCATGTGCGTGAAGTTCATGCCGTAGAAGGACGCGATGAGCGTCGGCGGCAGGAACACGGCCGTGATGATGGTGAAGACCTTGACGATCTGCGCCTGCTTGACGTCGAGCGACGTCATGATCGCCTGCTGGAGGTAGCGCACCTTGTCGTGCTCGAACCCCGCGTGCTGCTTCACGCCGTCGACGTCCGCGACGAGCGTCTCGACGAGCCCCGCGAGCACGGGGTCCGAGTCCGCGATCTCGCTGCGCAGGTGCCGCGCGGCGCGCGCGAGCGAGAGCTGCGACTCCTGCGCGCGCGACACGATCTCCTCGGCGCGGTTCATGCGCGTGATGGTGTCCTGCATGTCCCGCACGCCGATCTCGCGCCCTCGCGCGTCGACCCCGCGCGTCGCCTCGTCGATCTCGTCGCTCATGTCCTCGAGGAGGTCGCTCGCGAGCGCGACGACGCGGTCCGCCGCCTCGTTGAGCGCGTAGAGCAGCGCGTACGCGACGCCGTAGGACGAGCGGATGAGCCACGGCGTGCGCCGCATGCGCGCGATCGCCTTGTCGAACACGGGGTAGTGGCGCTGCGGCTGCGCGGTGACGACGACGTCGGGCGACAGCGCGAGGACGACCTGCTCGTGGACCACGCGGTCGCCCTCGCGCCGCGTCGCGGTCACGGGGAGGTACACGTGCGCGTCGGTCTCCCACACCCGGGCTCCGGCCGCCGCGAAGTCGACGCCGTGCTCGGCGGCGCGGGCCTCGGCCTCGGCGTCGCCCGCCGCGACCTGCACCCAGCGGGAGCGCAGGACGCGGGGGTCGAAGCGCGGGCCCGCGTCGGGGGCGCGCAGGTCGAGGCCACCGCGCGCGGGAGCCGGGAGCGCGCGGGCCTCGGGCATCGTGGCCGTCATCGCGCACCTCCCGCCGTGACGTGCGCGAGCAGCAGCGCGACGCAGATGAACAGGTAGAGCCCGACGGTGAACGAGATCGACTGCCGTTCGAGGTCGGGCCGGCGGGCGCGGCGCCGGTCGTCGCGCGCGGCGCGCACGGAGGGGCGCACGGTCGGGCGCACGGTCGGGCGCGCGGTGCGGGTCGGGGTCGTGGTGGCACGGGGACGCTGGGTCATGAGGGTCGTCCTTTCCTGCGGGCGGACGGCACCGTCGCGGCCAGGGGTGGTGGCGCGGGCGCGTCCGAGGGGAGGGTCCGGCGGCGCGCCGAGCGGCGCGCGCGGAGCGCACTGGCGACCTCCCCGCGCGGGACGACCGATCCGGTCTCGCCGGCCCCGGCGTCAGGCGACGGGACGAGGGCCACGGGGGGTGAGCGCACAGTGCACGGCTCTATGACTGCTGCCGTCGGGCATGGGGCTCACCTCGCTCTCGTGGCGGCGGCGACCCTGCGGGCGCCGCGTCCGGGCCGGGGCGCACGACGACCGTGGCCACGGCGGGGATCGGGGTCAGGCTAGCCCTCGCACGGTGCCGGGGCAAGCGTCCTCGGCGGGTCGTCGTCCCAGGTGGCGGTCGTGTGACGACCGGGAAACGATGGGGTGATCCCTCGTTTACGGAGGGTTGTTAACATTTCATCCGGTCGACGGGCGACGAAGCCCCCGGACGGAGGGTCCCGACATGTCAGAACAGCACGACTACGTGGTTCCCGAGCCCGTCCGTCGCGCGGACACACGGTCCGCGCGGCGGCTCGAGCGGCTGTCCTCCCGCGCGCAGGAGGTCGACCGCGCGATCGCGGCCGTGAGCGAGGGCAAGGGTGCGCTCGTGTGGACCGCGGAGCGCGGCATGGGCGCGAGCGCGACCCTCGAGCTCGTGTGCGAGGCCGTCGCGAACCACGCCTTCGCGCGCCCCGCGCTGATGCTGCGCTGCCGCCCGCCCGTGGGTGCGCCCGCACCGGGCTCGGCGGTCGTCTCGATCGTCTCCCAGGTGTCCCAGCTCGCGGGCGGCGTCGTGCCCGACCGCCTCACGCGCGTGCTCGAGCCGGTCGACCCCGGCTTCGGGTACCTGCCGGAGGCCGCCGCGGTCGCGCTCGCCGAGCTCCTCGTCGAGGCGTCCGACGGCGCCACGGTCGTGCTCGTCGCCGACGACCTCCACCTGCAGGACGACCTCAGCCGGTCCGTCCTCGCGTGCCTCGTCGGGCAGCGGCACGCCCCCGTCGTCCTGCTCGGCACGGCGCCCGCGGGCACGCTCGACCCCACGTCGTGCCCGTTCGAGCTGCGTGCCGTCCCCCCGCTCGCGCCGGCCGACGCCCTGCACCTGCTGCTCGTGGAGCGTCGCCTCGCCGTCGCCCCGCACGTCGCGGCGCGCCTCGCCGAGCTCCTCGGCGGCAACGCCGCGGCCCTCACGCAGACCGCCGCGCTGCTCACGCCCGAACAGCTCTCGGGCGGGTCGATCCTCCCGGACCCGCTGCCCGTCGTGCCGGCCGTGCGAGCGCTGTTCGCCGACCGGCTCGCGGCCCTCAGCGAGGCGGAGCGCCACGCGCTGCTCGTCGCCGCCGTCGCGGTCGTGGACCGCACCGAGCTGCTGCTGTCCGCGACGGGGCTCGCGATGGAGGAGGTCCTCGACGGGCCGCTCGCCGAGCACCTCGCGCTCGTGGGCGGGCGCTTCGCGTTCGTGGACCCGCGCATGCGCTCGCTCGTGCACGCCGACGCGCGGCTCGCGGAGCGGACCGCGGCGCACGTGGCCCTCGCCGCGGCGCACCGGCGCGCGGGGGAGGACGACGTCGCGGTGTGGCACTCCGCGCTCGCGACGCTCGCGGGCGACCCCGAGCTCGTCCCCGGCCTGCTGCGCATCGCGCGCCGGCACCTCGACCGCGGCGACGTCGTGTGGGCGCACGAGGTCGCGCGCGAGGCCGCGAGCCAGGCCGCGACCGAGCACCGGGCCGAGGCGTTCGCGATCGCGGGCGTCGCGGCCCTGCGCTCCGGGCACGTCCAGGACGCGGCGGACTGGCTGCGCAAGGCGTCGCGCAGCGGGGACGACGCGCTGCGCGCACGGACGCTCGGGCCGCTCGTCGCGGCGCTCACCCTCGCCGAGGGCCAGGTGCCCGACGACGTCCTGTCCCCGTACCTGCGCGGCGGACAGCCGGACGACCTCGAGCCGGATGCCGTCCGCGGCGTCGTCACGGGCGTGCTCTACGCCGCGCGCCTGCACGCGGAGCGGGGCGACGGCGTGAGCACGTCCCAGCTCCTCGACACCGCGGCGTTCCTCGCGTCGTGGTGCGACGACGACGAGACCGCTGCAGGCCTCGCGCTCGCGCGGTCGTGGGCCGCGGTGTTCGGGGTGGGGGACCGGGGCGTCGGCCCGGACATCGACCTCGGGCCCGACCACGAGGCGTCGGTGCAGGTGACGCGCGCGCTGGCGCTCGCGGCGGACGACCGCCTGGAGGACGCGGCCCAGACGCTCGCGAGCGTGGTCGCGTCGCTCGCGCCCGTGCGCGACGGCGGCCGCTGGTTCGATGGCCCCGAGGAGACGCTCACCCCGCTCGCCGAGGCGCACGTGCGGCTCGCGCAGGTGCTCGTGCACCTCTGGCGCGGCACGCTGACGCGCGCCGCCGACGAGCTCGCCGAGGCCGCGTTCCGGCTCCCGCTCGGGCTGCCGTTCGCCGGGCTGGGCGTCGCGGCGGCGCGCCGGCTCGACATGATGACCCGCGGCGCCGTCGGACCTGTCGCGACAGCCCTGGAGGAGACGTGCGCGAGCCCCACGTCGCGACCCGTCCGTCTCGGGCTGCTCGTCGACCGGGCGATGGGCGCGGCGTTCGCGCACCACGTGACGCAGGCGGCGACCCTGCTCGAGCTCGCGGCGGAGCGGGAGCGCCCGGACAGCGCGCGCATGCTCCCGCTGCCGGGCCTCGACGACGTCGAGGCGTGGGTGGTCGCGGGCCGGCACGACGCGGCGCAGCGCGCCCTGTCGCGGCGGAGGGTCGACGCGAAGGAGCTGCCGCCGTCGCTGCGGTCCGCGACGCTCGTCCGGGCCGAGGTCTCGCTCGCGGCGCCCGAGGACCTGGCCACGCCGCTCGAGCGCGCGACGCGCGTCAACCGCACGACGGCGTCCCCGTACGAGCACGCGCGGACCGACCTGTGCGCCGCGCGGGCGCTCGTGCGCGCGGGCGAGCTGCAGCGCGCGCACGGGCTGTTCCTCTCCGCGATCGAGCTGTTCGACGACGCCGGGGCCGACGCGTGGACGACGATCGCGCGCGAGGAGCACGCGGAGGTCGTGCGCGGCCTCGGCGGGTCGGTGACCGACGTCGTCGCCGACCCTCTCGCGACGCCGGCCGGGCCGCTCGGGGCTGGGGCGGTGCCCTCGACGTGGGCCGCGCGCGCCGCGGCCCAGCACACCGGTCTGCCGGGCGCGCTCGGGGGTGGCCGGCACGGCGTCGAGCCCGCCGTCGCGCCGCGGCCCGCGGCGCCGGACGCGTGCCGGCTCGCGGTGCGCGAGAGCGACGTCTCCGACGAGGCGCTCGCCGAGCTCCGCGGGCGGTGGGCCGACGAGCTCACCGAGCGCGAGCTCGACGTCGCGCTCCTCGTCGTCCAGGGCGCGTCGAACCGGGAGGCGGCGGACCAGCTCTACCTGTCGGTCCGCACGGTCGAGGTCCACCTCGGGCGCGTGTTCCGCAAGCTGGGCGTGCGGTCGCGCGTCGAGCTCACGGTGCTCGCCCACCGCGTCGGCCGGTGAGGGAGGACCACACCGCCGCCCGGGTCGCCACGTAGCGACCGGGGTCGGTGCTCGCGGCTTCGAGCGCTTTGTCCTTCTTCGGGCGCTTCTGTCCTACGGGAGAACCCGTATGTCGCCGGTAAGTTCATACCGTGAACAATGTGGGAAGCGCGGATCACGCGGGCCCCTGCGGATCACTACCTTCGGGATGACCCGAGGGCGGCGGCGACTCCGGACGGCGGCGTCGTGGCCCACAGCACGAGCAACGAGGCAGGACCCATGGACGTGTCCCTGTTCACCCGACGACCCCGCACGGGGCGCCGACGCACCCCGCGCGTCGCGGCCCTCGCGACCGCGACGGCTCTCGTCGCGACCCTCCTCGCGGGCGTCGCGCCGGCCCAGGCCGACGAGACCGCCCCGACGACCGTCTCCCACCCGGGGGACAGCGACGTCAACGGCTACCGCAACGTCGGCTACTTCACGCAGTGGGGCGTGTACGGCCGCGGGTTCCAGCTGAAGAAGCTGCAGGACTCCGGCGCCGCGCAGGACCTCACCCACATCAACTACTCGTTCGGCAACATCCACTACCAGGACCTCACCTGCTTCATCGCGAACAAGGCGCAGGGGACCGGGCCGAACGGCTCCGACGGCGCCGGCGACGCCTGGGCCGACTTCGGCATGGGCTACACCGCCGCGAACTCCGTCGCGGGTGTCGCGGACGCGTGGGACCAGCCCCTCGCCGGGTCGTTCAACCAGCTCAAGCAGCTCAAGGCGAAGAACCCGCACCTGCGGGCGCTGATCTCGATCGGCGGCTGGACCTGGTCCAAGAACTTCTCCAAGGCCGCCGCGACGGAGGCCTCGCGCGAGAAGTTCGTGCGGTCGTGCATCGACATCTACATCAAGGGCAACCTGCCCGTGATCGACGGCCGTGGCGGCCCCGGTGCGGCGGCCGGCGTGTTCGACGGCATCGACATCGACTGGGAGTGGCCAGGCACGAACAGCGGTGAGGTCGGCAACCACGTCGACGTCGAGAACGACGCGCGCAACTTCAAGCTCCTCCTCGAGGAGTTCCGCGAGCAGCTCGACGCGTACGGCGCGCAGACCGGCAAGCACTACCTCCTGTCCGCGTTCCTGCCCGCGAACCCCGAGGACATCGCCGCCGGCGGCTGGAACGACCCGGAGATCTTCGAGTACCTCGACTACGGCAACGTCCAGGGCTACGACCTCCACGGCGCGTGGGACCCGGCGCTCGCCGGCCACCAGGGCAACCTGTACGACGACCCGGCGGACCCGCGCGCGGCGCACCGGCAGTTCAGCGTGGACAAGGCCGTCCAGGAGTACCTCGGCGCCGGGATCGACCCGTCGCAGCTCGGCGTCGGCCTCGCGATGTACGGCCGCGGCTGGAAGGGCGTCGGCTCGTCCCAGCCCTGGTCCGCGGCGAACGGCGCCGCCCCCGGCACCTGGGAGGCGGGCAACGAGGACTACGACAAGCTCCGCACGCGCGGCCAGGACTACTACGACCCGGCGACGGTCTCGGCGTGGCGGTACGACGGCGACCAGTGGTGGAGCTACGACAACGCGCAGTCGGTGACGGCCAAGGCGCACTACGTCGACGAGCTCGGCCTCGGCGGCGGCATGTGGTGGGACCTCTCGGGCAACCACGACGGCTCGCTGCTCGGCACGTTCACCGACACCCTCCGCTCGCTCCCGAGCGGCCCGGTCGACGGCACCGACGGCCCGTCCGACCCCACGGACCCGACCGACCCGACGGACCCGACCGACCCGACGGACCCGACGGACCCGACCGACCCGACGGACCCGACCGACCCGACGGACCCGACCGACCCGGGTGAGTGCACCGCGGCCGCGTGGTCCGCGTCCGCCGTCTACACCGGCGGGGCGACCGTGTCCCACCAGGGCAAGGAGTACCGCGCGAAGTGGTGGACGCAGGGCGACGTCCCGACGGCCGGCGGCCCGTGGGAGCTCACCGGGGCGTGCAGCGGCGACCCGACGGACCCGACGGACCCGACCGACCCGACCGACCCGACGGACCCGGGTGAGTGCACCGCCGCCGCGTGGTCCCCGACGGCCGTCTACACCGGCGGCGCGACGGTCTCCTACCAGGGCCAGACGTTCCGCGCGAAGTGGTGGACGCAGAACAACGTCCCGGGCGCGGAGCAGTACGGCCCCTGGGAGTCGCTGGGCGCCTGCTGACGACCACCCCCGACGGCGCCGGTCGCCCCGTGCGACCGGCGCCGCCGAGCGAGGCTCGCCCCCGACGAGACGACGCGGTCCGCGTGCACCCGCCCCGTGCCCGCTCCTCCCGCGTCGCGGCGCACCGCCCGCGCCCGTCGCCGCGGCGGGCCTCGCTCCGCCGTGCTCGCCCGTGGTCGCACCGGGCGGGCACCCTCCGACGCGACGCCGCCCGGCGTCGTCCGCAGCACCATCCCCAGCAGAACGAGGTACCCCATGCGGTTGTCCCTGACACCCCGGACGCGATCCCCGCGCGTCTCCGGAGCCCGACCCCAGGTCGTCGCGGCCGTGACGACGCTCGCCCTGCTCGCGACCGGCCTCGCCGGCGCGGCCGCCGCGCAGGCGGCGCCCCCCGTCGCCGCCGCAGCGACGACGGCGTGCGCGGACCCCTGGTCCCCGACGCCCGCGTACACGGGCGGCGCGACCGTCTCCTACGACGGGCAGAACTACCGGGCCAAGTGGTGGACGCAGAACAACGTCCCGGGCACGGAGCAGTACGGGCCCTGGGAGTCGCTCGGCGCGTGCGGCGACGGGCCGACCGACCCCACGGACCCGACGGAC
>Ga0180220_1000086_pt1 | contig 175519 bp, 153 predicted proteins | sample eDN5th37CBELigBY_FD_151335 | JGI IMG/M metagenome (GOLD analysis project Ga0180220, IMG submission 151335) | Enriched backyard soil microbial communities from Emeryville, California, USA - eDNA 5th pass 37_C BE-Lig BY (version 2) (version 2) | ecosystem: Environmental > Terrestrial > Soil >... | reverse complement strand
AAGGGGAAACGCCCGGTCCCATACCGAACCCGGAAGCTAAGCCCTTCAGCGCCGATGGTACTGCCCTGGAGACGGGGTGGGAGAGTAGGACGCCGCCGGACAACCCTTCACCGAAGGCCCACCCCACCGGGGTGGGCCTTCGGCATTTCCCCGGAAGATCACCGAAGCGCCGAGGCCCACCCCACCGGGGTGGGCCTTGTCCGTCTCCGCACGCGTGCCCGGGTCACGACCAGCCGTAGGCGGCGGACCACCGCACGATCTCTGCGAAGAACAATGCGCGTGGACGCGGCGCCGAGAGCGCGAGGTCGTGCATGCCGCCCGGGATGCGCACCAGCGTGACGACACGCCCGAGGTGCGACGCCCGGCGGGCCAGGGGCTCGACGTCCAGCACGATGTCCGCCTCCCGCATCTCCTCCGTCCAGCGCGTGCTGAACAGCGATCGTTCGGCGAGCAGCACGAGCACCGGGCAGTCGATCGACAACCCTGCCGCGACGCGCGCGTGCCCGGAGATGATCGCGCGCAGCCAGCCTGCCCGGACGGGGAAGGACGGCACCGGCCGCCACGCGTCGTCGATCACCCAGGTCCCGTCGTCGCGGTCCTGGAGCGTGCGCGCGTAGTACCCGGGGTCCACGTTCGGGAGGGGAGCGCGCGGCTGGAACCGCGCGAGCTGGCGGATCGCCGGGCCGGAGACGGTGCGTGCGACCGAGGAGCCCTGGAGCTCGAGCCAGGGGCTGTTGAGCACGAGCCCCCGGACGGCGCCGGGATGCCGGTGCGCCCAGAGCGCGGCGACGAGCCCACCGGTCGAGTGGCCCATGAGCATGACGGCGGCGTGCGCACCGAGGTCCTCCCGGATCACGCCCAACGCCGCCGCGATGTCGGCGTCGTACTCGGTGAGGTGGTCCACGTACCCGGGGGTCTGGTGCGGGCGCAGGCTGCGGCCGTACTTGCGCAGGTCGAGGGCGTAGAACGCGGCCCCGAGGCCGTGCCACGTGTCCGCGAGCTCGGTCTGGAAGAAGTAGTCGCTCCACCCGTGGAGGTACAGCACGGCGCGCGCGGGCCGCACCGGTTCGTCCTCGTCGGGCACGCGGCGGACCACGGTGACGACGACCTCGCCCTCGTCGTCGGGTTCGAGCTCGACGGTGCGCTGCTCGTAGCCGGGCCCGAGGACGTCGGGCTGCCAGGACGAGGGCGTCACGGCGTGAGCACCACCTTGCCGAACTGGTCGCCGGCCGCGAGCCGGGCGAGGCCGTCGCGGGCCTGCGCGAGCGGCAGCACCCGGTCGACCACGGGTCGCACCTCGCTGCGCGCGAGGAACCGCAGGACCGCGGCGAGGTCGTCGCGCGAGCCCATCGTGACGCCCTGGACCCGGATCTCGTGGAAGAACACCCGGGACAGCTCGGCGGCGGTGGCGTCGCCGCTCGTCGCGCCCGCCACGACCACCGTCCCGCCCGGGCGCACGGAGCGCAGCGAGTGGGTCCACGTCGCGCGGCCGACGGTCTCCAGGACGACGTCCACCGGGGCGGGCAGGCGCGTCCCGTGCTCGAACGTCGCGGCCGCACCGAGCCGAGCCGCGCCGGCGCGCTTGGCGGCCGTGCGCGACGTGACCCACACCTCGAGCCCGGCCGCCGCGCCGAGGGCGACGGCCGCCGTCGCGACGCCGCCTCCCGCGCCCTGCACGAGGACCCGGTCGCCGGGTGCCGCGCCGCCCGCCGTGAACAGCATGCGGTAGGCGGTCAGCCAGGCCGTCGGGACGCACGCCGCCTCGACGAACGTCAGCTCCGGCGGCTTGGGGACGAGGTTGTGCGTGGGGACGGCGACCCGCTCCGCGAGCGTGCCCGGGTAGCGCTCGGAGAGGAGCGACCGCCGCTCCGTCGGGCCGACGCCGTGGCCGTCCGCGCCGATCACGCCGTGCACCACGACCTCGCTCCCGTCGGGCGCGACCCCGGCGGCGTCCGTGCCGAGGATCATGGGCAGCCGGTCGGCGGGCAGCCCGACGCCGCGCAGCGACCACAGGTCGTGGTGGTTGAGCGACGCGGCGCGGACCTCGACCGTCGTCCAGTGCTCGCGCGCCTCGGGCTCGGGGCGGTCGCCGACGACGAGGCCGTCCAGCGGGTCGTCGGGGTCGGTGGCGGCGGCGTAGGCGGCGAGCATGGGACCAACCTACGGTCCGGCCCCGGGCCGGACCACGGGAGCCCCCGGCGCGTGGCGTCCCGCGCGGTGTCAGAGCAGGGGGAGCATGCGCCCGAGGTCGGGGACGGCCTCCGACGTGTGCACGGGCTCGAGCGCGCGCGCCAGCTCGTCGACGTCGTACGGCGCGCGCCCGCACGCGAGGCGCAGCCACAGGCGCGGGTCGCGCACCTCGAGCGCCCAGCCGCCCCGGGTCACGACGACCCGGAGGAGCTCGGCCGCGACCGCGTCGAGGGCCGCAGGGTCCACGGGGTCGGCGAGGACGTCGGGGAAGGACCGCGCGAGGTCGTCGGCGTGCACGACGAGCTCGAGGACGCGCGAGCGCACCATGTCGAGCAGCGTGATGGGGCCGCGCCGCGCCTGGACCACCGTCTCGTCGGCGAGCTCGTCGAGCCGCGCGAAGGCCGCGGCGGCGGACGCGGCGACGTGCCCGAGGCGGTCGTCCGCGATCTCCGCGTCGAGCGCGCGCGTCGCCTGCTCGATCTCCTCGGCACGCTCGGGGTACGTGCCGAGGTACTCGGCGAGCGTGAGCGGCACGGTCCCGGCGGGGGCGGGGCCGCACGCCGCCAGCGTCTCCAGCGCCCGGCCGAGGTGCGAGACGAGCTCGCCCGCCGTCCAGCCGTCGAGCACGCTCGGCCGCGCGGCGTCGCGGTCGAGCTCGTCCCCGAGGTCGCGCAGCCAGCGGTCGAGACGGTCCCACTGGGTGCGCAGGTGGTCGGCCGCCGCGGTCACGTCGCTGTCCATCTCTCCATCGTGCCAGGGCGCGCGACGCACGCCCGCCACCGCAGGGTCCCGGAGCGAGGGGGTCAGTCGCGGACGCCGGCGCGCTCGCCGAGGAAGTCGGCGACGATCGGGCCGAGCTGGTCGAACTCGATGAGGAAGCCGTCGTGGCCGAAGTCGCTGCGCAGCGTCCGCAGCGGCTCCGCGCCCGGGATGCCGGCCGCGATCCGGGCGCAGTCGGCCGGCAGGAAGAGGCGGTCGGTGTCGACGGCGACGACGAGCGCGTGCGCGGTGATCTGTGCGAGCGCGGCCTCGACGCCGCCGCGGTCGCGGCCGAGGTCGTGCGTGAGCATCGACTCGGTGAGCACGACGTACGAGTTGGCGTCGAAGCGTCGGGCGAGCTTGTCGCCGTGGTGGTCGAGGTACGACTGCACGGCGTAGCGGCCGTCGGTGAACGGGTCCTCGCCTCCCTGCGGGAGGCGGCCGAAGCGCTCGTCGAGCTCGCGCGCCGACCGGTACGTCGTGTGCGCGATCTGGCGGGCGATCCCGAGGCCGACGTGCGGGCCCTCGCCGTCCGCCGCGTCGTAGTAGTCGCCGCCGCGGAAGCCGGGGTCGGCGCGGACCGCGCCGAGCTGCGGGTGCGCCCAGGCGATCTGGTCGCCGGTCGTCTGCGCCGCCGTCGCGATCGCGGCGATCGAGACGACGTCGATCCCCGCCTCGGGGCCGAGCAGCGCCCACTCCAGCACGCGGTGCCCGCCCATCGAGGCGCCGACGACGAACGCCCACGAGGAGATCCCGAGCGACCGGGCGAGCTCGATCTCGACGGCGACCTGGTCGCGCGTCGTCACGCGCGGGAAGCGGCTGCCCCAGGGGCGGCCGTCGGGTGCGGGAGAGGCGGGGCCCGTCGTGCCCTGGCACCCGCCGAGCACGTTCGGCGCGACGACGAACCAGCGGTCGGTGTCGATCGGGGCGCCCGGCCCGACGAGCGACTCCCACCAGCCCGCGGTCGCGTGCCCGGGGCCGGCGGGGCCGCTCACGTGCGAGTCGCCCGTGAGGGCGTGCAGCACGAGGACGGCGTTCGACCCGTCCGGCGCGAGCGTGCCCCACGTCTCGTACGCGACGCGCACGTCGGGCAGGCGCGCGCCGGACTCGAGGTCGAACGTGCCGACGTCCGCGAACTGCCGCCTCCCGACGGGGTCGCCCTCGCGCCACGCCCCGGTCGCGGGGACCGGCGGCTTGACCCGCGCGCGCGAGCTCGACCCGGAGCGCGCTCCCGCGGCACCGGGCCGCGGACCGCGGCGGGCGCCGGGGGAGAGGAGGTCGTCGTTCACAGGGCTCACCGTCGGCCACTGTACGGCCGGGGCGCCCAGGGCGCCCCGGCTGTCCAGATCCGTCATCGCTGCACCCGTCGTCGGCTCGTCGTCACGCGTCCGGCGGTGGCGCTCAGGCGTCCAGCGCGGACTTGGCGGCGGTGAAGCCGAGCTCGAGGTCGGCGAGGATGTCGCCGACGTGCTCGATGCCGACGGCGAGGCGCACGAGTCCCGGCGTGACGCCCGACTTCGCCTGCTCCTCGACGGTGAGCTGGCTGTGCGTGGTGGACGCCGGGTGGATGACGAGCGAGCGCACGTCGCCGATGTTCGCGACGTTGGAGTGCAGCTGCAGGGCGGAGACGAACGCCTGCCCGGCCTCGCTGCCGCCGTCGAGCTCGAACGCCAGGACCGCACCCGCGCCGCGCGGCAGGTACTTCTGCGCACGCGCGTGCCACGGGCTCGAGGGCAGGCCCGCGTAGTGCACGGTGCGGACGTCGTCGCGCGCCTCGAGCCACTGAGCGACCTTCTGCGCGTTGGCGACGTGGCGCTCGACGCGCAGCGAGAGCGTCTCGATGCCCTGCGCGATGAGGAACGCGTTGAACGGCGAGATCGCCGAGCCCAGGTCGCGCAGGAGCTGCACGCGCGCCTTGAGCACGTACGCGAGGTTCGCCCCGAGGATGCCGTTCACGCCGAGGTCGCGCGCGTAGACGAGGCCGTTGTACGAGGGGTCGGGCGTGTTGTAGTTCGGGAAGCGCTCCGGGTGCGCGGCGTAGTCGAACGAGCCGCCGTCGACGATCACGCCGCCGATCGCGGAGCCGTGGCCGCCGAGGTACTTCGTCGCGGAGTGCACGACGACGTCGGCCCCGTGCTCGAGCGGGCGCAGCAGGTAGGGCGTGGCCACCGTGTTGTCGACGATGAGCGGGACGCCGACCTCGTGCGCGACGGCGGCGACGGCCTCGATGTCGAGGACGTCGGCCTGCGGGTTGGGGATCGTCTCGCCGAAGAAGAGCTTGGTGTTCGGGCGGACGGCGTCGCGCCACGCCTGCGGGTCGTGCGGGTCGGTGACGAACGTCGTCTCGACGCCGAGCTTCGCGAGCGAGTACTGCAGCAGGTTGTACGTGCCGCCGTACAGGCTCGGGGACGCGACGACGTGGTCGCCCGCCTCGGCGACGTTGAGGATCGCGAACGTCGTGGCGGCCTGGCCGGACGCGAGGAGGAGCGCGCCGACGCCGCCCTCGAGCGACGCGATGCGGTTCTCCACGACCTCCTGCGTCGGGTTGCCGATGCGCGTGTAGATCGGGCCGAGGTCCTTGAGCGCGAACCGGTCGGCGGCGACGGACGCGTCGGGGAAGACGAAGGACGTCGTCTGGTAGATGGGCAGCGCGCGGGCGCCGGTCGTCGGGTCGGCGGTCTGGCCGGCGTGGACCTGGCGCGTCTCGAAGGACCAGGCGGGGGCGGTGTCGGTGCTCATGGTGGTCTCCTGCGGGGTGGTGGGACGACGGCGCGGCGCGCCGGGCGGGCGGGGTGCCGCGGGTTCGGGGTGGCGGGAGGCCGGCCGTCGACCGCGGCGTGGTCGCACACGGGACGGGATGCCGGGCGAGCGTCGTCGACGACGGCTCGCGGGCAGGCGAACGTGCGCGGTGGTCAGCGACACATTCGGCGGGACATGCTCGTGAGGCTAGGCGGCTTCCGGCGCGGCCGACAGAGGCGTCTCGCGATGCGAGACCACATCCTGAGAAGGTGCCCGCCGTTCCGATGGCGCACTCCCGACGTTCTGGGCAGACTCGTCCGGGTGCTGTCAACGGGACACGCCGGGGAGGTGTTGATGGAGGACGCGACGAGCGGAACGGTCGCCGCAGCGGCGGGGACGCGAGCCGGGCGACGCCGGCACGCCGTGCGCGCGCGCCGGGCCGCCTCGGTGTGCGCCGCGGGTCTCCTCGCGCTCGCGCTGGGCGTCGGCGCGGCTCCGTCGGCGTCGTCGGACCCGCCGTCGGACGACGACGTGCGCGCGGCTCGCGAGAGCGCCGAGGGCGCGGCCCGCGACGTCCAGGCGGTCGAGAGCGAGCTCGCCGCGCTGCGCGACCGGCAGTCCGCCGCGCAGGCCGCGGTCGAGTCCGCGGCGGAGGAGTACGCGGCGGCGCAGGACGCGCTCGGCGCGGCCGACGCCGAGCTCGCGGACGCCCGGTCGGCGCTCGCCACGGCGCGCACGGGCGAGGCCGACGCGCGCGCCGCCGTGGGCGCGCTGTTCCGCGCGACCCGGCACGGCTCCCCGGAGCTCGACGCGCTGCGTGCCGTGCTCGACGCGGACGGCGTGGGGCAGGTCGTCGAGCGCGAGAACGCGGAGCGCGTCGCGGGCCGCACCGCCGGGCGCGCGGTCGAGGCGCACGCGACCGCGCGGGCCGTCGCCGACACGGCGCAGGCCCGCGCCGACGCCGCCCTCGCGCACCAGCAGGATGTCCAGGACCGGGCGCGCGACGCGCTCGCAGCCGCCCAGGTCTCCGCCGACGCCCTCGACGACGCCGTCCAGGAGTCCGCGACCCGGCGCGAGGCGCTGCTCGCCGAGCTCGCCCGCGCCCGTGCGACGAGCGTCGAGGTCGAGCGCGAGCGGCAGGACGCGCTCGACGCGCAGGCCGCCAGGGAGCGCGAGGAGGCCGCCCGGGCGCGCGTCCAGGACCCGGCGGCGGGCGCGTCGTCGGACGGGACGCGGACGCCCGCGACCGCCGCGCCGACCCCGTCGACCCCCGTCCCGCCCCGGGACACCGCGCCCGCGCCGCGCCCGGCACCGGCTCCCGCGCCGGCACCGCCACCCGCCCCGGCACCGCCCCCCGCACCCGCCCCGGCACCGGCTCCCGCACCCGCCCCGAAGCCCACGCCGCCGCCGGTCGTCACGCCGCCGCCGGGCACGGGCGTCGGGACCGCGGCGCAGGGCCAGGCGGCCGTGGCCTGGGCGCGCACGAAGATCGGCGCGCCGTACGTGTTCGGCGGCACCGGTCCCGGCTACGACTGCTCCGGCCTCACGTCGCGCGCGTGGGCCGCCGCAGGCGTCGACATCACGCGCACGTCGCGCTCGCAGTACCAGCGCGTGCAGAAGATCTCCTACGACCGGCTCCGGCCGGGCGACCTCATCTTCTACGCGAACGACACCTCGAACCCCTCGACGATCCGCCACGTCGCGATGTACACGGGCGGCGGCATGATGATCGAGGCGCGCCAGCCCGGCAGCCCCGTCCACGAGGTCGCGATGCGCTGGACCGACGCGATGCCGTACGCCGGCCGCCCCTGACCCGCGACGTCTCGCCCCGGTGACGGGCCGGGCTCGCGGGGCCGTCCGCCGTCGGCCGGGCGGTCCGGGAGCACCGCGACGCGCGACCTGGGTCGCGCGACGTCGAGACCTGCGGGCGACGCGCGCGCCCGGCACCGGTGACGAGCCTGGTCACCATGACCGACACGACCGGAACCTCGCCCTCTCCCGCACCCTCCGCCGTTCTCGCCGCGGTGGCCGCCGGCTCGGCCGCGACGACCTTGCTCGTCGGGCTCCTGCGGTGGACCGGCCCACCGCCCGCCGGGTACCCGGCGATCTTCGCGCCGCTCTGGGTGGCACCGGTCGCCGCGGCCGTCGCACTGCTCGCGTGCGTGGCGGCCCGTACCCGCGCCTCCCGTCCGCTCGCGGTCGGGCTCGGCTGGACCGCAGTCGTGCTGCTCTTCTGGGCCGGGGGCGGTGTCGCGCTCGACGCGTTCCGCACGTTCTTCGCCGTGACGGGCATCCCGGCGGGCGACTTCTCCGTCGTCGACGTCCCGGGCGCGGTGGTCCGGTCGCTCGGCGCGGTCACGGCGGTCGTCATGGTGCTGCACACGTGGGCGTCGGGCGCGGGGGGAACGGACCGGAGCCGCCGCTGGCCGCGCACCCTCGCCCTGGCGATGTGCGTCCCGTACCCCGCGCTCAAGGTCTACTGGTGGCTGGGCGGTACGCTCGGACGGCCCGAGCCGCACACGGGGGGAGCGCCGGTGATGGAGATCGCGCTGTTCGCGACCGCGGCGGTCCTCGTGCTCGCGCTGACGCGCCGCCCGGTCCCGGGCAGGGTCGTGCGGGGTGGGCTGCGCGCCGCCGGGTGGGTCGCGGCGTCCGCGGGGATCACGATGGGGGCGCTCATGCTCTTCGGCACCGCCGCACAGCTCCTCGGCCTCGACGACGGTCCCGTCGACCTGGGGGCGGGGCCGATCACCGTCATCGTCGCCCTGACCTACGCCACGTGGCTCGTGATCGGCGTGGCGCTGCTCGTCGCGACCCTGGACGCACGAGACGCGGCCCCGGACGTGAGGCGCCGCCCGGTGTCGGCGCCCGAGGACCGCGGCGGGACGGTCGTGGCCCGGTGATCGCCCGGCCCTCGCGCGGTGACGTGGTCCTCGCGGCGGCCGCGGCGCTCGTCCTGCTGCCGGCCACGTGCGTCGTCGCGCTGGCCTCGCTCCCGGCGGTCGAGGCCTGGGGACTCGTCGGGCTCGCCGCGCTCGCCCACGTCGCGTCCGTCTGGCGCCGGTCGGCCCCGGTGCTCTCGCACGGGGTCGTGGTCGTCGCCCTCGCGGGTCAGCTGGTCGTGTCCGGCCTGTACTTCCTCCTGCCGTCGTCGCTCGTGTTCCTGCTCTCCGTCCACGCGTGCACGGCGTGGGGTCCCGTGCGCTCGCTCGGGCTCGCGACCGGCGTCGTCGGCGCCGCGGCGACCGCGCTCCGCTACCGCGCGGACCCCAGCGTGACGGCGTCGCCCGTCGGGCCGAGCCCGTGGCTGCTCGCCCTCCTCCTCGTCGCGCTGGTCGTCGTCGCCTGGACGGCGGGCCTGCTCCGGCGGTCGCAGGAGCAGGTGCGGACCGAGGCGCTCGCAGCGCGCGCCCGGGCCGAGGCGGAGCGCGAGGAGCGGGCCGAGCGGGCGGTGCTCGCCGAGCGGACGAGGGTCGCGCGCGAGATGCACGACGTCGTCGCGCACTCCCTCTCGGTCGTCGTCGCCCAGGCACGGGTAGGGCGCGTCGATCCGGCGCGTGCCGCGCAGGCGCTGGCGGTCGTCGAGGAGACGGGGCGTGAGGCGATGCGCGAGATGCGCGGCCTCGTGCACGTGCTGCGGTCCGCGCCCGCGGACGCCCGCGACGGCGCGCTCACCGGCCCGTCGCCGACGCTCCAGGACCTTCCCGCCCTTGCGGACCGCGTCCGCGCCGGGGGCCGCCCGGTACGGGTCGTCGAGACCGGGCGACCCGCACCGCTCGCCTCGACCGCCGGACTCGCCGTGTACCGCACCGTGCAGGAGGCCCTGACGAACGGGGCCCGCCACGCGGCGCCGGGGTCGTCGTCGGAGGTCACGCTGACGTGGCACGACGACCGCCTGGTCGTGGAGGTCGCCGACGTGCGGTCCCCGGTCGGGACCGGGCCCGCTCCCGGCCCGTCGCCCGGCGCAGGGGTGGGCCTGGTGGGGATGCGCGAGCGCCTCGAGGCCGCGGGCGGGACGCTTCACGTCCGCCGGGGCGACACGTGGACGGTCACGGCCTCGGTGCCCGTCGCCCGGCGCGACGCCGGCGGCCCTCCGTGATCCGCGTCCTGGTCGTCGACGACCAGGCGCTCGTCCGCGCCGGGGCGGTCGCGGTGGTCGACGCCGCGGCGGACCTGACCGTGGTCGGGGAGGCCGCCGACGGCGCGCAGGCCCTGACCGTGCAGCGCGAGTGGCGGGCCGACGTCGTCGTCCTGGACGTGCGCATGCCGGTCATGGACGGGATCGAGACGACGGCGCGGCTCCTGGACCCGGCGATGCCCCCGTGCCGCGTGCTCGTCCTGACGACCTTCGACGTCGACGAGTACGTGTACGCCGCGCTGCGCGCGGGCGCCTCCGGGTTCCTGCTCAAGGACGCGCCGACGGACGACCTGCTCGCCGCGGTCCGGACCGTCCACCGGGGCGACGCCGTCATCGCGCCGTCCGCGACGCGGCGGCTCCTCGCCGAGGTCGTGCCCGCGCTCCCCGACGTCGCGGCGCGCGACCGAGCGCTCGCAGGACTCACCGAGCGTGAGCGCGACGTCGTCGCGCTGCTCGCGGACGGCCTGTCGAACGCCGAGATCGGCGCGCGGCTGTTCCTCGCCGAGGCGACCGTCAAGACCCACGTCGGCCGGGTCCTCACCAAGCTCGGGCTCCGGGACCGGGTGCAGGTCGTCGTCTGGGCCTACCGGACCGGGCTGGCCCGCCCGTGACGCGCGACGGCGCCCCTCACCACGCGGGTGAGGGGCGCCGTCGGACGAGGGTCAGTGGCCCGGCGTGTGGTACCCGGTGTCGATGGCGCGCTGGAGGGAGCGCTCGATCTCGGCCTCGGCCTCGGCGCGGCCGACCCAGTGGGCGCCCTCGACCGACTTGCCCGGCTCGAGGTCCTTGTAGACCTCGAAGAAGTGCTGGATCTCCAGGCGGTGGAAGTCGGACACGTCGTCGATGTCCTGGCGCCACGCGGCGCGCTGGTCGCCCGTGGGGACGCACAGCACCTTGTCGTCGCCGCCGGCCTCGTCGCGCATGCGGAACATGCCGAGCGCGCGGCAGCGGATCAGGCAGCCGGGGAACGTGGGCTCCTCCAGCAGCACGAGCGCGTCCAGCGGGTCGCCGTCCTCGCCGAGCGTCCCCTCGATGAACCCGTAGTCGTCGGGGTACCGCGTCGAGGTGAAGAGCATGCGGTCGAGCCGGATGCGGCCCGTCGCGTGGTCCACCTCGTACTTGTTGCGCTGCCCCTTGGGGATCTCGATCGTGACGTCGAACTCCACTGCTTCCTCCAGTCGTACCGGCACCGCGACGCTCGGGCGGTGGCTGGGTCTGTGGACGACGGAACCACGCCGTCGTGCGGGAACTAGTGTGACACGTGCTGTCCCCGCGGGAGGGTTCCCACGGGCCCGTCCGGCACGTGCGGTGAGTGATAATGCGCACGTGCCGCGGTCCCGGCGACCCCGCGACGGAGCGGGCGGCGGACGCGCGGAGCGGGCCGCGCGAGCGGACGGACCGAGGGAGACGCATGGGCTGGGGGACGCGCACGGGCGTGGCGGTCGGCGTCGTGCTCGCGCTCGCCGGCGGGTACGTCGCGGCGGACGCGTACGACGTCGTGCCGGGCGTGCTCACCACCGAGCCCCCGTACCCGGAGCCGAGCCCGTTCCCGCAGGCACCCGGTGCCGTCGCGGCGCCCCCGCTCGAGGTGACGATGCCGGCCCTGGACGACGCGGCGCCCGTCCCGGACGCCGCGACCGTGCAGGGGCTGGTCGACGCGCTCGCGGCGGACACCCGGCTCGGTCCGCGCGTGGGCGTCCTCGTGACGGACGCCGCGACCGGCGACGTGCTCGGCGCGAGCGGCGAGACCGTCGGGCACGTCCCGGCGTCCACGCTCAAGACGCTCACCGCCGCGGCGGCGCTCACGTCGCCCGGCGTGCACGCGACCCTCCCGACGCGCGCCGTGCTCGAGGGCCTGGAGACGGTGTACCTCGTGGGCGGCGGCGACATGATGCTCGCCGCGGGCGCAGGGGACCCGACGGCGGTCAACGGCCGCGCGGGGCTCGGCGACCTCGCGGCGCAGGTCGCGGACGAGCTGCGGCTCACGGGGCGCACGACGATCGCGCTGCGGCTCGACGACGAGCTCTTCACCGGCCCCGCCGTCGCGCCCACCGTGGACCCGCGGAGCGTGCGCAACGGGTACGTCGCGCCGGTCGCGGCGCTCGCGGTGGACGTCGCGCGGCTCGAGGACGAGGAGTACGCGCCGCGCGCCGAGGACCCCGCGATGGCGGCGGCCGAGACGTTCGCGGCCGCGCTCGCGGCCGAGGGGATCACGGTCGACGGCCGCGTCGTGCGCGCCCGCGCACCGAGCGACGGCCGCACCGTCGGCGAGGTGGAGTCAGCGCCGCTCGGGGAGGTCGTCGGCTACCTCCTGCAGCACTCCGACAACACGATCACCGAGGTCGTGGGTCGCGTCGTCGCGCTCGACGCGGGCCTCCCCGGCTCCGGGGCGGGCGCGACGCAGGCGGTGCGCGCCGCGGTCGAGGGGCTCGGCGTCGACCTCACGGGCGCCGTGCTCGCCGACCTCTCGGGCCTCGGCGACGGCTCCGTCCTCACGCCCGCCCAGCTCGACGAGGTCGTCGGGCTGCTCGCCGACCCGGCGCACCCGGGGCTGCGGCCCGGCGCGGTGGGGCTGCCCGTCGCGGGGCTGTCCGGGACGCTCGGCGAGCGGTACCTCGGCAACGCGGGCCGCGGCGTCGTGCGCGCCAAGACCGGGAGCCTCCCGAACGTCACGTCGCTCGCGGGCACGGTCGTCACGGCCGACGACCGCCTGCTCGTGTTCTCCCTCATGGCCGACGCCGTGCCCGACGGCGGCACCTACGGCGCGCGCCTCATCTTCGACGACTTCGTCGCGTCCCTCGCGGAGTGCGGCTGCGCGGCGTGACCCGCGCCGCCCCCACGGGGCGGCGGGGCGTGCCCGGCGACGACCGGGATACCGTGGACGGGTGACCCTCGTGGAGCAGGACGGCCGTCCGGGCAGCGACCCGGCGCGAGGCGACGCGTCGATCGTCGACTGGTCGGCCGCCGCGCAGATCGCGGGGCGGCTCGCGCGCCCCGGCCCCCAGGCGACGCGCGACGAGCTCGCCGACCTCGTCGAGGGACTGCGCGACGCGGCCGAGACCGCCGTGCCGCACGTGCTCGACGTGACCCGCATGACGCCGGCCGCGGGCGACGCGGCGGCGGGACTCGGGAGCGTGTACGTGGTGGACCGCGCACGCTGGGCGCGCGCCAACACCGAGATCATGGCGTCGCTCACCGCGGGCGCGGCCGACGCGCTCGTGGGCGAGGGCGGGCGCGTCCCCGCCGCGACCGCGCTCGTGGGCGCCGCGCAGGTGGGGTCGGTCCTCGCCGTGCTGTCGAGCCGCGTCCTCGGCCAGTTCGACCCGTACAGCGCGCACGCCGCCCGGGCCGCCGTGCCCGACGGCGCGGCGTCGCCCCCGGCGGCGTCGCCCGGACGCCTCGTGCTCGTCGCGCCCAACGTGCTGCAGGTCGAGCGCGCGCTCGACCTCCGGCCCGCGGACTTCCGCCTCTGGGTGTGCCTGCACGAGCAGACGCACGCGCTGCAGTTCGCCGCGGCCCCCTGGCTCGCCGACCACCTGCGCGAGCGCGCGAACGGGCTCCTCGCCGAGCTGTCCGCGTCGTCGCGGCGGCTCGCCGAGGCGCGGCTGCGCGAGAAGCTCGCGACCGTGGGCCGCGCCGTCCTCGGCGCGGTGCGCGGCGAGGGCGCGACGTTCGTCGACGGCCTGCTCACGCCCGAGGAGCAGGACCGCCTCGCGGACGTCACCGCGGTCATGGCGCTCCTCGAGGGGCACGCCGACGTCGCGATGGACGCCGTGGGGCCGCGCACCGTGCGCACCGTGCGCAGCATCCGGCGCACGTTCGAGGCCCGGCGCGACGGCGAGGGGCGCACGGGGTTCGACGTCGTGCTCCGGCGCGTGCTCGGCATGGACGCGAAGATCGCCCAGTACCGCGACGGCGCCGCGTTCGTCCGCTCGGTCGAGAAGGATGTCGGGCGCGACGGGTTCAACGCCGTGTGGGCCGCGCCCGAGAACCTGCCGACGGCCCGCGAGATCGCCGACGCGCGCGCCTGGGTGCGGCGCGTCCACGGCTGAGCCGTGGGCGGACCGGCCCCCGTCGTGGCGACCGCGCGCCGCGCCGTGCGCGCCGCGGTCGCCGACCTCGCGCCCGGGACCCGCGTGCTCGTCGCGTGCTCCGGCGGCGCGGACTCGACGGCGCTCGCGGCCGCGACGGCGTTCGTGGCGCCGCGCGCGGGCCTGCGGGCGGGCGCCGTCGTCGTGGACCACGGGCTGCAGCCGGGCAGCGCGGACGTCGCCGCGACCGCCGCGGCGCGCTGCCGCGGCCTCGGCCTCGACCCGGTGGAGGTGCGCCGCGTGGACGTCCCGGCGACGGGCGACGGGCCCGAGGCCGCCGCGCGCACCGCCCGGTACGCGGCGCTCGACGCCGGGGCCGCCGCGCACGGCGCGGGCGCCGTCCTCCTCGGGCACACGCTCGACGACCAGGCGGAGAGCGTCCTCCTCGGGCTCGCGCGCGGCGCGGGTGCCCGCTCGCTCGCGGGGATGCCCGCCCGGCGCGGCGCGTACCGGCGCCCGTTCCTCGGGCTCCGGCGTGGCCAGACCGAGGCGGTGTGCCGCGCGCTCGGCCTCGACTGGTGGGACGACCCGACGAACGCGGGCCCGCCCCGGCGCTCGCAGGTCCGCGCGCGCGTCGTGCCCGCGCTCGTCGACGTGCTCGGCCCGGGCGCGGTGCCCGCGCTCGCGCGCACCGCCGACCTCCTGCGCGACGACGCCGACCTCCTCGACGCGCTCGCGGCGGACCTCCTCGCGGACGCGCTCGTCGCCCCCCGCGCCGACCCGGCCCCCGGGTCGACCGTCGTGCTCGACGTCGCGACGCTCGCCGCCGCGCACCCGGCCCTGCGCCGGCGGGCGCTGCGGTCCGCGGCGCTGCGGGCGGGCTGCCCCGCGAGCGACCTGTTCGCCGTGCACGTCGACGCGCTCGACGCGCTCGTCACCGCGTGGCGCGGGCAGGGCCCCGCGCACCTGCCGGGCGACCGGAGGGCGTCGCGCGCGTATGGCAGGCTTTCCCTGGGCCCGGGCACCGCGACCCGAGCCGCCCCCCACCTCCCCTCAGCTCAGGAGTGACCCCCGTGGAAGCATCGGACGTCGCAGGCGACCTCGAGAACATCCTGCTCACCGAGGAGCAGCTCGGTGCCCGGCTCGACGAGATCGCCGCGCAGATCGACCGCGACTACGCGGGCAAGGACCTCCTGCTCGTGGGCGTCCTCAAGGGCGCCGTCATGGTCATGGCGGACCTGGCGCGCCGCCTGCGCAGCCACGTCGAGATGGACTGGATGGCCGTGTCGTCGTACGGCTCGGGCACCAAGTCGTCCGGCGTCGTGCGGATCCTCAAGGACCTCGACGCGGACCTCACGGGCCGCAACGTGCTCATCGTCGAGGACATCATCGACTCCGGCCTCACGCTCTCGTGGCTGCTGTCGAACCTCCGCTCGCGCGGGCCGGCGTCGGTCGAGATCGCGGCGATGCTGCGCAAGCCCGACGCGGCGAAGACCGAGGTCGACGTGCGCTACGTCGGGTTCGACATCCCCAACGAGTTCGTCGTCGGGTACGGCCTCGACTACGCGGAGAAGTACCGCAACCTGCCGTTCGTGGGGACGCTCGCGCCGCACGTGTACTCGAGCTGAGCGCGCGCCCGGCCGGGCGGTGCGACGACGGTCGGCGCCCGGCCCCGGTGCGCCGGCGCCGCGGGCCACGCCCTGGGCGAACAGAGGCGTGATCCCCAGCAGACGTCAAGGTCCAGAGTGTAGTTTCGAGCCCGAACACTTGCGCGAGCGGAGGGATCCGGGGCGCACGCCCCGTCGCCGATGAACATCAAGAAGATTCTCAGTGGGCCGATCGTGTGGATCGTCCTGGGCCTCGTGATCCTGTGGATCGCGTTCGCGACCCTGTCGCGCCCCACGGTCCAGCGCATCGACACGTCCGCCGGCCTCGAGCTGCTGTCGGGGGACACCGTCGAGCAGGCCCTCATCGTGGACGGCGACCAGCGCGTGCGCCTCACGCTCTCCGAGGACCTCGTCGTGGACGAGGGCACGGACTCGGAGGAGAACAAGGGCAAGAACGTCGAGTTCTACTACGTCGAGCCGCAGGGCGAGGCGGTCGTCGACGCCGTCGTCGCCGCGGAGCCGAAGGACGGGTACAACTCGGAGGTCGCGCAGCCGTCGTTCTGGTCCTCGCTGCTCGGGCTGCTCATCCCGTTCCTCATCATCGGCGTGCTGTTCTGGTTCCTGCTCTCGCGCATGCAGGGCGGTGGGTCGCGCGTCATGGGCTTCGGCAAGTCGCGCGCCAAGCTCGTCTCGAAGGACACCCCGCAGGTGACGTTCGCGGACGTCGCGGGCGCGGACGAGGCCGTCGAGGAGCTCCACGAGATCAAGGAGTTCCTGGCGGAGCCGGACAAGTTCCAGGCCGTCGGCGCGAAGATCCCCAAGGGCGTGCTCCTGTACGGCCCGCCCGGGACGGGCAAGACGCTGCTCGCGCGCGCCGTCGCGGGCGAGGCGGGCGTGCCGTTCTACTCGATCTCCGGCTCCGACTTCGTCGAGATGTTCGTCGGCGTCGGCGCGAGCCGCGTCCGCGACCTGTTCACGCAGGCCAAGGAGAACTCGCCGGCGATCATCTTCGTCGACGAGATCGACGCCGTCGGCCGCCACCGCGGCGCCGGCATGGGCGGCGGTCACGACGAGCGCGAGCAGACGCTCAACCAGCTCCTCGTCGAGATGGACGGGTTCGACGTCAAGACGAACGTCATCCTCATCGCGGCGACGAACCGCCCCGACATCCTGGACCCGGCGCTCCTGCGCCCGGGCCGGTTCGACCGCCAGGTCGCCGTCGAGGCCCCCGACCTCAAGGGCCGCGAGGCGATCCTGCGCGTGCACGCCCAGGGCAAGCCGATCGTCCCCGAGATCGACCTCGCCGCCGTCGCGCGCCGCACGCCGGGCTTCACCGGCGCAGACCTCGCGAACGTGCTCAACGAGGCCGCGCTCCTCACCGCGCGCAGCGGCGCCCAGCTCATCGACGACCGCGCGCTCGACGAGGCGATCGACCGCGTCGTCGCGGGGCCGCAGAAGCGCACGCGCGTCATGAACGTCAAGGAGCAGAAGATCACCGCGTACCACGAGGGCGGCCACGCCCTCGTCGCCGCGGCGATGCGCTACACGGACCCCGTCACCAAGGTGACGATCCTGCCGCGCGGCCGTGCGCTCGGGTACACGATGGTCATGCCGACCGAGGACAAGTACTCGACGACGCGCAACGAGCTGCTCGACCAGCTCGCCTACGCGATGGGCGGTCGCGTGGCCGAGGAGCTCGTGTTCCACGACCCGACGACGGGCGCGTCGAACGACATCGAGAAGGCCACGGCGATCGCGCGCAAGATGGTCACCGAGTACGGCATGAGCGAGCGCGTCGGCGCGATCAAGCTCGGGACCGGCTCCGGCGAGCCGTTCCTCGGCCGCGACATGGGTCACCAGCGCGACTACTCCGAGTCCGTCGCCGGGACCGTGGACCACGAGGTCCGCAAGCTCGTCGAGGCCGCGCACGACGAGGCGTGGGAGGTGCTCACGCAGTACCGCGACGTCCTCGACGCCCTCGTGCTCGAGCTCCTCGAGAAGGAGACGCTCAACCAGGCCGAGCTCGCCCGCGTGTTCTCGCCCGTCGAGAAGCGCGCGCCGCGCGACGTGTGGCTCTCGAGCGAGCAGCGCGCGGTGTCGCAGCGCGGGCCGGTGCTCACCGACGCGGAGAAGGCGGCGCAGAACGGCAGCCCGGTCATCCCGCAGGACGAGGCGGCGGCCGCGAACGACGAGCTCCCGCCCGAGCGCATCGGCGAGGTCCCCGCGGACTCCCCGCTCGACCGCGCGCTGGGCCGCGACACGACGGCGGACGTCACGGACGTCCGCGAGCCGGGGCAGGACTGATGGGCGACGTCGCGGGCACCCCGACCGAGGCCGCGCCCGGCGCCATCACGCGCGCCCGCGCGGTCGAGGGCCCGCGCGCGCCCGCGGACGTCCCGCCGTACGACCAGGACCGCGCCGAGGCCGCCGTGCGCGAGCTGCTCATCGCCGTCGGCGAGGACCCGGACCGCGAGGGCCTGCGCGACACCCCGGCCCGCGTGGCGCGCGCCTACCGCGAGATCTTCGCGGGCCTGCGCCAGGAGGCGTCCGACGTCCTCACGACGACGTTCGACCTCGGGCACGAGGAGATGGTGCTCGTCAAGGACATCGAGGTGTACTCGACGTGCGAGCACCACCTGGTGCCGTTCCACGGCGTCGCGCACATCGGCTACATCCCCAACGTCGACGGGCGCATCACGGGCCTGTCCAAGCTCGCGCGCCTCGTCGAGGTGTACGCGCGGCGCCCGCAGGTCCAGGAGCGCCTCACGTCCCAGGTCGCGGACGCGCTCGTGGAGCACCTGCAGCCGCGCGGGGCCATCGTCGTCGTCGAGTGCGAGCACCTGTGCATGTCGATGCGCGGCGTGCGCAAGCCGGGCTCGCGGACCGTCACGTCGGCCGTGCGCGGCCAGATGCGCGACGGCGCGACGCGCGCCGAGGCGATGAGCCTCATCCTGGGGCGCTAGTCCCGTGGACCGCTTCGTGGTCGCCGGGCTCGAGGAGCTCGCGGACGTGGGTCGCACGCTCGTCATGGGCGTCGTCAACGTCACGCCCGACTCGTTCTCGGACGGCGGCGAGTGGTACGAGCCGGACGCCGCGGTCGCGCACGGGCGCGAGCTCCTGGGCGAGGGCGCGGACGTCCTCGACGTGGGCGGCGAGTCGACGCGCCCCGGCGCGGGCCGCGTGCCGGTCGAGGCCGAGCTCGCGCGCGTGCTCCCCGTGATCTCCGCGCTCGCGGCCGAGGGCGCGGTCGTCAGCGTCGACACGACGCGCGCCGTCGTCGCCGAGCGCGCCGTCGAGGCCGGCGCCCGGATCGTCAACGACGTCTCCGGCGGTCTCGCCGACCCGGCGATGGCCGAGGTCGTCGCGCGCACCGGCGTCGCGTACGTGTGCATGCACTGGCGGGGCCACGCGGACGTCATGGACACGCTCGAGGACTACGACGACGTCGTGACGGACGTGCGCGACGAGCTCGCCGCGCGCGTCGAGGCGCTGCTCGCGGCGGGGGTGCGGCGCGAGCAGCTCGTGCTCGACCCCGGCCTCGGGTTCTCCAAGTCCGGGTCGTCGAACTGGCCCCTGCTCGCGCACCTCGGCGAGCTCGAGGCGCTCGGGCTGCCCGTGCTCGTCGGGGCGTCCCGCAAGCGGTTCCTCGGGCACCTCCTCGCGCGCTCCGACGGGCAGCCCGTGCCCCCGCTGCTGCGCGACGACGCGACCGCGGCCGTCACCGCGCTCGCCGCCGTCTCCGGAGCGTGGTGCGTGCGCGTCCACGCCGTGCGCGCGTCCGCGGACGCGGTGCGGGTCGCGGCGGCGTGGGGTCGTGCGCACGACGAGCGCGCGACGGGGCGGGCCGTCCCGGGCGGACCGGGGGCTGGAAGCGACTCGACGGCGCGGCCCGCGACCTAGCAGGATGGGCGAGGGGCCTCGGTCGTGGCCGGGCCCGCAGCACGACACACGCAACGAGACACGGCGACGCGGTCCGTCCCCCGAACGGTGGGCGACCGCCGACCGGTCGGACAGGAGCACGACGTGACCACAGCGTTCGCAGGAGCTGTCCTCGACGCGGACGGACGGCCCTTCGACCGGATCCGCCTCACGGGGCTGAGCGCCACGGGCTACCACGGCGTCCTCGACCACGAGAAGGCCGAGGGCCAGCTCTTCCGGGCGGACGTCGTGCTCCACCTGGACACGCGCGCCGCCGCGAGCGGGGACGACCTCGACCGGACGGTGAGCTACGCCGGCGTCGCGGAGGACGTCGTCGCGGTGCTGGCGGGCTCGCCGGCCGACCTCGTCGAGACCGTCGCCGAGCGCATCGCGGCGACGATCCTCACGCACGACGAGGTCGTCGCCGTGGACGTCGCCGTGCACAAGCCGCAGGCGCCGATCACCGTCCCGTTCGAGGACGTGGAGGTCGTCATCCGGCGCGACCGCGTCGTCGTCCCGGTCGTCGCCCCGCTGTCCCGCCGCGGCGAGCAGCGCGACGGGCAGCAGCCCGTCGCGCCGATCCCGGTGGGCTCCGTCGCGCCCGCGCTCATCCACGGGGTGGGCGACGTCCCGCTCCCCGAGGATCGGGCCGAGCTGGCCCCCGCGCCCGACGTCATGCCGCCGAGCATCCCCCCGGCCGCGTCGGCGGCGTCCGAGGCGCCCGCGGGCGAGGCCTCCCGGGCCGACGCCGAGTCGTCCTGGGCCGACGCCGGCGAGCCCGCTCCCGACGACGCGCTCGACGCGACCCGTGAGGCGCCCGCCGTGACCGGCGCGACCGGCGCGACCGCGCACGGTGGGGGCCCCTCCGCGGAGCCGGTGGACGCCGGGCCGGGCCACGGCGAGCCCGGTCTCGGCGAGCCCGGCCGCCCGGAGGAGGCCGGCCGGGCGGAGCCGGCCTACCCCGAGCCTGCCTACCCCGAGCTTGCCTACCCCGAGCCTGCCTACCCCGAGCCTGCCTACGCCGAGCAGGCCAACCCCGAGACCGCCGCCTCCGCCCACGCCGCGCCTGTCCCGGGCGAGGGGACCCCGGACGCGGCCTCGTACGACGCGCTCGTCGCGGAGACCGGTGGACCGGTCGAGCCGGGCCGTCCCGCCGCGCCCGTCCCCGCGCCGCCGCTCGCGCCCGCCGGTCACGGCGCCGTCGCGCCCGAGGCGCCCGCCGAGCAGGTGCCCGAGTCCCGCTCCGAGCAGGCCCCGCCGTCGGCCCCCGCGCCGGAGGCGCCCGCAGGCCCGGAGCCGACGCCCGCGGAGCCGGCCGGTCGCGACGCCGTGCCCGACGAGGTCGCCGTGGCGCCCGTCGAGCACGACCGCATGGACGACGTGCCCGCCGGGTTCGTCGACGTGGTGCTCGCGCTCGGCGCGAACCTCGGCGACGCGCAGCAGACGCTGCGCGACGCGATCACGGACCTCGACCGGATCTCCGGCCTGGAGATCACCGAGGTGTCCCCGCTCGCGCGGACGGCCGCCGTCGGCGGGCCGGACCAGCCCGACTTCCTCAACACGGTGCTCCTCGCGCGCACACGCCTGTCGGCCCGCGCCCTGCTGCACGCGTGCCAGGCGGTCGAGCAGGCGCACGGCCGGGTGCGCGACGAGCGCTGGGGTCCGCGCACGCTCGACGTCGACCTCGTCGTCTACGGCACGCTCACGGCCGTCGCCGACGACCTCGAGCTGCCGCACCCGCGTGCGCACGAGCGCGCGTTCGTGCTCGAGCCGTGGTCGCAGATCGACCCGGACGCCGTGCTCCCGGGCCTCGGCGGCGGTCCCGTCGCGGCGCTCGCCGCGACGGCGCCCGACCGGGGCGGCATCCGGTGGCTCGCGCTCGACTGGCTGACCGACTCCGCCCCCGAGCCCACGGGCGGTGCGCCGGTCGCGACGGGCAGCACCGACGCCGCGCCGCCGGCCCCCGTGCCCGCCGCACCGGCTCCCGCCGGCGGCGAGCCCTACGGCACCCCGCCCGGCGGTCCGGCACCGGAGGCGGCTCCGAGCGGCCCCGCGCCGGGCGCCCCGGCTCCCCAGGCGCCGGTCCCGCCGCAGGCGCCGCACCAGGCCCTGCCGCAGCAGGTGTTCCCGCACGCGCCCACCCCCGAGCAGCCTCCGGCGCCGCAGCAGCCTCCGGTGCCGCAGCAGCCCGCGATGCCCCAGCAGCCCGGCGCGGCGCTCCCGGTCGCCCCGCCGCAGGCGGACCTGCCGCGCGAGCAGGGCCCGGGCCGCGCGGCGGCCGCACCCGACGCGCCGCCGGCGCGTCCCGTGTTCGCGCCCGTGTCCGAGGGTGTGGCCCCGCCCGCGGAGCCGGCCCCTCCGGCGGCGCCGGCCGGCGCTCCCGACGACGCCGTCCCGCCGTTCCCCGGGCCGTCCGCGCGCCCGTCGGAGCACCCCGCGCCCGAACCCGCACCGCGTGACGCCGCCGCGTCGTCCGAGCAGGGCGCGCCCGCGCTCCCGGTCTTCGCGCCCGTGCACCCCGTCGAGGCGCCGCCTGCCGCCCCCGAGCAGGGACCCGCCGGTCCGGTGCCCGCGGACGACGGCATCATCCGGTCGGTGCCGTTCGCGCCGGTCACCGCGCCGCCCGCGCCGGCCCCCGCGCCGACGTCCACACCGACCCAGGCGTCCGCGCCCGGCCCGCTCGCGGACGAGGCCCTGCACCCCGCGACCGACCCGTGGCCGCCGTTCGGCCCGGTCTCGGGCAGCGGGCACGACGCGCAGCGCTGATGCGGCGCACCTCGGTCCGCACCCTCGTGCTCGTGGCCGTCGCGACGGCGGTCGTGGGCTGGTTCGTCGTGCGCCTGCTCCAGAGCCGGGGCACGCTCCTGCCCGCGGTGCCGTGGGTCGTCGACGTGACCGTCGTCGCGCTCGCCGCGGGCGTGTTCTGGGCCGGGTGGACGGTGCGCGCCTACCAGCAGGGCAAACGACCGTCGCTCGACGCGATCCGCGCGGCCCGGACGTTCGTGCTCGCCAAGGCGGCAGCGCTCACCGGCGCGCTGCTCGCGGGCTGGTACGGCGCGCAGGTCCTCGTGACCCTGCCCGACCTCTCGATCGACGCGTTCCGCGACCGCGCGGTGGCGGCCGGCGTCGCGGTCGTGTGCGCGCTCGTGCTCGCGGTCGTGGGCCTCGTCGCGGAGCGGTTCTGCCAGCTCCCGCCCGAGGACCACGACGGCGGCGAGGGCACGACGACCCGCGAGGACCCGGAGACGCCGGGAGCCAGCACACCGGCCTGACGGCCCGCGGGCCGCGGCCGGGCACGGGTTGACCCGGGGCGTACCGGCACGGGATGGGAGAATCGACGCATGACCGACCCTGCACCCGAGACCGGTCCGCGCGGGACCGGCCCCTTCGACCCGCCCGGCGTCGAGTGGACGCACGTCTCGCCCCGGCTCGTCACGGCGCGGCTGCTGTCGACCGGCATCACGCTCGCCGTGCCCGCGGTCGGCGTCATCGTGCTCCTCGTGCTGTTCCCGCACTGGTGGCAGTGGCTCGTGCTCGGGGTGCTCGCGCTCCTGGGCCTGTGGGCGGCCGTCCTCGTGCCGCGCCAGGTCCGTGCGATCGGCTACGCGGAGCGCGACGACGACCTGCTCATCCGCCAGGGGATCATGTTCCGCACGCTCGTCGTGGTGCCCTACGGGCGCATGCAGTACGTCGACGTGCAGGCCGGGCCCCTCGCGCGCAGGCTGCGGATCGCGACGGTCCAGCTGCACACCGCGTCGGCCTCGACCGACGCGACGATCGACGGCCTCGAGCCCGCCGAGGCGGAGCGCCTGCGCGACCGCCTCGCCTCGCGCGGCGAGGCCCGGCTGGCGGGCCTGTGAACGACGCGCCGGCCACCGAGGAACTCGTGTGGCACCGGGTGCACCCGGTCACGCCGCTCGTGCGCGGCTGGACGGTCATCGCGGTGCTGCTCGTCGTCGTCGGCCAGCAGACCCTCAACGGGCTGCCCGAGGGCGAGAACCTGCTCGAGGGGGACCGCTGGTGGATGATCCTGCTCGGCATCCTCGCCGTGGGACTCGTCGGCCTCGGCTACTCCGCGCTCGCGTGGCGCATGACGAGCTACGCGGTCGACGACGAGTCCGTCCACCTGCGCACCGGCGTGCTGTTCCGTCAGCAGCGCCGGGCGCGGCTCGACCGGCTGCAGGCGGTCGACGTCGTGCAGCCGCTCCTCGCGCGCTTCTTCGGCCTCGCGGAGCTCAAGCTCGAGGTGGCCGGCGGCGCGGACTCCGGCGTGAAGCTCGGCTTCCTCAAGGAGGCCGAGGCGAACCGCCTGCGCAACGACCTCCTCGCGCGCGCCGCGGGCCTGCGGGTCGGGCGCGAGCGTCCCGCGGGAGCCCCGGCCGCCACCGCGGGCGTCGCGGACGCGGCGGTGGGCGAGCCCGACGGCGCGGTCCCCACCGGGTCGTCCGCGTCGGCGCCGCTCGCGCCCGAGGCACCGGAGCAGCCGGTCACCGCCGTCGGGCCGGGCCGGCTCGTCGCGTCGCTGCTGCGGTCGGGCGCGACCGTCGGCCTCGTGCTCGGCATCCTCGCGATCGCGGGCGTCGTCGTCGGCACGCGCGAGATCGGCGTGCTGTTCAGCGCGCTGCCCGCCGTCCTGGGCTTCGGCGGCTACCTCTTCTCGCGGTTCACGGGCGAGTTCGGCTTCCGCTCCGCGATCTCGCCGGACGGCATCCGCCTGCGCCACGGGCTGCTCGAGACCCGCTCCCAGACGATCCCGCCCGGTCGCGTCCAGGCGGTGCGCCTGCGGCAGGGACCGTTCTGGCGGGGGCCGGACTGGTGGCGCGTCGACGTCAACGTCGCGGGCTACGGCCTGAGCACGGACGGCGGCACGGACACCAAGAGCGTGCTGCTGCCCGTCGGCACGCGCGACGAGGCGCTCGCGGCCCTGTGGCTCGTGCTGCCGGACCTCGGCACGCCCGACCCGCGCGCGCTGCTCGACGAGGGCCTGTCGGGGCTCGACGCGGGCGAGCACTTCGTGGTCTCGCCGCGCCGTGCCCGGCTCCTGGACCCGCTCTCGTGGCGGCGCAACGGCTTCACCGTGACCGACCGCGCGCTCGTGCTGCGCGGCGGGCGCGTGTTCCGCAGCCTCGTCGTCGTGCCGCACGAGCGGACGCAGTCGCTCGGCCTGGAGCAAGGGCCCCTGCAGCGCCGGTTCGACGTCGCGACGTTCGCCGTGCACTCGACGCCCGGCCCGATCGCTCCCAAGGCCGCGCACCTCGACTCCGCGGACGCCGCCCGGCTCCTGGACACGCAGGCCGCGCGCGCCCGCGAGGCCCGCGCGCACGCGGGCCCCGAGCTGTGGATGCGTCGCGACGACGTGCCGCTCGGGGAGCGGGCGTGAGCGCCCCGGACGCCGGGCGTCGTCCGGGCCGGCTCGGGGTCGGCGTCGTGGGCGCCGGGCGCGTCGGCGCGGTCCTCGGGAGCGCGCTGCGCGCCACGGGGCACGCGGTCGTGGGCGCGAGCGGCGTCTCCGACGCGTCGCGCGAGCGCATCGCGACGCTCCTGCCAGGCGTGCCGGTGCTCGAGGTGCCGCAGGTCGTGGAGCGCGCCGAGCTCGTGCTGCTCGCGGTGCCCGACGACGCCCTGCCGGACCTCGTGCGCGGTCTCGCCGAGGTGGGGGCGTGGCAGCCCGGGCAGATCGTCGTGCACACGTCCGGCCGCCACGGCGCGGGCGTGCTCGACCCGGCCCGCGGCGCGGGCGCGATCCCGATCGCGCTCCACCCGGCGATGACCTTCACCGGCACGTCGCTCGACCTCGCGCGGCTCGAGGGCACGACGTTCGCCGTCACGGCTCCCGCGCCCGTCCTCCCGATCGGTCAGGCGCTCGTCGTCGAGCTCGGTGGTGAGCCGGTCGTCGTGGCCGAGGAGTCCCGCGGCCTCTACCACGCGGCCCTCGCGCACGGTGCGAACCACCTCGTGGTGCTCGTCGCGCAGGCGGCGCAGGCGCTCGAGGCCGCGGGCGTCGACCAGCCGGGCCGCGCGCTCGCCCCGCTGCTCGCGGCGGCGCTCGACGGCGCGACGCGGGGCGCGGACGCGGGCGCCGAGTCGGGCGCGGGCGCCGGGACCGGCGCCGTCCTCGGGCTCACCGGCCCGGTGGTCCGCGGCGACGTCGGGACGGTGCGCGAGCACCTGCGCGCCCTCGACGCGCTCGCCGCGACGAGCGACGCGGCCGACGTGCCGCCCACCTACCGGGCGCTCGGCCGGGCCGCCGCGGCCCGGGCGCGCGCGAGCGGCCGGCTCGACGAGCGCGCGGAGCGCGCGGTCCTCGACGCGCTCGACGACGCCTCCCCGGACGGCCCGCACGGCCCGCCCCGCGGGCCCGGGCCCGACGGCGACCACGACCCGAACGACGAAGGAACAGCATGACCACCTCGCCCCGCCCGGACGTCCCGGGCGCCCCGGCCGCGCCGTCCAGCGCGACGGGCCGCACCCCGCGCGTCGTCACGACGCGCGCCGACCTGCGCACGACCCTCGACGCGTGGCGCGCGGACCACCCCCGCGCGCGGCGCGTCGTCGTCATGACGATGGGCGCCCTGCACGCCGGCCACCTCGAGCTCGTGCGCCGCGCCCGGGCCGAGGCCGGGCCGGGCGGCCAGGTCGTCGTCACGGACTTCGTCAACCCGCTCCAGTTCGGGCCCGGCGAGGACTACGAGCGCTACCCGCGCGACGTCGCGGCGGACGTCGCGCTGCTCGCCGCCGCGGGCCCGGACGCCGCGGTCGACGTCGTGTTCGCCCCGGCTGCGGACGAGATGTACCCGGACCTCGCCGTGTCGGCAGGAGGCGCGGGCCCGGTCGTGCGCGTCACGTCGGGACGGTTCGGCACGGTGCTCGAGGGCGCGTCGCGCCCGGGCCACTTCGACGGCGTGCTCACCGTCGTGCTCAAGCTGCTCCACCTCGTGCGGCCCGACGCGGCGGTGTTCGGCGCCAAGGACGCGCAGCAGCTCCTCGCGGTGCGCCGCATGGTCGCCGACCTCGACCTCGACGTGGAGATCGTCGCGGTGCCCACGGTCCGCGAGGCGGACGGGCTGGCGCGCTCGTCGCGCAACGCCTACCTCTCGCCCGCCGAGCGCGACGAGGCGCTCGCGCTCAGCCGGGCGCTGCGCGCGGGGGTCGACGCCGCCGCGTCGGGTGCGGACGCGCCCGCCGTGCTCACCGCCGTGCGGGGAATCCTCGACGCCGCCGACGGTGTTGAGGTGGATTACGTGGCGCTCGTCGATCCCGCTACCGTGGAGGACCTGGCGCCCGGCGCCGTCGGGTCCGGGCTCCTCCTGGTCGCGGCACGCGTGGGCACCACCCGACTCATCGACAACGCGACCGTCGAGATCGCGCCCGCGACCCGGGCCGACGACCCCGCCGGCCGTGCCCCCGCACCTGGAGGTACCGCGTGACCGCGCCGACCCCGCCGAGCCCGCAGCGCCGCCCGGCGTCCCTGCAGCGCCCCATGATGATCGGCAAGATCCACCGGGCGACGGTGACTCAGGCCGACCTGCACTACGTCGGCTCGATCACCGTGGACGCCGACCTGCTCGACGCCGCGGACCTCTACCCGGGGCAGCAGGTCGACGTCGTGGACGTCACCAACGGCGCGCGCCTGACGACGTACGTCATCCCGGGGGAGCGCGGCGCGGGCCAGGTCTGCATCAACGGCGCCGCGGCGCACCTCGTGCAGCCGGGCGACGTCGTCATCCTCATCGCCTACGGCATGCTCGACGACGCGGACGCGCGGACCTACCTGCCGCACGTCGTGTTCGTGGACGAGCACAACCGGATCGTCGAGCTCTCGGACGAGCCGGGACTCGTGCCCGCGGGCCACGGCCTCGAGGCGAGCGGCCTGCCCTTCGCGCCGTTCCGCGAGGGCGCGGACGTGGTGCGCCCCGCGTGAGCACGCCCGGCGCCGCGGCGCCCGTGCTCGCCCGGACCCTCGCCGCCCCGGCGCCGGGCTGGACGACGACGGTGGACGCCGTCGTCGTCGGGTCCGGCATCGCCGGCCTCACCGCGGCGCTCGAGCTGCGCACGCGCGTGCCGCACGTCCTGCTCGTGACGAAGGGCGAGCTGTCGTCCGGGTCGACGGTCTGGGCGCAGGGCGGCATCGCGGCGGCGCTCGACCCCGAGGACTCGCCCGAGGCGCACCTCGCGGACACGCTCGTCGCGGGCGTCGGCGTGTGCGACCCCGCCGCGGTCGAGGTGCTCGTCACCGAGGGCCCGGCGCGGGTGCGCGAGCTCGTGGCGCGCGGCGCGAACTTCGACCGCGCCGAGAACGGCGACATCGCGTTAACCCGTGAGGGCGGCCACCACGCGGACCGCATCGCGCACGCGGGCGGCGACGCGACGGGGGCCGAGATCTCGCGCGCGCTCGTCGCGCAGCTCGACGCGGTGCGCAGCGACCCGGGCATCGAGGTCATCGAGAACGCGCTCGTGCTCGACGTCCTCACGGGAGAGGGGCCCGACGGCGCGCCGCGCGCGTGCGGCGTGACGCTCCACGTGCGCGGCGAGGGCACGCGCGACGGCGTCGGTGCGGTCCTCGCGCGCGCCGTCGTGCTCGCCACCGGGGGAGTGGGCCAGGTGTTCCGCTCCTCGACCAACCCGCCGCAGGCGACGGGCGACGGGATCGCGGCGGCCCTGCGTGCGGGCGCGACGCTCGGCGACCTCGAGTTCGTCCAGTTCCACCCGACGGTCCTGTGGCTCGGGCTCGGCGCCAAGGGCCAGCTCCCGCTCATCTCCGAGGCCGTGCGCGGCGAGGGCGCGATCCTGCTCGACACCGACGGCCACCGGTTCATGCCCGCGCAGCACCCCATGGCCGAGCTCGCGCCGCGCGACGTCGTGGCGCACGCGATCGTGCGGCAGATGGCCGCGACCGGTTCGGACCACGTGCTGCTCGACGCGCGCCACCTCGGCGCGGACTTCCTGCGCTCGCGCTTCCCGACGATCACCGAGCGGCTCGCGGAGAACGGGCTCGACTGGACCGAGGAGCCGGTCCCCGTGGCGCCCGCGCAGCACTACCACTCGGGCGGCGTCGTGACGGACCTGCACGGCCGGTCGACGCTCGACGGCCTCTACGCGATCGGGGAGGTCGCGTGCACGGGCGTGCACGGCGCGAACCGGCTCGCGTCCAACTCCCTGCTCGAGGGGCTCGTGTTCGCGCACCGCGCCGCGCGGCAGGTCACCGAGCGCGTGGCCGCGGGCGAGCTGGAGCAGGTCGAGCCGGTCGACCGTCCCGGGCCGTCCGCGCTCGTGGCGGCGGCGGCGCGCTCGCGGATCCAGTCGATCGCCTCCGCCGGTCCGGGCGTGATCCGCGACGGCGACGGCCTCGCCGCGGCCGCGGCACGCCTCGCCGCGGTCCGCACCGACGCGCACGAGGCGAGCGACGTCGTCGCGCAGCCGCAGGCCGCGGAGTGGGAGACGACGAACGTGCACCAGGTCGCGACCGCGCTCACCGCGGCGGCGGCGCTGCGCACGGAGAGCCGCGGCGGGCACTTCCGCACCGACCACCCGGACACCGACCCGGCGTGGGAGCGCCGCGTCGTCGTGTCGCTCGACGCCGACGGGACGCTGCGCGTCCGGTGACGCGCGCGACCCTCCCCGCGGCCCGCACGGCGACCGCGGGACAGACCGGGCCGGGAGCGGGTCCGCCGTGACCGGAGGGTGGGCCGTGCTGGTCGCGGGCCTCGCGCTCGTCGGGTGGGTCGTGCTCCTCGACGTCGTCGTGGACGCGGAACGCCGCCTCGCCCGGTGGTGGGTCCCGCGGGCCGGCCGCCGCGGCGCGTGGGCCGGGCCGTGGTCGTTCGCCGTGTCGCTCGCGGCGCTCGCGGGCTACGGACTGCTCGTCGCGCTCGGGGACGCCGTGGGCAGGGCCGTGGGGAGCCCGGCGTGGGCCCTGGTCGTCCTCGTGCCCGCGCTCCTCGCGTACGCGCCGCTCGCCGTCGCGACCGCGCCGCTGACCCCCGGCCTGTACACACGGTGGCGCGGCGAGCTGAGGGCGGCGGGCGCCGACCCCCGCCAGCAGCGGCGCATCGCGTGGTGGGCGGGGCCGCCGTCGCTGTTCGGGGTCGGCGCGCTCGCGCTGACGCTCGTCCCGCCGCTCGCGGGCTGACCACCCACGGCGATCGCGGCGCCGTCGGCGTCGCCGCGAGCGGATACGGTGGGGCACCGTGAGCACCCCTGCCCAGCCCCGTCCCGAGCCCTCGTCCGACGCCCCGGCGCCGCGCGTCCCGACGCGCGTCGAGCCGGGCCTCGACCCGGCATGGGTCGCCGAGACCGTCGCGCGGGCGCTCGACGAGGACCTCGGCGCCGCACCCGGTCGCGACGTGACGACGCAGGCGACCGTGCCGTCGTCGGCCACCGGCACCGCGCACCTCGTCGCGCGCGCGGACGGGGTCGTCGCGGGCCTCGTGGTCGTCGAGGAGGTGACGCGCCAGGTCGCCGAGCGGTTCGGGCTCCCGCACGTCGAGGTCACGTTCGTCGCGTCCGACGGCGAGGCCGTGGGCCGGGGCCGCGTCCTCGCCGCGCTCACGGGCCCCGTCCAGGTGCTCCTGACCGCCGAGCGCACGCTGCTCAACCTCGCGAGCCGCGCGTCGGGCGTCGCGACGGCGACGCGTGCCTGGGCGCGCGAGCTCGCCGGCACGGGGGCCCAGGTCCTCGACACGCGCAAGACGACGCCCGGCCTGCGCGCGCTCGAGAAGTACGCCGTGCGTGCCGGGGGCGGGACGAACAAGCGCATGGGCCTGTACGACGTCGCGATGGTCAAGGACAACCACGTCGTGGCGGCCGGCTCGGTGAGCGCCGCGATCGACGCGATCCGCCGCACGTTCCCCGACGTGCTCGTGCAGGTCGAGGCGGACACGACCGCGCAGGCGCTCGAGGCCGTGTCCGCGGGCGCGGACTTCCTCCTCCTGGACAACATGCCCACGCCGGTGCTGGCCGAGACGGTCGCAGCCGTCCGGGCGCTCGAGGGCACGGACGGCGTGCCCGCGAAGGTCGAGCTCGAGGCGACGGGCAACCTCACGCTCGACCGGGCGCGCGAGGTCGCGGGCACGGGCGTCGACTACCTCTCCGTCGGCGCCCTGACCCACTCGGCCCCGATCCTCGACCTCGCGCTCGACCTGCTCCCCGCGCCGCCGTCGCGCTAGGGGAGCTCAAGAAGCCGGGCCCGGGAGCCCGTGCGCGGCGCCGGTAGAATCCTCGGGTGACCTCCCCCGCCGGAACCCCCTCTCCTGCCGTGCCCGATCCCGAGGAGCACGTCGACGACGTGCCCGAGCAGATGCAGGTCCGCCGCGAGAAGCGCGAGCGGATCCTCGCGCGCGGCGAGGACGCGTACCCCGTCTCCGTGCCCCGCACGCACACGATCGCCGAGGTCCGTGCCGCCTACGCGCGCCTGGAGACCGGCGAGGAGACGCAGGACGAGGTCGGCGTCGCGGGCCGCGTCGTGTTCCTGCGCAACACCGGCAAGCTCTGCTTCGCCACGCTGCAGGACGGCGCCGGGAACCGCCTCCAGGTCATGCTGAGCCAGGCGGTCGTCGGCGAGGAGTCGCTCGCGGCGTTCAAGGCCGACGTCGACCTCGGCGACCACCTGTTCGCGCACGGCCGCGTCATCAGCTCGCGCCGCGGGGAGCTGAGCGTGTTCGCCGACGCGTGGCAGATCGCCGCGAAGGCGCTGCGCCCGCTCCCCGTGCTCCACAAGGAGCTGTCGGAGGAGGCGCGCGTGCGCCAGCGCTACGTGGACCTCATCGCGCGCCCGGCCGCCCGGGACACCGTGCGCCTGCGCGCCGCCGTCGTGCGCTCGATCCGCGAGAACTTCTGGGAGCGCGGATTCGTCGAGGTCGAGACGCCGATGCTGCAGACGCGTCCGGAAGGCGCCGCCGCGCGCCAGTTCGAGACGCACATGAATGCATTCGACATCGACCTGTTCCTGCGTATCGCGCCCGAGCTGTTCCTCAAGCGCGCGGCGGTCGGCGGCGTCGAGAAGGTGTTCGAGATCAACCGCAACTTCCGCAACGAGGGCGTGGACTCCACGCACTCGCCGGAATTCGCGATGCTCGAGGCGTACGAGGCGTACGGCGACTACGACACCATGGCGGTGCTCACCCAGGATCTCGTGCAGCGCGCGGCGCAGGACGCGCTCGGCACGACCCTCGTCACGCTCGCCGACGGGACGGAGTACGACCTCGGCGGTGAGTGGACGCAGCTGAAGATGTACGACTCGCTGTCGGACGCGCTGGGCGAGACCGTCACGCCGGAGACGTCGGTCGAGACGCTGCTGACCTTCGCGGAGAAGCTCGAGCTCTCGTTCGACCCGAAGAACGTCAACCACGGCAAGCTCGTCGAGGGCCTGTGGGAGCACCTCGTGGGCGACCACCTCGTCGCCCCGACCTTCGTGCGTGACTTCCCCGTCGAGACCTCCCCGCTCACGCGCGACCACCGCACGGTGCGGGGCCAGGTCGAGAAGTGGGACCTCTACGTGCGCGGCGTGGAGCTCGCGACGGCGTACTCCGAGCTCGTCGATCCCGTCGTGCAGCGCCAGCGCTTCGAGGCGCAGGCCCTGCTCGCGGCGGCGGGCGACGAGGAGGCCATGCGCATCGACGAGGACTTCCTCACCGCGATGGAGTACGCCATGCCGCCGTCGGGCGGCATGGGCCTCGGCATCGACCGCCTCCTCATGGCGCTCACCGGCCTCGGCATCCGCGAGACCATCCTCTTCCCGCTCGTGAAGCCCGCGCAGCAGTAGCGCGCGGCAGGCCTAGGATCGACAGCATGGACATCTGGCCCACCGTCGCGGCGCTGATCCCCTCGATCGGCGTCGGCGTGCTCTTCTACGTCGCGATGCGCGCGATCGTGCGCGCCGACCGCAACGAGCGCGCCGCGCTCGCGCGGCTGGACGAGGAGGAGGCGCGGGCCGCGGCGGCCCAGGCCGCCCCCGTCCGCGAGCCCTGATCGCCGGCCGGGCATTTTCGGACCGGAAATCGACGGAACAAATGTACCGGTGTCCAAGAATGCACGGCGGATCACGGAAGAGCGACGTCCGCGGAACAGCGTGTCCAATTGACGCTCGCGTCGTCACGATGGCATCCTGGCGAGGACAATTCTTCCCGTGAGACGTGAGGTAACCACAGTGGCCCAGAAAGTCCAGGTAATTCTCGTCGACGACCTCGACGGTGGGGCGGCCGACGAGACCGTCACGTTCGCCCTCGACGGGGTCTCGTACGAGATCGACCTGAGCACCAAGAATGCGCAGGAGCTGCGCGACGCGTTCGCGTCCTGGGTCGGCAACGCCCGCAAGGTCTCCTCCCGCACGAGCAGCACGACGCGCCCCGCCCGGCGCAGCGGCCGCTCGTCCGGCTCGGCGCGCGCGACGGAGGTCCGCGAGTGGGCGCGCGCGAACGGCTACACGGTCAACGACCGGGGCCGCATCTCGCAGGAGATCCAGGCGGCGTACGACGCCGCGCACTGACGCGTCCCGCACACCACGCACGCCGGGGGCGCCCGGTCGACGAGCATCGTCGGCCGGGCGCCCTTTCGCGTCTCCTGTCGCGCCCGCTCCGTCGCCCCGCCCGGTGCCCGGGGCGGCGGCCCGGCGAACTAGGCTCGGGGCATGACCTCCGCGACCCGCGCCCTCTGGATCGGCACCTACCCGCACCCCACGGGCGGTCCGGAGGGGGTGTGGCGCGTCGAGCTCGACGCGGACGTCGTGGCGGGGACGGGGTCGTTCGTGGGCGGCGCGCCGGCCGCCCCGTCGCCCTCGGCGTCGTTCCTCGCGCTCGACGGGGGCACGCTGTACGCGGTCGGGGAGACCGAGTCGGGCTCGGTGTCGGCGTTCGCCGTCGGGCCTGACGGCGGCCTCGAGCGTCGCGGCGAGCCCGTCGCGACGGGCGGCTCCTTCCCGTGCCACGTCACCGTGAGCGGTGACGTGCTCGTCGCGAACTACGGTGACGGCGTCCTCACGGTCGTGCCGACGGCGGACGACGGCGCGTTCGAGGCGGCGTCCGACGGCGGCCCGCGCCGACAGCGGCACGCGGGGACCGGCCCGGTCGCCGACCGCCAGGAGGGTCCGCACGCCCACTTCGTCGCGCCGCTCGCCCACCTCGGCGCCGCCGACGACGGCAGCGGTGACGTGCTCGTCGTCGACCTGGGCACCGACGAGCTGCGCCGGCACGACCCCGGCGCGCCCGACGGCACCGCGCCGCGCGTCGTCGCCACCTTCCCCCCGGGCACGGGCCCGCGGCACCTCGCGGCGCTCCCGTCGGGCCACCTCGTGGTCGTGGGCGAGCTCGACCCAGCCGTGTTCGTCCTCGCGCCCGTCGACGGCCCCGACGGCGCGCGCACCTACGACGTCGTCGCGCGCCACGACGCCACGCACGCTCCGGCTCCCGCCGACGGCGCGAACTACCCCTCCCACGTCGCGGTCACGGCCGACGGCACGCGCGTCCTCGTCGCGGTGCGCGGTGCCGACGTGCTCGCCGTGCACGCGGTGGAGCCCGGCGCCGAGGGCGGCGTGCCCGCCCTGCGCCACCTCGCCGACTCGCCCGTGGGCGGCGCGTGGCCGCGCCACTTCGCGGTCCTCTCCGGCGACGCGGGGGAGGGCGGCGAGGTGCTGCACGACCTCGTCGTCGTCGCGAACCAGAACGACGACCCGCTGATCGAGCGGGCCGTCGCGGCCGGTCCGGAGCAGCCGACGTCGAACCTCGCGCTGCTGCGCGTGCGCCGCTCGGACGGCGCGGCGCACGTGCTCGACGTGCTCGCGCTCCCGTCGCCGGCGTGCGTCGTGGAAGCCTGACCGCGGTGACCGCGCTCGAGGTGCCGGGGGTCGTCTCCCCGGACCCGGCGACCCCTCTGCGCGTCGCGATGCTCTCGGTGCACACGTCGCCGCTCGACCAGCCGGGCACCGGCGACGCGGGCGGCATGAACGTGTACGTCACCGAGCTCGCGCACGCGCTCGCGCGCCGTGGCACGCAGGTCGAGATCTTCACGCGCGCGACCGCGTCGAGCCAGCCTCCCGCCGTGGAGGTGTCCGACGGCGTGACGGTGCGTCACGTCGTCGCGGGCCCGTTCGAGGGGCTCGACAAGCACGACCTGCCCGGACAGCTCTGCGCGTTCACGGCGGGCGTGCTGCGCGCGGAGGCCCGGCACCGCGAAGGCTGGTACGACGTGGTGCACACCCACTACTGGCTCTCGGGCCAGGTGGGCTGGCTCGCGGCCGACCGCTGGGACGTCCCGCTCGTGCACACGATGCACACGCTCGCGCGCGTGAAGAACGCGGCCCTCGCACCGGGCGACGCGCCCGAGCCGCTGGGCCGCATCATCGGCGAGGAGCAGGTCGTCGCCGAGGCGGACGCGCTCGTCGCGAGCACCGACGCCGAGGCCGAGGACCTCGTGCGCGACTATGCCGCCGACCCGGCGCGCGTGCACGTCGTCCCACCCGGCGTCGACCTCGACCTGTTCTCCCCGTCCCCCGGTGCGACGACGGGTGACGCGACGGCGCGCCGCGCGCACCGTCGCGGGCTGCGCGCGGACCTGGGGCTGCCCGTCGACGGCGGGCTCGTGCTCTTCGCGGGCCGCGTGCAGCCGCTCAAGGGGCCCGACGTCCTCGTCCGGGCGCTCGGCGTGCTCGCCGAGCGGGGTGAGCCCGTGCCGACGCTCGTCGTCCTCGGCGGGCCGAGCGGCCGCCCGACGGCCGTGCGCGAGCTCGAGGCGCTCGCCTACCAGGTGGGGGTCAGCGACCGGCTCGTGGTGCGCCCGCCCGTGCGGCGGGACGAGCTCGTGCGCTGGTACCGCGCGGCCGACGTCGTCGCCGTGCCGTCGCACAACGAGACGTTCGGCCTCGTCGCCGCCGAGGCCGAGGCGAGCGGGACGCCCGTCGTCGCGGCGGCGGTCGGCGGCCTGCGCACCGTCGTCGAGGACCAGGTGTCGGGCGTGCTCGTCCCGGGTCACGACCCGCAGACGTGGGCGCGCGTGCTCGCGGACCTGCTCGCCGACGACGCGCGCCTCGCCCGGTTCGGCGACGGCGCCCGGCGCGCGGGCGAGCGCTTCGGCTGGGACGCCGCCGCGCTGCGCATGCTCGACGTCTACGCGCAGGCACGCAAGGTCCGCGCCGCGCGCTGAGCCCGCGCCCGGGCCGATCGGTCGTGCGTCAGGCGCCCGGCTCGGCGCGCTCCAGGACGAGGACAGGGATCTCGCGCGTCGTGCGCTCCTGGTAGTCGGCGTACGGCGGGTACGCCGCGACGGCACGCTCCCACCACAGCGCCTTCTCCTCGCCGTGCACCTCGCGCGCGACGTAGTCGTGGCGCTCCGGCCCGTCCTGCAGCTCGACGCGCGGGTGCGCGAGCACGTTGTGGTACCAGACGGGGTGCTTCGGCGCGCCCCCGAGCGACGCGACGACCGCGTACGTGCCGTCGTGCTCGACGCGCATGAGCGGCGTCTTGCGGACCTTGCCCGTGCGGCGCCCGACGGTCGTGAGGACGACGACCGGCATCCCGTTCAGGGTCGTGCTGCGCGTCCCGCCGGACGACTCGTAGGCCTCGGCCTGCCGGCGTGACCAGGTGCTCGGGCTGGGTGCGTACTCTCCGTCGATCGGCATGTGAGCGGCAACGCGCGGACCGCGCCGCCGATTCCCGGACCTTCGTCCCACGGCCTGCGGCGTCGGTCACCACCACGTGGGACGCCCGTGCCCGCGCGCCGGACGGTGCGGCAGGATGGAGCCATGACCTACACCCTCGTGCTGCTCCGCCACGGCGAGAGCGAATGGAACGCCAAGAACCTGTTCACCGGCTGGGTGGACGTCGCCCTGTCGGAGAAGGGGACCGAGGAGGCGAAGCGCGGCGGTCAGCTCCTCACCGAGGCCGGCGTCTCGCCCGACGTCGTGCACACCTCGCTCCTGCGCCGCGCCATCACGACGGCGAACCTCGCGCTCGACGCGGCGGACCGCCACTGGATCCCCGTGAAGCGGTCGTGGCGCCTCAACGAGCGTCACTACGGCGCGCTCCAGGGCAAGAACAAGAAGCAGACGCTCGAGGAGTTCGGCGAGGAGCAGTTCATGCTCTGGCGCCGCTCGTACGACGTCCCGCCGCCGGAGATCGAGCTCGGCTCGGAGTTCTCGCAGGACGCGGACCCGCGCTATGCCGACGCCCCCGTGGTGCGCACCGAGTGCCTCAAGGACGTGCTCGAGCGCGCCCTGCCGTACTGGGAGAGCGAGGTCGTCCCGGACCTCAAGGCCGGCAGGACCGTGCTCGTCGCCGCGCACGGCAACTCGCTGCGCGCGCTCGTCAAGCACCTCGACGGCATCTCCGACGAGGACATCGCCGGGCTCAACATCCCGACGGGCATCCCGCTGCTCTACGAGCTCGACGAGAACCTCGTCCCGGTCACCAAGGGCGGGCGCTACCTCGACCCGGAGGCGGCCGCGGAGGCCGCCGCCGCGGTCGCGAACCAGGGCCGCTGACGCCCCGCCCGCACGCACGACGGCCCGTCCCGGAGCTCCGGGACGGGCCGTCGTGCGTGCGGGGGAGGGCCACCGGAACCGACGGAGAGCCCCGCGGGCTCTCCGTCGAGACGTGCGGCTCGACCTCGCGGGCGGGGCCGTGGCCCCGTCGTCAGGCGGTGGCGCGGGCGGAGCCGGCGGGCGCGCCGCGGTCGTCGGCGAAGTCGCCCGTGACGAGGTAGGTCACGCGCTTGGCGATCGACACGCCGTGGTCGCCGAACCGCTCGTAGTAGCGGCCCACGAGCGTCACGTCGACCGTCTCCTGCGGCGTGCCCGACCACGTGCCGTCGAGCAGCGCCGTGAACGTGTCCTGGTGCAGCGAGTCGAGCAGGTCGTCGTCGCGCTGCACGTTCGCCGCGACGGTGAGGTCGCGCGTCGTGAGGAGCGTCGTCGTGCGCCGCGCGACCCGCACCGCGGCGTCGTGCATCTGCTCGAACGTCCGGTGCAGCGTCGGCACGACGGCGTGCGCCGGGTACCGTCCGCGCGCGACCTGCGCGATGTGGCGCGCCAGGTCGCCCATCCGCTCGAGCGTCGCGCTCATCCGCAGCGCGCTGACGACGACCCGCAGGTCGGTCGCCACCGGCTGCTGCTGCGCGAGGAGCAGGACGCAGCGCTCGTCGAGCTCGCGCTCGAGCGCGTCGATCGTCCGGTCGTCGCCGATGACCGACTGCGCGAGCTGGAGGTCCGCCGTGAGGAGCGCCTGCCCGGCGCGGTTCACGGCCGACTCGACCAGCCGGCTCATCTCGGCCAGGTCGTCGCCGACCTGCTTCAGCTCGGCCTCGAAGATCTCCCGCATCGCTTCCCTCTCGTCGTGACCGGCCCGTCCGGTCCGGTGACGGCGTGCGCGCCGGCACGCCGCACGGCGCCCGGGCACGCCGTGGGCTCCGGTCACGCTCGCAGGCCCGGTCGACCGGCCGGTGAACGGCAGGACGCGGCCAGGTGAACTCTTGGCGGCACGGGCCCCGCACGGCCCTCCCGCGGCCGGGACGACGCGTGCGCGACCGTAGGCTGGACGCGTGGAAGCCGAGAGTCTCATCGAGGGCGCGACCGTGCTGCTCGCGGGCGTCGTGGGCGTGGTGGTGGGCGTCATCGCCGCGATCGCGTTCCGCGTGAGCGAGCGCCAGCAGCGCGCGGCCCGGCCGGAGCCGGCGCCCGAGCTCGACGAGGGTCTCGTGCGCGTGCTCGCGGTGCTGCGCTCGGCGGCCGTCGTGCTCGACGACGAGGGCGAGGTCGTGCGGGCCAGCCCGCCCGCGTACGCGCTCGGCGTGGTGCGCGGCGACGCGATCGCGCACGCCGCGATCCGCGACATGATCGACGACGTCCGCAAGGACGGCGTCATCCGCGACGAGGAGCTCGAGCTCCCGCGCGGCCCGGTCGGCCGCGGCACGGTGATGCTCCAGGTCCGCGTCGCCCAGGTGGGCCCGCGGAACGTGCTCGTGCTCGCCGAGGACCGGACCGAGGCGCGGCGCGTCGAGGCGATCCGCCGCGACTTCGTCGTCAACGTGTCGCACGAGCTGAAGACGCCCGTGGGCGCGCTCGCGCTGCTCGCCGAGACGGTGCAGGACGCCGCGGACGACCCCGTCGCCGTCCGGCGCTTCGCCGCGCGCATGCAGTCGGAGGCGACACGGCTGTCCGCGCTCGTGCAGGAGATCATCGAGCTCTCGCGCCTCCAGGTCGCCGGAGCGCTCCAGGAGGTCACGGTCGTGCCCGTGCGCGGGGTGGTCGAGGAGGCCGTCGACCGCGCGCGCACGACCGCCCAGGGCAAGGGCATCACGCTCACGACGGGCGGCGAGCTCGACGCCGCCGTCTACGGCGACCACAACCTGCTCGTGACCGCCGTCCGCAACCTGCTCGACAACGCGGTCGCCTACTCGGGCGAGAACACGCGCGTCGGGGTGGGCGTGACGCGCTCGGGAGACCTCGTCGAGATCGCCGTCGTGGACCAGGGGATCGGCATCGCGGCGGACGAGCAGGCGCGCGTCTTCGAGCGGTTCTACCGCGTGGACCCGGCGCGCTCGCGCGACACCGGGGGCACGGGCCTGGGGCTGAGCATCGTCAAGCACGTCGCGGCCGACCACGGCGGCGAGGTCACGATGTGGTCCGAGCCGGGGCGCGGCTCGACCTTCACGCTGCGCATCCCGGCCGCGGGGGAGACCGCGCCGGCCGACGCGGACCAGCGGGGGCAGGACGACGAGCGGCAGCCCGTGGAGGCCGCCGCACCCGACGACGGACAGGACGAGGAGGTAGACGCGTGACGCGCATCCTGGTGGTGGAGGACGAGGAGTCGTACCGCGACCCGCTGACGTACCAGCTGCGGCGCGAGGGCTTCGACGTGGTGGAGGCCGCGACGGGGACCGAGGCGCTCGAGCGGTACGACGCGGACGGGGCCGACCTCGTCCTGCTCGACCTCATGCTCCCCGGCCTGAGCGGCACCGAGGTGTGCCGCGAGCTGCGGCAGCGCGGGGACGTCCCCGTCATCATGCTCACCGCGAAGGACTCGGAGATCGACAAGGTCGTGGGCCTGGAGCTGGGCGCCGACGACTACGTGACCAAGCCGTACTCGTTCCGCGAGCTGCTCGCGCGCGTGCGCGCCGTGCTGCGCCGCAAGGGCGGGGAGAACGGGGGCGAGCCCGCCGGCGACGGCGCGCTCGAGGTCGGTCCGGTGCGCATGGACGTCGAGCGCCACACGGTCAGCGTCGACGGGCAGGTCGTGCCGTTCCCGCTCAAGGAGTTCGAGCTCCTCGAGCTGCTCCTGCGCAACGCCGGGCGCGTGCTCACGCGCGGGCAGCTCATCGACCGCGTGTGGGGCACGGACTACGTGGGCGACACCAAGACGCTCGACGTCCACGTCAAGCGCATCCGGTCGAAGATCGAGCCCGAGCCCGCGAGCCCGCGCTACCTGCTGACGGTGCGCGGCCTGGGGTACAAGATCGCGGACGGGGTGGGCCAGGGCTGACGCGGCCCGACCGGCCCGCGCGGCGGACGCACGGCCCCGGCACGTCCTGCGCGGACGTGCCGGGGCCGTCGTCGTCGGGTGCACGGAAGGTCTGTGCACTGTTCATCCGTCGTTCACCCGCTCTCGGGCGGCGCGTCACCCGACGCTCCTAGCGTCGGGCTCGTCACCGGCGCTCGCTGGTGCACGAGACGCTTGAACAGGATGGAACGACACGTGAAGCTCAGCCGAATCTCCCGTGCTGGATCCGCCGTCGCGATCGGCGCGCTCGCGCTGACCCTCGCCGCGTGCGGGTCGGACGACCCCGTCGGCGGCGCCGGCGGCGACGCCACCGGCCCGGCCGACGGCTCGTCCGAGACCGCGAGCGACCTCAGCGGCGAGCTCAACGGCGCCGGGGCGAGCTCGCAGGAGTCCGCGATGGAGGCGTGGCGCGCCGGGTTCCAGAGCGCGAACCCCGACGTCACGGTGAACTACGACCCCGTCGGCTCCGGCGGCGGCCGCACCCAGTTCCTCGAGGGCGGGGTCGCGTTCGCCGGCTCGGACGCGGTGCTCAAGGACGAGGAGATCACGCAGTCGCAGGCCGTGTGCGGCCCCGACGGCGCGATCGACCTCCCGGTCTACGTCAGCCCGATCGCGATCATCTACAACCTGCCGGAGGTCGCGGAGCTCAACCTCGCGCCCGCCACGATCGCGGGGATCTTCAACGGCACCATCACGCGGTGGGACGCCCCGGAGATCGCGGCCGACAACCCGGGCACGACGCTCCCCGACCTCGCGATCACGCCGGTCCACCGCTCGGACGAGTCGGGCACGACCGAGAACTTCACCGAGTACCTCGCCGCGACGGCGGGCGACGCCTGGGGCCACGAGCCGAGCGGCGACTGGCCGACGCAGGGCGGCGAGTCCGCGCAGGGCACGTCGGGCGTCGTGCAGACCGTCCAGGGCGGCGAGGGCACCATCGGCTACGCCGACGCCTCGAAGGCCGGCGACCTCGGCACCGCGAAGATCAAGGTCGGCGAGGAGTGGGTCGCGTACTCGCCCGAGGCCGCCGCGAAGGTCGTCGACGCGTCGCCGCGCGTCGAGGGCCGCGCCGAGCACGACATCGCGGTCGAGCTGGACCGCACCACGACGGAGGCCGGCGCCTACCCGCTCGTGCTCGTCTCGTACGCGATCGCCTGCACGAGCTACGAGGACGAGGCGACGGGCGACCTCGTCAAGGCGTTCCTCACCTACCTCTCGAGCGAGGAGGGCCAGGCGGCCTCCGCGTCGGCCGCGGGCAGCGCGCCGATCTCGGAGGACCTGCGCACCGACGTCCACGCCGCGATCGAGGCCATCACCGTCGGCACCGTCGGCTGACGACCCGCGGACGCCAGGGGCGGCGGGGCCTGCGGCCCCCGCCGCCCCGACCCGCGAGGCATGCCGTCGGACCGCAGCACCGCCACCAGGAGCACGAGTGACCACGACAAACTCACCGACCACGCCGGGCCCGGCCCCGGGCCGGGAGCGCGGCGACGCGCCCCGCGCGGCCGCGCCGCGCCGTCGGGCACGGACGACCGACCGCGGCCTCAACCGCGTGTTCCGCTGGACGGCGACCGGTGCGGGGGGCCTCATCCTCGGCGTGCTCGCCGCGGTCGCGATCTTCCTCGTCCTGCGCGCGTGGCCCGCGCTCACCGCGGGCGAGGACGTGCTGGGCGAGGAGGTCGCGTGGTTCCCCGAGGGCGCGTCGCTCGTGTCCTTCGTCGGCCCGCTCGTCTTCGGCACGCTGCTCGCCGCGGCTCTCTCGCTCGTCCTCGCGACGCCGGTCGCGATGGGCATCGCGCTGTTCATCTCGCACTACGCGCCGCGCCGGCTCGCGTCGACCCTCGGGTACGTCGTCGACCTGCTCGCGGCGATCCCCAGCGTCGTGTACGGGCTGTGGGGGTCGCTCGTGCTCCCGCCCGTCGTCGTGCCGGTGTGGTCGTGGCTCGCCGACACGTTCGGCTGGCTCCCGCTGTTCGCCGGGCCGGCGTCGCCGACGGGGCGCGTGCTGCTCACCGTCGCGCTCGTCCTGGCGGTGATGATCCTGCCGATCATCACGGCCGTGAGCCGCGAGGTGTTCCTCCAGACGCCGAAGCTCCACGAGGAGGCGGCGCTCGCCCTCGGCGCGACGCGCTGGGAGATGATCCGCACCGCGGTCCTCCCGTTCGGGCGCTCGGGCGTCGTCTCGGCCGCGATGCTCGGCCTCGGGCGCGCGCTCGGCGAGACGATGGCCGTGCTCATGATCCTCTCGCCGGGGCTCCTCTACTCGTTCGCGATCCTCCAGGCGGGGCAGCAGCAGACGATCGCCGCGAACATCGCGGCGGACTTCCCCGAGGCCAACCCTCTCGGGGTGAGCGCGCTCATCGCGACGGGCCTCGCGCTGTTCCTCATCACCCTGCTCGTCAACATGGGCGCCCGCGCGATCGTCGCGCGGCGCAAGGACTTCTCGGGAGCCAACTGATGAGCGCCCTCAGCACCCGCCCCGCACGCGGCGACGCGGCGCAGGACCCCGCGCGCACCACGGCCGTGCGCGCGCTCCTGCGCGGCGCGGACGCGCGCCGGCGCCGCACCGACCGCGCGATGACGGTCCTCATGTGGGGCGCGTTCGCCCTCGCGATGGTGCCGCTCGCGTCCGTCGCGTGGACCGTCGTCGTGCACGGCGCGGAGCGGTTCGACCTGTACTTCCTCACGCACTCCATGCGCGGCGTGTTCGGCGGCATGGACGCGGGCGGCATCTACCACGCGATCCTCGGCACGCTCCTCATCACGCTGGGCGCCGCGGTCATCTCCGTGCCGATCGGCCTCCTCGCCGCGATCTACCTCGTCGAGTACGGGCGCGGGCCGCTGGCGCGCGCGGTGACGTTCTTCGTCGACGTCATGACCGGCATCCCGTCGATCGTCGCGGGCCTCTTCGCGTACGCGCTCTTCGCCGTGATCCTCGGCCCGGGGGTGCGCATGGGCGTCGTCGGCTCCGTCGCGCTGTCCGTGCTCATGATCCCGGTCGTCGTGCGCTCGTGCGAGGAGATGCTCCGGCTCGTGCCCAACGAGCTGCGCGAGGCCGCGTACGCGCTCGGCGTCCCGAAGTGGCTCACGGTCGTGCGCGTCGTGCTGCGCACGTCGGTCGCCGGCATCACGACGGGCGTCATGCTCGCCGTCGCGCGCGTCATCGGCGAGACGGCGCCGCTGCTCATCACGGTCGGCGTCGTCGACTCGATCAACGGGAACCTCTTCGAGGGCCGCATGATGACGCTCCCGGTGTACGTGTACCGGCAGTACAGCCAGGGCCTCGTCCCCTGCAGCAGCGTCACGGACGCCGTGTGCCTCCCCGACATCAACTACGACCGGGCCTGGGCGGCCGCGCTGACGCTGATCCTCCTCGTCATGCTGCTCAACCTCGTCGGGCGGCTCGTCACCCGCTGGTTCGCCCCCAAGACCCTCCGCTAGAGAAGGACAGCCCGATGGCTCAGCGCATCGACGTCAAGGACCTCAACATCTACTACGGCGACTTCCTCGCGGTGCAGGACGTCGGCATGACGATCGAGCCGCGGTCCGTGACGGCCTTCATCGGCCCGTCCGGCTGCGGCAAGTCGACGTTCCTGCGGACGCTCAACCGCATGCACGAGGTCATCCCCGGCGCACGCGTCGAGGGGACGGTCGCGATGGAGGGCGTCGACCTCTACGGCGACGACGTCGACCCGGTCGCCGTCCGCCGCCAGGTCGGCATGGTGTTCCAGCGGCCGAACCCGTTCCCCACGATGTCCATCAAGGAGAACGTGCTCGCGGGGGTGAAGCTCAACAACAAGCGCATCTCGAGGTCCGACGCCGAGGACCTCGTCGAGTCGTCGCTGCGCGGCGCGAACCTGTGGAACGAGGTGAAGGACCGCCTCGACCGTCCGGGCTCGGGCCTCTCCGGCGGGCAGCAGCAGCGCCTGTGCATCGCGCGCGCCATCGCGGTCAAGCCGCAGGTGCTCCTCATGGACGAGCCGTGCTCGGCGCTCGACCCGATCTCGACGCTCGCGATCGAGGACCTCGTGGCCGAGCTCAAGGACGAGTACACGATCGTCATCGTCACGCACAACATGCAGCAGGCCGCGCGCGTGAGCGACCGGACCGCGTTCTTCAACATCGCGGGCACCGGCAGGCCGGGGCGCCTGATCGAGATGGACGACACCGCGACGATGTTCTCCTCGCCGTCGCAGCAGGCCACCGAGGACTACATCTCCGGCCGCTTCGGCTGAGTGCGCGCCTGCGCCGCAGGCACGTCGGGACGAGACGACGACGGCGCCCCTCCCCGGGCGGAGGGACGCCGTCGTGCGCGGCGGCGACGCGTCCGGACGCCGCGCCCTCGAGGGTGCCCGTGACGTCGGTGCCGTCGGTGTCGATGACGCACTGGATCACGCGGTCGTCCATCGTGTTCCAGCCCTCCTCGAGCGGCGTGAAGGGCCAGTAGTAGTAGGCCGACTCGTCGTAGGAGACGCCGACGAACGACTCGAACTCCTCGAGGCAGAACTCGTCGGCGCTCGCCGCGAGGGCCTCGTCACCGGGGAAGTCGCCCTCGGGGAGCTCGGTCTCCGCGTAGACCTCGGCGTCGTGCGGCTCGGAGCACGGGACGACGGGCACGGACTCGACGTTCTCCCCGTCGGGGAGCTTCGCGGTGACGATGCAGTCGCCGACCTGGATCGAGAAGACGTCGGCGTCGGACGCCGCCGTGACCTCGCCGCCGGGCTCGTCGCGCTGGGCCTCGGCAGGACCGCTGATCTCGTCGAGGACGGCGCCGCAGCCCGACGTGGTGAGGGCGAGGGCGACGGCGCTCACGACGAGGACGAGCGGCCGGCGGGTGGGGGTCACCTGGTGTCCTTCGGGAACGTGGTCCTCGCCGGGATGGCGGGGACGGGCACGCGAAGGCTAGCGCCGCCCGGTGACGGGGCGGAACCGCATTCCGCCCCGGTCCGCGCGGCTCACGGCAGCAGGTGCGCGTACTCCTCGAGGGTGCCGTCGAGGACGGGCAGGGAGAGGTCCTGCTCCTCGCCCGACGTCACGCTCACGGTGACGGGGAGCGTGGCCCCCGGAGCCGCGTCCACGCGGCCGATCTGCGCGTCGAACCCGTCCTCGGCGCCGAGGTAGACGGTCTCGCCGGCGGCGACCGGGATCGTCACGGCCGCGCCGCCCTCCGGGAGGACGTCGAACTCGACGTCCTCCGTCGAGTCGTTGGCGAACGCCCCGATCAGCGCGCCCGCGTCGCCCTCGGCGGCGCTCACGACGAGGAGGTTGAGCCCCCGCAGGTCGTCCGTGAGGTCGACGCGCACGCCGTCCGACGGCGAGTAGGGGCGCGTCGTCTCGATCGGGGAGCACGCGGAGGCGACGGCCACGCTCGCGACCACGAGGGGGACGGCCCAGTAGCGCGCGCGGCCGGTCGCTCGGGACGCGGCGCGGGTCGCTGCTCGAGGGGTCGGGATGCGGGTCACGGGGCACTCCTGGGCTGCGAAGGGGGGACTCGGTTTCCGTGCCCAGCCTAGTGCGTCGCGCGAGGTCGGGCGGCCGGAACCCGCTCCCCGGGGCGGTCGCGTGAGGCGCGTCACGCGCGAGGAACGGGCCGGCCGCGCCGCGACCGGGTCCGCGCCCGGGCCCTCGGGCCCCTCCGGCGAGGTTCGTGAGCCCCGCTGCCAGCGCCCTGACCTGGGACGACGCGTCGTAGCACGGCTTGTCAAGGGGCTCAGGGGCTCGGAATTCCGCCCTTCCACGTGGTAAGGTGGACCACCGCGAAAGGGGACATCTGCAGATGACGTTCACAGTAGGCGAGACCGTTGTCTACCCGCACCACGGAGCCGCACTGATCGAGGAGATCAAGACGCGCACCATCCGCGGAGAGGACAAGATCTACCTCAAGCTCAAGGTCGCGCAGGGCGACCTGACCATCGAAGTCCCAGCCGAGAACGTCGACCTCGTCGGCGTGCGTGACGTCGTCGGCCAGGAGGGCCTCGACCGCGTGTTCGAGGTGCTGCGTGCACCCTACACCGAGGAGCCGACCAACTGGTCGCGCCGGTACAAGGCGAACCTCGAGAAGCTCGCGTCGGGCGACGTGATCAAGGTGGCGGAGGTCGTGCGCGACCTCTCCCGCCGTGACGCGGACCGCGGCCTGTCGGCCGGCGAGAAGCGCATGCTCTCGAAGGCCCGCCAGATCCTCGTCTCGGAGCTCGCGCTGGCGGAGCACACCGAGGAGGAGAAGGCCGAGGCGATCCTCGACGAGGTGCTGGCCTCCTGACGTCCCGGGCTCCGGCCCGCGACACGGACACCGGGGAGGGCGCCGTCCGCACGGACGGCGCCCTCCCCGTCGTCGTGCCCGGTAGCGTGTGCCCGTGCCGACTCTCGCCGTCCTCACCGCCGCCGGCTCCGGGACCCGCCTCGGGATGGATCTGCCCAAGGCCCTCGTCGAGCTCGACGGCCTCCCGCTCGTCGTGCACGCCGCCCGGCGCCTGTGCGCGTCCGGCGCGGTCGACGCGCTCGTCGTCACGGCCCCGGCGGGGCTCGAGGACCACGTCGCGTCGCTCCTGGGCGACGACCCGGCCGTCGACCGTCCCGTCCGCGTGGTGGCGGGCGCGGGGACGCGCCAGGCGTCCGTCGCCGCCGGACTGCGCGCGGGCCTCGACGCGAGCACGTCCGACGCGGACGGGCCGGTCGACGTCGTGCTCGTCCACGACGCGGCGCGCCCGCTCGCGCCCCCACGCCTCGTCCGGCGCGTGGTCGACGCGGTGCGGTCGGGGCACGGCGCCGTCGTGCCGGGCCTCCCGGTGGCCGACACGGTGAAGCGCGTGACGGCCGCGCGTCCCGACGACCCGACCCGGGCGGAGCCCGTCGCCGAGACCGTCGACCGCGCGGCGCTCCGGGCCGTCCAGACGCCGCAGGGGTTCGACCGCGCGACGCTCGTGCGGGCGCACGAGGCAGCCGCGCACCGGGCCGGCGACGAGGCCCTCGCCGCGACGGACGACGCCGGCCTCGTCGAGGCGCTCGGTCTGCCCGTCCACGTCGTGCCCGGCGACGCCGCGGCCGCGAAGATCACGACGGCGCACGACCTGCGGGTCGCCGCGCTGACTCTCGGGGAGGAACGATGACGAGCCCGGACCACCACGCCGCCGATCCGCGACCGGCCGCCGCTGCCGCGCCCGCCCTGCCGCGCACCGGCGTCGGCGTCGACGTGCACGCGCTCGCGCCCGAGGGCGAGGACCGCGAGCTGTGGCTCGGGGGGCTGCACTGGCCGGGGGAGCGCGGCCTCGCGGGGCACTCCGACGCCGACGTCGCCGCGCACGCCGCGGCCGACGCGCTCTTCTCGGCGACGGGGCTCGGTGACCTCGGCTCGAACTTCGGCACGAGCGCGCCCGAGTGGGCCGGCGCGAGCGGGTCGAGCCTGCTCGCGGAGGCGGCGCGCCGCGTGCGCGCCGCGGGGTTCGAGATCGGGAACGTCGCGGTCCAGGTCATCGGGAACCGCCCGCGCCTCGGGCCGCGTCGCGCCGAGGCCGAGGAGGCCCTCTCGCGGGCCGCGGGGGCCCCGGTGACGGTCACGGCCACCACGACGGACGGGCTCGGCCTCACGGGCCGCGGGGAGGGCGTCGCGGCGGTCGCGACGGCGCTCGTCGTCGCCGTGCGGCCGGCCGGCTGACTCAGCCCGCCGGGGCGAGCTCGACGCTCTCGAGGATCTCGCGCGCCTGGGCCGCGCCCTCGGCGTCGTCGACGGCGTACGAGGCCGTGAGGTCCACGACCCACGCGTCGGCGCCGTCGCCGGTGCGCACCGCGACGATCTCCTGCGCGACGACCGTCCCGGACGCGTCGTAGGTGCCCGCGACGCGGAACGCGGGCAGGTCGCCGAGGGTCGTCGCGCCCTGGCCGTCCACGTCGGGGATCCAGCCAGGGATCGCCCCGACGGCCACCGTCGTCTCCGCGCCCGCCCGCTCGAGCGTCTGCGCGGACTCCTCGCCCGTCACGACGACGTTCGCCCGGAACTCCTGCGACCCGCCCGGCGCGCGCAGCACGAAGGCCCCGTCGCGGGTCACACGCTCCCAGCCCGCGGGCGCCGTGAGCCGGACCGGGACGTCGGGGACGTCGTAGGCGGTCGGCTCGCCGTCACCGCCGTCGGCGTCCGCGCCCGAGCAGCCGCCGAGGGCGAGCGCGACCGTCGCCGCGAGGAGCGCGGGGGTCCAGAAGATGCGAGCGGGGCGGGGTCGGGGCACGGTCGTCCTTCGTCGGCAGAGGGAGGCGAGCGGGGCTCGGCTGGCCATTCTCGTCGGCGCGCGTCCCGCGTGCCAGGGCCAGCCACAGACACTACGATCGCTGGGAGCGCATCGATGTGTTTGACTTTCCCAAGATCGACACATGGGATGAATCGCACATGAACCGAATGTCCGTGGAAGAGCGCCGCGCGCAGCTCGTCGACGCCGCGATGACCATCGCCGTCCGTGAGGGCGTCGAGGCGGTCACGATCCGCGGCGTCGCCGCGGAGGCCGGCGTCTCGCTCGGCGTGGTGCACTACTGCTTCGAGGACAAGGACGAGCTCCTCCAGGCGATGGGCAACAGCCTCGCGCTCGTCGCGTCCGAGCCCGTCCGCGCGGCCCTCGACGTCGACGGCGACGTCGTCGAGCTCGCCCACGCGGCGGCCGACGGGCTGTGGAGCGGTCTCACACCGCGCCGCCACATGCGGCTCCTCACCTTCGAGTTCGCGACCGCGGGCGTGCGCAGCCGGGCGCTGCGCTCGGTCGCGCACACGCATCTCGAGCAGACCTGGGCGATGACGCGCGGCTTCCTCGAGAACGTCGCGGACCGCGGCAACGTCACGTACTCGATGGACCTCGGGTTCCTCTCGCGCATCGTCGCCGGGTACATCGACGGCATCGAGATCGCCTGGCTCGTCGAGCAGGACGACGAGACGGCGATCCGCAGCTTCCACGCGCTCGCCGAGTACGTCCTGTCGGTCATGGTCCGGCCGGACGGGTCGCCCGTGCGCGAGCACGGTCCCGAGCCGGTCGACTGACGCGCGCCCGCGCTCCTCAGGCCCGCGCGCCCGGCGCGCGGCCGAGCACGCGGTCCGTGTACGGGTTGGCGAAGACGCCCTCGGGGTCGGCCGCGTCGCGCACGGCCACGGCGTCGTCGAAGCGCGGGTACAGCGCGCGCAGGCGGTCGGCGTCGAGGCCGTGGAGCTTGCCCCAGTGGGGCCGCCCGCCGACCTCCGCCACGATCCGCTCGACCGCGTCGAAGTAGCGCTCGTGCGGCAGTCGCGCGTACTGGTGCACCGCCACGTACGCGGTCTCGCGCCCGTGCGCCGTGGACAGCCACACGTCGTCCGGCGCAGCGAAGCGCACCTCGACGGGGAACGGCACGTGCTCGCCCGAGCGGCCGAGCCACGCGTCGATGCTCGCGAGGACGTCCACGAGCCGCTCGCGCGGCACCGCGTACTCCATCTCGCGGAACCGCACGCGGCGCGACGTGACGAACACCTGGTACGACGGCGCCACGTACGTGCGCGGCGCGAGCGCCCGGGCCGAGACCGCGTTGAGCCGCGGCGTGACGCGGGGGACGGCGGTCGCGAGCCGGTTGACGAGCTCGAACGCGCCGTTCGACAGCAGCTCCTCGTCGAGCCACGTGCGCGCCCGCGCGACCGGGCTCGGACCCGTGGTCCGCAGCCTGTCGAGCTCGGCGGCCTCCTCGTCGGGCGCGAGCCGGTTGTTGCGCTTGGTCAGGGCCCGGCGCGTGTGCGGGAACCAGTAGAACTCGAAGTGGTCGTTGCCGCCGACGAGGCCGTCCGGGTCGTCGGGCGCCCCCAGGTCCTCCAGGACGCGGTCGAGCGGCCACGGCTCCTCCTGCGCGCGCAGGAGGAACGCGGGCACGACCTCGAGCGTCACCGCGGACAGCACCCCCGTGACGCCCAGGCCGAGGCGGCTCACCTCGAACAGGTCGCGGTCCTGCGTCGCCGACGCCTCGCGCACCTCGCCGTCCGCCCCGACGACGCGGACACCGCGCACCTGCGTGGCGAGACCGCCGAGGCGCGCCCCCGTGCCGTGCGTCCCGGTGGAGATCGCCCCCGCGATCGACTGGCGGTCGATGTCCCCGAGGTTGCGCATCGCGAGGCCCGCCGCGGCCAGCGCCGCGTTGAGCCGGTGCAGGCGGATGCCCGCGCCGACCGTCACGAGGATCGCGTCCGCGTCGGCGCCGCCGGGCGCGCCCGTGCCGCGCGTGATCCGCTCGACGAGGCCGATGCGGTCCAGGTCGAGCAGGAGCCCGTCCGTGACGGCCGCGGCGGTGAAGGAGTGGCCCGCGCCGACCGCGCGCACGGACAGGCCGTCGGCCGCCGCGCGGGCGACCAGGCTGCTCAGCTCCGCCTCGTCGCGCGGTGACTCGCGGCGCTGCGGGCTCGCGGTCGCGGTGCGGGCCCAGTTGGTCCAGGAGAGGGCGTCGTCGCTGCTCACAGGTCGTACTGTCTCACGCTCCGCGCGTGGCGTACGTTCTCCCCATGACGACCGACGCGGGAGCGGGGACGAACGTGGACGAGGCCGCCCCAGCGGCCCAGGAGCGGGGCACGACCCCGTCCCTGCTCGCCCGTCTGACCCGCGCGACGGCTGCCCTCGACGGGCCGCTCGCGGTCGTCGACCTCGACCGGTTCGACGCCAACGCGGACGAGCTGCTCGCCCGCGCCGGGGGAGTGCCCGTGCGCGTCGCGTCGAAGTCGGTGCGCGTGCGCCCGCTCGTCGCGCGCGCGGTCGAGCGCGGCTTCCAGGGGGTCATGGCCTACTCGGTGCGCGAGGCCCTGTGGCTCGTCGACGAGGGGTTCCGCGACGTCCTCGTGGGCTACCCGTCCGTCGACCGCGGCGCCCTCGCCGCGCTCGCCCGCCACGAGGCCGGCCGGCGCGAGGTCACCCTCATGGTCGACGACGCCGCCCACCTCGAGCTCGTGCGCCAGGCGCTCGCGGAGGCCGGCGCGGGCGACGCCCCGCCCGTGCGCGTGTGCCTCGACGTGGACGCGTCGCTGCGCGTCGGGCTCGGCCTCGTCACCGTCCACCTGGGCACGCGACGATCACCGCTGCACGACGCGCGCGACGTCGCGTCCCTCGCCGCGCGCGTCGTCTCGACGCCGGGGCTCGCGCTGCGCGGCCTGATGTTCTACGAGGCGCAGGTCGCGGGCATGCCCGACTCGAGCGTCGCCGTGCGCGCGGTCAAGCGCCTGTCGGTGCGCGAGCTGGGCGAGCGCCGGGGCGAGGTCGTCGCGGCGGTGCGGGACGTCGTCGGGCACGACGTGGAGCTCGTCAACTCCGGCGGCACGGGCTCGCTCGAGACGTCGTCCGCGGACGACGTCGTCACGGAGGTCACCGCGGGCTCGGGGCTCTACGTCCCCGGGCTGTTCGACGAGTACCGCGCGTTCCGCCCGCGTCCCGCCGCGTTCTTCGGCCTCGACGTCGTGCGCGTGCCCGCCCCCGGGTGGGCGACGGCGTTCGGCGGCGGGTACGTCGCGTCCGGCCCGGCGTCGCGCACCCGGCTGCCGCGCGTCGCGACGCCCGGGTGGTCGCTCACCGGCCGCGAGGGCGCGGGGGAGGTCCAGACGCCGCTGCGCCGGTCGCGCGGTGCCGCGGGGGCGCCCGACCTCGCGGTGGGCGACCGCGTCTGGTTCCGGCACGGCAAGGCCGGTGAGGCCATGGAGCGGTTCGACCGCGTGCACCTCGTGCGCGGCGACGAGGTCGTCGACGTGGTGCCGACGTACCGCGGGGAGGGCCGGAGCTTCGGCTGACGGGGTCGCCCGACCGCCCGCCGCGCGGCCCGACGGGCGCCGCTTCGGCCCCGGAGGGAGGTCCCCGGTACCCTTGCGGACGTGAGCCTTCGCCTGTTCGACACCGCGACACGGGACGTGCGCGACTTCGTCCCCCTGACCCCGGGCGAGGTCGGCATCTACCTGTGCGGCGCGACCGTCCAGGCGGCGCCCCACATCGGGCACATGCGCTCCGCCGTCGCGTTCGACGTGCTCGTGCGCTGGCTGCGCCGCGGCGGGTCCCGCGTGACGCTCATCCGCAACGTCACCGACATCGACGACAAGATCCTCGCCAAGTCCGCCGACGCGGGCGAGCCCTGGTGGGCCTGGGCCGCGACGTACGAGCGCGCCTTCACGGCCGCGTACGACGCGCTCGGCGTCCTGCCGCCCACGTACGAGCCGCGCGCGACCGGGCACGTGCCGGACATGGTCGAGCTCATGCAGCGGCTCGTCGAGCGCGGGCACGCCTACACGACGGGCCCCGGCGACGTGTGGTTCGACGTGCGGTCGTGGTCCGACTACGGCTCGCTCACCAACCAGCGGCTCGAGGACCTCAACCCTGTGCCGGACGACGTCCCCGCCGACGCGGAGGAGGCCGCGGCCAAGCGCGACCCGCGTGACTTCGCGCTGTGGAAGGCCCCGAAGCCGGGCGAGCCCGAGACCGCGTCGTGGGAGACGCCGTTCGGGCGCGGCCGCCCGGGCTGGCACCTCGAGTGCTCCGCCATGGCGCGGCGCTACCTCGGCGACACGTTCGACATCCACGGCGGCGGCCTCGACCTGCGGTTCCCGCACCACGAGAACGAGCAGGCGCAGTCGCGCGCCGCGGGCTACGGGTTCGCGCGGCACTGGCTGCACAGCGCCTGGGTCACGCAGGGCGGCGCCAAGATGAGCAAGTCGCTCGGCAACGGCCTCCTCGTGCGCGAGGTCCTCGCCACCACGAGCCCCGCGGTGCTGCGCTACGCGCTCGCGTCCGTGCAGTACCGCTCGATGCTCGAGTGGACACCCGCGACCGTCACCGAGGCCGAGGCCACGTGGGAGCGGCTCTCCGGGTTCGTCCAGCGCGCGACCGAGCGCGTGGGCGACGTGGGCGACGTCGCCGAGGCCGAGCTGCCCACGGCGTTCACCGCCGCGATGGACGACGACCTCAACGTCCCGGCGGCGCTCGCCGTCGTGCACGAGCACCTGCGCGCCGGCAACGCCGCGCTCGCCGACCGGACGTCGGCCGCCGACGCCGTGGCGCGCCACCACCTCGTGGCCGTGCGCGCGATGCTCGACGTGCTCGGCCTCGACCCGGGCGACCCGCAGTGGGCCGACCGCGGCGACTCGCGGTACGCGACGGTGCTCGACGCCGTCGTCGGCGCGGAGCTTGCGGCCCGGGCCGAGGCGCGCGCCGCGCGCGACTTCGCGACCGCCGACGCCATCCGGGACCGGCTCGCCGCGGCGGGCGTCGCGGTCGAGGACTCCGCCGACGGCGCGCGCTGGACGCTCGCCTGACCCACCTCGTGCCCACCAGGCACGTTCGGCCCCGGGCCGCGGTCTGAGGGACACTGGACCCTGCGACGCGCGGGCGCCGCACCCCTGAACCACTCGATCCACCACCACGACACGACGGGTACACCCATGGCTGGCAACTCACGACGACGCGGCGCGACCCGCAAGCCCGGCAGCAAGAAGGGCGCGACCGTCGGCTCCGGCGGTCAGCGACGCAAGGGCCTCGAGGGCCGCGGGCCGACCCCGAAGGCCGAGGACCGCGTCTACCACGCCGCGCACAAGCGCAAGGTCGCCGAGGAGAAGCGCGCGACCACCGCGCGACCCGGCGCCGCGCGCCCCGGCACGACCCGGGGCGGCAGCACGACGCGCGGCGGCGGACCCAAGGGCCGCGGGGCCGCGCAGGAGGTCGTCGCGGGCCGCAACTCCGTGCTCGAGGCGCTGCGCGCACGCATCCCCGTCGAGGTCGTCTACCTCGCCTCCCGGCTCGAGGCCGACGACCGCACGCGCGAGATCGTCGACATCGTCGCCGGCCGCGGCTACGACCTGCTCGAGGTCGGCAAGCCCGAGCTCGACCGCCTCACCGACGGCGCCGTGCACCAGGGCGTCGCGATCAAGGTGCCGCCGTACGAGTACGCCGACGTCGACGACCTGCTCGACGCCGCCGAGGCCTCCGGGCGGCCCCCGCTCGTCGTCGCGCTCGACGGCGTGACCGACCCCCGCAACCTCGGCGCCGTCCTGCGCTCCGCCGGGGCGTTCGGCGCGCACGGCGTGCTCGTCCCCGAGCGCCGCGCCGCGGGCGTCACCGCGTCCGCGTGGAAGGTCTCCGCCGGTGCGGCCGCGCGCGTGCCCGTCGCGCGGGCCACCAACCTCGTGCGCGCGCTCGGCGAGCTGAAGAAGGCCGGCTGCTTCGTCGTCGGGCTCGACGCCGGCGGCGACACCGCGATCGGCGACCTCCAGCTCGCGACCGAGCCGCTCGTCGTCGTCGCCGGGTCCGAGGGCAAGGGCCTGTCCCGCCTCGTGCGCGAGGCGTGCGACGTCGTCGCCTCCATCCCCATCGGCTCGGACACCGAGTCCCTCAACGCCGCCGTCGCGACCGGCATCTCGCTCTACGAGGTCGCGCGCCTGCGCCGCGAGGCCTGACCCCGCCGGCCACCCCGACGGGTCCGGCTCGGTCGTGACGCCCCGAGCCGTGGCGTAGGGTCAGGGCATGGTCCGGGCATGAGCGTCATCGAGAAGTGGGTCCCCGTCGTCTGCCCCGGCTGCGGCGCGCCCGCCCGCGCCCGGGTCCAGCACATCATCGCCTGGGGGTCGATCCCCGGCACCCCCGTCCCGCACCGCGTCAGCGTCCTGTGCGAGCACCGCTGCGCGGTATCCCGCGACGACGCCGTCACGGCCGTGCACGAGTGCCCGGAGTGCAACGGACGCGTCGCCTGAACCGCGGCCCCACGCGCTCGTCGACGCACCCGCGCGACGCGCCTCAGCCGTAGTACTCCGGGTCCTTCTCGCCCGGCGCGAGACCCAGGATCGCCTTCTCGTCCGGGCGGTGCCGCAGGACGTTCTCCACGTACGACTGCGTCGCCTCCGGCATCGGGACGTCGCGGCCCGCACGCTCCGAGATGAACCAGCGGTGGTCCAGGATCTCGTGGAACAGCTGCGCCGGCTCGAGCTTGCGACGCAGGTCGCGCGGCACCGCCTGGATCGTCGGCTCGAACACGCCGCTCAGCCAGTCGTGCGCCACGAACTCCTCGTCGTCGTTCTGCCGCTCCGCCGCCGCGCGGAACGAGTCCAGGTCGTTGAGCAGACGACGCGCCTGGTTCTCCTGCACGTCCAGGCCCGTCAGGCGCAGCAGGCGCCGCGAGTGGTGCCCCGCGTCCACCACCTTCGGCTGGATCTGCACCGTCGTGCCGTCGATGTCCGTCGTGATCGCGAGCTCGTCCACGTCGAAGCCGAGGTTGTTCAGGTGCTCGATGCGCGCCGCGACACGCCACCGCTCGTTCGCGTCGAACGACTCCGACGTCGTCAGCGCCTCCCACAGCTCCTCGTACCGCGCGACGAGAGCATCACCGATCGCCATCTCGTCCACGTCCTCGTCGAGCAGCTCGCCCGCCGCCAGGTCCATGAGCTCGCCGATGATGTTCGTCCGCGCCAGGTCCACGTCGTACGACCGCTGCCCCGGGGAGAGCTCGCGGTGCAGGTCGCCCGTCTCGGCGTCCACGAGGTACGCCGCGAACGTCTCCGCGTCACGACGGAACAGCGTGTTCGACAGCGACACGTCGCCCCAGTAGAACCCCACGAGGTGCAGACGCACCAGGAGCACCGCGAGCGCGTCGATGAGGCGCGTCGCCGTGTCCGGGCGCAGCGACTGGCTGAACAGCGCGCGGTACGGGAGCGAGAACTGCAGGTGCTCCGTGATGAGCACCGCCTCCAGCCGCTCCCCGTTCGCGTCCTGACGACCCGTGATCACGCCCACCGGCACGACGCTAGGCACCTCCAGCCGACGCAGCTGCCGCAGCAGCTCGTACTCCCGGTACGCGACCGTCTCGCCGATCTCCTTGATCGCGATGACACGCCCGGAGAGCCGGACGAACCGCACGATGTGCCGGGAGATACCGCGGGGGAGAGCGGCGAGCGTCTCGGCCGGCCACTCCTCGAGCGGGATGTCCCAGGGCAGGTCGAGGAGAGCCGGGTCGGGGGCCGACGCGGTGATCTGCAGGTTGTGCACCGTCACGGGACCCATTGTCCATGGTCGTCGGCGTCGGGGCGTCGGCGTCGGCGTCGGCGTCGGCGGGGCGCGGTCGCGGACGCCTGCGCGAGGGGCGGGGCTTCCGGTCGCGGACGCCTGCGCGAGGGGCGGGGCTTCCGGCCGCGGACGCCTGCGCGAGGGGCGGGGCGGGTCTACCATCCGCCGCTCGTCCCTCGCGGCTCCCGCCAGACCCGCCACGACCCGCCCCGCCCCTCGCTCCGGCGTCCGCTCCGTGGTCGGCGCGGCTCGACCTGGGGTCAGGTAGAGCGCTGGTAGGGCGGGCGGTTCTGCGGCCGAGTCGCCTCGTTCGTCGCTCCGGTGTCGGCTCCCGGGGCGGCTCGCCACGTCCGTCGGGGCGGGTCCGGCCTCGGGTCGGACCCGCCCCGCGCGCGGGTGGGCTTGTCAGTCAGGTCGTGTCAGGCGCAGGTGAGGGCGTCGTGGTCGACGTCGAACGTCGAGGTGACGTCCTCGCCGTCGACCGTCGCGGTGCCCGTGACGGCCACCGTCCCGCTCTCGACCGCGGCCGAGCGGACGGCGAACGCCTGGTAGGCGTTCGCGCCCGGGGCGACGTCCGCGACGGCGTGGGTGCCGTAAGGCGTCGTGAGGGTCACGTCAACGGGCGTGTCCTCGCGGTTCGTCGCGCGGACCGCGACGTACGCCTGCCCGGCCAGGCAGCGCGCCTGCGCCTGGACGTCGAGGTCGAGCCCGCCCGTGGGCGTGCCGTAGACCTCGAGCTCGTAGAGGGAGAAGCCCCACTGCGTCGCGCGCTCCGTGAGCAGGAGCCGCACGTGCCGAGCGGTGCCGGAGACCTCCAGGTCGTCGAAGCCGCCGTCGCCGTCGGTGACGGTGCGGACCGTGGTCCACGTGTCGCCGTCGGGCGAGGTCTGGACCTCGTACCCGGACCCGTACGCCGTCTCCCAGTCGATGACGACCCGGCTCAGGTCGTAGCTCGCGCCGAGGTCCACCGCGATCCACTCCGGGTCGCTCCACGCGCTGCTCCACCGGGTGCCGGCGTTGCCGTCCACGGCGAGCTCGGGCTCGTGACCGGGCTCGTCGACGCTCGACGCCGTGACGGGCCGGCCCAGGGCCAGCGAGTCGTCGCCGTCGTCGCCGCCGCCGTCCTCGGCCTTGAAGCAGCGCAGGTACCGGTAGGACTCCGCGGACGTCTCGAACGAAGGCGCCCAGTCCCACTCGTAGGTGAAGTACTGCACGTACGGCTCGGCCGCCGCGATGATCGCCGGAAGGTCGAGCTCGCCCCGGCCCAGCGCGACCTGACGCATGTCACCCGGGGCGTCGACGTTCACCGCGTCCTTGATGTGGAGGAGCTCGATGCGGTCCCCGTGCTCCTCGATCCAGGCCGGGACGTCGAGGCCGGCGTCCGCCGCCCAGCCGACGTCGAGCTCGAACGTGACGTAGCGCGGGTCGGTGTTCTCCTCGATGACCTCCCAGGCGCTGACCGTCTCGCCGGTCTCGGGGTGGACGTAGCGCGTGGTGAACTCGCCCTGGTGGTTGTGCAGCACGATCTTGTTCGCGCCGTTCTCGTGCGCGTACTGCCCGAGCTCGTTCACGTACGCGGCCGTCGCGACGGCCTCCTCGTACGTGCCGTAGCCTCCCGCCATGCCGCCGGAGCCGATGTAGTCCTGACCCAGCGCGACGGCGTAGGCGACCGTCTCGGGCCACGTCGCCCGGTCGGTGCTGCCGTGGCTCGACGACACCTCCAGGCCGTACCGGTCGAGGATCGCCTGGTACTCCTCGACGGGCATCGAGTAGGGCTGGTTGTACGGCTCGACGTTCGTGAACCCGGCGTTCGCGACCTCGCCGAGCACGCGGTCGAGCGTCTCCGCGGAGGGCGTCCCCGAGCCGCCGAGCTCGCCGACGTGCGTGTAGAGCTGGATGGAGATCCGCGAGTCGGGGAGCCCGTCGTCCGCGCCGCACGTCTCGGCGGCGGTGACGGGCGAGGGGCTGGTCACGACGGCCGGGCTCGTCGCCGAGGCGGGGGCCGCGACGAGGGTGCCGGCGACGAGCGCTCCGCCCGTCAGTGCCGCGCCGAGGCTCCGGGCGCGCGACGAAGGTCTGGTGATGTGCATGGGGCTCCCATTGACAGCGTTGTCGTTTTGGTTGACGATCATGCGACTTCGGGTGATTGGTGTGCAAAAGCAGTCTGGTGTCCACTGTTGCCCCTGTCAAGGACAGGTCTGACGCCCGCGAGGCAGGTCGAGCCGGGAACGACGAAGGGCGGGCCCTCCCGGAGGAGGACCCGCCCTGCGGCGGTGCTGAGCGGCGTCAGCTGATGCGCTGACCCGAGGCCGCACCGAAGACGTGCGACTGGCCCGGGCGGATCGTCACGTAGATGCGCTCGCCCTTGGCCGGGACGTTGCGCGGGTCGACGCGGACGATGACCTGGTTGTCGCCGGCGCCCGAGTGGACGTCGGCCTGCGAGGCCAGGTCGCCCTTGAGCGTGCCGTAGACGAACGCGTCGGAGCCGAGCTCCTCCACGATGTTGACCTCGACCGGGAACGCGGCCTCGTTGGCCTGCGACACGACGTCGAGGGCCTCGGGGCGGAAGCCGATCGTGACCTTGCCGTTGTCGGCCTCGGTGATCTTCGCGACCGTGTCGCGCTCGAGCGCGATGCGGGCGGGGCCGACCTCGGCGACGCCGTCGTTCACGGCGAACGTGCCGATGTTCATGGCCGGCGAGCCGATGAAGCCGGCGACGAACACGTTGGCCGGGGTGTCGTACATCTCGCGCGGCGTGCCGACCTGCTGGAGCAGGCCGTCCTTGAGGACCGCGATGCGGTCACCCATGGTGAGGGCCTCGGTCTGGTCGTGCGTGACGTAGACCGTGGTGACGCCGAGGCGGCGCTGGAGCGACGCGATCTGCGTGCGCGTCTGGACGCGGAGCTTGGCGTCGAGGTTCGACAGCGGCTCGTCCATGAGGAACACCTGCGGCTGGCGCACGATCGCGCGACCCATGGCCACACGCTGACGCTGACCACCGGAGAGCGCCTTCGGCTTGCGGTCGAGGTACTCGGTGAGGTCGAGGATCTTCGCGGCCTCCTCGACGCGCTGGCGGATCTCCGCCTTCGGCGTGCCGGCGATCTTCAGCGCGAAGCCCATGTTGTCCGCGACGGACATGTGCGGGTAGAGCGCGTAGTTCTGGAACACCATCGCGATGTCGCGGTCCTTCGGCTGGACGTCCGTGACGTCGCGGTCGCCGATGTAGATGTGACCGCCGTTGACGTCCTCCAGGCCCGCGAGCATGCGGAGCGACGTCGACTTGCCACAGCCCGAGGGGCCGACGAGGACGAGGAACTCGCCGTCCTCGATGTGCAGGTTGAGCTGGTCCACGGCGGGACGCTCGGTCCCGGGGTAGAGCCGGGTTGCGTGGTCGTAGGTGACCGTAGCCATGACTGGTACATCCCTCCACCGGCAGGTACGTGCCGGACGATCCGTTGTGCAGTGACGTGCCACGTCGACGTAGCTGTTCGCGATGGCGGACGAGCGTGTCTTCGACGACACAGAAGAAGTCGGGACCCCCCTGGTACGAGCGGAGGACCCGACGTCATCGTGGACCTGATCCTACTCCGGGTCCTGAGTGCTTCGTCACAGCGCGGGTCACGATCCGGTAGCGGTTCCGCGGCGCCCGTCCCGGCCCGCGGAGGCCGGGACGGGCGTCGCGTCAGCGCCGCTGCTCGATCAGGCCGGCGAGGAGGTCGAGCACGGCGGCGAGGGCGTCGGCGTCGGCCACGCGCTGCGCGGCGAGCGTGTCGCCGTCCCCGACCTTGATCCCGAGGTCGCCCGGGCCCAGCACGGCGAACGCGGTCTCGTCGGTCGTGTCGTCGCCCGCGTAGAGCACGCGCGTGCGCCCGTCGGGGAGCCCGCAGTCCTGCCCGACGACGTCGCGCAGCCGGTCGACCGCCTCGCCCTTCGACGTCTCGACGACCGCGACCTCGACCACGTCCTTGCCGTGCATGGCGTGCAGCCCGAGCCGCCCGGCCACCGCGTCCGTGTCCGCGACGGCCGCGCGCGTGTCCGCCGCGGACGCGAGGCGCGTGTGCAGGACGGCGGCGCTCGGCTTGTCCTGCACCCACGCGCCCTCCCGGCCCGCGACCGCGTCCGCCATGCCCGCGCGCAGCGACGCGAGCCGGTCGGCCTGCTCGGCGTCGAGCTCGAGCGGGACCGCGTCGAGGCCGTCGGCCGTCACGTGGCCCGTCTCGGCGCCGTGGCTGCCCACGAGGTACGTGCCCACGGGCGGCTCGCTGCGCTCGGCGAGGTCCGCGAGGTTGCGGCCCGAGACGAGGGCGAGGCGCGTCGTCGTCCCGGCGAGGGCCGCCGCGAGCCGGTCGACCGCCGCGCGCGCCGCGGGCGCCATGCACGCCGCGAGCGGGTCGTCCACGAGCGGGGCGAGCGTGCCGTCGAAGTCGAGCGCGACGAGGCGCGCGTCGGGGTCGTCCGCCCCGTGCGCCGCGAACGCGCGCACCGCGTCGGCGACCGCGCCGGGCAGCGCGGCCGCGTCGTCCGGCCGCGTCACGCGCGGCTCTCCGCGGCGGCCCCCACCCGGTCGGAGTCCTGCGCGCCCTGGTCCGCGCGGCCGTGCGGCACGCGCGACGGCATCGCGGTGAGGACGCCGAGGAACGACTCCGACCACTTCGCGACGTCGTCGTTGAGGACCTTGCGGCGCAGGCGGCGCATGCGCTTGCGCTGCTCGCGGTGGTCCATGTGCGCGGCGGCCGCGATGATGTCCTTCATCCCGTCGATGTCGTGCGGGTTCACCAGGAGCGCGCCCGACGAGAGCTCGTCCGCGGCCCCCGTGAACTCCGACAGCACGAGCACGCCGCGGTCGTCCGAGCGCGCGGCGACGTACTCCTTGGCCACGAGGTTCATGCCGTCGCGCAGCGCGGTGACGAGCATGACGTCCGCCGCGAGGTAGAGGGCCGCCATCTCCTCGGGCGGGTAGGAGTGGTGCAGGTAGTGGATGGCCGCGTGCCCGATCTCCGCGTACTCGCCGTTGATGCGGCCCACGGCGCCCTCGACGTGCTCGCGCAGCTCCTGGTACGCGTCGACGTTCTCGCGGCTCGGGCTCGCGACCTGCACGAGCGTCGCGTGCTCGACGTCGAGGCGGCCGTCCTGCAGGAGCTCGCCGTACGCCTTGATGCGGTGGCGGATGCCCTTGGTGTAGTCGAGGCGGTCGACGCCGAGCATCATGATGTCGGGGTCGCCCAGGTCCGCGCGGATCTCGCGCGAGCGCTGCTGCACCTCGGGCGTGCGCGCGAGCTCGTCGAACCGGCGCGAGTCGATCGAGATGGGGAACGCGGCGGCGCGCACGTGGCGGTCGCGCCCGTCCTCGCCCGGGACCGTGATCATCGGCCCGCGCGTCGTGTGCGCACGCAGGCGCCGCACGGCGCGGATGAAGTTCGCGGCGTCGCCCGCGCGCTGGAAGCCCACGAGGTCCGCGCCCAGGAGGCCGTCGAGCACCTGGCGGCGCCACGGGAGCTGCTGGAACAGCTCGAGCGGGGGGAACGGGATGTGGTTGAAGAAGCCGATGCGGACGTCGGGCCGCTGCGCCCGGATCATCTGCGGCACGAGCTGGAGCTGGTAGTCGTGCACCCACACGACGCCGCCCTGCGCGACCTGCGCGACGGCGGCGTCGGCGAACCGCTGGTTGACCCGGCGGTACGCCTCCCACCACGTGCGGTGATAGGTGGGCGGCGAGATGACGTCGTGGTAGAGCGGCCACAGCGTGTCGTTGGAGAAGCCCTCGTAGTAGCGCTCGATCTCGTCGGCCGAGAGGGTGACGGGCACGAGCCGCATGTCGTCCGCGTCGAACGGCTCGCTCGCGAGGTCGGGCGCGCCGGACCAGCCGACCCACGCGCCGTCGGACGCCTGCATGACGGGCTCGAGGGCCGTGACCAGCCCGCCGGGCGAGCGGTTCCACTCGACGTCGCCGCCCGGACCGACCGTGAAGTCGACGGGCAACCGGTTGGCCACCACGACGAGATCGAATCCCTCTTTGCCTGCCAATGGACTTCTCCTTGAGCTCCGATGGATCGCGTCTGGGCGACCCAGGGTAGTCGGCCCCGCCGTCGCGCGGACGGTCCGACCACCCCGAGCCGCCGCGCTCCGCCGGGCCCGACGGGCCCTGTCGGGCCGCCGACCCGGCCCGCTGCCGCTACCTTGTCACCATGGAGGAGCCCACGCAGCGCGTCGACGCGCGGACCGTCCCCGGCGGGACGTCGCGCGGACCCGCTCCCGGCAGCGAGGTCGGGGGCTACCTCATCGGCGCGCGGCTCGGCTCGGGGGCCATGGGGACCGTCCACAGCGCGCACGACGGCGGCGGGAACCTCGTCGCGATCAAGCTGCTCCACGCGCACCTCGACCTCGACACGGCCGCCCAGGGGCGCGAGCGCCTGCGCCGCGAGGCCCTCGCGCTCCAGCGCCTGCGGCACCCCGCCGTGGCCCAGATCCTCGACGTCGAGCTCGACGGACCCGACGCGTTCATCGTCACCGAGCTCGTCGACGGCCCGACGCTCGAGGACGAGATCGCCGAGGGCGGGCCGCTCGACCCGTGGGACCTCTACGAGCTCGCCGACCAGCTCGCCGCCGCCCTCGAGGCCGTGCACGCCGCGGGCGTCGTGCACCGCGACCTCAAGCCCAGCAACGTCATGGTCTCCTCGCGCGGTCCCGTGCTCATCGACTTCGGCATCGCGCAGGGCCTCGAGGACGCCCGGGTCACGTCGACCGGCCTCGTCATGGGGACGCCCGGCTACCTCGCGCCCGAGCTGCTCGAGGGCGCGGCGCCGAGCGTCGACACCGACTGGTGGGGGTGGGCGGCCCTCCTCGCGTACGCCGCGACGGGGCGCGCCCCGTTCGGCGTCCGCCCGACCGACGTCGTGCTCGCCCGCGCGCGCAGCGGGCGCCCCGACCTCGCGGGGCTCGGGCCGGTCACGGCCGGCGCGCTCGCCGGCGCCCTGCACGCCGACCCCGCGCGGCGCCTCGGCCCCACCGAGGTCGTCGCCGCCCTGCGGCACGCCGCGGACTCGGGCGACGCCGCACCCCCCACCCAGCTCGTGTCGCCGCCCACGGGCCCGACGCAGGTCGTGCCGCCCGCCGCCGTCGTGCCCGCCGGGTGGACGGGCCAGGCCGCCGTCGTGCCGCCGCCCCTGCCCACGTCGCAGTCCCAGGTCAACGACGGCCGCACGACCGCCGTCCCGGTCGACCCGGACCTCATGGACGAGCTCGGCGCCCCGCCCCTGGGCGACGACGGCGAGCCCCTCTACGTGCGGCCCGTGCCGCCCGCGCGCCGGACCGCGCTGCTCCTGCTCGCCGCGCCCCTCGTGCTGCTCGGGGCGATGTACCCGGGCGTCGCGTTCGTCGTGCTGTCCGTCCTCGTCGTGCTCGCGCGCGTCGTCGGGGTCACCACCGAGTCCCTGCACGCTCGCCGTGAGCGGCGCGGGGTCTCGCCGCGCGACACGGCGCGCGCCGTCGCGGCGTCGCCCTGGTACGTCGTGCGCGCGCTCGTCGGCGCCCTGCCGTCGCTCCTCGTCGCGGCGTGCGCGGGCGTCCTCGTCGTCGTGGCGGGCTGGTGGCTGCTGGAGTCCGACCGCTGGGTCGTCGCCGCGGGTGCCGACGGCGGGAACTCGCCCGTGGTCACGACCGTCGTCCTGTGCGTGGCGGCGCTCGCGGCCGTCGTGCTCGCGTGGGCCGGGCCGCTGACGTACCTCACGCGGTACGGCACGCGCACCGCGCTCGCGCGGCTCGCGCCGGGCCGCACCGGGACGCTCGTGCTCGCGGGCGTCGGGCTCGTGCTCACGGTCGTGTGCGTCGTGCTCCTCGCGAACGGTCCCGAGGTCGCGTGGTGGCCGTTCCCCGGGCCGCCGTCGCTGCGCTGACGGCCCGCCGACCGAACACCGCGGGGCGTGCACGACGCTCCCAGCGCCCTCCCAGAGGTCGTGCGTAGGATGGGCGCCGTGCTCCGGACGACGGTGCCGCGCGCGTGGTCGCGCGGCGTGACGCGCACGTCCGTCGTGCCCGGCGCCGGCCGGCTCCTCGGGCCCGCCCTCCTGCTCCTCACGCTCGTCGCCGCCGTGGTGACGCACCTCGCCGACCGCGGGTACGCCGTCGTGCACCAGTGCGTGACGGTGCCCGGCGCGTGGGGCGTCGCGGGGATCCACCTCGCGCTCGTCCGCGCCACGCCCGAGTGCCCGTCCGGCACGGCGCTCGGGGCAGACCCCGCCGCGATGGTCACGGTCGTCGGCGCGCTCGCCCTCCCGGTGGTCGTCGCGCACGCCGTCGCCGCCGGCGTCGCGTGGGGCGTCTCGGCCTGGGCGCGGCGCGCGCACGAGCGCTCGCGCGCCGTCGTGACCGGGGCGGCGCGTGCGCTGCGCACGGTCGTGCGGGGCGTGCTCCGGCCGGTGGGCGCGCTCGTCGCAGGCGCCCGCACGGTCGCGCGGCCGGTGCCCGACGCCGTCCCCGCCGCCCTGCACCACCTCGCCGACGCGGTGGTGCGCACGCGGCGCGGACCCCCGCGGCTCGCCCTCGTCTGACGGCGCCGTCGGACGCACGGCCCGCGCGACCCTCGACGGCGCGCACCCGACCCACCCCAGCTCTCGCACACTCCCGCGGAGGACGCACCATGCCCACCAACGAACCCCAGACCAAGGCCCAGCGCCGCGAGGCCGCGCGCGCCGAGGCCCTCGCGCTGCGCGAGGCCCAGGCCAAGCGCGACAAGCGCAACCGCCTCATCACGATCGGAGCGCTCGTCGCGGGCGTCGTCGTCCTCGTCGGCGTCTTCCTCGCCGTGTGGATCCCGGCGATGAACGACCGCAACAAGACCATCGACGCCGTCGCGGCGGGCAACCTGTCCGAGGTGGCGAACCCGTCCACCGCGCGCGAGGACGGCGGCATCCCCATGGGTGTCGACGGCGCCGCGGGCACCGAGAGCGAGGGCGCCGTCGAGGTGGGCGTCTACCTCGACTACATGTGCCCCATCTGCGGTCAGTTCGAGGAGACGAACGGCGAGACGCTCGACCAGCTCCGCGAGTCGGGCGACGTCACGGTCGTCCTGCACCCGGTCTCGATCCTCGACCGCGTCGCGCAGTCCCAGCAGTTCTCGACCCGTGCGGCCTCGGCCGCGGCGTGGGTCGCGGACCAGGCGCCCGAGTCGCTCAACGCGTTCAACACCGCCATGTTCGACAACCAGCCGGCCGAGGGCAGCGGCACGCTGACCGACGCCCAGATCGCCGACATCGCCGAGCAGGCGGGCGTGCCCGCCGACGTGGCCGCCGGGATCGAGGACGGCACGGCCGTCGAGACGTACGGCGACTGGGTCGCGACGGCGACGAGCCTCGTGACGCAGGACGAGGCGCTGGCGAACCCGCAGTCCGGGGGCTTCGGCACGCCGACGATCACGATCGACGGCGTGCGCTGGGACGGCAACTGGGGCGACCCGAGCGCGCTGCCCCAGGCCGTCGCGGACGCGCAGGGCTGACCCACCGGGCCGCGCCGGGAGCGGCGCGGCCCGTCGTCCCGGGCCGTCGGGCGAGCAGGTAGTCTGTTCGCTCGCCCGGCCGCCCGGGCACGCCGCCTTAGCTCAGCTGGTAGAGCACTCGCCTTGTAAGCGAAAGGTCGTCGGTTCGAACCCGACAGGCGGCTCCACGCACGACCGCACCGCCCGGCCTCCCGGGCGTTCCCTCCACAGGGTTGACCGTTGCCCCCGTCATCTGGCAGCGTCGAGCCTGCCAGCGCTGTCATGCCTGCGCGAGCATCGTCGCTCGCCCCTCTCCCCGAAGGACATCGATGTCACTTCACCGCACGCACCCGTCCCTGCTCCGGGGCCCGACCAGGCCGGGCGTCGCCGCGGCCGTCGCGCTGAGCCTCCTGCTCGGCGGCACGACCCTCGTGACCGGCTCGATCGCGGCCCACGCGGCACCGGGCGACCTGTCGACGTCGTTCGAGGAGGACGACCCACCGCTCGACTGGACCAGCACCCCGGAGGAGACGGCCGACGGCCCCCGCGTCGAGGGAGTCGTCGGGACGTCGGTCCTCGAGCGCAGCCCGAGCACGCCCAGCGGGGACGACGTCCTCGGCGGCGCGACGGACGAGCTCGCGTGGGAGGGCCCGTTCCAGAACGGCGTCGGCTCGGTGCCCGGCACGCTCGAGGCGACGACCACGGCCGACGGCGACCCGGCGCAGCGCTGGGCGATGGACGCGCAGGGCGAGACGTGGGTGCAGGTGCCGATGCCCGACCTCGAGCGCGGCGTGACGATGCGTGCCGAGGCGACGTTGTCCGGCTCCGGCCGCGCGTTCCTCAACGTCTACAGCGGGAGCTCCGACGTCGGCGGCACGTACCTCACGCTCTCCGACGAGCCGCGGACCGTCACCGTGGACGTCGTGCGGCCCGCGTCGGGCGGCGGCACGCCCCAGCTCCAGATCCGCACGCACGACGCCGCGGCCGTCGACGTCGTGATCTCCGGGACGTCGGTCCGGCGCCTCGTGCCCGGCACGGTCGACTTCCCGGGCGACGTGACGGACCGCGTCGCGGGCGTCACCGCGACGCGCGAGAACCCGCCGGACGAGACCGCGGACAAGCTCGCGGACGGCGACGTCGCCACGAAGTGGCTGGCCGGTGCGCGCACCGCGCAGGTCACCTACGAGCTCGACGCGGCGACGACGGTGCGCGCGTACGCGCTGTCGTCCGCGAACGACGCGCCGGGCCGCGACCCGCGCGCGTGGACGCTCGAGGGCTCGCAGGACGGGTCCGCGTGGACGACGCTCGACGAGCGGACGAACCAGACGTTCTCCGAGCGGTTCCAGACGCGCGCGTACACGGTCGCGTCGCCGGGCGAGTACCGGTACTACCGGCTCGACATCACGTCCAACAGCGGGAGCGACGGCACGCAGCTCGCCGAGCTGCAGCTCGCGACGGAGCCGCTCGCCGCGACCGACATGACGGCCGAGGTCGGCTCCGGGCCGAGCAGCGCGTACACCGCGCCGTCGGAGGTCGGGTGGACCGGCCTGGGCGCCCTGCACTACGGCGGCAGCCACACGACGGACGGGCGCGGGTACGCGTACGCGAAGGTGCTCGACGTCGACGTGCCCGTCGGCGAGGAGACCGAGCTGTCGTACGTGGTCTTCCCCGAGGCCGCCGAGAACGACCTGGGCTACGCGAGCACGTACGCCGCGATCGACCTCGCGTTCACGGACGGCACCTACCTCAGCGAGCTGGGCGCCGTCGACCGGCACGGGGCGGGGATGAGCCCGCAGGGCCAGGGCGAGGCGAAGACCCTCTACGTCAACCAGTGGAACAGGGTCGTGTCCCGGATCGGCGACGTCGCCGCGGGCCGCACGATCGACCGCGTGCTCGTCGGCTACGACAACCCGGACGGCCCGGCGGACTTCAGCGGCTGGATCGACGACGTCGCCGTGACGGCCGAGCCGGAGCAGCCGAGCGCCGAGCGCCCCTCGGACTACGTGGTCACCACCCGCGGCACGAACGCGAACGGCGACTTCTCCCGCGGCAACACGATCCCCGCGACGGCCGTGCCCCACGGGTTCAACTTCTGGACCCCGGTGACGGACGCGGGGTCGAACCGCTGGGTCTACGAGTACCAGAACCGCAACGACGACCAGAACCGGACCGCGATCGAGGCGTTCTCGCTCAGCCACGAGCCGAGCCCGTGGATGGGCGACCGCCAGACGTTCCAGGTCATGCCCTCCGAGGCGTCCGGGACGCCCGACGCGAACCGCGCGGCGCGCGCCCTGACGTTCAGCCACGACGCCGAGGAGGCGCGGGCGCACTACTACGGCGTGACGTTCGACGACGGCCTGCGCACCGAGATCGCGCCGACCGACCACGCGGCGATCTTCCGTTTCACGTTCACGGGCGACGAGTCGCACCTGATCTTCGACAACGTCACGAGCGCGGGCGGTCTCACGCTCGACGCGGACGCCGGCGTCGTCACCGGCTACACCGACGTGAGCACGCCGGGCAGCTCCGCGGGCATGACGCGCATGTTCGTCTACGGCACCGTCGACCGTCCGGTGACCGGCAGCGGCCGCCTCACGGGCGGCGGGGGCGGCGACGTCACGGGCTACCTGTCGTTCGACACGTCCGACGAGAAGGTCGTCCACCTCCGGCTCGCGACGTCCCTCATGAGCGTCGACCAGGCGCGGCACAACCTCGAGCTCGAGATCTCCGCGGACGACACGTTCGACACGGTCACGGACCGCGCGCAGCAGCTCTGGGACGACACGCTCGGCGTCGTCGAGGTCGAGGGCGCGAGCCACGACGACCTCGTCTCGCTCTACTCGAACCTCTACCGGCTGAGCCTCTACCCGAACTCGGGCCACGAGAACGTCGGGACGGCCGAGGAGCCCGTCTACCGGCACGTCGTGCAGTCGTCGGCGTCGTCGGACCCCGCGCCCGAGGGCACGACGGCGACCGAGACCGGTGCGCGCGTCGAGGACGGGAAGGTCTACGTCAACAACGGGTTCTGGGACACCTACCGCACGGCGTGGCCCGCGTACTCGCTGCTGTACCCGACCGAGGCCGGGGAGATGGTGAACGGCTTCGTCCAGCAGTACCGCGACGGCGGCTGGGTCTCGCGCTGGTCCGCGCCCGGGTACGCCGACAGCATGACGGGCACGAGCTCGGACGTCGCGTTCGCCGACGCCTACCTCAAGGACGTGCCCGGCATCGACGTCGAGGCCGCGTACGACGCCGCGCTGAAGAACGCGTCGACCGTGCCGCCGGACGCGAGCGTGGGACGCAAGGGCCTCGACCCGGCGACGTTCCTCGGCTACACGCCGACGTCGACGCACGAGAGCGCGTCGTGGTCGCTCGAGGACTACCTCAACGACTACGGCATCGCGACGATGTCGAAGAAGCTGCTCGACGCGAGCGGCGAGGACGACCCGCGCCGCCAGGAGTACGCGGACAACCACGAGTACTACCTGAACCGCGCGCTCAACTACGCGACGCTGTTCGACCCCGCCACCGGCTTCCTGCGCGGGCGGACCGAGGACGGCTCGTGGGCGCAGTCCGCGGCCGACTTCGACCCCGAGGTCTGGGGCAACGAGTTCACCGAGACCGACGGCTGGAACTTCGCGTTCCACGCCGTGCAGGACGGTCGCGGCCTCGCCAACCTCCTCGGCGGCCCGGACGCGCTCGGCGCGAAGCTCGACGCGTTCTTCGCGACCCCCGAGACGGCGGCCAAGCCCGGCTCGTACGGCGGCGTCATCCACGAGATGCGCGAGGCCAAGGCGGTGCGCCAGGGCCAGTGGGGACTGAGCAACCAGGTGTCGCACCACATCCCGTACATGTACGCGTTCGCGGGCGAGCCGGCGAAGACCGCGGAGATCGTGCGGACCGCGCTGGCCCGCTCGTTCACGGGCAACGACATGGGCCAGGGCTACCCGGGCGACGAGGACAACGGCGAGATGTCGGCCTGGTGGCTGTTCAGCGCGCTCGGGTTCTACCCGCTGCAGGTGGGCAGCCCGACGTACGTGATCGGCTCGCCCCTCTTCACGCGCGCGACCATCCATCTCGAGAACGGCGAGGACCTCGTGATCGAGGCGCCGGACAACAGCGCGGAGAACGTCTACGTGCAGGGCGTGACGGTCGACGGGGTGCCGCAGTCGGCGACGTACCTCACGCACGACCAGCTCGCCGACGGCGGCACGATCGTGTTCGACATGGGCCCGACGCCGTCGGCATGGGGCACCGGGGCGGACGACGCGCCGCCGTCGATCACCGAGGGCGACGACCTGCCCGACCCGCTCGCCGACGTCACGAGCACCTACGACGTCACGACGGACGACGAGGGCACGGACGTCGCCGCGCTCACCGACGACACCGCCGCGGCCGAGGTCGCGTTCACGACCGCGACGCCGGGCGTCACGTTCGAGGCGACCGGCACGACGGCGCGCGCGGCGATGTACACCCTCACGTCCGCCGCGGGCGACGGGACGGACCCGAGCGCCTGGACGCTCGAGGGCTCGACCGACGGCGAGACGTGGACGACGCTCGACGAGCGCTCGGGCGAGTCGTTCGCGTCGCGCCGCGAGACGCGGGCGTTCTCGATCGCCGAGCCGGCCGTGCACCGGCAGTACCGCCTGCGCGTCACGGCGTCGACGGGTGCGACGACGGCGCTCGCGGAGGTGGAGCTCCTCGCCCACGCCCCGCGCGCGAGCGAGCTCGACGACGCGATCACCGCGGCGGTCGACGCCGGGCGCATCCCGGCCGAGACGGCCGAGCGGCTCGGCGGCCTCGTGGCCGCGGCGCAGGAGGCCGAGGACGCGCACGACGCCGACGCCGTGCGCGCACAGCTGCGCCTGCTGCGCGCCGCGGTCGACACGACGCCGACCGCTCTGCTCGACGACCGCACGCGCGCCGAGCTCACGCTGCTCGTCTCGCAGTGGCTCACGGCGAGCACCGGCCTCGACGAGATCCGCGCCCAGATCGGTGCGCTCCAGCGGAGCGGGGACGTCGACGCCGGGACGGCGCAGGCCCTCGTCGCGCACGTCGACGACGCGGCGGAGCAGCTCGACGGGGCCCACGCGGCCGGCGTCGCGCAGGCCCTGACCGCGCTGCGCGCCGCGATCGCCGACGCGTCCGCGGACGCGGTGAGCGAGCACGCCCGCACGGTGCTCGTGCCGCTGGTCGACGCCCTGATCGAGAACCCGCCCGCGACCCAGCGGGCGGCGAGCGCGGTCCGGACGCTCATGGCGGACTACGACCCCGAGAAGGCCTGGTGGCCGTCGAGCTGGTGGAACTCCGCCGTCGCGACGAACACCGTGATCGACTACATGGAGCGCACGGGCGACCGGAGCTACCTGGCCCAGGTCGACCGCACGTTCGAGCGCAACAAGGCGCCGTTCCCCGCGGGCGAGATGTCGAGCGACGAGATCCTCGGCAACTTCACGAGCCGCGCGATCGACGACGCCGCGTGGTGGGGCCTCACGTGGGCCTCGGCCTACGACCTCACGGGGGACCAGAAGTACCTCGACATGTCGGTCACGATCGCCGAGTACGTGCACGGGTACTGGGACCCGGCCACGTGCGGCGGCGGCGTGTGGTGGGACGCCGAGAGGACGTACAAGAACGCCGTGACCAACGGCCTCTACGTCCGGCTCGCGGCCGAGCTCCACAACCGGATCGACGGTGACACCGTGTGGCTCGAGCGCGCGCAGACCGGCTGGGACTGGCTCCGGGCGAGCGGCATGGTGAACGAGGACGGCCTCGTCAACGACGGGCTCACCGGCGACTGCCGCAACAACGGCGGCACCGTGTGGAGCTACAACCAGGGCCTCGCGATCGGTGCGGGCCTCGAGCTCCACCGGGCCACGGGAGACGCCGCCCCGCTGGAGACGGCCGTGCGCCTCGCGGACGCCGCGCTGGCGTCCGACGCGCTCGTCGTGGACGGGGTCCTCACCGAGGCCTGCGACGCGCTCGACCGCACGTGCGACGACAACGGCAAGCAGTTCAAGGGCATCTTCATGCGGTACCTCATGGACCTCGTCGACACGACGGGGGAGGCGCGGTACCAGGAGTTCGTCGACCACCAGGCCGCGACGATCTGGGCGCAGGACCGGGCGGACGGCGACCGGCTCGGCGTGCGGTGGGCCGGCGGCGGGACCGCGGAGCACCCCAACGTGATCGACTGGAGGACGCAGGCGAGCGCGCTCGGCGCCCTGCTCGCGGCGACGCCCCAGGCGCCGCAGGTGCGGGCGGAGGTCCAGGTCCGCTGCCTCGCGGGCACCGCGTACGTCGCGGTCCGTGCGCACAACCTCGGTGACGGCCCGCTCGACGTGACGGTCACGACGCCGTTCGGCGAGAAGACCTTCGCGGACGTCGCCGGCGGCGCGAACGGCTACCAGTCGTTCTCGTCGCGGTCGGGCGGCGTCGAGGCGGGGACCGTCACGGTCACCGCGGTGCCGTCCGGCGGCGGACCGCGGGCGACGCAGGAGGTGGCCTACCCGGCGCGGACCTGCTGACGCCCGGGTGACGTCCGTGTGACGGGGCCGGGCCGGCGACGTGGTCGCCGGCCCGGCCCGCGTCAGTCCTGCGCGAGCGGGACCGGCAGCAGCTCGGGGGCCTTCGGCAGCCGGCCGTCGCCCGACGACGTCCCCCGCAGCCGCCGCTGGGCCCACGGCACGACGTGCGTGCGCACCCACTGCGCGTTCTGTCGCGCCCGGTCGACGGCCGGGGTCGGCGGCAGGGGCGCCAGCGGGTCGTCCCACGCCGCGTCGTCGGGCATTTGGCCGAGCCCGACGAGGGCACCCTGGGCGACGCGGCGGTGACCCTCGGGCGTGAGGTGGATGCGGTCGTCGGACCAGACGCGCCAGTCCTGCAGCGCGCGCATGCCCCACAGGTCGAGCACGTACGCGCCGTGCCGGCGCGCGATCGCCCAGATGTGCGCGTTGTAGACCCCGACGCGCGGGCGCGTGAGGCTCACGAGGGGCGACTGCGAGGCGTCGAACCCCGTCGCCAGGAGGACGTCGGCCCCCGACGCGCGCAGGCGGACGACGGCGTGCTCGAGGTTGCGCGCGAGCCGGTCGACGTCGGCGTTGGGGCGCAGGATGTCGTTGCCACCGCCGACGAGGCTCACGAGGTCCGGCTGCAGCGCGAGCGCGGCCGGGACCTGCTCGGTGAGGATCGAGCGCAGCTTGCGGCCGCGGATCGCGAGGTTGGCGTAGCGCAGCGGCTCCTCGCCGGCCTCGACGCGGCGCGCCGCGAGGTGCTGGGCGAGGAGGTCGGCCCAGCCGCGCTGGTGGTCCGGCTCGCCGGGGTACGGGTCCCACAGGCCCTCGGTGAACGAGTCGCCGATCGCGACGTAGCTCGTCCAGCGGGGCGGGGCGTCGTCGGGTCGGCGTGCGTCGGCGGTGTCTCCGGCCAGGGGAGTGGTCGTCGGGTTCTGCGTCGTCACCCGCCCCATTGTGCTCCTGCCGGAACCGTGCGCCGCCGACCGGTCGCCCACGACGGGTCGAGCATGCGGTCCGGGCGCGTCAGGCGACGCGGACGGGCCAGAAGCACATGCTCGGCGCGGGGCCCGGCGGGCGAGCGTCACGCGGTGGGGAGCGTCCAGTCGACCGGATCCGCGCCCTGGGCCGCGAGGAGCTCGTTGACGCGCGAGAACGGGCGCGAGCCGAAGAACCCGCGGCGCGCCGACAGCGGGCTCGGGTGGGCGCTCGCGACGACGGGCGTGTCACCGAGCATCGGGCGCAGGGTCGCGGCGTCGCGCCCCCACAGGATCGCGACGAGCGGGGCGTCGCGCGCGACGAGCGCCCGGATCGCGGCCTCCGTCACGGCCTCCCAGCCCTGGCCGCGGTGCGAGCCGGGCTCGCCGGGCCGCACGGTGAGCACCCTGTTGAGGAGCATGACGCCCTGGTCGGCCCACGCGGACAGGTCGCCGTTCGCGGGCGTCGGCGCGCCGACGTCGTCCGCGAGCTCGGCGAAGATGTTCTGCAGCGAGCGGGGCACCGGGCGCACGTGGGGCTGCACCGAGAACGACAGGCCCATGGGATGCCCGGGCGTCGGGTACGGGTCCTGACCGACGACGAGGACGCGCACGCCCGCGAGCGGGCGCGAGAACGCGTTGAGGATGGCCGACGGCGCGGGCAGGTACTCGCGGCCCGCCGCCACCTCGGCGCGCAGGAAGTCCCCGAGGGCGTGGAGCTGCGGCTCCACGGACGCGAGGGCCTGCGCCCAGTCGGGCGCCATGATGCTCGCGAGCGGGGGACGCGCGCTCGCCGCCGGGGCGGGCGCGGCCGGGTCGACGGCGACGGGCTGGGCGGGTGCGCTCTCCACGGCCTCGAGCCTAACGGCCGCGCTCACGGGCCCCGCGCCGCGCGGCGCGGACGAATGACACCGGTGTGGTTCGTGCGTACGCTGTGAGACGGTCCCGCGCACCGTCGTGCGCAGGTCCCGTGACGAGAGAGTGCAGGAGGGGAACGATGAGCGAGGCGGCGTACGTGCTCGACGGACCCGACGCGGTCGGCGACCGGACCGCTCAGGAGGACCCGGCGTCGGGCCTGAGCGAGCGGGACCGCGAGATCCTCGCGTTCGAGCGGCAGTGGTGGAAGTACTCGGGCGCCAAGGAGCAGGCGGTGCGCGAGCTGTTCGACATGTCCGCGACGCGCTACTACCAGGTGCTCAACGCGCTCATCGACTCCCCGGCCGCGCTCGCGCACGACCCGATGCTGGTCAAGCGGCTGCGCCGGATGCGCTCCACCCGGCAGCGCGCCCGCACGGCCCGCCGGCTCGAAGGTCTCTGACCGCACCGGGTCCCGTCGCCCGTGAAGTCCGGGCGAACTGGGCGTTTAGTCAACGGCCCCGGCCGGGCTACCCTGTCAGCCGTGACGAAGAGCCGCTACCCCTACGCGCCCGACGAGTTCGACGCGCCCGCGCCGCAGGGTGCGCCCGTGGGGGTGCACCGCACGCCGCGCAGCGGGTGGAGCAAGACGTGGCCGTTCCTCCTGGTCGCCGTCGTCTTCGCCGGCCTCGCGTACGGGGGCGTCGCGCTGCTGTCGGACAACGGCGCGACCGACAACCCGCCGCAGGCGCAGTCGACCGAGCCGCCCGCCGAGGAGACGGAGACGACGCCCGCCGAGGAGACCGAGGAGCCTCCGGCGGACGAGCCCCCGGCGCAGGAGGAGGAGCCCCCGGCCGACGAGACGCCGGAGACCCCCGACCTCGCGTCGCTCATGGCCGCGGCCGACCCGAGCGCGTACGTGCGCGTGCTCAACGCGAGCGGCATCGGCGGCGAGGCCGGCAAGGGCCGCGACGCACTGTCGGGCCAGGGGTTCACCAACGTCGAGGCGGCTGACTACGAGGGCAGCCCCGACGACGTCTCCGCGACGACCGTCTGGTACGCCGAGGACCGCAGCGACAGCGCCGCCGCGGTGGCGGCGATCCTCGGGATCCCCGCCGAGCAGGTGAGCCAGCAGCCGCTCCGCTCCGGCGACGTCGTGGTCATCGTCAAGTCCGAGCTCTCGCCCGTCGGCTGACGCTCCGCGACCCGGCGGCGTGCGCTTCGCCTCCACCCGCGCGCTGACCTGGACGTTCGCCCTTGCGGCCTCGACCGGACCCGCGCGCGCCCGACCTTCCGCGACCGCCGTGCGAGGGCTAGGCTCGGGCTACCACGGGGCGGAGGTCGCCTCGGGGGCGACGACGCACCAGGAGACGTACATGGCTCAGGGGACCGTGAAGTGGTTCAACGCCGAGAAGGGCTACGGGTTCATCACCCCCGCCTCCGGCGGTCAGGACCTCTTCGTGCACTTCAGCGCGATCCAGACGGACGGCTACCGCACGCTGGAGGAAGGCCAGGAGGTCGAGTTCGAGCTCGGTCAGGGCACGAAGGGCCCGCAGGCCGAGCAGGTGCGGCCGCTCTGACGCGGCCCCCGAGGGTCGCGTGACGGAGAACCTCGACGCAGTCGTCGTCGGCTCGGGTCCCAACGGCCTGGCCGCCGCCGTGACCCTCGCGCGCGCGGGCCTCTCGGTGCGCGTCCTCGAGGGGCAGCCCACGTGGGGCGGCGGTGCCCGCACGCTGGACCTCGGCCTGGCCGACGGGCTCGTGCACGACGTCTGCTCGGCCGTGCACCCGATGGCCTGGGCGTCGCCGTTCTTCGAGGCCTTCGACCTGGGCGCGCGCGGCGTCGAGCTCCGCGTGCCGGAGGTGTCGTTCGCCCAGCCGCTCGACGGCGGGCGGGCGGGCATCGCGTACCACGACCTCGACCGCACGGTGGAGCGTCTGGGCGTCGACGGCGACGCCTGGCGCGGCCTCCTCGGCCCTCTCGCGCACGGCTGGCGCGACGTCGTCGCGGTCGCGCTCGGCGACAAGCGCTCGATCCCCGGGCGCGCGCTCACGCCCGGCGGGGCGGCGGTCGCCGCCCGCTTCGGGGCTGCCGTCCTGGAGCAGGGGAGCGCGGCCTGGGGGCGGCGGTTCCGGACGGAGGAGGCCGGGGCCCTGCTCACGGGCGTCGCCGCCCACGCCATCTCGCGGCTCCCGTCCTTGGCCGCGGCCGGGACCGCCCTGCTCCTCGCGTCGCTCGGGCACGCCCCGGGCGGCTGGCCGCTGCCGCGCGGCGGGTCCGGCGCGATCACGGCGGCGCTCGTGGACGACCTGCGCGAGCACGGCGGGGAGGTCGTCACCGGGCACCGCGTCGGCTCGCTTGCCGACCTGCCGCGCGCCCGCGCCTACGTGTTCGACACGGCGCCGCGCGTCGTCGCGGACGTGTTCGCCGACCGTCTCGCCCCGCGCGCCGAGACGGCGCTGCGCCGCTTCCGCCACGGGGACGCGGCGGCCAAGGTGGACCTCGTGCTCTCCGGGCCCGTCCCGTGGGCGGACCCGGAGGTGGGGCGCGCCGGCACGGTGCACGTGGGGGGCACGCGCGCCGAGATGGCGCGCGCCGAGGCCGACGTCGCGGCGGGCCGTCACGCGGAGCGGCCGGTCGTGCTCGTCAGCGACCCGACCGTCGTCGACCCGGCGCGCGAGGTCGGTGGTCTGCGCCCGCTGTGGACGTACGCGCACGTGCCCGCGGGCTCGACGCGCGACGTCACGCGGGACGTCCTCGCGCAGCTCGAGCGCTTCGCCCCGGGGGTCCGCGACCTCGTCGTCGCGTCGCGCTGCGTGCCCGCGGCGGACATGGCGGCCCACGACGAGAGCTACGTCGGCGGCGACATCGCGGGCGGCGCCGTGAGCATGTGGCAGATGGTCGCGCGCCCGACGCCCCGCCTCGACCCGTACGCCGTCGGCCTCGAGGGCGTGTACCTGTGCTCGGCGTCGACCCCGCCGGGGCCCGGCGTGCACGGGCTCGGCGGCTGGCACGCCGCGCGCCGCGTGCTGCGCCGCGAGTTCGACGTGCGCGCGGACCCGTCGCTCGCGCCCGAGCCGTCGGACGCGGCCGCGCGGTAGCCCGGCCCGCTACCCGGCGGTGACGGGGTCCCCGCCCGGCGCGTCGGCGCCGTCGAGCTCGACGAGCGCGAGCACCACGAGGGCCGAGCTCCAGGAGAGCGGCGCCACCGCCGCGGGCGAACCGTCGGCGAGGACCTTCTCGGGGATCGCCCCGGAGGCCGTGCGGTGGTCGTCGACCCAGCGCAGCCACTCGCGCGCGTCGGCCCGGTCGTCGGGGTCCGACGACGACGCCGCGGCGAGCGCGTAGAGCGTCGTCTGCGGGGTCCACGAGATCCCGTCGTCGCGCCATCCCGCGCCGGGCGCGAGACCGCCCGCGGGGCGCAGCATCTCGGTGACCGACTCGCGCCAGGCGGCGTCCGCGCCCGCGAGCGGCTCGGGCTGGAAGGGCGGCAGCACGAACGCCGTCGACGCGTCGCGCGCGCCGCCCGTCACGTGCCGCGGGAAGCCCTGCGAGCCGAACGAGCGCTCGACGGCCATGCGCAGGCGCGCGGCGGCGAGCGTCGCCTCGGTGGCGCGGTCCGGCTCGCCCGCGACGGCGTAGACGTCGGCCGCGGCCTCGAGCCCGGCGAGCAGCGGGCCGGCGGTCCCGAGCGTGAGGGACGTGGGCTCGACCTCCCAGTAGTCGCTCGACGCGGGCGGCAGCGGGTCCTCGCCGTCGACGAGCGACAGCGCGTGGTCGGTCGCGGCGTCGACGAGCGGCCGCAGCTCGGCGGCGACCTCGCGGCGGTCCGCGGCGGGCGTCTCCTCCAGGACGACGTCCGCGGCCCACAGGACCCAGCCGACGCCGTCGGACTGGAGGCCGCGGTCGTCGGGCACGCCGGAGCCGTCGGGCAGGTAGCGCGCGTGGAACGAGCCGTCGTCCTCCTGGACGCGCGCGAGGAAGCCGAGGACGTCGCGCGCGTCCGCGACGTGGCCCGTGCGCGCGAACGCCGCCGCGGTGAACGACGCGTCGCGCGGCCACACGTATCGCCACCTGGGGGAGGGGGCGGCGAGCGCGGCGCCGTCGTCGAGGGTCAGCGCGCGCAGGTCGAGCAGCGCGGCCTCGCCGAGCGCGGCGAACGGCCCGTCGGCGCCGGGGACGACGCCGGACGCGAGCCACGCGCGGGACGCGACGGCGGCGTCGTGCGCGCGATCGGGATCGAGGAGGCCGGCCGTCGCGATCGGCTCGCCCGCGACCTGGGCGAGGCGGTCGGCCTCGCCGTCCGCGGGGTCGACGCCCTCGGCGAGCGCGGCCGGGTCGAGCGCGGCCGGGTCGAGCACGCGGCTGCCGTCGAGGTACGTCGCACCGGCGCCGGGCGCGAGGCGCAGGAGCGCCGTCCCGCCGTCGGGGGCGGTCGTGACGGCGACGCCGTCCTGGTAGAGGTCGATGTGCTCGCCCGTCGGCGCGGCGACGGCGGTCGCCGCGGTCAGGCCGAGGGCAGGGACCAGCAGGAAGCCGGCACGGGCTGCTGCGAGGCGCCACGTCGGTGTTGCGCGGATCACACCGCGCATCCTACGAGGGCGCCGCGCAGCCCGGGTTTCGCCCGTCGCGATACCGGGGACGCGCGTCACGCGCTGTCTTGCACTCGCACCCTGCGAGTGCCAATAATGGCGTTAGCACTCGCGTCATGAGAGTGACAGAAGTGACCAGCGCAGGCACCCGTTCCGCGGGTGCGGCGCAGACCACCAGGTCGACAGGTGAGGCCCGCCCGGCGGCGTGACATGAACGCCGCCCGTCGCGGGCCGTCCGTCGCGGGCGCCGGCCGACCGCCATACGCCACCAGCGGAGGATCATTCCCCATGGCCAAGATCATCGCCTTCGACGAGGAGGCTCGTCGGAGCATGGAGCGCGGGCTCAACACGCTCGCCGACACCGTCAAGGTCACCCTCGGCCCCAAGGGCCGCAACGTCGTGCTCGACAAGAAGTGGGGCGCGCCGACCATCACGAACGACGGCGTCTCCATCGCCAAGGAGATCGAGCTCGAGGACCCGTACGAGAAGATCGGTGCGGAGCTCGTCAAGGAGGTCGCCAAGAAGACGGACGACGTCGCGGGTGACGGCACCACCACGGCGACCGTCCTCGCCCAGGCGCTCGTGCGCGAGGGCCTGCGCGTCGTCGCGGCCGGCGCCAACCCGATCGCCGTCAAGCGCGGCATCGAGAAGGCCGTCGACGCGGTGACCGAGCAGCTGCTCAACGCCGCCAAGGAGATCGAGACCAAGGACGAGATCGCTGCCACGGCCGCCATCTCGGCCGGCGACCCCGCGATCGGCGAGCTCATCGCCGAGGCCCTCGACAAGGTGGGCAAGGAGGGCGTCATCACGGTCGAGGAGTCGAACACGTTCGGCCTCGAGCTCGAGCTCACCGAGGGCATGCGCTTCGACAAGGGCTTCCTCGCGCGCTACTTCGAGACGGACCCCGAGCGCCAGGAGGCCGTGCTCGAGGACCCGTACGTCCTCATCGTCGAGTCCAAGATCTCGAACGTGAAGGACCTGCTCCCGGTCCTCGACCAGGTCATGAAGGCCGGCCGCTCGCTCCTCATCATCGCCGAGGACGTCGAGGGCGAGGCGCTCGCGACCCTGGTGCTCAACAAGATCCGTGGCACGTTCAAGTCCGTCGCCGTCAAGGCCCCGGGCTTCGGCGACCGCCGCAAGGCCATGCTCCAGGACATCGCGATCCTCACCGGCGGCCAGGTCATCACCGAGACGGTGGGCCTCAAGCTCGAGAACGCGACGCTGGACCTGCTCGGCCAGGCGCGCAAGGTCGTCGTCACCAAGGACGAGACCACGATCGTCGAGGGTGCGGGCGACGCCGACCTCATCGCGGGTCGCGTGAACCAGATCCGTGGCGAGATCGAGAAGTCGGACTCCGACTACGACCGCGAGAAGCTCCAGGAGCGCCTCGCGAAGCTCGCCGGCGGCGTGGCCGTCATCAAGGCGGGTGCCGCGACGGAGGTCGAGCTCAAGGAGCGCAAGCACCGCATCGAGGACGCCGTGCGCAACGCGAAGGCGGCCGTCGAGGAGGGCATCGTCGCCGGTGGTGGCGTCGCGCTCATCCAGGCCGGTGCCGTGGCGTTCGAGAAGCTCGAGCTCGACGGCGACGAGGCGACCGGTGCGCAGATCGTGCGCGCCGCGATCGACGCCCCGCTCAAGCAGATCGCGATCAACGCCGGCCTCGAGGGCGGCGTCGTGGCGGAGAAGGTGCGCAACCTCCCGTCCGGCCAGGGCCTCAACGCCGCGACCGGTGAGTACGAGGACCTCCTCGCCGCCGGCGTGAACGACCCGGTCAAGGTCACGCGCTCCGCGCTGCAGAACGCCGCCTCCATCGCGGCGCTCTTCCTCACGACCGAGGCCGTCGTCGCCGACAAGCCGGAGAAGGCTCCGGCCGCCCCCGGTGGCGACGGTGGCATGGGCGGCATGGACTTCTGATCCACGCCTGACCCTCTCCCGGCTGGTCCGGGAGGCCGCAGGACATCGAAGGCCGTCGGCCGGGTTCGCCCGGTCGGCGGCCTTCGTCGTGCCCGCGGGAGTCCTCCTCCCGTCGCCGCCGGGCCCGGGGGAGTCGCGGTACACGCACGTATAACGCCGTGTATACACGCCGGAAACGAACGCCCGGCAGGATCGCCGCCATGCACCTGACGCCCGCGGACACCGAGAAGCTGCTGCTCGCCGTCGCGGGCATGGTCGCGCGCGACCGCCGCGAGCGCGGCGTGCTGCTCAACTACCCCGAGACCGTCGCCCTGCTCACCACGTGGGTGATCGAGCGCGCTCGCGAGGGGGCGGGCGTCGAGGAGCTCATGGTCGCCGGGCGCGAGGTGCTCGGGCGCGACGAGGTGATGGAGGGCGTCGCGGAGATGCTGCCCGACGTCCAGGTCGAGGCGACCTTCCCCGACGGGCGCAAGCTCGTCACCATCCACCAGCCGATCGCCTGAGCCGGACCGGTCCGGCGCACGCACGAGGCTCAGCGAGAGCGAGGCGACACATGGCAGGCATCCGTACGAGCGGCCCGGGCGCGGTCCGGCTCAAGCGCGGCACCGAGGGCGTGCCGGTCGTGCTCAACGCCGACCGCACCGACGACGAGCGGGTGACGCTGGTCGTGACGAACACCGGAGACCGCCCGGTCCAGATCGGCTCCCACCTGCACCTCCCCGACGCCAACGCCGCGCTCTCCTTCGACCGCGCCGCCGCGCACGGCTTCCGGCTGGACGTCCCGTCCGGCACGTCGCGCCGCTTCGAGCCCGGCGCGTCCGCGGAGGTCGAGGCCGTCGCCCTCCGGGGCCGACGCCGCGTGCCCGGCCTCCAGCGCGGCAAGCCCGACGGCGGCGCCCTGGACCGCCCGACCGAGCCCGTCGAACCCGGGGTCGCTCCCCAGGACCCCGCAGGCGTGGGGAGAGATCCAGGGTTCGGCGGGCGGAGCACTTCCGAGGAGGACTGATTCATGGTCGCGATCTCGCGCGAGCGTTATGTCGCGCTGTACGGGCCGACGACGGGGGACCAGGTGCGCCTCGGCGACACCGACCTGTGGATCGAGGTCGAGGAGGACCGCACGTTCGGGGGCGAGGAGGCCGTCTTCGGCGGTGGCAAGTCGATCCGCGAGTCGATGGCGCAGGGAACCACGACCCGCGCCGAGGGCGCGCTCGACACGGTGATCACCAACGCCGTCGTCCTGGACTGGTGGGGGATCGTCAAGGCCGACGTCGGGATCCGGGACGGGCGGATCGTCGCGCTCGGCCGCGCGGGCAACCCCGACGTCGCGGACGGCGTCCACCCGGACCTGCACATCGGCCCGTCGACCGACGTCGTGAGCGGCGAGGGCAAGATCCTCACCGCGGGCGGCATCGACTCGCACGTGCACCTCATCTCGCCGTCCCAGGTGGTCGAGGCGCTCGCGACGGGCATCACGACCGTCGCGGGCGGCGGGACCGGGCCGAGCGAGGGCACGAAGGCCACGACGGTCACGCCCGGCGCCTGGCACCTCGAGGCGATCCACCGCGCGCTGGACCGGCTCCCCGTGAACGTCCTGCTGCTCGGCAAGGGCAACACGGTGAGCGCCGAGGGCCTGCGCGAGCAGGCCATGGCCGGCGCGGGCGGCTACAAGGTGCACGAGGACTGGGGCTCGACCCCGGCCGCGATCGACGCCGCGCTGCGCGCCGCCGAGGACTGGGGGCTCCAGGTCGCGCTGCACTCCGACTCGCTCAACGAGGCCGGGTTCGTCGAGTCGACGCTGCGCGCGATCGGCGGACGCTCGATCCACGCGTTCCACGCCGAGGGCGCGGGCGGTGGCCATGCGCCCGACATCCTCACCGTCGCGAGCCACCCGAACGTCATCCCCGGCTCGACGAACCCGACCCTCCCGCACACGGTCAACACCGTCGCCGAGCACCTCGACATGCTCATGGTGTGCCACCACCTCAACCCGCAGGTCGCGGAGGACCTCGCGTTCGCCGAGTCGCGCATCCGCGGCACCACCATCGCGGCCGAGGACGTGCTCCACGACCTCGGCGCCATGTCCATCACGTCGTCCGACGCGCAGGCCATGGGCCGCATCGGCGAGGTGGTCACGCGCACGTGGCAGGTCGCGCACGTCATGAAGGCCCGGCGCGGCGCGCACCCCGGCGGCGCGCGCGGGCCCGAGCTCCCGGCCGACAACCTGCGCGCCCGGCGCTACGTCGCGAAGTACACGATCAACCCCGCGGTCGCGCACGGGATCGACGCGTACGTCGGGTCGGTCGAGCCGGGCAAGGTCGCGGACCTCGTGCTGTGGGAGCCGAAGCTCTTCGGCGTCCGCCCGAGCGTCGTCATGAAGGGCGGCGCGCTCGTGTGGGGCGCGCTCGGCGACCCCAACGCGTCCATCCCGTCGCCGCAGCCCGTGCTCATGCGTCCGGCGCTCGCCGACGCGATCGGCGCCGACGTGTCGATGTCGTTCGTCTCGCCCGCCGCGCTCGACGACGGCCTGGAGGAGCGGCTCGGGCTCGCCCGGCAGCTCCTCCCGGTCGCGGACACGCGCGACGTCGGCAAGGCGCAGATGAGGAACAACGACTACCTGCCGCAGATCGACATCGACCCCGAGTCGTTCGCGATCGAGGTCGACGGCGAGCTCGTCGTCCCCGCTCCCGCCGACCGGCTGCCCCTCGCGCAGCTCTACTCGCTGTTCTAGCCATGAGCGCGATGCCGGAGGTCGACGGGGAGGGACGCGCGGAGCTCATGCTCGCGCTGCTCGCGGACGCGCGCCTGCCCACCGGCGGGCACACGCAGTCCGCGGGCCTCGAGCCCGCGCTGCGGGCGGGCATGCCCGCGGCGCAGGTGCCCGACTACGTGCGGGCGCGCCTCGCCACGGTCACGCGCGTCGAGGCGGCCACGGCGGTCGTCGCGCGGCACGTCGCGCTCGCGGCCGGTCCTGTGCCCGACGGCGCGGGGTCGCCTCCCGCGGGCGGCGCGTCGTCCGCCGGGGTGCCCGACGGCGTCGCGTCGGCGGCGCGCGGCCTCGCCGACACGTGGCTCGCCTGGACGGCCCGGACGCCGTCGTCCGCGCTCCGCGAGACGTCGCGACGGCTCGGCCGCGGCTACCTCCGGCTCCTGCGCCGGCTGTCGGAGGGGCATCCCGCCGTCGTCGCGCTGGACGAGGCGGCGGTGCTGGTCGCCGACGCACCCCGTGCCGACGGGGTGCCGGACCCGGGCGCGGGCGCCACGTCGGCCGCGCGAGCGGTGCCGGGCGCCGGAACAGACCCGGGCGGCCGGGCGGCGACGGGCCGCAGGGCGCCGCAACCTCCACGACCTGTGGTGCTCGGCGTGACGGCCGCGTGCGCGGGGCTGTCCGCGCGGCAGGTCGCGCGCCTCGTCGGGTACGAGGACGTGCAGACCGTCGCCGCGGCGACCCTCAAGCTCGAGCCCGTCGACCCGGTCGTCGCGACCGGCTGGGTCGTCGCCGCCCAGCCCGCGATCGACGCGCTCGCCCGCGCCGTGGCCGACCTGACCGACCCCCGCGCGATCCCCGCGCACGGCGCACCGCTCGTCGAGCAGTGGGCCGAGCTCCACTCCCGCACCACCGAGAGGCTGTTCAGTGCCTGACATCCTGCCTGAGACCACTCCCGACACCCGCTCGCTGCGCCTCGGCGTCGCCGGACCCGTCGGCACGGGAAAGAGCTCGCTCATCGCGCTCCTGTGCCGCGAGCTGTCCGGCGTGCTGCAGCTCGGCGTCATCACCAACGACATCTACACCGACGAGGACGCGCGCTTCCTGCGCTCTGCGGGCGTGCTCGACCCGGAGCGCATCCGCGCCGTCGAGACCGGAGCGTGCCCGCACACCGCGATCCGCGACGACGTGACCGCCAACCTGCTCGCGGTCGAGGACCTCGAGGAGGACTTCGCGCCGCTCGACGTCGTGCTCGTCGAGTCGGGCGGCGACAACCTCACCGCCACGTTCTCGCCCGCGCTCGTCGACGCGCAGATCTTCGTGCTCGACGTGGCGGGCGGCGGGGACGTCGCCCGCAAGGGCGGCCCCGGCATCGCGCGGGCCGACCTGCTCGTCGTCAACAAGACGGACCTCGCGCCCTACGTGGGCGTCGACGTGCCGCGGATGGTCCTCGACGCGACGGCCGCGCGCGACGGCGCTCCGGTGCTCGCCCTCTCGCGCCTCGACCGCGAGTCGATCGACGCGCTCACCACGTGGGTGCAGACGCTGCTCGCCGCGCACCGCGCGGGCGCGCACGTGCCGCAGGATCCGGGGCCGATGGCGCCCCACTTCCACGCGGACGAGGACGGCAACGGGTTCCTCCACACGCACGAGGAGGGCGACGCGTCGCACGCGCACGACCACTCCCACGCCGACGAGCACGACGGCGCCGCGGCCGAGCCGGTGGCCGCCGCCGGGCGCGACTGAGGCACGGCGGCGAGGCGCCGATGGACGACGTGACGCGCGTCGGCGCGTACCGGGAGGCGGGTCGCGTGCGGTGCGACCTGCGTCCCGGCGCGCTGAGCCCGCGCGTCCTGTCCGCGGGGCGCGGCACCGCGCGGGTGGCGCTCGTGGCGACGCGCGCGCTGCTCCTCGGGGGCGACCACGTGCGGGTCGAGGTGCACGTGGGGGAGGGCGTCGAGCTCGAGCTCGTCGAGGTGTCGGGCACCGTCGCGTACGCCGGGCGCGGCCGGTCGGCGTCGTGGGACGTCGACGTGCGGGTCGACGCCCGCGGCCTCCTCGTGTGGGACGCGCTGCCGTTCGTCGTCGCGGACGGGGCCGACGTCGCGCGCTCCACGGGCGTGACGCTCGCCGCGGGCGACGCGCACGGTGCAGGGGGCGCCGCGCTGCTGCGCGAGACGCTCGTCCTGGGCCGCTCCGGAGAAGCAGGAGGGCGGCTGCGCTCGCGCACGCGCGTCGACGTGTCGGCGCCGGGTGCCACCCGGACATCCGGTGGTGTCGGCGGGACCGGTGAGTTGGCGGCGCCGGAGGGGTCGGGACCTCCATGGCAGAACGACCCGGCAGGGCCGGAGCACGTGCGCGAGCTCTTCGTCGAGGACCTCGACCTCGGCGACGACCGCGCACTGCCCGGGATCCTCGGCGACGCTCGCGTCGTCGACTCGGTGCTGTGCCTCGGCACCCGGCCGCCCGCGCCCGCCTCGGTCCCCGAGGAGACCACCGCGCCTCGCCGTCCACCGCCGCGGACGTCCGCACCCTTCGGGCCTCTGCGGCTCGACCTCGACGGACCCGGCGCGGTCGCCCGCCACCTCGGCGCGAGCACCCACGACGCCGGCATCGACGTCGTGGTGGCGGCCTGGACGACGGCGGCTCGGGAGGCCCGGGCCGCAGTCGCCGGCCCGCCACGCGACGCCACGCCGTCCCCGAGCGTCGCCGCACCCGTGGACACCGACCACACCGACCCCCGCACGACACTGCTGACGACAGGAGCCTGACATGCACGTCCCCGACCACTTCCTGAACGACCCCACGTCGGCGACGACCGCCGTCGTCTCCCTCGCCGCCGTCGGCTACGCCGCGTACCGGGCGCGCGAGGACCTCACCCCGCGCCGCATCGCCCTCACGGCGGCGACGACCGGGTTCGTCTTCGCCGTCCAGATGCTCAACTACCCCGTCGCGGCGGGCACGAGCGGGCACCTCATGGGCGGGGCGCTCGCCGCCGCGCTCGTCGGGCCGTGGCTCGGCGTGCTCTCGGTGACGCTCGTGCTGCTCGTCCAGTCCCTCGTCTTCGCCGACGGCGGACTCACCGCGCTGGGGACGAACGTGCTGCTCATGGCGGTGGTCGGGACCCTCGTCGGCTGGGCGGCGACGCGCGGGGTGCTGCGCCTGACGCGCGGCCGGGGCGCGGCCGGTGCCGCGGGCGTCGGGGCGCTTGTGAGCGTCCCCGTGTCCGCGGCGGTGTTCGCCGGGCTGTTCGCCGTCGGCGGGACGGTGCCGGTCCCGGTGGGCGAGCTCGTCGGCCAGATGCTCTCCGTGCACGCGGTGATCGGGCTCGGCGAGGCGCTCATCACGGTTGGCGTCGTCGGGCTCGTGCTCGCCGTCGCCCCGGGAGCCGCGGCGGTCGAGGGCGTGGCGCGCTCCGCGGCGAGCCGCGCCGTCGTGCCCGACGCCGCGGCCTCGCCGGGTGCAGCGATCTCGCCTCGTCCTGTCGGGTCGCTCGCGGCGGCACCCGCCGGCGCGGTGCGCCGCGCCGTCCTCGCGCTCGGCTCGGGCGCGCTGCTCGCCGCGGTCGTCGTGTCGTCGTTCGCGGCGGCCACGCCGGACGGCCTCGAGGCGACGGCCGCGTCGGTCGGCTTCGCCGACGCGGCGCGCGACCACGCGTTCGCGGGGATGCCGCTCGCCGACTACGGCGAGGCCGGCGGGATCTTCGTCGGCGTGGCGGGCCTCGTGGGCGTGGCCCTCGTCGTCGCGCTCACGGCCGGCTTCCTCGCCACCGCCCTGCGCGCGACCACCCGCCGCGCGGCGACCGCACCGGCCGCCTGACGAGCGTGCGCACCCGCGGAAGACCACCGAGGGAGAGCCCTGGTCGGCCGAGGGAGAGCCCTGGTCGGCATCGGTTGATGAGCACGCTGCACCTGGCGCCCCCGCGCTGCCGCTCCTCGGCCTCGCCCTACCGGACCAACCGGATCTCGACGATCCCGCCGAAGCGGGTGTCGGCATGCCGAGGCCCGTCGGGCTCGAACCCGTTGCGCGCGTAGAAGCGCCGCGCGCGCGGGTTCTCCTCGGCCACCCAGACCTGTGCCGGCCCGGGCGGGACGACGACGTCGAGCAGGGCCTGTCCCGTCCCCGTCCCGTGGTGCTCGGGCAGCACGTACAGGGCGTACAGCTCGACGTCCCGCACAGGCGCGTGGCCGCCGACTTCCCGCGACGGGCCGCCGATGCCGAACCCGACCACCGCGTCGTCCACCTCCGCGACGATGATCCGGCTTCGGCCAGGCGGAGCCTCCGGCCCGAGCCGGCGCTTCCACGACGAGGTGCGTTCCTCGAGGGTGGCGGTCTGCCAGAACGAGTCGGGCACGAGGTCGGCGTAGGTCGCGCGCCACACGGTGTGGTGCACGAGCGCGAGACGCGTGGCGTCGTCGGGCTCGGCGGATCGGAGCAGCACGGGGCGAGCGTAGTCGCGAGGTAGAGCTCCGGTCCCGCGAGGTAGAGACGAGGTTCGAGAACGCTCCACGACCACGGCTCTACCTCGGCAGACCCAGGCTCTACCTCGGCAGACCAGGGCTTTACCTCGGCCGACCGGGGAGTCTGCCTCGAGAGACGTTCTCGGGCGCGTGACCGGATCGTGACCGTGTGACACGTGCCGTTAACAGGACGGGCAGATCGGCCGAAACACGGCGTCACTAGCGTCGACATCAGTGGGCACCGCTACGGGCACATCAACGTATACATGCCTGTACCCGGTGCTCGCGGCGAGCGACCGCCTGCCCGGCGGCCGCCGGCTCCCTGCTGAGAAACCTGCGGAGAACTCCCGCTGTGCGACCCTCGCTGAAAGGACTCTCGTGACACCTTCACGCGCCACGACCCGTCTCGCCCCGGCTGCCGCTCTCGTCGCCCTCGCGCTCACGCTCACCGCGTGCGGCGCGAGGACGGAGACCGGCGACGGAGCGGGCGCCGCGACCAGCGCCGCCGAGAGCTGCGTCGACACCTCCGGCGACACCGTCAAGATCGGCTTCCTCAACTCGCTGTCCGGCACCATGGCGATCTCCGAGCAGACCGTCGCCGACTCCCTCGCCCTCGCGGCCGAGGAGATCAACGCCGACGGCGGCGTGCTCGGCAAGCAGCTCGAGATCGTCCAGGAGGACGGTCAGTCCGAGCCCACGGTCTTCGCCGAGAAGGCGGAGAAGCTCATCACGAGCGACTGCGTCGCCGCGGTGTTCGGCGGCTGGACGTCCGCGTCGCGCAAGGCGATGCTCCCCGTCTTCGAGGCGCAGGACTCGCTGCTCTTCTACCCGGTCCAGTACGAGGGCCTCGAGTCGTCGCCGAACATCTTCTACACCGGCGCCACGACCAACCAGCAGATCGTCCCCGCGCTCGACTACCTGAAGGAGCAGGGGGTCGAGTCGATCTTCCTCGTCGGCTCCGACTACGTCTTCCCCCGCACGGCGAACAAGATCATCAACGCCTACGCGGAGGCGAACGGCATCGAGGTCCTCGGCGAGGAGTACGCGCCGCTCGGCCACACCGACTTCTCCACGATCGTCAACAAGGTGAAGTCAGCCGGGGCGGACGCCGTGTTCAACACGCTCAACGGCGACTCCAACGTCGCGTTCTTCAAGGAGTACAAGAACGCGGGCCTGGGCCCGGACACCATGCCCGTCGTGTCGGTGTCGATCGCGGAGGAGGAGGTGGGCGGCGTCGGCGTCGAGAACGTCGAGGGCCAGCTCACGGCCTGGAACTACTACCAGACCATCGACAGCCCGGAGAACGCGACGTTCGTCGAGGCGTTCCAGGCCAAGTACGGCGCCGACCGCGTGACGTCCGACCCGATGGAGGCGGCGTACACGTCGCTCTACCTGTGGAAGGGCATGGTCGAGAAGGCGGAGTCGTTCGACGTCGCCGACGTCCAGGAGGCCGCGGACGGCGTCACGTTCGACGCGCCGGAGGGCTCCGTCACCGTGAACGGCGACAACCACCACATCGCCAAGACCGCCCTCATCGGCAAGATCGGCCCCGACGGCCTCATCTACACCGAGTGGAGCTCGGGCGAGCCGATCGAGCCCGACCCGTACCTCGAGGGCTACGACTGGGCCGAGGGCCTCTCCTGACGACTTCGTCGCTCCCGACCCGCTGAGTCCGGCGGGGACCGGGGGTGTGCGTGCAGGGTCTACCATCCGCCCGCTCGTTCCTCGCGGGCTCCCGCCAGTCCCGCCACGACCCGGCACGCACACCCCCGGCCCCCACCTCGGCGGTCACGTCACCCGTCCTGCTACGCACCCACCGGAAGGCACGACGCCCATGGATGTGCTGTTCTCGCAGCTCTTCGCGGGGCTGAGCCTCGGCTCGGTCCTGCTCCTCGCCGCCCTCGGGCTGGCGCTCACGTTCGGCCAGATGGGCGTCATCAACATGGCGCACGGCGAGTTCATGATGGCGGGCGCCTACACGGCGTTCGTCGTGCAGGGGGTCGTCGGCAACGCCGGCGTCTCGCTGCTCGTGTCGCTGCCGCTCGGGTTCCTCGTCGGCGGTCTGCTCGGCCTGCTCCTCGAGGCGACGCTCATCCACCGCATGTACAAGCGGCCGCTCGACACGCTCCTCGTCACGTGGGGCGTCGCGCTCGTGCTGCAGCAGGTCGCGCGCGACGTGTTCGGCGCCCCGAACGTCGACGTGCGGGCCCCCGCCTGGCTGAGCGGCGCCGTCGACCTGTTCGGCCTGGCCGTGCCCAAGACGCGCCTCTTCATCCTCGCGCTCGCGGTCGTCGCGGTCGTCGCTCTCGCCGTCGTGCTCAAGGTGACGCCGCTCGGGCGGCGGATCCGCGCCGTCGTGCAGAACCGCGACCTCGCCGAGGCGAGCGGCGTCTCCACGCGGGCGACGGACCGCCTGACGTTCTTCATCGGGTCCGGTCTCGCCGGCATCGCGGGGGTCGCGCTCACGCTCCTCGGGTCCATCGGCCCCACGCTCGGCACGAGCTACATCGTCGACGCGTTCCTCGTCGTCGTCGCGGGCGGCATCGGGCAGATCAAGGGCACGGTCATCGCGGCGTTCGCGCTCGGGCTGCTCCAGGCGACCTTCGAGTACTCGACGACGGCGAGCATCGCCAAGGTGCTCGTGTTCGTCGTCATCGTCGTCTTCCTCCAGGTGCGACCCCAGGGCCTCGTGTCGGTCCGGACGAGGAGCCTCGCATGAGCGCCGTCACCACCGAGAGCCCGTCGCGGCTCTCCGCCCTGTACCGCTCGTCACGCGCCCGCGTGATCGTCGGGTTCGCCGTCGCCGCGGTCCTGCTGTTCGCCGTCGCGCCCGCGACGCTCTCCACGTTCCGGCTCGGCCTGCTCGGCAAGTTCCTGTGCCTCGCGATGGTCGCCGTCGGCATCGGCCTCGCGTGGGGCCGCGGGGGGATGCTCACGCTCGGGCAGGGCGTGTTCTTCGGCCTCGGCGCCTACCTCATGGCGATGCACCTCAAGCTTGCCGACGCCGGGCCGGTCGAGGGATCCGGTGGCGTGCCGGACTTCATGATGCTGTACGGCTCGGGCGAGGTGCCGGGCTGGTGGGAGCCGTTCCGGTCGCCGGTCGTGACGATCCTCGCCATCGCGATCGTGCCTGCCGGTCTCGCGGCGCTGCTCGGGTTCGCCGTCTTCACGCGGCGCGTGCGCGGCGCGTACTTCGCGATCCTCTCCCAGGCGCTCGCGGCGGCGTTCGCGATCCTGCTCATCGGCCAGCAGGCGACGACGGGCGGCACCAACGGCCTCAACGGGTTCCGGTCGTTCTTCGGGTACGACCTCGCGGACCCGGTGAACAAGCGCATGCTCTTCTTCCTCGCCGCAGGCGCGCTGCTCGTCATGGTCGCCGTCGCGCGCCAGCTCATGGTGTCGCGGTTCGGTGAGCTGCTCGTCGCCGTGCGCGACCAGGAGAACCGCGTGCGGTTCCTCGGATACGACCCGGCGCAGGTCAAGGTCGTCGCGTACGCGGTCGCGGCCTTCATGGCCGCGGTGGGCGGCGCGCTGTTCGTGCCGATCGTCGGCATCATCTCGCCGGCCGACGTGGGCGTCGTGCCGTCCATCGGGTTCCTCATCGGCGTCGCGATCGGCGGTCGGGCGACACTCCTCGGCCCGGTGCTCGGGTCGATCGCCGTGAGCTGGGCGCAGACGAGCCTCTCCGAGGCGTTCCCGTCCGGCTGGATCTACGCCCAGGGTGCTCTGTTCATCCTCGTCGTCGCCTTCCTGCCCGGCGGGCTCGCCGAGCTGTTCACGCGGTGGCGCCGTTCGCGCCGCGGCTCCGTGCCCGACGGCGGTGCGCCCGCCCCAGGGGACGACGGCACCTCCGACGGGAGTCGCCCGGGCGCGGCGCGCACGGGTGAGCCGGGCAGCGGCGACCCGACGGTCGAACCACAGACCGCCGTCGACCACGACCCTGCGACCTCCGGGAGGACCGCATGACCACGCAACCCACCGGGCCGGTGCCGGGCACCGGAGAGACGCTTCTCGAGACCGGCGTCGCGGGCGACGGGCTCGACCTCGAGGCCGCGCAGTCCGTCCTGGGCGTCGACGACTCGCGCTTCCGGCACGACTACCTCGAGGTGCGCGGGCTGCGCGTCGAGTTCGACGGGTTCGTCGCCGTCCAGGGCGTCGACCTCACCGTCACCGCGGGCGACCTCCGGTTCCTCATCGGGCCCAACGGTGCGGGCAAGACGACGATCGTGGACGCGATCACCGGTCTCGCCAGGGCGTCGGGATCGGTGCAGTTCGGCGGGGTCGACCTGCTCGGCAGGAAGACGCACCGCATCGCGCGGGCCGGTGTCGGGCGCACGTTCCAGACGGCGAGCGTGTTCGAGGAGCTCAGCGTGCTGCAGAACCTCGACATCGCGGCGGGCGCTCGGCGCGGTCCGCTGACGCTCCTGCGCCGCCGGTCCTCGACGCCCGAGGCCGTCGAGCAGGCGCTCGAGACCGTCGGGCTCGCGCACCTGCGCGACGTCCAGGCCGGGATCCTCGCGCACGGGCAGAAGCAGTGGCTCGAGATCGGGATGCTGCTCGTCCAGGACGCCCGGCTGCTGCTGCTCGACGAGCCCGTCGCCGGCATGAGCCAGGCCGAGCGCGAGCAGACGGGCGAGCTGCTGCAGCGCATCGGCGCCCAGCGGACCGTGGTCGTCGTCGAGCACGACATGGACTTCCTCCGGGCCTTCGCGAGCTCGGTGACCGTGCTGCACCTGGGTCAGGTGCTCGCCGAGGGCACGTACGCCGAGGTCCAGGCCGACCCGCGCGTGCAGGAGGTCTACCTCGGCAGCGCGGGCGCGACCCGCGGCGCCAGACGGAGAGGTTCGGCGTCGACGACCGAGGGCGCGCACGCGTCGCCGCGCACGACGACCGACGAGAAGGAGGCGTGATGCTCGAGCTGACGGGACTGCACGCGGGCTACGGCCGGACGATGGTGCTGCACGACGTCGACCTCACCGTGCCCGCGGGCGGCGTCGCCGCCGTGCTGGGGCACAACGGCGCCGGCAAGACGACGCTCCTGCGGACCGCGCTCGGGCTGCTCAAGGCCCGGTCGGGGCGCGTCGTGCTCGACGGCGAGGACGTCACCCGGCTGCCCACCCACCAGCGTGTGCGGCGCGGGCTCGCGTACGTGCCGCAGGGGCAGCAGTCGTTCGGCGACCTCACGGCGCGCGAGAACCTGCAGCTCGTCGCCGACACGTCGCGCGAAGGGCCGCGGCGCCTCGACGAGGCGCTCGACCTGTTCCCGGCGCTCCGCGGCCTCCTCGGCCGTCGCGCCGGGCTCCTGTCCGGGGGCCAACGGCAGCAGCTCGCCATCGCGCGCGCCCTCATCACCGGCCCGCGCGTGCTCGTGCTCGACGAGCCGACCGAGGGCATCCAGCCGTCCGTCGTCACCGAGATCGAGGACGCGATCCTCACGCTCACCGACGCCGGCGGGCTGTCCGTCCTGCTCGTCGAGCAGCACGTCGGGTTCGCGCTCGGCGCCGCGCGCGACTACGTCGTGCTGCAGTCCGGGCGCGTGACGAGCCGGGGTGCGGGCGGGGAGGCGGCCGAGGAGAGCGTCCGTGCGGCGATGGCCGTGTAGGGGACGTCGCGTCGATCCGTGGGGCGTGCCGGCGGCACCGCTGCGGGGCCGCGGTGCGGGATGATGGCAGGGCAGGACGACGACGCACGGGACGGACGACCAGGAGACCCCGCATGGACATCGTGACCGCGCCGGAACCCGCCGCGACCTCGCTGCGCGACGCCGTCTACACGCGGCTGCGTGCCGAGATCCTCAACGGCCGGGTCGACCCGCGCGAGCGGCTCACCGAGCCCAAGCTGAGCCGGCGGTTCGAGGTGTCGCGCACGCCGGTGCGGGAGGCGCTGTCCCGGCTCCTGTCCGACGGGCTCATCCAGCGCACCGACTTCGGGTACGCCGTCGTCGTGCCGAGCCTCGCCGAGCTGCGCGACCTCTACGAGCTGCGCGTGACCCTCGAGCTGCGCGGGGTCGAGCGCATCATCGAGAACACCGAGCTGCGCTACGACGCCGACGCGCTGCGCGACGAGCTCGCCCGGTGGGTCGAGCTGCGCGCCGCGCCGCCCGAGCCCGACCCGAGCTTCGTGCTCCTCGACGAGCGCTTCCACACCGTGCTGTCCCGGGCCGCGGGGAACGAGCGGCTGACCGAGGCGCTCGTCGAGGTCAACGAGAAGGTGCGCGCGGTGCGCATGTACGACTTCGTCGAGTCCGAGCGCATCCGGATCACCATCGACGAGCACATCGAGATCCTGGAGCTCGCGCTCGCCGACCGCCTCCCCGAGGCCCGCACCGCGCTCCACCTGCACGTGGGCGAGTCGCTCGCCGTCGTCATGGAACGAGCGGCCCGAGCCCTCTCCCGCATGGCCCTCGCGGTCTGAGGGCCCTGCGCCGAACAGGTGGTCCGGGCTCCTCCTGCTCGGCCGACGCGCCGGGATCGCCTGTTCGGCCTGCCGGGTCGCCTGTTCGGACGTGGTGACCTGACGTCGTGCGGACGACGCCCGGGCGGCACGGACGGGTTCTAGGCTGGGGCCGTTCTGTCCGACGGCGAGGCGCGGCCTCGTCCGCGCACCGGCCCGGGGAGGGCGATGGCCGCCACGCTGCTCGTCGCGAACCGCGGCGAGATCGCCTGCCGCGTGCTGCGCAGCGCGCGGGGGCTCGGGCTGCGCACCGTCGCCGTGCACTCCGACGCGGACCGCGGCGCCCGCCACGTCCGGCTCGCGGACCAGGCGGTGCGGATCGGTCCCGCTCCGGTCGCCGAGTCCTACGACGACGGTCGCCGGCTGCTCGACGCGGCGCTCGCCGCGGGCGCGGACCTCCTGCACCCGGGCTACGGGTTCCGCGCGGAGGACGCCGACTTCGCCGCGGCGGTCGAGGCGGCGGGTGTGGCGTTCGCGGGGCCGACGCCCGAGCAGCTCCGCGTCCTCGGCGACAAGGCGCGCGCCCGGGTGCTCGCGCAGGAGTGCGGCCTCCGGGTGCTGCCCGGGTCGCCGGTGCTGGGCGGGCTGGAGGACGCGCTCGGCTGGGCGCAGGAGATCGGCTTCCCGCTCGTGCTCAAGGACGCGGGCGGCGGGGGCGGGACGGGCGTGCACGTGTGCCGCGACGCGGAGGCGCTCGCCGCGGCGTGGCGGCGGGAGTCGTCGCGCCCGGGGTCGTCCGGGCGGTTGTTCGTCGAGCGCCACGTCGACCGGGCGCGGCATCTCGAGGTGCAGCTCTTCGGCGACGGCGCGGGTCGTGTGGTCTCGCTCGGGGACCGGGACTGCTCGCTCCAGCGCCGCCACCAGAAGGTCGTCGAGGTCGCGCCCGCGCCCGGACTCGACCCCGGCGTCCGCAGGGCCCTGCACGACGGCGCACGTCGCCTCGCGGCGCGCGTCGGGCTGCGCTCCGCCGCGACGCTGGAGGCGCTGCTCGACGTCGGTTCCGGCGAGGTCACGTTCCTCGAGGTGAACCCGCGGATCCAGGTCGAGCACACCGTGACCGAGGAGGTCACCGGTGTCGACCTGATGGGCTGGATGCTGCGCCTCGCCCTCGGCGACACGACCGTGCTCGACGACGTGCCGCCGTCGGGACCCGCGGTCCGGGGGGCGGCGGCGCAGGCGCGCGTCTACGCCGAGGACGTGCGGCACGGCCAACCCGTCGCGGGCACGCTCGCGCGGCTCGACCTCCCGGCCGGGCGCGCGGCGACGGACGACGGCGGCACCACCGCGGACCGGCGGCCCGCGGTCCGGGTCGAGACCGGCGCGAGCGTGGGCGACGAGCTCGGTCCGCACGCCGACCCGTTGGTCGCGAAGGTGGTCGTGCGCGCCGTGTCGCACGAGGCCGCGGTCGCGGGGCTGCGCGACGCGCTGGGCGACGTGCGCGTCGACGGCGTCCCGACGAACGTGTCGCTGCTGCGCGCGGCGCTCGCGGACCCTGCCGTGGTCGCAGGCACGGCGACCACGGCGACCCTCGCCACGGTGCGGGACCCCGCACCCTGGATCGACGTGCTCGACCCGGGAGTCCTCACGACGGTCCAGGACTGGCCGGGACGCACGGGCTACTGGGGCGTGGGCATCCCGCCCTCGGGTCCGATGGACGACCTGTCGTTCCGGACCGGCAACCGCGCGCTCGGCAACCCCGAGGGCGCGGCGGGGCTCGAGTGCACCCTTGCCGGTCCGACCCTGCGGTTCTCCCACGAGGCGACGGTGTGCGTCACCGGGGCGCCTGCGCCGGTGACGGTCGACGGCGAGCCCGTGCGACAGTGGGAGCCGGTCGCGGTCCCCGCGGGCGGCGTGCTCGCGGTCGGGGCCCCGCACGCCGTCGGGCTGCGGACGTACGTGCTCGTGGCGGGCGGTCTGGACGTCCCGGAGTACCTCGGGTCGGCGGCGACCTTCGTCCTCGGCGCCGTCGGCGGCCCGGCCGGGCGCGCGCTCGTCGCGGGCGACGCGCTGCACCCTCGCACCACCGGTCCAGGGACGGCACGTCGCAGGGGCGAGGAGGTGGCGAGCGCTCCCGGGCTCGATGCGGCCGGTGCGGTGCCGCCCGACGCCCGCCCCCGGATGGGCCACTCGTGGGAGCTCGCGGTGACGACGGGACCGCAGTCCGCGGCGCTCACCGCCGCCGCCCTCGGGCGGCTGCGGACGTCGTGGTGGCGCGTCCTGCCGCACGCCGACCGGACGGGCGTGCGGCTCGCCGGGCCCCCGCTCACGTGGGCGCGGCCCGACGGCGGCGACGCGGGCCTCCATCCGTCCACCGTGCTCGACAACCCGTACTCGGTCGGCGCGCTGAACATCAGCGGGGACACCCCGATCCTGCTCGGCCCGGACGGGCCCAGCCTCGGCGGCTTCGTGTGCGCCCTCACCGTCGTCGCCGGCTCCCGGTGGAAGCTCGGACAGATGCGGCCCGGCGACGTCGTGCGGTTCGTGACCGTCCACGACGACGGCGCCGACCGGCTGCGCCGCGACGACACGGCCCGGGCGGCGGCACGCGTCCCGACGCAGGTGCGCGCCGCGCGCGGTCGCGACGCCGTGGCGTTCGACGGTGACGACGTCCGCGCCACGGGCGGGCCGACGTCGCCCGCCGACGGCCGGCCCGCGGTCCGCTACCTGCGCGGCGCGGACGACGCGGTGCTCGTCGAGTACGACGGCGGCGGCGGACTGGACCTGCACGACCGCCTGCGCGTCCACGCTCTCGCGCGAGGGCTCGAGGCGGCGGCTCCGCGCGGGGTGCGCGACGTGACGCCGGGGGTGCGCACGCTCCACCTGCACGTCGACCCCGACGTGCTGCCGGTACCCACCCTGGTGGGGCTGCTCCGCGAGCTGGAGGTGGACCTCCCCCCGAGCACCGAGATCGAGGTCCCGAGCCGTGTGCTCCGCCTGCCGCTGAGCTGGGACGACCCGGCGATCCGGGACGCCGTCGAACGGTACGCGGCCGGGGTCCGGTCCGACGCGCCGTGGCTGCCGTCCAACGTCGACTTCGTCCGGCGCGCCAACGGGCTCGCGAGCGTCGAGGACGTGCGGCGTACCGTCCTCGACGCCGAGTACCTCGTCCTCGGGCTGGGCGACGTGTACCTCGGCGCCCCGCTCGCGGTGCCGGTCGACCCTCGGCACCGCCTGCTCACGACCAAGTACACCCCGGCACGCACCTGGACCCCGTCGGACGCGGTCGGCCTGGGCGGGGCGTTTCTGTGCGTGTACGGCATGGCGAGCCCCGGGGGCTACCAGCTCGTGGGCCGGACCGTCCCGGTCTGGTCGGCCCACGTGCAGCGCCCGCCGTTCCGCCCGGGCGTCCCGTGGCTGTTCCGATACTTCGACCGGATCGTGTGGGAACCGGTCGACCCGGACGAGCTAGGCGAACGTCGTGCGGCGGCGCGCGCGGGAGTCCTGGAGGTCCCGGTCGAGGACGGGGTCTTCTCCGGCCGGGAGCATGCCGCGCTCCTCGCGCGCGAGGCCGACGACATCGCCGCGGTCGCGGCGGCGCGCCGCGCGGCGTTCGAGCGCGAGGCCGCCGCCTGGGCGGAAGCGGGCGAGCTCGTCGGGTCCCCCGCCCGCGCGACCGCGCGCGGCGGACCGGCCGCGGCGGCCACCGGCACGGACGGCGCCCGAGGCGGCTCCACCGATGTCGACGACCCGTCCCGCGTCGTGCTGCGCGCGCCACTGGGCGGAGTCGTGTGGCGCGTGGAGTCGCCGCCGGGGCGGCGCGTCACCGAGGGCGCACCCGTGGTCGTGCTCGAGGCGATGAAGCTCGAGCTGCCGGTCCTGGCGCCGTCCGGCGGCCGTGTCGTCGACGTCCCCGTACGTCCCGGCGACCACGTGCGCGCCGGCGATCCGCTCGCCGTCGTGCACCTCGACGCGTGACGCGGAGCGTCGTCGCCCGGTGCGGCTATCGCGTGGTGAACAGCCGCGCGGCCTGGGACTCGGCGTCGGCGTAGGTCTGGGCGGCCGCGCCGAGCGCGGCCGTGATGTCGTCGAGCGCGAGCTCGACCTGGTTCTGCGTGGTCTGCCACTGCGCCATCACGCCCGTGAAGGACGTCGCCGCGCCGCCTCGCCACGACGCCTGCAGGTCGGTGAGGTGGCGCATCATGGCGCCGACCTCCGCCCGGATCGCGGTGACCGACCCGTTCACCGCCGCGCTCGCCTGGGCGACCCGTGCGCTGTCGACCTCGTACCGGCTCATGTCGTCCTCCGTCGTCTCCTCGGTCCGCGGACCGCCCTGCACGCGGCGGGCGCCGGTGCGACGACGACGCTAGCCACGGGACGCCGGGCGGCGTGTGCACGGCGACGCCCCTGTGGACGGCAGATCAGGAAGTGGGGCCTGTGGACGGCGTGGATGCCTCCGCCAGCTTGAGCTGCTCCTTGCGCAGCCGCTGGAGCTCCGCGTCCAGGTTCTGCCGCGCCGGTTCCTCCCACGCCGCGCCGAGCGGGCTCGAGAAGAGCGACCGGCGGTCGAGCAGCTTGGTGAGGATCGCGATGCGGGCCCGCACGTAGTCGGGCTTCGGGATGTGCGCGTACTCGTCACGCACGTCCTTGAGGTACTCCTTGTAGCGCTGCGGCTCCGCGGCGAGCATCGCGAGGTCGGCGTCGCACAGCACCGCGCAGTCGAAGTCCGACGCGTCGGGTGCGTGCCGCACGAGCGCGTTGACGAGGTAGGCGACGCGGCGGACGGCCGGCTCCGGGACCCCGAGCGAGGTGAGCTCCGTGTGGGCGAGCGCGGCGCTCGCCGACTCGTCCTCGCCGCCCTTGTTGGCGTACGTCGCTCGTCCCTTCGCGTCGAAGATCGCGCCGTGGTACCAGGCGGCGAGGCGCACCAGGTCGGGGTCGTGCGTCTCCTGGGAGAGCTCGTCGACCCGGCCGAGCACGTCCGCGAGGTGGCGCAGGTTGTGGAAGTGGCGGTCCGGCTGGTCCCAGCGGTCGAGCAGCCCCTGCCCGACGGCGCGGATCTCGTCGTCCGGGGCGGTCGCCCCTGCGCCACGGGCGCTGCGGACGAACGAGGAGAGGAACCACTGCGGTGCGTCGGCGCTGTTGACGCCCATGAACTTCAGCCTTCTTCGACGGTGACGAGGAGATGACGGAGGTCGTCGTCGCCAGGGTGGTACCTGACGCGGAGGCCCCCGCGTCGCCGCGTGGCCTCACCACCAGCCTAGGTCGCGCGGGACGACCCGCCATCGTAGCCCGCACTCGGCGGTGCACGGGACCGGTGCCGTCGGGGCGCTCGGGGCATGCCTGGCCGGGCGCTCGGGGCATGCCTGGCCGGGCGCTCGGCGGACGCGCAGGTGGGGCGCGGTGCGGACCGTCAGGGGGCGAGCGGGAGGTCGACGCGCACGGTGAGCCCGCCGCCCGTCGTCTCGCTCACCGAGACTCGTCCCCGGTGCGCGCCCACGATCGCGGCGACGATGGCCAGACCCAGGCCCGAGCCGCCCGACGCGCGGTTGCGCGAGGAGTCCGCGCGGTAGAACCGCTCGAACACCCGGCCGCGCTGCTCGCTGGGGACGCCCGGCCCGTGGTCCCGCACCTCGAGCACGGCGACCGCGTCGACGGCCGCGCCGTCCTTGCGCGCGTCCGGTGGGGCGGCCGGTCCGACCGTGCCCAGCGCGATCTCGACCGGTGTGCCCGCAGGAGTGTGGCGCGTGACGTTGCCGACGAGGTTCGCGAGCACCTGTCGCAGCCGGTCCTCGTCGCCGACGACGCGCAGCGCCGGCGGTGCCGTCGCGCCGGGGGAGAGACCCACCAGCCGGACGTCGCGCGTCGGGTCGAGCGCGTGCAGGTCCTGCGCGGAGTCGCGCGCGAGCGACACGAGGTCCACGGGCTCGTGGCGCAGCGGGCGCCCCTCGTCCAGCCGCGCGAGCGCGAGCAGGTCGTTCACGAGCGTGCCCATGCGGGTCGCCGAGTCCTCGATGCGTCCCATGGTGTCGTCGACCTTGTCGGGCGTGTCGAGCGCCCCCATCCGGTACAGCTCGCCGTAGCCGCGGATCGTCGCGAGCGGGGTGCGCAGCTCGTGGCTCGCGTCGGACACGAACCGTCGCATCCGCTCCTCGGACGCCTCCTGGACCGCGAACGCCTCCTCGATCTGGGAGAGCATCGCGTTGAGCGACGCCGCGAGCGAGCCGACCTCGGTCGTCGGCGGTGCCGGACGCACGCGCCGGGACAGGTCGCCCGCCGCGATGTCCGCCGCCGTCTCCTCGATCTCGCGCAGCGGGCGCAGCGCGCGGTGCACCGCGAGGTAGGCCACGGCGCCCCCGACGAGAGCGATGCCGAGCGCCGAGAGCGCGAGCGCGCGGCCCAGGACCTTGACGGTCTCGTGAATGCCGGTGAGCGGAAGGGCGACGAACGCCGTGCCACCGAGCTCGCCGCTGAACTTGTCGTAGAAGAAGAACGTCGTGACGCGCCACTCGGCCGGGTCGGTCCCGCCGACGGAGTCCACGGTGAACGGCTCGTCCTGGCTCGCCTCGACCTCGGGGTCGGACATCGCGGGGATGTTCGGGACGCCGTAGAGGTTCACCGTCTGGGGCCATCGGAGCGGGACCTCGTCGCCGCCGCGGGGTCGGACGAGGACGTAGTAGTCGCTGGGCAGCTGGGAGCCGCTGCCGATCCGCTCGTTGAGGGTGATGTTCGCGACGGCCGCCGCCGACCGCTCCAGCTGCACGTCGACCTGTCGCACGAGATAGCTCGACACGACCGTCGTCGTCACGACGGACGCCAGCCCGAGCCCCGCAGCGAGCAGCAGCACCGTGATGGCGACGAGCCGGGCGCGCAACGGGACGCGCGCGAACCAGCCCCACCCCTCGGTGGGGACGGGACGACCGAAGGGACGCTCCGCCGTCGGGCCTGCTCCCGGCGAGAGGGGGGCGCCGGCTCCCGGGGCGCCGCTCGTGTGCGGTGCGGGTTCGGCGGGGGTGGTGGACCCGGGGGGCGGGGGAGGGGGCGGTGGGACCGGTCGGGACCCCGTCGTCGTACGGTCGGGGCCGGACGTCATGAGGTCGTCGGCGGCTGGCGCAGCAGGTAGCCCACGCCCCGCTTGGTGTGGATGAGCGGCGGGAGCGCGACGGGCTCGCCGTCGGGCCCGGGCACCGTGAGGTTGTCGATCTTGCGACGTAGGTAGGAGATGTAGGACTCGACGATGTTCGCGTCGCCGCCCCAGTCGTACTGCCACACGTGGTCGAGGATCTGCGCCTTGGACAGCACGCGCCCCGCGTTGAGCATGAGGTACCGCAGGAGCTTGAACTCCGTGGGGGACAGGTCGACGTCGACGCCCGCGCGCCGGACCTCGTGCGAGTCCTCGTCGAGCTCGAGGTCGGCGAAGCGCAGCACGGCGTCGTCGACGGGCTCGGCGTGCGTGCGGCGAAGCACCGCGCGGATGCGCGCGACGACCTCCTCCAGGCTGAACGGCTTCGTCACGTAGTCGTCGCCGCCGACGGTGAGGCCGGTGACCTTGTCGCGCGTGTCGTCCTTGGCGGTGAGGAAGACGACGGGCGTGTGCTGCCCCTTCTCGCGCAGGCGGCGCGTGACGGTGAACCCGTCCATGTCGGGCAGCATGACGTCGAGCACGACGAGGTCGGGGTCGACGTCGCGCACGAGCCGCAGGGCGCTCTGCCCGTCCGCGGCGGCGTGCACCTCGAACCCGGCGAAGCGCAGGGACGTCGCCAGCAGCTCGCGGATGTTCGGCTCGTCGTCGACGACGACGAGGCGTGCCTCGGGGGTGGTGCTCATGGGTCCCAGTGTCCTCCCCCGGTCTGGGAGGCGCCTGGGAGGGGGCTCGACCGTTTCGGGCCGGCGCGGCGCGCCCCGCGGCCCGCCGTGGGTGGCCCGCGGCAGGATGACGGAGTGCGGATCACGGTGGACCAGAGACGGCGCCGACTGGTCGCCCAGCAGCTCGCGCTCGCCGCGGACCTGCCCGGGCGACCCGCGGCACGGAGCCCGGAGGACGTCGTCGACCGGCTCCTCGCGCTGCACGCGACGGACGCCCCGAGCGTCTACCTCTCGGTGCTCGCGCGCGTGCCCGGCCTCGTGCTCGACGACGTCCGCGACGCCCTGTTCGGGCGGCGCACGCTCGTCAAGGTGCTCGCCATGCGGCGCACGATGTTCGTCGTGCGCCGCGAGACGGTGCCGGTCGTGCACGCCGCGGCGGCGCTCGCCGTCGCGCGCCGCCTGCGCACCCGGCTGCTCAAGGAGCTCGCGACGCTGCCCACGGACCCTCCCGTCGACGACGCGGAAGCGTTCCTCGCCGCGGTCGAGGCGCAGGTGCACGACGCGCTCGCATCGCAGGGACCGCTCGACGGCGCGAGCCTGTCGCGGGCCGCGCCGCTGCTGCGGACGGCGTTCCTCCCCACGACCGACAAGACCTGGGACGTGCGCCGCACCCTGACGAGCCCGCTCCTGTCGTTGCTGTCCGCGGAGGGTGAGGTCGTGCGCGGCGAGCCGCGCGGCTCGTGGTCGTCGAACCGGCACGTGTGGTCCCCGGTCGAGGACTGGTTCCCCGAGGGCGTCCCGGCCCGCGACGAGGCCGGCGCGCGCGTCGAGCTCGCACGGGCCTGGCTCGACGTCTTCGGGCCCGCGACGGTCAAGGACCTCGCGTGGTGGGCGGGCTGGAGCCTGCGCGACGCCCGTGCCGCGCTCGCGGGGCTCGACGTCGTCCACGTCGAGGTCGAGACGGGCACGCCCGACGACCCGGCCCCGCAGCCAGGCGTCATGCTCGCCGGCACGGACCTGCCGGGCGCCGCGGAGTCCCCGCTCGAGGGGAGCGTCGCGCTGCTGCCGTCGCTCGACCCGACGACGATGGGCTGGACCGAGCGGGGCTGGTACCTCGGCCCGCACAAGGCGGCGATCTTCGACACCATCGGCAACGCGGGCGCGACCGTCTGGTGGAAGGGCCGGATCGTCGGGGCGTGGGCCGTGCGGCCGGGCGGCGAGCCCGCGTTCCGCCTCCTGGAGGACGTGGGCGCCGACGCCGAGCGCGCCGTCGCCGCGGAGGCCGAGCGCCTTGCGTCGCTCCTCGGCGGCGACGGCGTGACGGCGTCGTTCCCCACGCCCCTGTACCGCGAGCTGCACGCCTGAGAACGCGCAGCCCGCGGCCGGCGCGTCAGAGGTAGCGCATCGGGTCGAACTCCTCGAGCGGGATGATCCGCACGCGGGGCAGGACGGTCGTGAACGCGCCCGCGTGGTCCTCGAGGTCGAACACCTGGAGTCCCCGGCCGGTGAGCTCGCCGAGCCGCACGTTGACGAACTCGCGGAACGCCAGGACGCCCACGCGCCGGTCCGGGTCGTCGAGCAGCGTCTCGACCTGCGGCAGGAAGTCGCCGTCGTGGCTCGCGAGGAGCACGTCGCCCGGCTGGCCCGCGATCGCCTCCAGCATGCGCTGGATGCCGATGTCCACGACCTTCTCGTTGCCCGACCCGGCCAGCGGGATCGGGCGGTAGCCCATCGCGAGCAGCGCCTGCACGAACGACATCGGCATCTGGCCCGACGACGCGTTGAGGAAGAACAGCGGCGTGACGTCCTGCCCCCAGGCCTGGCGCGCGAACTCGACGATGCGGTCCCACCGCGGGCGCTCGTCCGGCGCGGGGCGGTGCCCGAGGACGTTCATGCCGAGCGTCGCGTCGATGTTCTCGCCGTCGACGACGAGGTAGGTGCGGCGCGGCGTCGTCAGCGAGCGGCCGTCGGGGGTCTGGAGGTCGGACATGCCGGTCAGCCTATCCGTGGGGCGGGGGCGCGTCGCTCGGGCGGCGGGGCCCGCGCCGGAGCGTCCACGAGGTGAGGGTTTGCGTGACCGCGCCCCGGAGTGGGTACGGTCGGACCTCGTGACCTACCACACCGACGCCACGGCCGCGACCGGAACCGTCCGGATCACGGTCGTCCAGAACTCCCCGGACGTCACGCTCGACGCCTTCGCGGGCCACCTCGCCGCCGACCTGGACGTCGTGCGCGCGCACGACGGCGACGCCGTCCCGGGCATCGACGCGCTCGGCGACGGCCTCGTCGTCCTCGGCGGGCACGTGTCCGCCCACGACGACGAGCGTGCGCCCTGGCTGCCCGCGTTGCGCGAGACGCTGCTCGCCGCCGCGACGGCCGGCGTCCCGACCCTCGGCATCGGCCTCGGCGCACAGCTCCTCGCCGTGGCGGGCGGGGGGCAGGTCGCGGTCGCGGCGCCGCCCGGGCGCGAGGTCGGCGTGACGCGCGTCTTCTGGCGCGCCGAGGCCGGGACCGACCCCGTGCTCGCGGCCCTCGCGGCGGGCGAGGACCCGGCACGCCACGTGACGAGCAGGCACGCGGACGCGGTCGTCGAGCTGCCGCCGGGCGCCGTCTGGCTCGGGTCCTCGAACGTGTACCCCTACCAGGCGTTCCGCCTCGGCTCGGCGCTCGGCGTGCAGTTCCACCCCGAGACGACGCGCGCGAGCCTCGCGGCGTGGTGCGACGCGGACGACGACGTGGACACCGCGGCGACGCTCGCCGCGTTCGACGAGCACGCGGACGACCTCCTCGACGGCGGGCGTCGGCTCGCCGGGGCGTTCGTGGCGGAGGTCCGCGCCCGGGCCGAGGACCGCGTCCTCGTCTGACGCCCTCACGACACGGCCGAGCATGCGGTTCTCGCCCGTCCTGCGGTCAGGACGGGCGAGAACCGCATGCTCGGCGCGAGGGTGGTGCGGTGTCGGTGGTCACAAGTCGCTGGTCGGGGCGTCCTGCGTGCTCGTGCCCGACTCGATCGCGGGCGTGACCTGGGTGGGGGACACCTGCGGCGCGGGCGAGGAGCCCTGCTTGAGGGCCGCGAGACGGGCCTCGATCTCGACGGCCTCGCCGGACGTCTCGAGCTCGGCGAACTGCGCGTCGATGCTCGACGCCGCGACCTCGGCCTGACCGATCGCCTGCGCCTCCTCGCGGCGCACGATCTCCTCGTAGCGCGAGATCTCGCTCGTCGGGTCGAGCACGTTGATCGAGCTGATCGCGCCCTGCACGGTCTGCTGGGCCTGCGCGCTCTTCTGCCGCGCGACGAGCGAGTCGCGCTTCGACCTCAGCTCGCCGAGCTTGTCCTTCATCATCGCGAGGCCCGACTTGAGCTTCTCGACCGACTCGCGCTGCGAGGCGATGAGCGGCTCGGCCTGGCGCACCTCGGCCTCGGCGGCGATCTGCTTGCCGAGCGCGACCTTGGCGAGGTTGTCGAACTTGTCCGCGTTCGCCGCGTCGCCCTGCTGGCGGTAGCGGTCCGCCTGCGCGGACGCGGCAGCGGCCTTCTGGCCCCACTCCTGGACGGCGGCGACGTCCTCGTTGTAGTCCTGCTCCGCGAGGCGCAGGTTGCCGATGGTCTGCGCCACCGCCTGCTCCGCGTCGGCGATGTTGTTCGTGTAGTCCCGCACGAGCTGGTCCAGCATCTTCTGCGGGTCCTCCGCGCTGTCGAGGAGCGCGTTGATGTTCGCGCGCGCGAGCTGCGCGATCCGTCCGAAGATGCTCTGCTTCTCCGCCATGGTCGTCCCTCTCTGGTGAACCGTCTCGTGCTGGTCGGTGCTGTGTGGTGCCGTCCGTCGGTAGGTCGTGGTCCGGTCCGTGCGTCGTGGTGTCAGAAGCGACCGCCACGGCCCGAGCGTCCGCCCGACGACCGGCCGCCGGAGCGTCCGCCCGACCGTCCGCCGCCGAACCCGCCGCCGCCGTAGCCGCCACCGAAGCTGCCGCCGCCGAACCCGCCGGAGCGGCCACCGCCCCCGCCGCCCCGCAGGATCGAGTCGAGCAGGATCCCGCCGAGCACCATGCCGCCGACGTTGCTCCCCCCGCCCCCGCCGAACATGCCGCTGCCGCCCTGGGACGACTGCCAGCTCGACGCGTCCTGCTGGGCGCGCTGCGCCGCGGACTGCGCCTGGGCGTCGGCCTGCTGCGCGCGCTCCAGCGCGGCGACCGGGTCGGTGGGCTGGAGCGCCCGGGCCTCGCCCAGCAGCCGGATCGCCTCGGACAGGCGCGTCCTCGCCTCCGGCCCGACGGCGCCGCGCCGCGTCTCGATGAAGTCGTTCGTCGCGCGGACCTGCGAGTCGACGCGCGCGAGGGTGTCGCGCAGGAGCGCGTTCGCGCGCGCGGCCTGCTCCGCGCGCTCACGGAACGGGGCGAGCGCCGCGTCGAGCGCCGCCTCGGCCTCCGTGAGGCGGCGCAACGCCGCGAGCGGGTCACCGCCCTCGCGCGCGGCACGCGCCTCCGCGACGGCGTCCTGCGCCTCGGCGAGCGAGGGCGCGACCCCGGGGTCGCCTGGCGCGAGCCGGCCGGCGTCCGCGATGTCCGACGTGATGGACGCGAGCCCCCGGTCGAGGCGAGGGCCCGACTCGGCGAGGTCGGAGCCCGCGCGGTCCACGGCGTCGAGCAGCGTCACCGCTTGGCCGACGGCGTTCTGCGCGGCCCGCGCGAGCGCGACCGCCGTCGCGCGGTCCTTGCCGGCGAGCGCCTCGCGCCCGCGGGCGACCGACTCGCGCGCCCCCGCGACGAGCGCCTGCGCCTGCTCCGGGTTCTGCGCGACGGACGCGAGCGACGCCGGCGGGTACGTGCGGGCGAGACCCTCGAGCGTCGCGCGCGCGGGCTCGACGCGCGCGAGCACCTCGGCCGCGCGCTGGTCGGTCTCCTCCAGCACCTCGGGCGCGCGGGCCTGCAGGTCGCGCAGCTCGTCGAACGTCCGGGACTCGGCGTCGAGCGCGTCCGCGACCTCGTCGCACAGCGCGACGATGCGCGCCATCATCTGCCGGGCCTGCGGCTCCGTCTCCGGCCGGTCGTCGTCGAGCTGCTGGCGCAGCGCGAACGCCTCGGAGACCTTCTGCTTGCCCTCGGCGAGCACCGCGGAGAACTGCCGCGTCGCCTCCAGGCCGAACTGCGCCTGCGCGAACCCCAGCTCCTGCTCGGAGGTCTTCACGGCGTCGTCGATCGCGACGAGCGCCGCGCTCGCCCGGCGGTTGAGCTCGTCGGTGGGCAGGGCCGCCAGCTCGTCGCCGTCCGGAGCCGCCGCGGGCCCGGTGCGGCGCCGCTTCGCGACCGCCCGCACGACGAGCACCACGACCAGCACGACGGCGCCGAGACCCAGGAGCACCCAGAACCAGGAGACGCCGGAACCCTGGCCCGCGCCGCGCGCGACCTCCGCCGCGGCGATCGCGGCGCCCGCCCAGTCGTCGTCGCGCAGCTCGTCCTCGGCCGCGGACACCATCCGGTCGAGCTCCGCGTCCGACAACGACACGTTGTTGTCGTACGACAGCCCGTAGCGCCGCTCCTCGGTCGCGACGGCGAGAAGGAGGTCGTCCACCCCGAGCCCCGACGCGTTGGCCGTCGCGTTCGCCCAGTCGACGCCGTCCATGCCGTCGAAGCTCGGGACGTACACCACGAAGAGCTGCAGGTCGGTGTCCTCGGCGAGACGGTCGAGCGCGCCCTGCACGGCGTCCGTGCGGTCACCCAGCACGCCGTCCGGGTCCGTGATCTCACCCGCCACGTCCATCGGTGGCACGGCACGGGCCGAGCCCGCCGGGACCACGAGCGCGAGGAGAGCCAGCAGCGCCACGAGCAGCACCAGGGCCGCAGGGGCGCCTCGATCCGCGGCCGTGCGGGGGCGCGAGGGACGTTCGGCCGTGCTCACGGCCCGATCCTTTCCCACGCTCCCAGGTCCCGCAATCGCTGCGGACGCGCCGCGGCCCGCCCCGGAGAGGGGGCGGGCCGTCAGTGCTCAGCGGTCGCGGGGACCCCCGCCCTCTATTGCACGACGCCCAGGTCCTCCGCGTCGACGATGCGGTAGGCGTACCCCTGCTCCGCGAGGAAGCGCTGCCGGTGGGCCGCGAAGTCCTGGTCCACGGTGTCGCGTGCGACGACGGCGTAGAAGTGCGCCGTCCGGCCGTCGGCCTTGGGGCGCATGACGCGGCCGAGACGCTGGGCCTCCTCCTGGCGCGACCCGAACGACCCGGAGACCTGGATCGCGACGGACGCCTCGGGCAGGTCGATGGAGAAGTTCGCGACCTTCGACACGACGAGCCGCGAGATCTCGCCCGTGCGGAACGCGTCGAACAGGCGCTGGCGCTCGCGGACGGTCGTCGCGCCCGTGATGAGCGGCGCGTCGAGGTGGTTCGAGAGCTCCTCGAGCTGGTCGAGGTACTGCCCGATGACGAGCACCTGGTCGTCCGGGTGCTGCGCGACGATCTGCTCGACGACCCGGTGCTTGCCCGTGGCCGTGGCGGCGAGGCGGTACTTGTCCTCCGGCTCGGCGACGGCGTATGTCATGCGGTCGGACTCCGGCAGGGTGAGGCGCACCTCGACGCAGTCGGCGGGCGCGATGTACCCCTGCGCCTCGATGTCCTTCCACGGCGCGTCGTACCGCTTGGGCCCGATGAGCGAGAACACCTCGTCCTCCCGGCCGTCCTCGCGCACGAGCGTCGCGGTGAGCCCGAGGCGGCGGCGCGCCTGCAGGTCCGCGGTCATGCGGAAGATCGGCGCGGGCAGCAGGTGCACCTCGTCGTAGACGACGAGGCCCCAGTCGCGGGCGTCGAGCAGCTCGAGGTGCGTGTACACGCCCTTCCGCTTGGTCGTGAGCACCTGGTAGGTCGCGATCGTGACGGGCTTGATCTCCTTGCGCGCGCCGGAGTACTCGCCGATCTCGTCCTCGGTGAGGGTCGTGCGCCGCACGAGCTCGTCGCGCCACTGGCGCGCGCTCACGGTGTTCGTCACGAGGATGAGGGTCGTCGTCCCGGACCTCGCCATCGCGCCCGCGCCGACGATCGTCTTGCCCGCACCGCACGGGAGCACGACGACGCCGCTCCCGCCGTGCCAGAACCCGTCCACCGCCTGCGCCTGGTACGGCCGCATCTCCCAGGGCTTCGGCTCCTCGCCCTCGGCGCGCGGCGGCGTCGTCGGGCTGAGGGCGATGGGGTGCTTCTCGCCGTCGACGTACCCCGCGAGGTCCTCGGCGGGCCAGCCGAGCTTCACGAGGACCTGCTTGAGGTGGCCGCGCTCGGACGGGTGCACGACGACGGTCGTGTCGTCGATCCGGTCGCCCACGAGGCCCGCGGTGCGCTTGGACTTGAGCACCTCGGCGAGCACGGCGCGGTCGGTGGCCTCGAGCACGAGCCCGTGCGTCGGGTGCTGCGCGAGCGTGAGCCGCCCGTAGCGGGACATCGTCTCCGCGACGTCGATGAGCAGCGCGTGCGGCACCGGGTAGCGCGAGTACTCGATGAGCGTGTTGACGACCTGCTCGGCGTCGTGCCCGGCGGCCCGCGCGTTCCACAGACCCAGCGGCGTGAGCCGGTACGTGTGGACGTGCTCCGGGGCGCGCTCGAGCTCGGCGAACGGCGCGATCGCCCGGCGCGCGTCGTCGGCGCGCGGGTGGTCCACCTCGAGCAGGAGCGACTTGTCGCTCTGGACGATGAGGGGTCCGTCGGTCATGTGTCTCCTTGCCGAGGTCGAGCCGTGGTGCCCGGGAGGGGCGGTCGTCGGTGGGGTCGCTAGCGCGGCGGGGCGTCGGGCGTGACGGACGCGATGCGGTGCACGGCGACCGTGAGCTCGGCGTCGCGCGCCGGGTCTTGCGCGCGCAGGCGCCCCGCGTCGAGGGTCAGGGGTCGCACGCGGCGCCGGTCCGGCGAGCCCGTCGGCCCGACCACCTCGAGCCAGACCATCGCCCCGTCCGCGATCGCCTCGCGCAGCAGCCCCAACGCCGCGACCGGGTCGCTTGTTCCCTCGGGGCCGGGGTCCGCGGTGCGGCCACCGCCGCCCGCCGCGAGCCCGCGCGACCGGGCGGCACCGTTCCCGGCCTCGCCCGCGCGGCCCGGACCGGCCTGTTCGGCCCCCCGCGCGTCGGCGGCGCGCAGCCGCGCGACGAGGTCGGCGAACCGCTGCTCGCCGGTGCCCGCCGGCTCCTCCGCACGCGCGCCCGACCCCGGGACGACGCCCGTCCGCGAACGCCCCGCCGTGCGCCGACCGACCCGGCCCCGCCGGGCCGACCCCGCGCCGTCGGCCGCGTCGCGGCGCCCCGCCCGTTCCGCGACCAGCACGCGGCCGTCCGGACCCTCGACGACGGACGGCACGCCCCGTGCGCGCAGCACCTCCTGGAGCTCGCCCGCCGGGGCGGACGACACGAGGACGGTCGGCGCGAGGAGGACGAGCCCCAGCCCGCGCAGCGCCGGGTCCTCCGCGATCCCGGCGAGCAGCACCGGGTCCTCCGCACGCACGTACGACGACGCCGTCCCCACGCGCACGCGCCCGTGCCGCCGCGCCGTGTCCCGCACCAGGTACTCGAGCGGCTGGGGGACCGGCGTGCGCGAGTGCGAGGCGAGGTCGGCGAGCAGCTCGTCGGCCGTCGCGCCGCGGTCGAGCGCGCGCAGCACGGACTCGGCGGTGAACCGCACGGTCGTCGCGGCGCCGCGCGACTCGACGTCGGCCGCGACCTCGACGAGCCGTTCCAGCGCCCGGGACGGGCGGCCGGGGACGATGCCGGTGAGGTCGCCCTGGAGCAGGAGGTCGTCGACCTCGGGCGGCAGCACGGCCTCGAACGCCGCGCCCAGGTCCGTGGGCTCCGACGACGCCGGGTCGTCGCCGGCGACGAGCGCGCGGCCCGGAGGAGCGAGCGCTCCCGCGCCCGTCACCCCGAGCAGCGCCGCCTCGCGCAGCAGGCCCGCGACCGCCTGCTCGGGCGGCACGGCGCGCGGCGTGCGCCACCGCAGGACCGCCACCACGTCCGCGGCCGCGAGCGGGCGCCCCGGCGCGAGCGCGAGCACGTCCAGCACCGAGCGGCGCAGCCGCGGCACCCACGGGCGCCACAGCTCCGGGTCCAGCGCGGCGCGCAGCGCCCCCTTCTCGTCGCGGCTCCCCACGAGCCACGGCGTGCGGCGCGAGCGCCACCAGCCGCGCGCGAGCGTCGCCCACCGGTCACCCAGGTCGTCGTCGAGCCAGTCCTCCGCCGCGAGCGTCGGGGCGAACGTCGGCGGGTCGTCGCCGTCGTCCGCGACGAGGCCCGCCGCGGCGGCCAGCTCGACCACCGCGGCCGCCGTCGGGTCGTCGACCTCGAGCGCGACGGCCGCGCGGCGCAGGTCGCGCACGCCGAGCCCGCCCGCGCGCAGGACGCCTGGCGGGTGCTCGGTCCAGAGGGTCACGAGGCGTGCGACGAGCCGCACGGCCTCGATGCCGGCGCTCGCGGACTCGGCGTCCACCGTCGCCGCGGGGAGCTCGCGGACCTCGGGGACGGGCGGCGTCGTGCGCACGTCCTGGTGGGTGCGGCCGCCGCGCAGCGCGAGCCCGACCTCCCGCGGGACCACGACGTGCCGCTCGTCCGTCGCGCGCAGGTACCCGTGCTCCACGAGCCATTCCGTCGCGCGGCGGGCCGCCGGGTCCGAGCGCGGAGCCAGGCCGACGGGCGGGCCCCAGGCCAGGGCGTCGAGGATCGCGCGCGCACCCGGCGGCGCGTCGTCGGGCAGGTCGCCGTCCGGTGTCGCGCGCGTGCCGTCCTGAGGCCGGGTGCCGGGCGCCCCGCCGCCGGGTGCCGACGCACCGCCCGGCGGTGCGTCGACCGGACCGAGACCGGCGGGGTGCGGGCCGAGCACCTCCGCGATCCCCGGTGCCGGGCGGAACCCGGCCGACCGCGGACCGGGTGACCAGACGAGCGCCCGCTCGTCGAGCTGCCCGAGCGTCGTCGCGACGGTCGTCCTGTCGACGCCCGTCGCGCGCGCCACGGCTGCGGCGGTCGCGGCGGTGCCCACCGAGTCGAGCACCAGGACCGACTCGAGGACGTGCAGCGCGAGCTCGTCCAGCGACGCGAGCGCCCGTTCGAGGCTCGTGCGGTTCATCGCGCGCGCGGCGAGGGAGAGCAGCGTCGAGGGCGACGGCGTCGCGAGGTCCGGACGACGTGCGAGCAGGGCGACCAGCGCGGCGTCGTCGCGCTGGCGCAGCGACTCGCTGTACGTCGGAGCCCGCTCGGGCCGGGAAGAGGCCATCCGTCCGATGCTACGCGTCGGCCGGGTCCCACGAGATCGGTGGTCGCGAGCGAGATCGGCAGTGCCGACCGCCGATCTCGGCAGCGCGTGCCGACGTCGGACCGGAGTGCCGATCTCACACCGGGGGTAGGCGAGGGTCGGGTCGCAGGCCGCGGACGACGTCGACCGGGACGTGCCGGAGCACCCGCGCCACGACGTCCGACGGCCGGTCGCGCGCCGTGACGCGCAGCAGACGGTGCCCCGTGCGCTCGATCGCCTCCTGCCGCAGCTTCTCCCGCACGAGCACGCGCCCGGGATCCTCGTGCGGTGCGACGCCGCCCGGCCCGGTGCGGTACTTCAGGAGGCCGTCGAACTCCAGCAGCAGGCGCCAGCGCGGCCACCCCAGGTCCGCCCGCACCGGGCCGACCTCGGTGCGCAGCGGCACCTGCGTCTCCGGTCGTGGCAGACCGGTCCGCAGGAGGACGTATCTCAGCCAGGTCTCGCGGGCCGACTCCGCGCCCGGGTCCGCGAGCGCGAGCACGTGCCGGGAGCGGCGGGACCCTCGACCGCCGGGCCGTCGGTCGAGGACGGCCGTGACGTCCGAGCGTCGTACCCCTCTCGCCAGCGCCGCGTCCGCGACGACGAGACCGTCGAGCGCAGGCATCGTGCGCAGGCAGTCCGCGACGGTGCGCACGAGCGAGGTCGTCGTGACGCCGAGGACGGTCGCGCGGTCCTCGGCGCCGACCTCGCCGACGTGCCGCGTCACGTCGCGCGCCGCGGAACCCGACCGGCGGTACGGCTGGACCACGTGGGTCGTCGCGGGGAGCTCCCACAGGGGCAGCCCGTGCAGCAGCGCCGCGGACGCGTGGCTGACGACGGGGTCGCAGCGCAGGCCACGGCCGACCGCGCGCGCCCGGTCGACCGCGAGGGTCCGCGCGGCGACGACGGGCGGGACGCCGGGCGGTGGCGCGTCCCGGTAGGCACCGCGCCGCACCCGTTCCCACGCGCCGTCGGCCAGGTGTCGTCGGACGACGTCCGGCAGGTGCTCGTGCGCGAGGTGCAGGGGGTGCTCGGGCTCGGGTCTCGGCATGACGAGCGATCGTGCCGTCCCGCGCGGCGTCGCGGTACGGGGTGTCGGGATCTGTGGACGACGCGAGATCGGCAGCCGTGCCCGACGTCGGCAGTCCCACCCGACATCGGCACGTGCGACTGCCGACCTCGCTTGCGACTGACGACCTCACCCCCGACCGCCGACCTCGCCTGCGACTGCCGACCTCACCCCCGACCGCCGACCTCACGTGCGGCCGTCGAGCGGGGCGGGCCCGCCGACGGGGTGCTCAGCCGCGGGCGGTGCTGCGGCAGACCTCGTCCCAGGGCGTCGGCTCGATGCCGAAGCGGGCGCGCGCGGCGGTGTCGTCGAGGACGTAGGGGCGCTCCCACTGGTAGGCGAGGTCGCGCAGCTCGCGCAGCAGGGGCGAGACCAGCCCGGCGGCGGCGAGCCCGGCGCCGCGCAGCGAGCGGACCCGGACCGGCGGACGCCCGACGCTCGCGAGGACGTCGGTCAGCGCCTCGCGCTGGGTGCGCGGCGGGTTGCTCGGGGTGTGCCACGTGCGACCGAGCGCGCCGGGATCCGCGGCCGCCGCGACGAGCGTGCGCGCGGCGTCGCGGACGTCGGTGAACGAGTGCGGCTGGTCGGTCCGACCGATCATGGTCACCCTCCGGCCGCGCAGCGCGGTCGGCACGACGCGCGAGACGTGCCCGTTCCCACCGACCCCAGGCCCGACGAAGTCGGAGCTGCGGACCTCGACGACGCGCGCGCGGCCGGCGCGGTGCGCGGCGAGGGCGTCGGCCCACAGCCGGGTGCGCAGGACTCCCTTGTGGTCGGTCGCGGCGTCCGGCAGGTCCTCGGTCATGGGCCCGTCGACCGGGCCGTAGGGGTAGAGGTTGCCCGTGATCGCGTAGACCGCTCCCGTCCGTTCCGCGGTGGTGAGCAGCGCCGTGGCGAGCGGCGGCCAGACGTTCTCCCACTGGGTGTAGTCGCCGGGGTTGGCGCAGTTGTAGAGCACGGCGGCGCCGTCGGCGACCCGGGTCAGGGCGTCGGCGTCGGAGGCGTCGAGGGCCACGTGCGTGACGCCGTCGACGCCGGTGTCGCGCCCGGACCGGGTCACGACGGTGACGTGCGACCCGCGGGCCGCGAGCTCGGCCGCGACGTGACGCCCGACGGGTCCGGCGCCGACGACGACGTGCCGGTCCGTGGGGGACGGGGTGCTGGGCATGAGGAACTCCTTTCCGAGAGCAGCGCTCTCGCTTCGAGAGCAGCCTGGCACGGGACGTCGCGCAGAGCAAGAGCACTGCTCTCGTTTGTGGTCAGCGCTCTCCTCTGCGAGCCTGGAGGGCATGACGGCACCCCGGACCGCGCGCGCCCTGGCGCGCGAGACCCTGACGCGCGAGATCCTCGACGCCGCCCGGGCGCGGCTGGTGACCGACGGCCCCGCGGCACTCTCGCTGCGGGCCGTCGCCCGGGACGTCGGCATGGTGTCGTCGGCCGTCTACCGGTACTTCCCCAGCCGCGACGCGCTGCTCACCGCGCTCCTCGTCGAGTGCTACGACGAGCTCGGTGCCGCGGTCGAGACGGCCGAGGCCGCCGTCGCGCGCGACGACCTGCCCGGCAGGTGGCTCGCGGCGTGCCGGGCGCTGCGGGCGTGGTGCGTCCGGCGTCCCGGGGACTTCGCGCTGCTCTACGGGACGCCCGTCCCCGGGTACGCGGCGCCGCAGGACACGGTCGAGCCCGCGACGCGCGTCGTGCAGGCCCTCGTCCGGATCGTCGCGGACTCGTGGGAGTCCGGCGGGATCCCCGCCCCCGCGCCCCGACCGGGCGGCGACGCGGCCGCGCTGGTCGCCCCGGCCCTCGCGTTCGTGAGCGCACGTGGTCTCGTCGGCCCCGACGCCCCGGCCGAGGCCGTCGCGCGCACCCTCATGGCCTGGACCACGCTGTTCGGCACGGTGTCCTTCGAGCTCTTCGGCCACCTGCACCGCACCGTGGCGGACTACGACGACTGGTTCGACGCCGTCGCCCTGCGGGTCGGCGCGGACGCCGGCGTGGTGCCGCGCTCCGCGGCGCCCTGACCGGCGGACGCCGTCGCGTGCCGCGCGGCTCCCTCGCCCCCGCCCCCACCGAGGATGCGGCCATGATGCCGTCCGGCCGGTAACCTGGGGGTTCTGGTTCCTACGAGCACGAACGAGGTTCACGTGCCCACCGGCAAGGTCAAGTGGTTCGACACCGAACGCGGGTTCGGCTTCATCGCCAACGACGACGGCGGCGAGGTCTTCCTGCACGCCTCCGCGCTGCCTGCGGACGCGCCCGCGCCGAAGCCCGGCGCCCGGGTCGACTTCGGCGTCGCGGACGGGCGTCGCGGCCCGCAGGCGCTCGCCGTCACGCTCCTCGACCCGACGCCGTCGGTCGTCAAGGCGAAGCGTCGCTCGGCGGACGAGATGGCGGTCATCGTGGAGGACCTCATCAAGGAGCTCGACGGGATCGGCAACGGCCTGCGCCGCGGCCGGTACCCGGAGAAGGGCAAGGCCACCAAGGTCGCCGCGGTCCTGCGCGCGGTCGCGGACGAGATCGAGGCCTGACGATGGTCGCCGTGGCAGCCGCCGAGGAGCGCGTCCGGGGGGTCTCCGCCCGTGCCGCGCGGGACGCCGTGCTCACGGGCGCGGTCGAGCTCGCGCGCGCCGCGGCCGAGGAGGTCGCGGAGAGCCCGCAGGACGTGGGTGAGCACCTGGGGACGGTCGCCGAGGCGGAACGTCTCATCTCGCACCGGTTCGCGTGCACGATGCGTGGCTACCGCGGGTGGCACTGGACCGTGACGCTGGCCCGCGTGCCGCGCGGGCGCACCGCGACGGTGTGCGAGGTCGAGCTCCTGCCGGGCGACGGCGCGCTGCTCGCGCCCCCGTGGCTCCCGTGGGCCGAGCGCCTGCGCCCGGGCGACGTCGGCCCCGGCGACGTGCTCCCGTTCCGCGCCGACGACCCGCGCCTCGAGCCGGGCTACGTGCCGACGGGCGACGAGGAGCAGGACGCGGTCGCGATCGAGGAGCTCGCGCTCGCACGGGCGCGCGTCCTGTCGCCCCAGGGCCGGGACGAGGCCGCCGAGCGCTGGTACCGCGGGTCGCGCGGCCCGACGGCGCGCGGTGCCGTGGCGTCGGCCGCGGAGTGCGGGTCGTGCGGGTTCCTCGTGCCGCTCCAGGGCAGCCTCGGACAGGTGTTCGGCGTGTGCGCGAACGAGTGGTCGCCCGACGACGGCAAGGTCGTGAGCCTCGACCACGGCTGCGGCGCGCACTCGGAGACCGACGTCGAGCCGCAGCGCAGCGAGTGGCCGGACCCCGACCCGCTCGTCGACGAGCTGCACGTCGAGATCGTCTCGCTGCTCGAGTCCGCGGCGGCCGGGACCGGCGGGCCCGGGGACGCCGCGGCCGAGCCCGGCGACGCCGGGCCCCAGCCCGGCGATGCCACGGACGGGACGGCGCCCGAGCCGGGTGCCGCCGAGACCGCGACGGTGACCGAGTCCGTCGTCTCGACGGTCGAGGTGACCGTCGGCACCGACCCCGCCGCCGGGGCCGCGGAGACCGGGACCACGGCCGAGGCCGCCGACGGCCCGGCGGACGCCGGGTCCGTGGGCGACGGGGCGACGGCCACGGACGACGTTGCCGAGCAGCCCGCCCCCGCCGAGGCAGGGGACCCGGCCGCCGACGCCGCGCCGGACGAGCCGCAGGAGTGACGGACGACGTCTTCGGGACGGCCGCGCTGCGCCGTGCGGTCCTGGAGGCGTGGCGGTCCTCGCCGACGCGCCTGCGCGAGGACGCCAACACCGAGGAGGACCACGCCCACGGGTCGTACCGGGGGCGCGTCGTCGTCGAGCTCGCTCAGAACGCGGCGGACGCGGCGGCGCGCGCCGGGGTCCCCGGACGGCTGCGCCTGAGCCTGCACGCGCCGTCGGGCACGACCGGTCCGGACGCGGGGTCCTGGGTGCTGCGCGCGGCGAACACGGGCGAGCCCCTCGACGCCGAGGGGGTCGCGTCGCTCGTGGCGATGCGGGCGTCGGCGACGGGCGGTGCCCGGACCGGGGGCGCGGCGCGGACCGTCGGGCGGTTCGGCGTGGGCTTCGCGGCCGTCCGGTCGGTCGCGGACCGCGTGCGCGTCGGCGCGGGCGACCGCGCCGTGGAGCTCTCGCTCGACCGGACGCGCGACGCGCTGCGCGAGGTCGTCGCCGACCGGCCCGACCTCACGGCCGAGGTGGCGCGCCGCGCGGACCGGCTCCCCGTGCTGCGCCTGCCGTTCCCCGCGCACGTCGACGTGCCGGCGGGGTACGACACGGTCGTCGAGGTCGAGCTGCGCGACGCGGACGCCGTCGCCGCGGTCCGCGCCGAGCTCGACGCGGTGGGCGACCCGCTGCTGCTCGCGCTGCCCGCGCTGGTCGAGGTCGTCGTGGTCGACGCCGCGGGGTCCGAGCGCCGGGTCGCGGGCGTCGACGACCGGTGGACGGTCCTGCGGCGCGAGGGTGCGCTGGACCCGGCGCTGCTCGCCGACCGCCCGGTCGAGGAGCGTGCGACGACCCGGTGGTCGGTCACGTGGGCGCTGCCCCACGAGCCCGCCGGCCCGGACGTCCTCCACGCGCCGACCCCGACCGACGAGCGCCTCACGTTCCCGGCGCTGCTGCTCGCGACGTTCCCGCTCGACCCGGCGCGGCGCCACGTGCCGCCGGGGCCGGTGACGACGCACGTCGCCCGCGCGGCCGGGGCCGCCTACGCGGAGCTCCTGGGCGCGCTCGCGCCCGTGCGCGGCGTCGACGTCCTCGCGCTCGTGCCGACGGGTCTCCCGGCGAGCGCGGTCGACGCCGCGGTCCGGGACGCCGCGGAGGCGGCGCTGGCCGGCACGCCCCTCCTGCCGCTCGACGCGCCGTCCGACGAGCCGTCCGGCGCGCCCGACGTGCCGGTCGACACGGCACTCGACCCGGAGGCGGTCGAGGAGGCGGGCGGTCGCGCCGCCGCGCACGGCCTGGTCACGCCCGCGGAGGCGCGCGTGCTCGCGGGGGACGTCGGCGACGCGCGCGTGCGCTCCGCGCTCGGCGTCGCGCACCTCGTGGACGTCCCCGGGCCGCTGCGCGCCGTCGCGCGGTCCCTGGGCGCGCAGGTCGTGGACCTCGCCGACGTCGTGGACGAGCTCCCGCTCGTCGCGGACCCGGCGCGGTGGCGCTCGCTGTACGAGGCGCTCGCGCCGCACGCGGGCGACCGGACCGTCGTCGAGGCGCTCGGTGCGTTGCCCGTCCCGCTCGTCGACGGGCGCGTGATGCGTGGCGCGCGCGGTCTCCTGCTGCTCGACGTCGCGGCGCAGGACGCCGCGCTCGACGCCCGCGACGTGGCCGGACTCGGCCTGCGCGTCGTCGACCCGCGCGCGGCCCACCCGCTGCTCGAGCGGCTCGGTGCCCGCGCGACGGACCTGCGGAGCGTGCTCGCCGACGCGGCGGTGCGCGAGCGCGTCCTCGCCGCCGCCGACGCGGTCGACGCGGACGACGACCCTGCCGCGGAGGTGGAGCGCCTGCTCGCGCTCGTCGCGGCTTCCGCGCGCGCGACGGGTGCGGAGCCGGGCGGCCTGCCGTTCTGGTGGGGCGAGCTGCCGCTCCCGACGGCGGACGGCGGCTGGTCGCCCGCGCGCGGCTGCGTGCTCCCGGGGACGTGGGCGGGCGACGTGCTCGACGGCCTCGACGCGGTGGACGACGACGTCGCGAGCCGGTGGGGGACGGACGTGCTCCGCTCCGTCGGGGTGGCCGCCGAGCCCACGGTGCTGCGCGTGCGGGACGTCCTCACGCCGCCGTCCGAGGACGACGAGCCCGACCTCGACCCGCACGCGCCCGAGGGCTGGCTCTCCGACTGGGCGGGCTACCTCGCGTACCTGGCGACGGCGCTCGGGCCCGAGGCGTACGTCGGCGACGTGCTCGCGGTCGCGGACCTGGACGCCGTGGCCGACGACGCGTGGCCCGGGGTGCTCGCGCGCGTCGCCGCGGACCGGGAGACGCGCGAGGCGCTGCTCGCGCCCGTCCGTGCCGAGGGCGGACCGGTCGCGACGGCGCTCTCCTACACGGCGTGGTGGCTGCGCGACGAGCTCGGCGGGCCGTTCGCGCTCGCGCAGGACGCGCCGACCGTCCCGTTCCTGCGGCCCGCACCGCCCGAGGTGGCGGGCCTCGACGACGAGGTGCTGGCCGCGCTCGGCGGGGTGCGGGACCTCGCGGACCTCGACGGCGACACGTGGGTCGAGGTGCTCGACGACCTCCCCGCCGTCGGGGAGGCGGTCGACGCGCGCGCGGCCGTCGCGCTGTGGCGTGCGCTCGGCGTCCTCGCGGCGCGGGGCGAGCGCCTGGACCCGGCGCCCGACCGGGTGCCGGCGCTCCGCGGCGGCGCGGTCGTGGTGGTGGCCGCGGACGACGCCGCGGTCGCCCCGGACCCGATGTGGGCTCCTGTGCGCCCGGTCGTCCCGGCGTCACCGGCGCTCGTCGAGGACGTCGCCGACCTCCTCGACGTCGCGACGGTCCCCGTCGCCGCGCCCGGTCCGGACGAGCCCGGGCGGCGCGTCGAGGTGCCGGCCGCGGTCGTCGCGGTCCTCGGGGACGGTGCGCCGCGCACCTGGCAGCGGCACGACGACCTGCGCGTCGGAGGGGCGGAGGTCGCGTGGTGGGTCGAGCGCGAGGAGCACGCGCCCCCGGTCGTGCACGCGACCGACCCGACGGGGCTCGCGGCGGGGCTCGCCGTCGCGGCGGGCAGCTACGGCGCGCGGCACGTGGTCGAGGAGGTCCTGCGCGCGCCTCAGGCCGTGGAGGGCGTGCTCGCGCGGACCGCGTGGGACGACGCTCAGTCGCCGGACGTCGCCCGGTAACGGGTCCGGTTGCGGCGCTCCCACGCCAGGCCGAGGAGGCCGAGCACGAGTCCCGCGGCGCACGTGGCGACGGCCCGCGGGCCGAGCGCGCCCGTGGCGAGCAGGACCGCGCACACGACGAGCGCGGCCGCCCAGAGCCCCATGCCGACGAGGATGACGACGCGCAGGTCGACGCGCCAGGGCGCGGGGTCCGGGCGTCGGCGGTCGGGGTGGAGCAGGAGCGTCACGAACGAGGGCACGAGGGCATCGTAGCGAGGCCCGGATTTTTCACCCGCTCCCCGTTGTCACGGCTGTGACCTGCGTCGCTTCTCCTCCTGGTGTGAGCACACGTCGGGTCCTCTCGCAACCGCACGCTAGGATGCATGCGCCGCGCTGCGGGCTCTCGCACGAGGTCACCTGTCCAGGTTCTCGCGCTCCACGCAGTGCCGCGTTTCGCACGCAGAGCTTCTGCGGGTGCTCGTGCGCTGTCCGGAGAACGCGATATCTGGACACCCGTCCAATGTTTTCCCCGGGCAACGGACGCGGTCCCGAGACCCGCAGGATTCCGCGGGTCGTGGCCATCCTGGACGGCGCGGACCGACGCGTCGTCTCACCCGGGTGAAACCCATCAACAGGTCTCGTTATCGCCGTTTCTCGACCCTAGGATGAGTCGCCATGCAGGGTGTGGAACCAACCGGAGGTGGACGCATGTCCCACAGCGTCACCGAGGACGCCAGGCGTGGCCTGCGCACCCTTCTCACCAGCTCTCCCGCCGCCCGGGTCCGGGCCGCGCGCGCCGCGTTCGCCGCGCAGGGCTGGGAGGTCGCGTACCGTCGCCGGCTCGTCCTGACCGACACCGCGGTGATCGTCGTCGCCGTGCTCGTCGCCTACTTCCTGCGCTGGGACCAGTTCATCAACGAGCCCGTCCGCGAGGCGCGCGTCCCGTACGTGGTGCTGAGCCTTCTCGTCGGCGTCGCGTGGTCGGTGTCGCTCGTCGCGAGCCGGTCGCGCGACCCGCGGGTCATGGGCAGCGGGCCCACCGAGTACCACCGCGTCTTCGACGGGTCGTGGCGGCTCTTCGCGATCCTCGCCGTGCTCGCCTTCCTCTTCCGGTTCCCGGAGGCGCGCGGCTACCTCGCGTTCGCGTTCCCCCTCGGCCTGGGCGGGCTGCTCGTCGGCCGGTACGCCTGGCGGCAGTGGCTGCACGGCCAGCGTGCGCGCGGCCGCATGCGCTCGGCCGTCCTCGCCATCGGGCACCGCGACCAGGCCGAGCGCCTCATCCGCGACCTCAACGGGCGCGACGAGTCGGGCTACCGCGTCGTCGGCGTGTGCGTCCCGTCGGGCGGGTTCGGTGCCGACGAGGAGATCCACGGGGTCCCCGTCCTCGGCGAGCTGCGGCACGCGGGCGAGGTGGCGACGCGGGTCGGTGCCGACGTCGTCGCGGTGTCCGGCTCCGACGCCATCACGGCCGAGGTCGTGCGCCGCCTGGGCTGGGAGCTCGAGCCGTACGGCGTCGACCTCATGCTCACCGCGGAGCTCGCGGACGTCGCGGGGCCGCGCATCACCATCACCCCGGCGGAGAGCGTCTCGCTGCTGCACGTGGACGCCCCGCGCTTCACCGGGCCGAAGTTCGCGGTGAAGTCGGTCGTGGACTGGGCCGGCGCGTTCCTCGTCACGCTCGCCGCGCTGCCGGTGCTCGTGATCGTCGCGCTCGCGGTCCGGTGCACGAGCCGCGGCCCGGTCCTGTTCCGTCAGGAGCGCGTCGGCCGCAACGGCCGCACGTTCTCCATGTACAAGTTCCGCTCGATGCGCGTGGGGGCGGACCGCGAGGTCCAGCAGCTCGCCGAGCGCAACGAGGGCGCGGGGCCGCTGTTCAAGATGCGCGACGACCCGCGCGTCACGCCCGTCGGCCGCGTGCTGCGCCGCTACTCGCTGGACGAGCTGCCGCAGCTCTTCAACGTCCTGCGCGGCGACATGAGCCTCGTCGGTCCGCGGCCGCCGCTGCCGAGCGAGGTCCAGAAGTACGAGAAGAAGGTCCGCCGGCGGCTCCTCGTGAAGCCGGGTCTCACGGGCCTGTGGCAGGTCGGCGGACGGTCGGACCTGTCGTGGGAGGAGAGCGTCCGCCTCGACGTCTACTACGTCGAGAACTGGACGATGTTCGGCGACTTCCTCATCCTCGCGCGCACCGCGCGCGCGGTGTTCGGCGGATCCGGGGCCTACTGAGGCCGGCCGAGGGTGCGGAACCGGTGGGAGGAGGTGCGCCGTGCGGGTCTCGGTCTCGGGATGCGGTCGTCGGGGCGTCCTCCACGCCGCGTGCCTCGCGGCGGCGGGTCATGAGGTCGTCCTCCACGACACGGACGCCCGCGCGCTCGACGCGCTCCGCACCGGCCTGACCACCGCCGAGCCGCGGCTCCACCGACTCCTCGCGCTGGGCCTCGTGAGCGGACGCCTGCGCCCCACGACCGACCGGACGGCGGTCGCCGGGGCGCGGGTGCACCTCCTGTGCGTCGGCGCGGGCGCGGGCCTCGACGGCGCGTCGCGCGTGGCGGCGCTCCGCGACGCGCTCGACGACCTCGCGCCGCACCTCGGCCCGGGCGAGCTCGTCGTGGGGCGGGCGCGCGTCCCCGCCGGCACGGCCGAGCGGCTCGCGGCGGGACTCGCCGCCGACGGCGTCCGCGCGACCGTCGCCTGGGTGCCCGACGAGCACCGGCCGGGGCACGCGGTCGTCGACCTCCTGCGGCCGGCCCGCCTCGTGCACGGCGTGCCGGACGGCCCGGCGGGGGAGCGCGCGAGCGCGATCCTCGACGCGCTCCACGCCGTCCAGCTCGCGACGGGTGCGCCCCGGTTCGTCACCGATCTTGCGACCGCGGAGGACCTGGGCCACGGCCACGGGACGCCGCGCCCGGGCGACGCGGTGCTCGCGGGCGCGGACGACGGCGACGCGCGGGGCGTGGCGTCGAGCACACCCGGGGTGCCGCTCGCCGCCGTCGGCGCCGCCTGACGTGGGCAGACGCCCTCGCGCGCCGCACGCCGGAGTGCGGGCGTTTACGTGGCGGTGACACGGTTCTGGCAGCATTCTCCCCATGTCCACCCCCACCTCCGTCCACGAGGACGAGCAGGCGCTGCCCCCTGCGACCGGCGCGATCGACCGCTTCTTCAAGATCACCGAGCGCGGCTCGACGATCGGCACCGAGATCCGTGGCGGTCTCGTCACGTTCTTCGCGATGGCGTACATCGTCGTGCTGAACCCGCTGATCATCGGGACCGTCCAGGACGGCACCGGCCAGTTCCTCGGCGGGGGTGACGCGCCCGACTTCGGCAAGATCGCGGCGGCCACCGCGCTCGTCGCGGGCGTCATGACGATCGCCATGGGCGTGTTCGCGAACTTCCCGCTCGGCCTGGCCGCCGGGCTCGGCCTCAACGCGGTCGTCGCGTACTCGATCGCCTCGCTCCCCGGCGTCACGTGGGCCGACGCGATGGGCCTCGTGGTCATCGAGGGCCTCATCATCCTGCTGCTCGTGCTCACCGGCTTCCGCGAGGCGGTCTTCCGCGCGGTCCCCGTCGAGCTCAAGACGGCGATCAGCGTGGGCATCGGCCTCTTCATCGCGCTCATCGGCCTCGTCAACGCCGGCTTCGTCACCGCGGGCAGCGGCACGCTCCTCGCGCTCGGCAACCTCGGCACGTGGCCGATCCTCGTGTTCGTCGTCGGCCTCGTGCTGACGATCGTGCTGTGGGTCCGCAAGGTCAAGGGCGCGCTGCTCGTCGCGATCCTCACGGCGACCGCGCTCGCCGTCGCGCTGGAGAACACCCTCCACATCGGCGCCAAGGCGCCCGACGGCTCGAACCCGAACGGCTTCAACCTCAACGCCCCGACGTTCGACGGCGTCGTGCAGGTCCCGGACTTCGGCCTCCTCGGCCAGTTCTCGCTCCTGGGCTCGTTCCAGAACATCGCGACCGTCACCGTGATCCTGCTGGTGTTCTCGCTGCTGCTCGCGGACTTCTTCGACACGATGGGCACCATGGTCGCCGTCGGCGCCGAGGCGCGGCTCAACGACGCCGAGGGCGTCCCGCCGCGCTCGCGCGCCATCCTCGTCGTCGACTCGATCGCCGCCGCCGCGGGAGGTGCGGGCTCGGTGTCGTCGAACACGAGCTTCGTCGAGTCCACGACCGGCGCGGGCGAGGGCGCGCGCACGGGTCTCGCGTCCGTCGTCACGGGCGTCGCGTTCCTCCTCGCGACGTTCCTGTCGCCGCTCGTCGCGCTCGTGCCCTACGAGGCGGCCGCGCCCGCGCTCGTCTTCGTCGGGTTCCTCATGATGACGCAGATCGCCGGCATCTCGTGGAAGAACGTCGAGATCGCCATCCCGGCGTTCCTCACGATCATCGTCATGCCGTTCACGTACTCCATCGCGGACGGCATCGGCGCGGGCTTCCTCGCGTTCGTCGTCATCAAGCTCGCGCTCGGCAAGGTCCGTGCGATCCACCCGCTCATGTGGGTCGCGTCGGTGATGTTCCTCGTCTACTTCCTCCTCGGCCCGATCCGGGAGGTCCTGGGCCTCTAGGCTCGGCACATGACGAGCGAGGCGGACGAGCGCGGCGAGCCGACCGGCGCACCGGCGTCGGTCGACGTCTCCGCCGCGGCTCGTCCGCCCGCGTTCTACCGGCTGGAGAACACCGTCCAGCCGTACGACTGGGGCTCGACGTCGGCCATCCAGGACCTCCTGGGGGTGGAACCGGACGGCCGTCCGGCGGCCGAGCTCTGGATGGGCGCGCACCCGCTCGCGCCGTCGCGCGTCGTGCCCGACGGCGCGCTGCGCCCCGGCGAGGGCGCGCCCTCCGGCGCCGGTCCGGGCACGCTCGTCGACCTCGTGCGCACGGACCCGGTGCGGGTCCTGGGGCAGCGGGTGCTCGACCAGTACGGCCCGCGCCTCCCGTTCCTCCTCAAGGTGCTCGCCGCCGAGCGCGCGCTCTCGCTCCAGGTGCACCCGCGCCCGCACCTCGCGCGCGCAGGGTTCAACCGCGAGAACCGGGAGGGCGTCGCGCGCGACTCGCCGCTGCGCAGCTTCCACGACGACCAGCACAAGCCCGAGATGGTCGTCGCGCTGACGCGCTTCGAGGGGCTCTCGGGCTTCCGGCGGCCCCGGCGCATCCTCGAGCTGCTCGACGGGCTCGACGGCGGGCTCGTCGCCCGGATGCGGGCGGCGCTCGAGGCACGCCCGACGGAGGCGGGCGTCCGCGAGGCGTTCACGCTCGCGCTGCACGCGCGCTCCGAGCCCGACCTCGCGGCCGACCTCGCGCGGACCGTCGCGTCCGTGCGGGCGCGCGCCGAGCGCGGGCCGGACGACGGCGGCCGGGGACGGTCGTCGCGCCGCGCGGACACGACGGTCCTGGCGCTCGCCGAGCAGCACCCGGGCGACCCGGGCGCCGTCGTCTCGCTCATGCTCAACCGCGTGACCCTCGCGCCCGGCGAGTCGATGTTCGTCCCGTCGGGGCACGTGCACGCCTACCTGTCCGGGTGCGCGGTCGAGATCATGGCGAGCTCGGACAACGTGCTGCGCGCCGGGCTCACGCGCAAGCTCGTCGACGTCGACGCGCTGCTCGAGTGCGCGACGTGCACGCCCGGGCCCGCCGCCCGCCCGCGGGTCATCGACGACGGCACGGGGCTCACGACCTACCGCCCGCCCGTCGCGGAGTTCGCGCTGCGCGCGGGGCGGGTGGCGGGCGACGAGGCCGTGCCCCTGCCCGACGCCGGCCCGCGCGTCGTGCTGTGCCTCGACGGCTCCGTGTCGCTCGCCGGGGCCGACCACGGTGCGTCGGTCCGGACCGTCCTGGCACGCGGCGAGTCGGTGTTCGTGCCCCACGCGACGGGTGCGGTCGCCGTGCGCGGCGAGGGCCGCGTCGTCGTCGCCTACGTGCCCTGACGGCGCCCGCGGCCGCCCACCCGCGCCACCCGGGGTGACCTGCGTCTCTTTCATTACCCAAGGTAATGAGTTAAGGTAAGTATATGCCTGCTGCGGACCCCACTGCGCCCACCCGGAACCAGTGCCGGCCCGCGACCCTCGGCGGCGAGCTCCGCGTCGCCCTCACGCGCGTGTCGCGCCGACTGCGCGCCCAGCGCGGCGAGGCCGACCTCCCCGAGGGCCAGTTCGGCGTCCTCACCGTGCTCCACAAGCACGGCGCGATGTCCCCCGGCGAGCTCGCTGCGCACGAGCGCGTCCGCCCGCCGAGCATGACCCGCGCCGTCAACGCCCTCGCCGAGATGGGCCTCGTCGAGAAGGGCGAGCACGCCACCGACCGCCGCCAGGTCGTCGTCCGCCTCACCGACGCCGGCGTGCGCGAGGTCAAGGAGACCCGCCGCCGCCGGGACGCGTGGCTCACGCAGCAGCTGTCCTCCCTCACCCCCGACGAAAGAGAGACCTTGGCCCGCGCCAGTGACCTGTTGACCCGGATCGCCGCCCGATGAGCGCGACGTTCTCCTCCCTCAAGCACCACAACTACCGGATCTGGTTCGGCGCCGCGCTCGTCGCGAACGTCGGCACCTGGATGCAGCGCGTCGCGCAGGACTGGCTCGTCCTCAGCGACCTCACCGACAGCTCCGGCATCGCCGTCGGCGTCGTCACCGCGCTCCAGTTCGCGCCCGTGCTCGCGCTGTCCGCGTGGGCCGGGCTGCTCGCCGACCGCCTCCCGCGCCGCCGCCTCCTCATGGCCACGCAGGGCGCCATGGGACTGCTCGCGCTCGGCCTCGGCGCGCTCGTGCTCTCCGGGCACGTCCAGCTCTGGCACGTCTACGTGTTCGCCGGCCTGCTCGGCGTCGTCACCGCCTTCGACAACCCCGTGCGCCAGACGTTCGTCGCCGAGATGGTCCCCGCCGACAAGCTGTCCAACGCCGTCGGGCTCAACAGCGCGTCGTTCAACGCCGCACGCCTCGTCGGCCCCGGCGTCGCCGGCCTGCTCATCGCCGCCGTCGGCTCCGGCTGGCTGTTCATCATCAACGGCGTGACCTTCGGCGCGACCATCCTCGCCCTCGCCTCCATGCGCACGCGCGAGCTCCACGTGCTCCCCAGCGCGCCCCGCGAGAAGGGCCAGATCCGCGAGGGCATCCGGTACGTGCGACGGCGGACCGACATCGTCGTCATCATGGTCGTCGTCGGCGTCGTGTCCACGTTCGGCCTCAACTTCCAGCTCACGTCCGCGATGATGGCCAAGGTCGAGTTCGGCATGGGCCCCGGCGAGTACGGGATCCTCGGGTCCGTCCTCGCCATCGGCTCCCTCACCGGCGCCCTGCTCGCCGCGCGGCGCGAACGGCCGCGCGTCCGGCTCGTCATCGGCTCCGCCTTCGGGTTCGCCGTCGCCACCGGCGTCATGGCCCTCATGCCCACCTACGCGAGCTTCGCGCTCGCGTGCATCCCCGTCGGCCTCGCGTCGCTCACGATGATGACCGCCGCCAACTCCACGATCCAGATGTCCGTCGACCCGGTCATGCGCGGACGCGTCATGTCGCTCTACATGATCGTGTTCCTCGGCGCGACGCCCGTCGGCTCGCCGCTCGTCGGCTGGATCGCCGAGGCGTGGGGCCCCCGCTGGGCCATCGGCGTCGGCTCCATCACCGCCGGCCTCGTCGCCGTCGGCGCCGCCGCGTGGGCCGTCCGCAACTGGCGCCTCGAGGTCCGCTACCGCGTCCTGCAGCGCCCGCACCTCGTCGTGCGCTACCTCGACGCCGGGACCCCCGTCGACCGGTCCGCCCGCGCCGAGACGCGACGCCGGCTCGGGGTCGAGGACGCGGAGGAGATCGCCCGCGCGGCCTGAGCCGCGTCGCGCTCGTTTCCGGTGCGCGACAGCCCGCGCGGTCGCGCGGAGGGCTGACGGGGCACGGCCGCCGCGACCGCCGCTGTCCCGTCACCTGCCGAGGCGGTCCGCCTCGCGCTGGCCCGGACCGCGCCGTCGTCAGGCGAGGCGGGACACGACGTGGTCGACGCAGGCGGTGAGGGCGCGGACGTCGTCGGGGTCGATCGCGGGGAACATCGCGACGCGGAGCTGGTTGCGGCCGAGCTTGCGGTAGGGGAAGACGTCGAGGACGCCGTGGGCGCGCAGCGTCGACACGACGGCGGTCGCGTCGATCGTCTCGTCGAGGTCGATCGTGCCCACCACGGTGGAGCGCTCGGCCGGGTCGGCGACGAACGGCGTCGCCCACTCGCGCTCCTCGGCCCAGCCGTAGAGGTGCGCGGCCGACTCGGCGGAGCGGGCCGCGGCCCACGCGAGGCCGCCGTGGCCGAGGATCCACTCGACCTGCTCGGCGAGCATGACGAGCGTCGCGATGGCGGGCGTGTTGAGCGTCTGGTCCTGGCGCGAGTTCGCCGCGGCGGCGCGCAGCGAGAGGGACTCCGGGACCCAGCGCGTGCCGCTCGACTCGACCTCCTCGGCGCGCGCGAGCGCGTCGGGGGAGCACAGCGCGAGCCACAGGCCGCCGTCCGACCCGAAGACCTTCTGGGGGGCGAAGTAGTAGACGTCGGTCTCCGCGACGTCCACGGGCAGCGCACCGGCGCCCGACGTGGCGTCGACGAGCGTCAGCGCGCCGCGCTCGCGCGACCCCGGGACGCGCACGACGGGCGCCATGGCCCCGGTCGAGGTCTCGTTGTGCGGCCACGCGTGCACGTCGACGTCGTCGGCGGGTGCGGGCAGGGCGACGGTGCCGGGCGGGGCGGCGATCACCTGCGACGACTCGAGGAACGGCGCGGCCGTCGTCGCGGCCGCGAACTTGGCCCCGAACTCGCCGAACGCCGCGTGCTGGGCCTTGGTCCGCACGAGGCACGCGGTCGCGACGTCCCAGAACGTCGTCGATCCGCCGTTGCCGAGCACGACCTCGTATCCCTCGGGGAGCGAGAAGAGCTCGGCGAGACCCTCGCGCACGCGCCGCACGACGGACCGGACGGGCGCCTGGCGGTGCGACGTGCCGAGCAGGGACGTGCCGGCGTCGGACAGGGCGCGGACCTGCTCCGCGCGGACCTTGCTCGGCCCGGAGCCGAAGCGGCCGTCGGCGGGCAGGAGGTCGGCGGGGATGGTGATCGGGGCGGTGGCGGGATCGGGCACGCGGTCACCCTACGCGCGCGGGGGCGTGGCCGGCAGCCGTGTCCGCGGGTGCGCCACGGGTGTGCCCGGACGGCCCCCAGGCCCGGTCACGGGTTCGCCATAGACTGTCCCCGGCGGCCCGTGGTGCGGGCAGGCGCCCGCGGGGAGCGACGACCGGGCGCGCGGAGCCGACGAGCGAACGGGGAGCGTGACGTGACCGATCTGATCGATACCACCGAGATGTATCTGAAGACGATCTATGAGCTCGTCGAGGAGGGCATCGTCCCCCTGCGCGCGCGCATCGCGGAGCGTCTCGGTCACTCGGGTCCCACGGTGTCGCAGACGGTGGCGCGCATGGAGCGCGACGGTCTCGTCGTCGTCACGGGCGACCGGCACCTCGAGCTCACGCCCACCGGCCACGCCAAGGCGACCCGCGTCATGCGCAAGCACCGCCTCGCCGAGCGCCTGCTCACCGACGTCATCAAGCTCGACTGGGAGCACGTCCACACGGAGGCGTGCCGCTGGGAGCACGTCATGAGCGAGCTGGTCGAGGAGCGGCTCCTCGGTCTGCTCGACCACCCGCACTTCGACCCGTACGGCAACCCGATCCCGGGCCTGCCCGAGCTGGGGGAGCAGCCGCCCGCCGTCGGCTTCCTCGACGGCGTCGTCGCGCTGCCGTCGTACCTGGTCGAGCGCGGTCGCGACGCGGGCGAGGTCCGCGTCGTCCTGCAGCGCATCGGCGAGCCGATCCAGGTCGACGTCGACCTGCTCCGGCGCCTCGCGCAGGCCGAGGTGCTACCGCGCCGGACGCTCGTGGTGCGGTCCGCCGGGGACGGTGTGGTGACCGTCCGGGGGGAGGGCGCGCCGGTCGTCCTGGACCTGCCCGACGACGTCGCGCGACACCTGTTCGTCGCGCGCGGCGAGCCGGCCCTCCAGGCCCCCGCGACGCCCTGACCTGCGACGACGGAATCGTCCGGCCCGTGTCGTAATGGGAACGTGACTTTTGCCAGGCGGTCCTGTACGGTCGGTGCTGCTTCATCCGAAGACCCATCTGGTGAAGTCCTCGAGCGGAACGCCTAACCCTGTCACCGCGAGAGGCCAACGACGACCCGATGACAGGGACGGGGGACCCAATTTTTGGGTGCTGGAGACAGCGCCCTTGGGGTGAAGCCCGACGGACCTCGGTCCGGAGGGCCGGGTGACTCTTCCACCCGAACCCGACAGCTGACCTCGCAGGCGTCCAGGAGAGGCACCAAGTGACCGTGAGCACGACTCGCGCCCGCCACCGCGCGGCGCGGCGTCCCGTGACGCCGCTCAGCTCCATCGCCCAGGCCGCGTCGACCCAGATGTCGACCGCTGGCCGCCGTACCGCCGTCGTCGCCGCCTCGTCGGGCCTCATCGTCTCGATGATCGGCGCCGCCGCCCCGGCGACCGCCGCTCCCGTCGACAACGAGTCCGGGAAGCTCAACGCGGTCGACCTCAGCGCCCTGACGGCGCAGGCCCGCCAGGCCCTCGAGGCCGCTCCCGCCGTGACCGTCGCGGCCGACGCCGCGTTCACCATCGAGCAGGCCCAGGCGCCCGTCACCGTGACCCCGGCTCCCGAGCCGGAGCCGGAGCCGGACCCCGAGCCGGTCCGCACCCAGCAGACGAGCCGCTCGCAGGAGCGTCAGTCCACCCAGTCCGAGGCGCCTGCCCAGCAGGAGGCGTCGGTCGACGTCCCGGCCTCGGCCTACGGCTCGACCATCGTGTCGATCGCCGCGCGCTACGTGGGCGTCCCCTACGTGTACGGCGGCACCACCCCCGACGGCTTCGACTGCTCGGGCTTCACCAGCTACGTCTACGCGCAGGTCGGCATCAGCCTGCCGCGCACCTCGGGCGCCCAGGGCTCGGTCGGCACCAAGGTGTCGCGCGACCAGGCGCAGCCGGGCGACCTCATCTGGACGCCGGGCCACATCGCCATCTACGCGGGCGACAACATGATGATCGACGCCCCGCGTCCCGGGAAGACCATCCAGTTCCGTCAGATCTGGCAGTCGAACCCCACGTTCATCCGCGTGGCCTGATCCACGCTCCCAGGGCCGTACCGGCCGCTGGCTCCACGAACCCCGTCACCTCGCGCATCGTCGCGAGTGGGCGGGGTTCGTGGCATTCTTGACGTGTTCGTGACTCCAGGCTGACGGACGAACGGGCTGGTCTCGGCTAGGTTGGTCGTCCGATGGCACCGGGCCGTCGAGAGGAGAGTCGCTCATGACCCGCACGGAATCGGTCCTCGTCGGCGTCGACGGCTCGGCGCCGAGCCTGCACGCCCTGGACTGGGCCGCCGCCTACGCCCTGCAGGTCGGGTGGCCGCTGCACGTCGTGTGTACCTACTCCCTCCCGTCCTTCACCGCCGCGTCGCTCGACGGCGGCTACGCGGCCCTCGACGACTCGGCGATCCAGGAGGGGGCGCGGGCCGTCCTCGAGGAGGCCCGCTCGCGCGCGGAGGACGCCGGCGTGCGCACGACGGCGACCGTGACGACCGGCGACGCGGCCGGGGTGCTCGTCGAGATGTCGCGCGAGCACTCGCTCGTCGTGGTCGGCACGCGCGGCCGAGGCGGTTTCACCGAGCGGCTGCTCGGCACCGTGTCGTCGGCGCTGCCCGCGCACGCCCACTGCCCGACCGTCGTCGTGCCGTTCCGCGCGGGCGCCAAGCAGGAGGAGGGCGACCCGCAGGAGCTGCCGCCCGTCACGCCGCTGCGCCGCATCGTCGTCGGCGTCGACGGGTCCCCCTCCGCCGAGATCGCGCTGCGGCACGCGATCCGCCAGGCGAAGGCGTGGGACGCCGAGCTCGTCGCGGTCGCCGGCGTCCCCGTGGGGGCCGGGGCCGGGCTCCTGGCGTGGCTGCCCGCGTCGATCGACCACGAGCAGGTGCTCGCGGACATCACCGAGGGTCTCAACGTCATCATCGACCGCCACGAGGCCGAGCACCCCGGTCTCACGATCAAGCGCATCGTGCTCGACGGCACGGGGGCCGAGCTGCTCACGGAGTTCTCCACGGCGTCCGACCTCATCGTCGTCGGCTCGCGCGGGCGCGGCGGCTTCCGCGGCCTCCTGCTCGGCTCCACGAGCCAGGCGGTGCTGCACCACTCCGCGTGCCCGGTCATGGTCGTCACCAAGAAGTGCGACGACGGCGAGGGGTCACCCGAGGCGGACTGACCTCGCCGAGCACCGGAACAGCCGCTGCGTGCCCGGCCGCGGTGCCCCGGTGGGGGCCCGCGGCCGGTCCGCGCTCAGCTGCGGTTGCGGTAGAGGCGCATCGTGATCGGCGCGAGGACCGCGGTGAGCGCGACGGACGCGACGAGCACCCACAGGATGCCGTCCGTAGCGGGCTCGCCGGCCATGAGGCCGCGCACCGCCGACACGAGGTGGGTGACGGGGTTGATGTCGACGAAGCGCTGCAGCACCACGGGCATGGTCGACGGGTCGACGAAGATGTTCGACGCGAACGTCAGCGGCATGAGCACGAGCATCGACGTGCCCATGACGGCGTTCGGGGAGCGCAGGACGAGGCCCAGGGCCGTGAACACCCAGCTCAGCGCGAACGCGAAGACGAGCAGGAGCACGATGCCGAGGACGACGCCGACGACGCCGCCCGGCGGGCGGAAGCCCAGCACGAGGCCGAGCGCGAGCGTGACGACGGACGCGATCGTGTACCGGACGGTGTCGCCCAGCAGCGCCCCGACGATCGGCGCGGGCCGCCACACGGGCAGCGACCGGAACCGGTCGAAGACGCCCTTGCTGATGTCCGTGTTCATCGTGTAGCCGGTGTAGATGGTGGTGAAGAGGACCGCCTGCACGAGGATCCCGGGGAGCAGGAACTGCAGGTACGCCTGCACGTTGCCGGCGAGCGCGCCGCCGAACAGGTACGTGAACATCAGCGTGAAGATGATCGGGGACACCGTGACGTCGAACAGCTGCTCGGGCACGTGCTTGATCTTGAGCAGCGCGCGCCATGTGTAGGTGAGGGTCGCGGACACGGGCGACGGCCGGTCGGGCCGGTGCTCGAGCGCGACGGCGGCGCGCAGCGCGTTCGCCTCGGGCGCGCGCAGGTCCGCGGCGGTGGCGGTGGGGTCGACGGCCATCAGGCCACCTCCTCGATCGTCTCGTCGTCCTCCATGGGCTGGCCGGTGAGCGCGAGGAACACCTCGTCGAGGCTCGGTTGCCCGAGCGTGAACTCGGGGACGACGATGCCCTCGTCGCCGAGCGTCGGGAGGATGCGCGCGACGTGCTCGGCGCCGTCGTCCGGCACGCGGGCGGAGAACGCGTACGGGTCGTTCGCGAGCGTGATCTCCGTCCCGAGGAGCCGCCCGACGGCCTCGGCCGCGCGGGCCCGGTCCGCCGAGTTCGCGAGGCGCACGTGCACCGCGCCCTCGCCGACCGAGCGCTTGAGCTCGGTGGCGGTGCCCTCCGCGATGACCTTGCCGTGGTCGATCACGGCGATGCGGTCCGCGAGCTGGTCCGCCTCCTCGAGGTACTGGGTCGTGAGCAGCACGGTCGCGCCGTCCGCGACGAGCACGCGCACGATGTCCCACACCTGGTTGCGGCTGCGCGGGTCGAGCCCGGTCGTGGGCTCGTCGAGGAAGATGACGCGCGGGCTCATGACGAGGCTCGCCGCGAGGTCGATGCGGCGGCGCATGCCGCCCGAGTACGTCTTGACCTGGCGGTCGCCCGCGTCGCCGAGGCCGAACGCCTCCAGGAGCTCGGCCGAGCGCCCGCGCGCCGTGCCGCCGAGGAACCCGTAGAGCCGGGCGAGCATCACGAGGTTCTCGGTGCCCGTGAGGTCCTCGTCCACGGACGCGTACTGCCCGGTGAGCCCGACGACGGAGCGCACCTTGTCGGCGTCGTGCACCACGTCGTGGCCCAGGACGCGCGCCGTGCCGGCGTCGGGTCGCAGGAGCGTCGCGAGCATGCGCACCGCGGTCGTCTTGCCCGCGCCGTTCGGCCCGAGCACCCCGAACACCGTGCCCTCGGGGATGAGCAGGTCGATGCCGTCGACCGCCTTGGTGACGGACTTCCCGGTCGTGAAGTGCTTGACGAGGCCGCGTGCCTCGACGGCGAGGTCGCCGCGTGCAGTGTCGGTCATGTCCCCTCCGCGGGATGGTCGTTCGCCGATGCCGACGAGCCGCCCGGCTTCCCGGGCCACCCACCGACCGACCGCGCCGACCGCCGGAACTCATCGGTCGTGCACGTCTTCCATCCTGCGCCGCGCACGGCGCGGGGGACCAGTGCGATTCGTCAGGTCCTGCCCGTGACGGTCGAGGCGGGACGACCAGGCGCCACCGGCACGCCGAGCAGGCGGTCCTGGCGCGTCCGGGAACCAGGACGCGCCACGATCACCTGCTCGGTACGGGAGGGTCGTGCGTCAGCGCGCGGCGTGCTCCGCGGCGGCGAGGAGCACGCACGTCGCGACGCCGTCCATCGCGACGCGGACCTCCTCGATGGGGGGCAGGGTCGGCGCGAGGCGCAGGACCTTGTCCTCCGGGTCCTTGCCGTAGGGGAACGGCGCTCCCGCGGGCGTCAGCGCGATGCCGGCCGCCTTGGCCAGCTCGACGACGCGCGACGCCGTGCCGGGCACGACCTCGAGGCTCACGAAGTAGCCGCCCTTCGGCTCCGTCCACGACGCGACGCCCGTGCCGCTGAGGCGCTCGGCGAGGATGCTCGTCACGGCGTCGAACTTGGGCGCGATGATCTCGCGGTGCTTGCGCATGTGGGCGCGCACGCCGTCCGCGTCGCCGAAGAACAGCGCGTGGCGGAGCTGGTTGACCTTGTCCGGGCCGATGGACTGGGCGGACAGGTGCTTCTTGTACCAGGCGACGTTCGCGGGCGAGGACGCGAGGAACGCGACGCCGGCGCCGGCGAACGTGATCTTCGACGTCGACGCGTAGAGGACCACGCGGTCGGGGTGCCCGGCCTCGGCGGCGAGGGAGATCGCGTCGGCGCTCGTGACCTCGTCGTCGGTGAGGTGGTGCAGCGCGTACGCGTTGTCCCACAGGATGCGGAAGTCGGGCGCGGCGGCGGGCACCGAGACGAGGGCGCGCGCGACCTCCTCGGTGACGACCGACCCGTCGGGGTTCGCGTACGTCGGCACGACCCACATGCCCTTGATCGTGGGGTCGTCGGCGACGAGCGCGGCGACGGCGTCCGCGTCGGGGCCGTCCGGGGTCATGGGCACGGTGACCATCTCGATACCGAGGGCCTCGCACACGGAGAAGTGGCGGTCGTACCCGGGCACGGGGCAGATCCAGCGGACCGTCTCCTCGCGGCCCCACGGGCGGTCCGACCCGGGGACGCCGAACAGGGTCGCGTACGCGAGCGTGTCGTACATGAGCGTGAGGCTCGCGTTGCCCGACGCGAGGAGCTGCTCGACGGGCACGCCCAGCAGCTCCGCGAAGATGCGGCGGAGCTGGGGGAGCCCGTCGAGGCCGCCGTAGTTGCGTACGTCGGTGCCGTCCGCGTCGGTGTGCACGCCCTCGCCGGGGAGCGCGAGCAGCGCCTCCGACAGGTCGAGCTGCTCGGCGGACGGCTTGCCGCGCGTGAGGTCGAGCCGCAGCCCCAGGGACTGCAGGTCGGCGTACGCGCGACGCAGGTCGTCGAGGGACGACGCGAGGGAGGGGGAACCGGGTGCGGCGGGCTCGGGCGTGGTCACCCTCCGGACTCTACCGATCCCGCGCGAGGTCCGTGAGGGCGTTCTCCAGGGCGGACAGGCCGGTCTCGAGGTCCTCGGCCGAGACGGTCAGCGGGGGAGCGAGCCGGATGGTCGACCCGTGCGTGTCCTTGGCGAGCACACCGCGCGCGAGCAGCGCCTCGCACAGGTCGCGTCCCGTCCCGCGCGCCGGGTCGAGGTCGAGCCCCGCCCACAGGCCGAGGCCGCGCACGGCGTCGAGCAGCCCGGCGTCCACGAGGCCGCGCAGACGCGCGTGGAACAGCACGCCGAGCTCGCGCGCGCGGCGCTGCGGCTCGCCCGTGCGCAGCAGCTCGACGACCGCGATCCCGACCGCGCACGCGAGCGGGTTGCCGCCGAACGTGCTGCCGTGCGTCCCGGGCGTGAGCACCTCGAGCACGTCGCGCCGCCCGACGACCGCGGAGACGGGCACGATCCCGCCGCCGAGCGCCTTGCCGAGCGTGACGAGGTCGGGCCGGACGCCCCACGTCTCGGTCGCGAGCGTCGTGCCGGCGCGCCCGAGGCCGGACTGGATCTCGTCGGCGACGAGCAGCACGTCGCGCGCGGCGGTGACCTCCCGCACGCGCGGCCAGTAGTCGGCCGGTGGGACGACGACGCCCGACTCGCCCTGCACGGGCTCCAGGAGCACCGCGACCGTCGTGTCGTCGATCGCGGCGGCCACGGCGTCGGCGTCGCCGTAGGGCACGACCCGGAACCCCGGCGTGTACGGGTCGAAGCCGCGGCGCGCGTCGGGGTCGTCGGAGAACGACACGATCGTCGTGGTGCGGCCGTGGAAGTTCCCGGAGCCGACGACGACCGTCGCCTCGCCCGGTCGTACGCCCTTGACGTCGTAGCCCCACTTGCGCGCGGTCTTGATCGCGGTCTCGACGGCCTCGGCACCCGTGTTCATGGGCAGCACGAGCGAGGCGTCGCCGCCCGTGGTCAGCGGCCCGACGAGCGCGGCGAGCGCGCGGGCGAACGGGTGCAGGAGGTCGTGGTCGAACGCGCGCGACGTGAGGGTGACGCGCCCGAGCTGGCGCATGGCCGCCTCGACGAGCGCGGGGTGGCGGTGCCCGAAGTTGAGCGCCGAGTAGCCCGCGAGGAGGTCGAGGTACCTCCGCCCCTCGACGTCGGTGACCCACGACCCCTCGGCGGTCGCGACCGTCACGGGCAGCGGGTGGTAGTTGTGTGCGAGCGCGTCGCGCGGCGTCCCGTCCGCCGGTCCGGCGACCGGGCGGACGTCCTGCGCGGTCACGACGCGCTCCCGAGGTGCGTGGCGTGCGCGCCCGCCGGCTCGCGGATCTCGAGCGTGCAGCACTTGGCCCCGCCGCCGCCGCGCAGCAGCTCGGACGTGTCGACGCCGAGGGTCTCGTAGCCACGCTCGCGCAGCGCGGCGGCGAACCGCTCGGCCCGCGGGGCGTGGACCACGTGCGTGCCGTCGCTCACGGCGTTGAGCCCGAGCACGACGGCGTCCTCCTCGGTCGCGAGGAGCGCATCGGGGAAGCGCTCGCGCAGGACCTCCTGCGCGGCGGGCGAGAACGCGGGCGGGAAGTACGCGACGTCGACGCCGCCCCCGGCGAGGGCGGGGTGCGCGCCGTCGGGCGGGGCGCCGCCGTCGTTCCCGCGCAGCACGGTGAGCGCGGTGTCGAGGTGGTAGAAGCGCGGGTCGACGAGCTCGAGCGTGACGACCTCGCGGCCCCACAGCGCGGCGGCCTCGGCGTGCGCGGCGCGGTCGGTGCGGAAGCCGGTGCCGGCGAGGACGACGTCACCGGCGACGAGGAGGTCGCCCTCGCCCTCGTTGACGTGCTCGGCGAGGTGGGTCACGTACCCGTGGTCGGCGAACCACTTGAGGTAGGCGGGGCCCTCGGGTGCGCGCTCGGGGTGCGTGAAGCGCGCCGAGTAGACGAGCCCGTCGACGACGGTCGCGCCGTTGGCGGCGTAGACCATGTCCGGCAGGCCCGCGACGGGCTCGACCGTCTCGACGACGTGCCCGAGGTCGCGGTAGGTGTCGCGGAGCCGTTCCCACTGGGCGACGGCGAGCGGGGTGTCGACCGGGGTCCGCCGGTCCATCCAGGGGTTGATCTCGTAGCTGACGGTGAAGTACGTCGGCCGGCACATGAGGTAGTGCCGGGGCTGGCCTGGGCGCATCGCCGCCTCCTTGCGGGAGCCGGGCCGGCCGGGGTGGTGCGACCCGGGTGGTGGCCGGACGGGGGTGGCGTCCGGTGGTGCTGAGGTGCTGCCGGGTGGCTGCTGGATGCCAGCGTACGTCCGTGGCCCGCGCGCGGCTCGGGACGACGCGCTCCCACCAAGGGGTTGACAGCGATAGTCTATCGATATATCGATAGCGTATCGCTGAGCCTGAGAAGCTGCTCGCGACCGTCGCGAGGCCGGAACGGCCCGCCACCGCTCCGCGGATCACCCGGAGCCCCACGAACCACAGGAGACACATCCCATGAGCTACGCACGCCAGCACCGGGGCAGGACCCCGGACATCACCCAGAACACGTCCCAGCCGTTCGGCGAGCGCCCCGGGCCGCGGCCCGGCCGTCGCCGTCGCGACGGCTTCCCGCCCGTGCCCGACGACGCGGCCTGGTTCCGCGGCGACGGCCCCCGCGGTCGGGGCGGCGCACGCCGCGGCGGAGGCCGCGGGTTCGGCGGTCCCGCCGACGGCGGTCGGGGCTTCGGCCCCGGCGGGCCCGGCTTCGGTCCGGGCGGACCGGGCGGACCGGGCTTCGGCCCCGGCGGGCCCGGCTTCGGTCCGGGTCACGGCGGTCGACGCCACGGGGGCCGCGGTCGCGGCCCCGGTCGCGCCGGCCGCGGCGACGTCCGCGCCGCCGTCCTGCTGCTCCTCGCCGAGCAGCCCATGCACGGCTACCAGGTCATCCAGGAGATCGCCGAGCGCAGCGAGGGCCAGTGGCGCCCGAGCCCGGGCGCGGTCTACCCGGCCCTGAACCTGCTCCAGGACGAGGGGCTCGTCGAGCTCTCGGCCGACGGCGGGCGTCGTCTCGCGACGCTCACCGAGGCGGGCACCGCGTACGTCGCGGAGCACGCGGCCGAGCTCGGCGACCCGTTCGCCGACGCGGCAGGTCGCGGCGGGCGCTCGCGGCGTGAGCTGCGCGCAGCCGTCGAGGCGGTCGCCGCGGCGGTCCACCAGGTCGCCCGCACGGGCACCGACGCCGAGGCGAAGGCCGCCGTCGAGCTCCTGGAGCGCACGCGCCGCGAGCTCTACCTCATCCTGGCGGGCCCGACCGTCGCGGACGCCCCCGTCGAGGACGAGCCGACCACCTGACCCCACCGGGCCCCGAGATCGGCACTCCCTGGCCAGATCGGCACTCCGGACCGCCGATCTCGCCAGCGAGTGCCGAGGTCGGCCGAACCTGCCGACCTCGCGCACGGCTCAGCGGTGCGCCGTCAGCCGCCCTCCGAGGCGGCGCAGCGAGACGTGCATCATCGCGCGCAGGGCGAGCCCCACCAGGGGCGCGGTGACGCCGCGGGGGAGCGGCCCGGCGAGGTACGCCTCCTCCCACCACACGACGCGGCAGCGGTCGCGGCCGAGCGGCACGACGTCGAACCCCGCCTCCCCGAGCAGCGCCGGGCCGAGCTTGCGCACGCGCGTGCTCCCGGTGCGCCCCGCCGCGACGGACGGGCGGTCGAGCGACTCGACCACCATCCGGTCGGGGAACCCGCGGCCGGTGCGTCCGACGCGCGGCCCGCTGACCATGGTGAAGCGGTCGCCCACCTCGGGGCCGCGGGCGGCGGGGGTGGCCATGACGGTCAGCGGGATCCAGCGCGGGTGCGTGCGCGGGTCGGCGACCCAGGCGAACGCGACGCTCGCGTCGACGCCGAGCTCGCGCGCGACGGCGACGCGCCGCACGCCGCGCGACGTCACTCGGCGTCGCGGGCCGGCGAGTGGTCCCGCCGACCGCGCCCGGGCAGGAGACGACGCCGCCGGCGGGGCCGGGCCGCGTCGTCGGTCACGGGCACGAGCTGCGGTGGCGCGTCCTGCGTGGGCGCCTCCACGACCTCGAGCAGCCGCCCGAACACGGACGGCGGCGGGCCGAACGCGCGCCGGGACTGCGCGATGACGCCGTGCCCGAGGGCCCGCGCCCCCGCGACGCCGACGACCGCACCCACGCCGAACGGCACGAGGCGCCCGATCGCGAGGCCGGACTGCTTCGCGAGCTGCGTGCGCAGGAACCGGTTGCCGAGCGCCTTGTTGACCTTGACGAGCGTCCCGGCGGGCATGCTCGTGAGCAGCACCTTGCCCCACGCGAGGCCCGAGCCCTGCGTCGCACGCTCGACGTCGCGCGCGCCCTTCTCGCCCAGCACGGTCGCGAGGAGCAGCGCCCGGCGCCGCGCGACGTCGTCCACGGCGATGCCGTGGACGTCGGCGACCGCGAGCGCGAACGCCGCCGAGGACGCGAAGAACGTGGCGACGTCGCTCGACGTCAGCGCGATCCCCACACCGGTGCCGACCGACGGGATCGCGGCGGCGGCACCCACGGCGCCGCCCGCGGTCTGGATCACGAGCAGGTACTCGCGCTCGAGGATCCGGACGATCTGCGCGGGGCTCGCCTCGGGGTTGCGCCGACGCACGGAGTCGACGTGGGCGCGGATCGCGTGCGACGGGATGGTCACGGCCTTGTCGAGCGCCGCGTCGAGGAGCGGCGTGGGCCGGTAGGAGGTCCAGTCCGTCGTGTCCACGGGGGCGTCCTGCGGTGCGCGCAGCCCGCGGCGGCCCCGCCGCTCGACGGCGCCCGGCCGCGAACGGTCCGGCGTCCCGTGGTCCGGCGTGCCGGACGGCTGCTCGTGCGCCATCTCGCCTCCCGTGTCGGGCCTCACGGCCCGGTCGTCACTCGACGCTGCCGCCCGGCTGCTGGAACACCGTCCGCACGGTCGCGCCCGCCTTGATCGTCCGTCCCACTGTGCAGGTCTTCTCGATCGCCCGCTCGGCGACCGTGAGCAGCCGTTCGCGCGCCTCGTCGTCGAGCGAGGACAGGTCGATCTCGAACCGCTCGGTGATCTCCGGGTAGCGGTCCTCCGGCAGGTCCTTGACGCCCTCGGCGTGGATCGTCACCGCGTAGTCGTCGCCGAGCCGGCGCGCGAACGTGCGGTCCGAGCTCATGCCGGCGCACGCGGCGAGCGCGATCTTCAGCAGCTCGCCCGGCGTGAACACGGCCCCCTCGCTCGCGGGCCCGATGAGCACCTGCGCGCCGCGGGCGGAGTAGCCCGTGTACGTCCGGACGCCCGTCCGCTCGACCCACAGGGGGTCCGTGGGCGACGGCGACGACGGGGCGATCTCGTCGGTGCCGGTCAGCGGGGTCGTGGTGGTCGGCTCGGTCGTCATGCGTCGATCCTCGCACTCGTGCGGTGCCGGTGCGCTCGTCGCCCACCGGTCGGTCGTCCGCCCCAACGCGCGCCGCGCCCCGGGGATTCCCCGTGGTGCGCGGCCGGGGGAGGATCGGACGCATGAGGATCGTCGCCGCGGGCGGCACGGGCCGCATCGGTCGCCGGGTCGTCGCGGGGCTGCGCGCGGACGGGCACGAGGCCGTGCCCCTCGCGCGGGCCACGGGGGCGGACCTGCGGACGGGCGCCGGGGTCGACGCGGCGCTCGCCGGTGCGGACGTCGTCGTGGACGTGTCGCGGCCGTCGACGTACGTGGACGAGGAGGTGCTGCGCTTCTTCACCACGGGCACGCGCACGCTGCTCGACGCCGGGGCGCGCGCCGGCGTCCGGCACCACGTGGTGCTCTCGATCGTCGCCGTGGACCGGACCGACGCCGGGTTCTTCCGCGCGAAGCGCGCGCAGGAGGAGCTCGTCCGTGCGGCGGGCGTCGCGTGGACGGTCGTGCGGGCCACCCAGTTCTTCGAGTTCGTCGGCACGATCGCGGACCACCTCACGGTCGACGGCGCCGTGCGGGTCCCGCCGGTCGCCTTCCAGCCCGTCGCGGCGGCCGACGTCGCGGCGGTGGTGGCCGGCACGGCGACGGGGGAGCCGCGGCGGGAGGTCGTCGACCTCGCCGGCCCGGAGCGTGTGCGCCTCGACGCGTTCCTGCGCGACGTCCTCGCCTCGTGGCGCGACGCGCGCGACGTCGTCACGGACCCGCTCGCCCGCTACTTCGGCGCGCGCCTCGTGGAGGACTCCCTCGTCCCGCGCGGGGACGCGCTGCGCGGGCGCACGACGTGGGCGGCGTTCGCCGCCCAGGACGCGTAGCCGCCCGGGCCCGCCGGTCGGGGCGGGCCGGCGGGCCCGGACGGCGGTCTCAGGCCGCGCGGACGGGGTCCGTCGCGGCAGGCTGCTCCGCGCGCCGTGAGGCGGCCGCGGGCCCGGTGGCGGACCGGTCGGTCGGGCCCGAGGGCCCGGTGACGCGCCGGGCGCCCGCCGTCGCACCCGCCGCCGTCGCGCCGGCGACGAACGCGTCGCGGGGCCGCTGCACCTCGGCGAGCGAGACGACGTCGCGCCCGAACAGCACGGCGGTGGACCAGACGGCGAGGACGCGGACCGTGCGCTCCCACGTCGGGATCGCGAGGACGTGGTAGCCGCGGTGCATGAACCACGCGAGCCGCCCCCGCACGACGACCCGGTGGTACTGGAAGACCCCCGAGCCGAGCCCGAGCGTCGCCACCACCCCGAGACTCCCGTGCACGTAGGGCCGGGTCGGGCGCCCGCGCCGCGCCGCGACGAGGTTCTTGGCGAGGCGGCGTCCCTGGCGCACGGCGTGCTGCGCGTTCGGGACGGTCAGCGCGCCCGGGGCCGGCAGGGCGAGGTCCGGCACGGCCGCGCCGTCGCCGGCGGCCCACGCGTCGGGCACGGTGTCGTCCACCGTGCCGACCCGCAGGTCCGGCCGCGTGACGAGGTAGCCGCGCGCGTCCACGGGCAGGTCCGTGTGCGTCGCGACCACGGGGTTCGCGGCGTTCCCCGCGGTCCAGACGAGCAGGCCGGACGCGAACGACTCCCCGGTCGACAGCGTGACGACGCCGCCCTCGGCCGACACGAGGCCGGCCTCCAGGTGCACGTGCGCGCCGCGGCGCTCGAGCTCGCGCACGACCCACCGCCCCGGTCGCTCGGTGACCTCCGGCAGGATGCGCGGGTTGCGCTCGACGAGGTGGAACCGCAGCTCCGCCGGGTCGATCTCGGGGTAGACGCGCGTGAGGTCGTGCGCGAGCGACAGCAGCTCGGCGAACCCCTCGACGCCGGAGAACCCGCCGCCGACGAACGTCACGGTGAGCAGCCGCTCGCGCTCCGGCCCGGCCGGGAGGCTCGCCGCCCGGTCGAACGAGGTGAGGAGCCGGTCGCGGATCGCGACGGCCTCCTCGACGTGCTTCATGCCGATCGCGTGCTCGGCGACGCCGGGCACGGGGAACACGCGCGTCACCGCGCCGGCCGTGACGACGACGGTGTCGTACGTCAGGTCGTACGGCTCGCCCGAGCGCGGGCGCACGACGACGACGTGCCGCGCGTGGTCCACGCGCTCGACCGTCCCGTCGAGCAGGCGCGTGCGGCGCAGGTGGCTGCGGTGCGCGACGGCGGCGTGCCGCGCCTCGACGGAACCGGCGACGACCTCGGGCAGGAACGGCTGGTACGTCATGTACGGGCGCGGGTCCACGAGGACGACCTCGACCTCGCCGCGGCGCAGCTCGCGCCGCAGGCGCTTCTCGAGCACCCGGGCCGCCGTGAACCCGGCGTAGCCCCCACCGACGACGACGATGCGTTCCATCACTGCCTCCTGTGCGTCGCACCCGCTCGGCGCCCTCGCGGGTGCCTCACCCTCTCGACCGGCCGCCCCGGCGTCCCGTGACATGACGTGCGTCACGCCCGGGCGCCCTTGACCTGGAGCGCGCTCCAGGTCGGATGCTCGAGGCATGCCCGACCCGCTGATCCCCGTACCGCCCGCCGACGTGCCACCCGAGGGCCTCGCCATCGGGGACGCCGCCCGTGCCGTCGGCCTGAGCGTCGACACGCTGCGCTACTACGAGAAGGAGTGCCTCCTCCTCGACCCCGCGCCGCGCGACGGCGGCGGGCGGCGGCGCTACGGCGCGCACGACCTGGCGTGGCTCGCCGGTCTCGTCATGCTGCGCGAGACGGGCATGTCGATCGCCGACGTGCGCGTCATGGCGGACCTGAGCCGCCGCGCGGGCACCGAGGCCGAGCGCCTCGTCGTGCTCGAGCGGCACCGCGAGCGCGTGCTCGCGGCGCTGGAGCGCACGCGGCGCCACCTCGCGGCGCTCGACGCCAAGATCGCGTCCTACCGCGCGGTCACCGCACCGGACCAGGAGGACCCCCGATGACGACCCCCACGACCCGACCCGCCGGGGTCCGCCCCGCCGCGCGACCCCCGGTCGTCCCGCTCGGCGACGGCCTGCGCGTGTCCGCGGTCGGCCTCGGCGCGATGGGCATGAGCGCGTTCTACGGGCCGACGGACGAGGCCGAGGCCGTCGCGACGCTCCGGCACGCCGTCGACGCGGGCGTGACCTTCGTCGACACCGCCGAGGCGTACGGGCCGTTCGAGAACGAGAAGCTGCTCGGCCGGGCGCTCGGCGACCGTCGCGACGAGGTCGTGCTCGCGACGAAGGCGTCGGCCGAGACCGACGACGACGGCACGGTCCACGGCCGCAACGGCACGCCCGAGTACATCCGCCGAGCCGCCGACCGGTCGCTGCGGCACCTCGGCACCGACGTCATCGACCTCTACTACCTGCACCGCGCCGACCCGGCCGTGCCGATCGAGGAGTCCGTCGGCGCGATGGCCGAGCTCGTCGCGGCCGGCAAGGTGCGTCACCTCGGCCTCTCCGAGGTGTCGGCCGCCACGATCCGGCGCGCGCACGCCGTGCACCCGCTCGCGGCCGTGCAGTCGGAGCTCTCCCTGTTCTCCCCGGACGTGCTGCGCAACGGGGAGAAGGCCGTCATGGACGAGCTCGGCATCGGCCTCGTCGCGTTCTCCCCGCTCGGGCGCGGCGTGCTCACGAGCAGCGTGCGCAGCCTCGACGACCTCGCGCCCGACGACGCGCGCCGCGGCCTGCCGCGGTTCCGGCCTGACGCGTTCGCCGCGAACCTGCGGCTCGCGGACCGCGTGCGCGGGATCGCCGCGGAGAAGGGCGTCACCGAGGCCCAGGTCGCGCTCGCGTGGGTCGTCGCGCAGGGCGCGGTGCCCATCCCCGGGACGCGCCGTCGCGAGCGGCTCGACGAGAACGCCGCGGCCGCGAGCCTCGAGCTCACCGCGGACGACCTGCGCCGCCTCGCCGACGCCGTGCCCCCGGCCCTGGTCGCGGGCCACCGCGACTACGCGCCGACGCCCGACGGCCAGGACCGCTGAGCGTCGCGAGCCGCGACCGACCGCGGTGCCTAGACTGGCGCGCGTGGCACTCGACGCGACCTCCGCCCCGACCGCACCGCTGAGCACCGGCGGGCCCGCGCCGTCGGGCACCCCCGCGGGCGCCGTCCCGACCCCGTACGAGGACCTCCTGCGCGACGTCCTGGAGCACGGGACGCACAAGGGCGACCGGACGGGGACGGGCACCCGCAGCGTGTTTGGTCGGCAGCTCCGCTTCGACCTCTCGCAGGGGTTCCCGCTGATCACGACCAAGCGCGTGCACCTCAAGTCGATCGCGTACGAGCTGCTGTGGTTCCTGCGCGGCGACTCGAACGTGCGCTGGCTCCAGGAGCGCGGCGTGACCATCTGGGACGAGTGGGCGGACGCGGACGGCGAGCTCGGACCGGTCTACGGCGTCCAGTGGCGCTCGTGGCCGACACCGGACGGCCGCCACGTGGACCAGGTCGCCCGGGTGATCGAGCAGATCCGCGCCAACCCCGACTCGCGGCGGCACATCGTCTCCGCGTGGAACGTCGCGGAGATCGAGGACATGGCCCTGCCGCCGTGCCACGCGCTCTTCCAGTTCTACGTCGCCGACGGCAGGCTCTCGTGCCAGCTCTACCAGCGCTCGGCCGACCTGTTCCTCGGCGTGCCGTTCAACATCGCGTCGTACGCGCTGCTCGTGCACATGGTCGCCGCGCAGACGGGGCTCGAGGTCGGCGACTTCGTGTGGACCGGCGGCGACGTGCACATCTACGACAACCACGTCGAGCAGGTGCGCGAGCAGCTCACGCGCGAGCCGTACCCCTACCCGACGCTGCGCCTCGCCCCGCGCGACTCGATCGACGCGTACGAGTACGAGGACATCGAGGTCGTCGGGTACCAGCACCACCCGACGATCAAGGCCCCGATCGCCGTCTGATGCTCGGACTCGTCTGGGCCCAGGCGCGCGACGGCGCCGGACGGCCCGTCATCGGCGCGGGCGGCACCATGCCGTGGCACCTGCCCGAGGACCTCGCGCACTTCCGCCGGCTCACGTCCGGGCACCCCGTGGTCATGGGGCGCCGCACGTGGGACTCGCTCCCGCCCCGGTTCCGGCCGCTGCCGGGGCGCACGAACCTCGTCGTGACGCGTCAGGAGGCGTGGTCGCCCGACGGCGGTCCCGCGGCCGACGGGGCCGGCGCCCCCGTGCGCGTGGCGGGGACGGTCGACGCGGCGCTCGCGGTCGCCCGCGCGGCGGCGCGAGACGCCGGGTCGGACGAGGTGTGGGTGATCGGCGGGGCGCAGCTCTACGCGGCGACGCTCGCCGTCGCGGACCGGTGCGTGATCACCGAGATCGACGCCGTCGTCGAGGGCGACACGTTCGCCCCGGTGCCCGGGGACGGCTGGGTCCGTGAGCCGGGGGAGTGGCGCACGTCGTCGACAGGGCTGCGCTTCCGCGTCGTCGACGTACGGCGCTGAGCCTCAGATCAGTCCCGACGGCTCGATCGGGTCGAGCCGCGGCGGCGGCACGGGGTGCGGCTCCTCGAGCGTCTCGACGTCCGCCTCCTGCGGCGCGGTGAGCCGTGCGACGGCCTCCGTGAGGTTCGTCGTGAGCGCGGCGACGAGCGCGTCGGCGTCGCGCTCCTCGAGCCGCAGGACGATCTCCTCGTGCGACGCGGCCGAGTCGGCGCGCACGGCGTACTCGTCGCTCACCGTGAAGCTCGCGACGCGCACCTCGACGATGAGCGTCGTCATCCACCGCAGGAGCCAGGGGTTGCCGCTCGCGGCGACGAGCGCCCAGTGCAGGTTGAGGTCGGCGTCCCCGATGCGGCGCGCGTCCTGCGAGTCGCCCGCCTCGACGAGCGCGCGGTAGGCGGTGCGGACGGCGGCGACGTCCGCGGCGGACGCGGTCGCCACGGCGAGGCGCGCCGCGGTCGTCTCGACGCTCGTGCGCGCGGCGTACAGGGCGGGGATGCGCTCGCGGCCGATGGTCACGACGCTCAGGCCGCGCCCCGGCGTCGCGGTGAGCAGCCCCTCCTGCACGAGCCGCTGCGCGGCCTCGCGGAACGGGCCGCGGCTCACGCCGAGCTGGCCGGCGATCTCCACCTCGCGGATCGGCGACCCGACGCGCAGCGCGCCGGAGTAGATCGCGTCGCGCAGCTCCCGGGCGATGAGGTCCACCGTCGACGGACGGGTCACCGGCGAGAGGAACGGTGCGGTGAGCGGTGCGCGCGAGGCCGGGCTCATCGGCTCTCCTCCGAGGTCGTCGAACGGTCGATCGAGGTCACGATCCGGTATCACATCATCCCCTGTCTGCGGCCCGTACCCGGCGCCCGATCGGCCGGATCACGCCCGCGACGTCGATTGTAGACAATCTGACAGTAGGAACATCGGATTGTCGAACGGTCGACAGCGCGTTAGCGTGGACGACCGTCCAACCAGCCATGACCGCCCGCGCCCCGGCGTCGGCGGCCACGAAGGGAACCATGACTTCCACGCGAACCACCGCGACCCGGCACCGCGGCCTCCTGGGCTCGGGCGCCGTCCTCCTCCTCGCCGCGACCGCGGCCTGCACGAGCGTCGACGGCGGGGGCGGGAGCACGAGCGAGACCTCCGGCGGGAGCGCGCTCGAGACGCTGCAGGACCGCGGGACCATCACCGTCGGCTTCGCCGGCGAGGCCCCCTACAGCTACGAGGACGGCGGCGAGCTCACGGGCGCGACGGTCGCCCTGCACCGCGAGATCTTCGCCGAGCTCGGCATCGACACGGTCGAGGGCGTGAACACGGAGTTCGGCTCGCTCATCCCCGGCCTCACGGCCAACCGCTTCGACGCCGTCAGCGCGGGCATGTCGATCCTGCCCGACCGCTGCGCGCAGGCCGCGTTCAGCGAGCCCGAGTTCATGTACACCACGGCGTTCATGACGCCCGAGGGCAACCCCGACGGGCTCACGGACATGCAGTCCGCCGCCGACGCGGGCATCACGCTCGCCACCATGACCGGCGCGATCGAGGGCGACTACGCGCGCCAGCTCGGCATCGACAACCTCGAGGTCGGCACGCCCCAGGACGGCCTCGACGCCGTCGTCGCCGGCCGCGCCGACGCGTTCGCGCTCACCGGCATCTCGCTCAACCACCTCGCCGACAGCACCGACGCGCCCGTCGAGGTCACGGAGTCCTTCGTGGCCGAGATCGACGGCGTCCCGCAGATCGGCGCGGGCGGCACCGTCTTCCGCACGAGCGACACCGACCTGCTCGAGGCGTACAACGAGAAGCTCGCCGAGATCGTCGCCGACGAGGACCGCTACCTCGACATCGTCGGGGAGTTCGGGTTCACCGCGGCCGAGCGCCCCGTCGAGGGCCTGACCACGGAGAAGCTGTGCGAGGGAGACCTCGACGCGCTCGCCACCGAGCTCGCGCCGGAGCTCGGCTCGGACTCCTGAGGTCCCCGCGTGTCCGACAACCTCAGCACGCTCCGTGACGCGCTGCCACGGCTCGGCGAGGGCGTCGTCGTCACCCTCCAGCTCACGCTGGGGGGTGCGGCGCTCGCCCTCGTCCTCGCCCTGCTCCTGGGCCTCGGCTCGCGGGCCGGGAGCCTGTGGGTGCGCGGACCGTCGCGGTTCGTCGTCGAGTTCTTCCGCGGGACGTCGCTCGTCGTCCAGCTCTTCTGGCTCTTCTACGTCCTGCCCGTCTTCGGCTTCCGCATGGAGTCGCTCGCGTGCGGCATCCTCGCGCTCGGCCTCAACTACGGCGCGTACGGCGCCGAGGTGGTGCGCGGGTCGATCAACGCCGTGCCGCAGGGCCAGTGGGAGGCCGCGACCGCGCTCGACCTCGGCCCCGTGCACCGCCTGCGCCGCGTGATCCTGCCGCAGGCGTGGGCCCTCATGATCCCCATGCTCACGAACCTGCTCATCCAGCTCCTCAAGGGCTCCGCGCTGGCGACCTACATCCTGCTGCACGACGTCAACTACTTCATCGAGCAGCTGCGGCGCAGCACGCAGGACACCTTCTTCTCCTACACCGTGGGCCTGCTCGTGTACTTCGCGCTCGCGTACGTGCTGACGCTCGGCATGAACGCGCTCGAGGTGCGCGCGAAGAACCGGCTCGGCAGCGGGCCCTCGCTGCGCGAGGTGCTGCGCGTCGCGCCCGTCCCGGCCACGACGAGGGGAGGCGCCGCGTGAACGACGTCTGGAGCTGGCAGCGCGCCGCCGAGGCGCTGCCCCCGATCCTCGAGGGATTCCGCATCACCCTGCTCGCGACGGTCGTCGGCACGGCGATCGCCGCCGTCCTCGGCCTGCTCGTCGCGCTCGTGCGGCGCTCGCGCAGCCGGTGGGTCACCGCGCCCGTGGGCCTCGCGGTCGAGTTCGTCCGGTCGACCCCGCTGCTCGTGCAGCTCGTGTTCGTCTACCTCATGCTGCCGAGCGTCCCGGCCCTCGTGGTCGGGTGCGTCGTGCTGGGCGTGCACTACGCGACGTACATGTCCGAGGTGTACCGGGCGGGGATCGACGCCGTCCCGCGCGGCCAGTGGGAGGCCGCCAAGGCGCTCGACCTGCCGCGCACGCGCGTGTGGCGCGCGGTCGTCCTGCCGCAGGCGATCCGCAAGACGCTGCCCGGCCTGGGCAACTACGCGATCTCCATGTTCAAGGAGACGCCCTACCTCTTCGCGATCAGCGTCGTGGAGATGTTCACGGCCGCGCAGCAGTTCGGGGGCCGCACGTTCGTCTACACCGAGGCGCTGACGATGGTCGGGCTGCTCTTCCTCCTGGCGAGCTACCCGACGTCGCTCCTCGTCCGCCGATTGGAGAACCGCCTTGCCTGAGACCACCGCACCCCGCGACGCCGTGCCGTCGGGCACCGCGCCCGCGCCCGCGCGGGCGACCACCACCGTCCAGGGCGCCGTGCCCGCCATCGAGTTCCAGGGCGTCGTCAAGCGCTTCGGCGACAACACCGTGCTCGACGGGCTCGACTTCAGCGTCGCGAAGGGCGACCGCGTCACCCTCATCGGCCCGTCCGGGTCGGGGAAGACGACGATCCTGCGCCTCCTCATGACGCTCGAGGAGGCGGACGGCGGGATCATCCTCGTCGACGGCGACCCGTACACCCACGAGATCCGCGGCGGGAAGCGGGTCGAGGTGCCGGAGAAGCGGCGCCGCGCCGTGCGACGGCGCGTGGGGATGGTGTTCCAGCAGTTCAACCTGTTCCCCAACATGTCCGTGCTGGAGAACATCATCGAGGCGCCGATGCACGTGCTCGGGCTGGCCCGGGCGCAGGCCACGGTCCGCGCGGAGGAACTGCTCGACCAGGTCGGGCTCGCGGACAAGCGCGACGCGCGGTGCACGCAGCTCTCCGGCGGCCAGCAGCAGCGCGTCGCGATCGCGCGCGCCCTCGCGATGGACCCGGAGATCCTCCTGCTCGACGAGGTGACGTCCGCGCTCGACCCGGAGATCGTCGCCGACGTGCTCGGCGTGCTGCGCGAGGTCGCCGAGACCACCGACATCACCATGCTCATCGTCACGCACGAGATGCAGTTCGCCCGCGACGTGTCCAACCGCGTGCTCATGTTCGACCACGGCCGCATCGTCGAGGAGGCCGACCCCGAGACGATGTTCACCTCGCCCACCCACGAGCGCACGCAGGAGTTCCTGCGGGCGGTCCTCGGGGACTGAGACCGAGGTCCTGCCGACCGTCGGTCCGGGCCGGCAGGACCTCGCCCCTCAGGCGGGGTCGCCCAGCCGCGCCAGCGCGTCCACGACGAGGTCCCAGAACCGCGCGTGGTCGAGCGTGACCGCGACCTGCGTGCGGCACGCGTCCGAGCCGGGCTCCTCCCCGCGCAGGTCGGCCACGGTCATGCCGGTCGTCAGCGACCCGTGCAGCTCGACGTCCAGGGGCGCGCGCCGCGTCGTCATGACGTCCGGGTCGACGACGTACGCGACCGCGCACGGGTCGTGGACCGGCGGGTGGGGGAACCCCTGCGCGGACCGGTACGTCGTCCCGTAGAAGTCGAGCAGGTCGCCGACGAGCCGGGCCGGCGCCGTGCCGAGCGCGGCCACCCGGTCGCGCACGTCCGGCGTCGCGACGGCCTGGTGCGTGAGGTCGAGCCCGACCATCGTCACGGGCCACGGCTCCGTGAGCACCACGTGCGCCGCCTCCGGGTCCGCGAGCACGTTGAACTCCGCGACCGGCGTGCGGTTGCCCACGTGGTACCCGCCGCCCATCATCACGACCTCGCGCACGCGCGGCACGATCCGCGGCTCCTTGCGCGCGGCCATCGCGACGTTCGTCAGCGGGCCGGTCGGCACGAGCGTGATCTCGCCCGGCTCGGCCGCGAGCACCGTCTCGACGATGAGGTCCACCGCATGACGCCGGTCGACGGCGCGCCGCGGCGCGGGCAGGACCGGCCCGTCCATCCCGGACTCGCCGTGGATGTCCGGCGCGACGATCCGCGGCCGCACGAGCGGCCGGTCGCACCCGGCCGCGACCGGTGCGTCGATCCCCGCGACCTCCGCGACCGCGAGCGCGTTGCGCGTGACCTTCTCGAGCGTCTGGTTCCCCGCGACCGTCGTCACCGCGACCAGCTCGACGCCCGGGCTGCCGTGCGCGAGGAGCATCGCGACCGCGTCGTCGTGGCCGGGGTCGCAGTCGAGCACGACCCGGCGCGGACGGTCGGCGGGCGGGGGAGCGGCAGGTGCGGGCACCGCCCCATCCTCGCGCGCGACCGCGCGCGGCGCAGCGCCGCCGCTTCGCGTCACGACGCGCGGCGGATAGGCTGTGCTCCGGCCCTGACCCGGGGCCACGCGCCTGTAGCTCAGGGGATAGAGCACCGCTCTCCTAAAGCGGGTGTCGCTGGTTCGAATCCAGTCAGGCGCACCGATCACGGCCACCTCCCCTGCCGGGGTGCGACCGAACTCCACCGGTGCCCACGATGAGCGTGACGGCCCGCCCGGGCCGACGAAGGAGGTGCACCGTGGGGATCGACGACCTGAAGGGCAAGGCGTCCGACGCGCTGGACAGCGACAAGGGCGAGAAGGCGTCGGACGCGGCCCTGGACAAGGGCGGCGACGCGGCGTCGAAGGCGACCGGCGGCAAGCACGACGACGCGATCGACAAGGGCACGCAGCAGGCCGACTCGAAGCTCGGCCGCGAGTAGCGCGGCACGCCCGCCGGACCGCCCGGTGGGGTCGCGGTCGGCGTCGCCGGGTCAGCCCGCGACGCGGACCGCGACGACCTCGCACTGCACGGGGTACGACTCCGCGCACGCGTCCGTCCAGACCTCGACGGCGTCGCCGTCGGTCAGGTCGCCGGGCGTGAGCGCGGTGCCGTCGTCCCCGACGACGACGGTGCCGGCGGAGAGCAGCCCCATCCCCTCGTAGTAGGCGTCCGAGGCGTCGACGAGGCGCGCGGCGTCACCGGTCCCGGCGACGGTCCCCTCGACGTCGGCGGCGCGTGCGGGCGGCGCGCTCGGCTGCGCATCCGCCGGACCGCCGTCACCCGGGCTGCACGCCGCGAGGAAGACCAGGACCGTGACGAGCGCGAGCACGACGGGACCCGGACGGTGAGAGGGGGCGAGCGGCGTCGGCGGCATGGCGTGATCCTGCCACCGGTCGGCACCGGTCCGCACCGACCGGGACTCAGCTCGTCGCGGGCGGCACGGGCGCGGGCGTCTGCTCGGCCGTCGCACCCTCGCCCGGGCCGGTCCCGGGGACGGGCGCCCCTTCGCCGGTCTCCTCGCCCGTGCCCGTGCCCGTGCCCGGCTCGGGCGTGGTCGAGGGGTCGGGCTCGGGCATCGTCGGGTCCGTGGTCGGGTCCGGCGTCGGCTCCACGCCGGGCTCCTCGGTCGGCGCCGTGGTCGGCTCCTCGGTGGGCGTGGTCGACGGCGCGGGCACCGGGTCCTGCGTCGGCACGCCCGACGGGTCCGGGGCCGGGACCGTGGGGGCCGGGGTCACGGGCGTCTCCGTGCCGACGGAGCGGTCGCGGCTGATCGTCGTGCCCGACCCCTCGACGCCCCGCACGGCGTCGGCGATCGGCTTGCCGATCGTCAGCTCGACGACGAGCACGGCGCCCATGACGACGACGAACAGCGCGAGCGCCGTGACCGTGAGCACCGGGCCGCGGCCGTAGCGGTCGACCAGGCGCAACCACCGGTTCGTCGGGGTGTCCGTCGCGGGCGCGTCGGGCTGCGCCTCCTCCGCGTCCGTCCCGTCCGCGTCGCCCGCGCCTTCCGCGCCGTCCGCGTCGTCGTCGACGGTGGCCGAGCCGCGGGGGACGTTCGCGACGGCGGTCGTGACCGTCGTCGTCGTGGTGCGGTCCCGCGCGGCGCCGGTCCCGGTCGTGACCTGGACGACCTTGCCGACGACGGGGACGAGCTGCTCGCGCGTCTTCTGGATCGAGCGCGTGTACACGTAGTTCGCGACGACGGTCAGCGCGCTCGCGATGCCGGCGCCGATGATCGTCCCGGCCGTCCCGAAGTACGACAGGAGCACGGTGGTGCTCACCGCGGCGAGCGCGCTCGCGAGGACCTGCGTGAGCGACAGCTTCGCGGGGGCGTCGTCCTTCGTCGCTGGGGCCGTGGGCTTCGTCCCGGGGGCGGCAGGACGCCGGGTGTCGTCCGCGGCGTCGGGGCCGGGCTCCGGGCGCGCCGACACGTCGCGCTCGGGGCGGAGGTGGTGGGTCGTCGTCACGTGGTGCGGGGTCTCCGTAGCGTGGTGGGCTGGTCCGCCCGTCGCCACAGGCCGGGTCGCGGCCGCGCCGGGTCCGGCGTCGGGCCACGGGCGTCCCCACCACCATAGGACGCCGGTGTGGACCTCGCTCAGGGGCGCCGTGGCCGCACCTCAGAGGAACGGAGAAGATCCTGTGACGCCGCCGGTCGGGCCGGGCGGGGCGCGGGGCGGGAGACGGCGCGACGTATCCTGCCGGAGGCGCCCGCCGCCCGGGGCAGGCGCGGCCCGGCGGTTCGACCCGTGGTCCGGCCACGGGGGGCAACGCCCCACCCGGCAGGGAATGGCGGAATCCCGCGCGTGTGGTGGACGCCCGTCCAGGTCATTCCCAGGCGCCGCTGGGCTCGCCGCCCGGTTCACCCGTCCAGGTGCTCCGTCCCGTGTTGACGCCTGGGATCGCGCCGTGCAAGATAGTCCTCGACAGCGCGCATCGCCTGCCCCCTGCGCGGTGCGCGCTGTTTCAATCTTCTCCGGAGAACACCTCCGGAATTGCTCGGAACGACGGCCTCGGAACGCGATTGACGCGATCCGGGGCCGTTCGTCGTTCCCTGCCGCAGGCGCGCGGCGCGCCCGCGCGCGAGACGGTGCCCCCTGCCGCAGGCGCGCGGCGCGCCCGCGCGCGAGACGGTGCCCTCGCCCGACGCCGCCCGCGGCACCGGGTCGGCCGCCCTCCGGCGCGCCGCGACGGGCGTCGCGAGGCGGGCGGTTAGCGTCGGAGCGTGAATGCCGCAGCCCGCACCAGCTCAGCCGCCCGGAGCGTGGCCGATCCTGCTCGGCTGCCCGCGACCGCTCCCGGGGGGACCGGCCAGCCCGCCGACCAGCACCGCACCGACACCACCGACGGCGACGCGCCGCCGTCGCGCCCCGTGCTCGTCCCCGAGCCCACGACGGCCGACCTCGTCGACGAGGCCGTCGTGCGCTGGCGCGCCGGACTCGTCGAGCTCGCCGGCGGCTCCTCGCTCGCGGACGTCGCGCTGCTCGGCGACGCCGTCGTGGACCTCACCGCCGCGCACCCCTCCGGCGTGGCCCAGCTCTTCGCCGGGCGCCCGACCCGGCTGTCGAACCTCTTCCGCGAGGGCGGCTCGCTGCCCGCCGCCCGGCGCCGCGCCCGTGCGGTCGTGGTGCGCGCGGCCGAGCACGCGCAGCGCTACGGCGTCGCCCCGACCTACCTGGCGATCGGCGTCGCGACCTGGACCCAGGGCGCCGCGACCCACGAGGCCGAGGACGACGTCGCCGCGCTCGCCCGCGTCGCGGGTCGCCCGCCCGTCACGGTCACGCCCGACGCCGCGTCGCCCGACGCCGAGCACGACCCGCGCGCGGCGACCGACGCCGAGCACGGCCCGCGCGCGGCGACCGACGCCGGCGCGGACGCCCCCGCGCGGACCGGCAGCGACGCCGTCCCGGACCCCGGTGACGGCGGGGGCGACGCCGAGCACGAGCCCGCGTCGCGCACCGTGCGGGCCCCCGTCCTCCTGCGCCCCCTCACCGTGACCCCGCGGGGCGACGGCGAGACCGACTACGAGCTCACGCTCGAGCCCACGGCCGAGATCAACCCGCTCCTCGCGCGGACCCTGCGCGCGCACGGCGCGCTGCTCGACCCCGTGACGCTCGCGCGCTCGACGTTCACCGGTGCGGGATTCGACCCGGCTGACGCGACCCGCCGCATCGCCGCGCTCGGCCAGGCCGTGCTCGACGACTTCGAGCTCACCCACCGGGTGCTGGTCGGCACGTTCGTGCACCCGGGCCAGGTGCTCGTCGACGACCTCGACGAGATCGCGCCCGCGCTCGAGCGGCACGAGGTCGTGGCGGCGCTCGCCGGGGACGAGCGCGCCGCGGCCGGGCTGCACGTCGCGCTCCCCGCGCCGCGCGTCGGCGACGCCGACCCGGTGCACGAGCGCGGCGTCGGCGACCTCGACCCCTCCCAGCGCCACGTCGTCGACGTCCTCGCGGGCGGCTCCCACCTGTTCGTCGACGCCCCCGCCGGGTCCGACGTCGCCGGGACCCTCGCCGCCGTCGTCGCCGAGGCCGCGGCCTCCGGGCGCCACGTCCTGTACGTGCCCGGGCACCGCCGCGCCGCCGACGCGCTCCTTGCCCGGCTCGCCGAGCTCGGTCTCGACGGCCTCGCGCTGGACGTCGTCCCGGAGCCGACGTGGCGCGCGACCGCCTCGCACCGGCTGCTGTCCGCCATGGCGTCCGAGCCCGAGCCGGTCGACGACGAGGACGTCGCCCGCACGCGCGACGCGCTGCTCGGGGCGAGGGCACGCCTCGCCGGGTACATCGAGGCCCTGCACCTCGTCCGCGACCCGTGGGGCGTCTCCGCCTACGACGCGCTCCAGGCGCTCGCGCGCCTCACCGCCGAGCGCCCCGCGCCCGACACCCGGGTGCGCCTGTCCACCGAGGTCGTGCTCGGCGTCGGGCCCCAGCGCGAGCGCGTCGCCGCCGAGCTGCGCGAGGCGGCCCTGCTCGGCGCGTTCACCGCCCGCGCCGCGTCCACCCCCTGGTACGGCGCCGCGCTCACCACGCCGCAGGAGGCGCACGACGCCCTCGTGCGCGTCGAGCGCCTGCGCGCCCACACGCTGCCCCAGCTGCGCGCCCAGGTCGAGCAGGTCGCGCAGCGCACCGGGCTCACGCCCGCGACGACGCTGCGCCAGTGGGGAGACCAGCTCGCGATGCTCGGCGGCATGCGCGGGACGCTCGACGTCTTCCAGCCCATGATCTTCGAGCGCACCGCGCAGGACATGGTCGAGGCGACCGCGACCAAGCAGTGGCGCGAGCAGCACGGCGTCGACATGGGCTGGTTCGCCCGCCGTCGCCTGCGCCGCCAGGCCCGCGACATGGTGCGCCCCGGCGTGCGCGTGCCCGACCTGCACGCCGCGCTCGTCGAGGTGCAGGCGCAGCGCGCCGTCTGGCAGGAGCAGTGCCCGCGCGGGGGCTGGCCGGTCCTCCCCGAGGGCCTGTCGGCGATCGAGGACACGCACGAGGCGGTCCGGATCGACACCGAGGAGCTCCAGCCGGCGCTCGCCGGCACGCCCGGCGGCGCCGACCTGCTCGACCTCCCGCTCGACGACCTCGCGGCCCGCCTCGACGCGCTCGCCGAGGACGCCGAGTCGCTCGACACCCTGCCGCCCCGCACCGCGATCCTGCGCCGGCTCACCGACCTCGGTCTCGGCGAGCTGCTCGCCGACCTCGTCGCGCGCCGCGTCGAGGCCGACCAGGTCGGCCCCGAGCTCGAGCTCGCGTGGTGGAGCTCCGTGTTCGAGCAGATCCTCGCCCAGGACCAGGCGCTCGCCGGGCAGGACGGCGCGGGGCTCGACGCGCTCGCGCGGCGGTTCCGCGACCTCGACCGCGCGCACGTCGCGTCGCTCGCCGCGCCCGTGCGAGCCGCCGTCCGCGAGCACCTCGGCGCGGCGATGCGCGAGCACCGCGACGAGGCCGAGGACCTCTTCACCGAGCTGCTCGAGGGGCGGCTCGTGAGCCTGCGCGAGACCACGGAGAAGCACCCCGCCGTCCTGCGGCGCCTGCGCCCCGTGCTCGTCGCCACCCCGACGCTCGTGCCGCACCTCGTCCCCGCGGCCCGCACCGTCGACCTCGTCGTCCTCGACGCGATCGAGCACACGCCCGTCGAGCTCGTGCTGTCCGCGCTCGCGCGCGGGCGCCAGGTCGTCGCCGTGGGCGACCCGCGCGCCGCGTCCACCGACACCGTCCGCGAGCTGTCCGAGCTGCTCCCGTCCGTGCGGCTCCTCGCCGACGGCTCGCGCCGCGACCCGTACGTGACGACCTTCCTCGCCGAGCACGGCTACGCCGGCGTGCTGCGGCCCTCGCCGCTCCCGCGCGCCGAGGTCCTCGTGCAGCTCGACGTCGTCGACGGCGCGGGCATGCCGGACCCGACGTCCGGCGCGGTCGAGAGCACGCAGGCCGAGGTCGACCGGGTCGTCGAGGTCGCGATCGAGCACGCGCTCACGCGCCCCGACGAGTCCCTCGCGATCGTCACCGTCACGCCCCTGCACGCCGACCGCATCCGCGACGCCCTCCTCGTCGAGGTCCGGCAGAACCCCGCGCTCGCCGGGTACTTCTCCGGGTCGCGCGAGGAGCCCGTCGTCGTCGCCGACGTGTCCGGCGTCGCCGGCCTCGTGCGCGACACCCTCGTCCTGTCCGTCGGGTTCGGCCGGACGCCGCACGGGCGCGTCCTGCACCGGTTCGGCGTCCTCAACACTCCCGGTGCCGAGGCCATGCTGCTCGACGCCGTGGGCGCGAGCCGCCGTCGCCTGCACGTCGTGTCCTGCTTCACCGCGGGCGACCTCGACCCCGAGCGGCTGCGCGGCGCCGGGGCCCGGCTCCTCGCCGAGGTGCTCGACCTCGCCGAGCAGCGCAGCGGCGCCGCCGACCAGGTCACGCTCGGCAACGGCGTCGACCTCGGCGGCAGCCCCGACCGGCTCGTGCTCGACCTCGCCGAGCGCCTGTGGCGCGCCGGGCTCGTCGTCGAGACCGACTACGGCATCGGCGACGGCGACCGCATCCCGCTCGTCGTCGGCCACCCGGACCTGCCCGGCGAGCTGCTCGTCGCCGTCCTCACGGACGACGCCGCGTACGTCGCCGAGCGCAGCGTCCGCGTCCGCGACCGGCAGGTCGCCGAGCGGCTCGAGCGCATCGGCTGGACCGTCGCGCAGGTGTGGTCCGCCGCCGCGTTCCTCGACCCCGCGAAGGAGGCCGAGCGCATCCGGCGGGTCGTGCAGGAGGTGCGCGACGCGCGCCTCCCGGAGACCGGCGGCGTCGCGCAGACGGGCGGCGGCGACCGCATCGTCGTCGTCCCGGTCATCGACGACGACGAGCAGCACGGCGACGACGACCTGTAGCCCGTCCTCGCGGCCGCGGCCGCGGCCGCGGGCCGGGTCCGGGCGCGGTGGGACGATAGGGGCGTGAGCAGCGAGTCCGTGCCGTCGTCCGAGCGCCCGTCCCCGACCGAGGGGGAGGGGCGGCGCAGACGACCGCGCCGGGCCGTGCGGCGGGGGACCGAGAGCGTCGTCGTGCCCGGGGCGAGCGCCGACGAGCGCGCCGAGGGCTGGGGCGACGCGGCCCGGCCGGAGCGCGGCGGCACGGGGGAGAACGACGACCGGCTGCTCGGCGACGTCCCGCCCCACTACGGGCGGCACTGAGCGGCGCCGGTCGCACGCGCAGGTGGCCGCGTCCCTCCCCGCAGGGAGGGACGCGGCCACCGGTGTGCTCGGGCTCTCCTGCTCAGACGGTGGGCGGCGGCGTCGGGCGCCCCGGAGCCGCTCCGGGACCGCCGGCCTGCGCCGCGAGGAGGTCGCGGATCTCCTGGAGGACGAGCACGTCCTCGGCCGGGGCCTCGGGCTCCGGCTCGACGTTCTGCTTGCGCATCGCCGCGAGGTGGTTCATCGGCAGGACGATGAAGAAGTAGAGCGCGATCGCGACGCACAGGAACTTGAAGACCGCGTCGAGGATGAGGCCGAGGCTGAAGAGCGCCCCGTTGATCTCGAAGTTGCCGACCCCCGTGAGGTCGGGCTCGCCGAAGATCGCCGCGATCAGCGGGTTGATGAGTCCGTCGACGACCGACGTGATGATGGCCGAGAACGCGGTGCCGATGACGACGCCGACCGCGAGGTCGATCGCGTTGCCCCGGAGCACGAACTCCTTGAAACCGTTGAGAACGCCCTTCATGGAATGGGTCCCTTCCGTGTGGTCCGCGTGGCTGCGGCGCCACGACTCGAGCAGGAGGATCCTCCCAACGGCGGTCGGCTCCGGCAACGGTCTCGTCCGGAGAGTCGGGTTTCTCGTCCGCGGCGTCAGGGCACGAGCACGGCGGTCACCGGGGCGTGGCCGCTCACGGCGGCCAGGCGCTCCGCCTCCGCGGGCAGGACGGCGACGAGCGTGACGACGTCGCTGCTCGTGACGCCGGCGCCGAGGAGGCCGCCCCCGCCGTCGGGCTCGGGCGTGGGCACGACGACCGCCGCGCGCGCGAGGTAGGGGTCGCCGGCCCGGGGCGTCCCGTCGGGATCGGCCGTGTCGACCGGTACGGCCCCGGCAGCGAGGTCCCCGGCCGCGAGCAGGTCCACGCGGTCGCCGGGGCCGAGGAGCGCGGCGACGCCCGGGTCGAGGCGGACCGGGGCGACGACCGTGCCCGCCGGTGCGGCCGCCACGAGCTCGCCGCCCGCGACGAGCGCGTCCTGGACGAGGGTGCCCGCGGCGAGGGCGACCGTCGCGCGGCGACCTACGACGTCGGCCGGCGCGCCCGCGGCACCGGCGGGCACGAGCGCGGCCGGGACGTCGTCCACGCGGAGGTCCGCACCGGCGAGGACCGCGCCCGCCGGGACGTCGCGCGTGGTCACGACGACGGGCGCGGTCGGCGGCGGTGGGGGGCGCAGCGCACCGACGAGCACCGCGGCGGCGGCGCCGCAGCACACCGCGGCCACGACGAACCGGGCCCGCCACCACAGCCCGCGCAGGGCGCGGCGACGGGCGGACGAGGGGAGGGGCTCCCGGGAGCCGGGGCGCAGAGGCATGGGCGCGACCGTAGCCGCGGCGGTCAGGCCGGGGCCGGGGACGCCCGACGGCCTGTGGACGACCGGGGCGGTGCGCGCAGGAGGCCGTGCGGCCCCGTGCCCTGTGGTCGAGCGTGGCGGCCGGAGCCCGGCCACCGGCGTCAGGTCAGGAGGACGCGGCCGCGCTGCCGGACGAGCCGCTCGACGACGACGTCGAGCTCGTCGCGGCCGGGGTCGACGTGCTCGACGCGCCGGACTTCGCGGCCGGGGCCGAGGAGGACGAGCCGCCCGAGCGCGAGTCGGTGCGGTAGAAGCCCGAGCCCTTGAACGTCACGCCGACCGAGGAGAACACCTTGCGCAGGCGTCCGGAGCACTCCGGGCACACCGTGAGGGCGTCGTCGGTGAACGACTGGTGGATGTCGAAGGCGTGACCGCAGGCGGTGCACGTGTACGCGTAGGTGGGCACGGGTTCTCCTCGTTCACGAGACGGCCGCGGTGCGGCCGCCGGCGGTCGGGATCGGGACGGTCTCGGCCGGGTCGTCGGTGTCAACACCGTCTGGCACTCGAAACTTCCGAGTGCTAATCATACGCGGACCGGCGCGCGCCCGGCGCCGGGGTAGTCTCGCATCCGTGTCTGCGCACGAACCCGCCGAGGCCCCCGCCGGTGACGCCGCACCCGGTGCCGACCCCGTGACCCCCGGGGACACCGCGGTCCCTCCCCGGCGCCGCCGGTCGACGCGGCGGAACGTGCTGCTCGTCGTCGCGGCGCTGCTCGTCGTCGCGCTCGTGGCGGGCGCGGCGTTCGTCGTCGTCACGGTGCGCCGGCCGCTCCCGCAGGCCTCGGGGGAGATCGAGGTCCCCGGCCTCGAGGGACAGGTCACCGTGCTGCGCGACGCCCGGGGCGTGCCGCAGATCTACGCCGACACCCCGGAGGACCTCTTCCGCGCCCAGGGCTTCGTCCAGGCGCAGGACCGGTTCTTCGAGATGGACTACCGCCGCCACGTGACGGCGGGCCGGCTCGCCGAGCTCGTGGGTGACAACCCGGACGCCATCGCCGCGGACGCGGTGACGCGCACCTTCGGCTGGAGGCAGGTGGCCGAGGAGGAGTGGGACGTCGTCTCGTCCGAGACGAAGTCGTACCTCCAGGCGTACGCCGAGGGCGTCAACGCCTACCTGGAGAACCGCAGTCCCTCCGAGATCGCGATCGAGTACACCGTGCTCGGGCTCCAGGTCGACGTCGCCGAGCCCGAGCCGTGGGACCCCGTCGACTCGCTCGCGTGGCTCAAGGCCATGGCGTGGGACCTGCGCGGCAACTACGACGACGAGCTCGACCGCGCGCTCGCGTTCGGCGCGCTCCAGGACGCAGGGCGCGTCGCCGAGCTCTTCCCGGCGTACCCGTCCGACGTCAACGCGCCGATCCTCGACCCGGGCGAGCTCGAGAACCCGCAGCAGGTCGCGCTCGAGCTCGGCCCCGAGGCGCGTGCCGCGTACGGCTCGGACCACCTGCAGAGCGCGCTCGAGGCCGCCGACCGCGCGCTCGACGCCGTCCCCGTGCTCGTGGGTCGTGGCGAGGGCACCGGCTCGAACTCGTGGGTCGTCTCGGGCGAGCACACCGCGAGCGGCATGCCGATCCTCGCGAACGACCCGCACCTGAGCCTCGGGGCTCCCGGCATCTGGGCGCAGGTGGGGCTGCACTGCAACGAGGTCGGACCCGACTGCGCGTTCGACGTCGCGGGCTTCTCGTTCGCCGGGTTCCCCGGCGTGATCATCGGGCACAACGCACAGCTCGCGTGGGGCCTGACGAACATGGGCGCCGACGTCACCGACTTCTTCGTCGAGCGGGTGCGCGACGACACGTATCTCCGCGGCGACGAGTGGGTGCCGCTCGAGAGCCGGACGGAGACGCTGCGCGTCGCCGGGGGCGACGACGTGGAGCTCGAGATCCGCTCGACCGTGCACGGGCCGATCGTGTCCGAGGCGATCCCCGCGACCGAGTCCGCGGTCGGCACCCCGGCGCTCGACACGCGCCTGGGCGAGTACGCCGTCTCCCTCCAGTGGACCGCGCTCGAGCCGGGCCGCACCGCCGACGCGGTCTTCGCGTTCAACCTCGCGCAGGACGCCGACGACATGCAGGAGGCGGCAGCCCTCTTCGAGGTGCCCGCGCAGAACATCGTCTTCGCGACGACGGACGGTCACATCGGCTACCAGGCGCCGGGCAAGATCCCGGTGCGCGCGTCGGTGCCCGACGCCCCCGTCCCGTCCGACGGCACGTGGCCGCGCGACGGCTCCGACGAGCGGTACGACTGGCAGGGCTACGTGCCGAGCGAGGAGATGCCGCGCGTGGTCGACCCGGCGGAGGGCTTCGTCGTGGCGGCGAACCAGGCCGTGCTGCCCGCCGGCGTCGCGCCGTTCCTCACGACCGACTGGGACTACGGCTACCGCTCGCAGCGCATCCGTCAGCTCCTCGAAGCCGAGATCTCCGCGGGCCGGACCGTCGACGTCGACACGATGAACGAGATCCAGGTCGACGACCGCAGCCCCTACGCCGAGGTCCTCGTGCCGCTGCTGCTCGACCAGGAGATCGAGGACGGCTTCGCCGCCGAGGGGCAGGAGCTCCTGGCCGACTGGGACTACCGGACGGACACGGACTCGGCGGCCGCCGCGTACTTCGCGGCCGTCTGGCGCAACCTGCTGGAGCTCACCTTCTGGGACGACCTGCCCGAGTCGGCGCGGCCGAACGGCGGGAGCCGCTGGCTCGCCGTCGTGACGAGGCTCCTCGACGACCCGACGAACCCGTTCTGGGACGACCGGCAGACCGTGAGCGTCGTCGAGACGCGCGACGAGGTGCTCACGCAGGCGCTCGTCTCCGCGCGCCTCGACCTGACCGTCGAGCAGAGCAAGCAGCCGTCCGACTGGGCCTGGGGCACGCTCCACGTGCTCGCGCTGGAGCACCCGATCCTCGGCGGCGAGTCGATCCCCGGACCGGTCCGCAACTGGGTCAACCCCGACCCGGTCCGCATGCCCGGAGGCTCGTCGATCGTCAACGCGACGGCCTGGGACGCGGCGTCCGGCTCGTTCGACGTGACGGCCGGACCGTCGATGCGGATGGTCGTCGACCTCGGCGACCTCGACCGCTCCACGTGGGTCACCGTGACCGGCACGTCCGGCCACCCGGCGTCGAAGCACTACGCCGACCAGCTCAAGACCTGGGCGCGCGGCGAGACGTTCGAGTGGCCGTTCACGACCCAGGCCGTCGCCGACGCCGGCACGGACGAGCTCACGCTCGTCCCGTAGCCGGGCCGGCGTCCGGCGTCCGGCGTCACGCCGGGCGCGAGGGGACGGCCTCGCGGCGCGGGTCCGGGCTCGTCGCGGACGGCGCGGTGCGCGGCCAGGTCCAGGCGTACCGCACGACGAGGGCGAGCAGGACGAGCTCCAGCACGACACCGAGGCCGTAGTAGTACAGGTAGAACCCGCCCGCGACGTTGAAGACCGTGACGGGGACGTAGAGCGCGGCCACGACGAGGTTCGCGGTGCGGCTCGCGCGGGCGGGCAGCGTCAGCGACAGCGTGACCATGAGGATCGGGACGGCCATGAGGGTCAGCGCCGAGATCGAGAAGGTCTGGGAGAGGTCGAACGTGAAGACCTTCCCGTCCAGGATGTCCGCGACGACGCCGGGCGTGTAGAACCCGAGGATGTCGACGTAGGCGTACAGGAACATGAAGCTGGTCCACACGGCGGCGAGCTTGGCTCGCACCGGGACCGGTCGGTCGTCCAGCGTGGTGGTGGGCGCAGGGGTGGTGCTCATCGTGGCCTCCGTCGTCAGGGTGCGGATCGGACAGGTCCACGGTCGCGGGGGTCGACGGCCGCGCACATCGGCCCGGAGGCCGGTGCCTCCCGGCCGAAGGCACGGTCCGTCTCTCGTCCTTTCGGCGGGTACGCGCGGGCGCCGCGATCCCTAGGCTGGGCCCGTGACCACCGTCCGGCGCTCCCTCTGGCACGAGCCGCGGCCCGCCGACGCCCCACCCGTCGGTCGCCCCGACGTGCTGCTCGCCGGCGCGTTCGCGGCCGTCGTCGTCGTCGAGGCGGTCGCCCGGCCGGGTCTCGCGTGGCGGCCCCTGGTCGCGGCGCTCGCCCTCGTGCTCGTGCCCGCGCTGCTCTGGCGGCGGGCCCACCCCCTGCCAACAGTCCTGGTCGGTTGGGGCGCCGTCGCGCTGCTCTCGGTCCTCCAGCTCGCGGCGCACACCGCGGACCTCGGCCTCTACTCCACGACGGCGGTCCTGATCCTGCTCTACTCCCTGGTGCGGTGGGGGTCGGGCCGCGAGACGGTCCTGGGGACGGCGTTCGTGGCCGTCGTGGTCGCGCTGGGCATGTACGCGTCCTCCGCGGGGTGGGCCGACGTCGTGGGCGGGACCGCCTTCGTGCTGCTGTTCGTCGCCCTCGCCGCGGTGTTCCGCTACCGCGCCGACCTCTGGCACCGCCGGCAGCGCGAGATCCGCAACGAGGAGCGGGTCGCTCTCGCGCGCGAGCTGCACGACACCGTGGCCCACCACGTCTCGGCCATCGCGGTGCAGGCGCAGGCGGGCGGCGTGGTCGCCGGTGCCCAGCCCGAGAAGGCCGCGGAGGTCCTGGCCGCGATCGAGACCGAGGCGTCGCGGACCCTGGCGGAGATGAGGTCCGTGGTGGAGGTCCTGCGCGCGGAGGACGCCGTCGCCTACGCACCTCCGCGGGGCGTCGCCGACCTGCCCGCCCTGGCGCGCACGGGTGCGACGCCCGTCGTCGCGGTGTCCCTCCACGGGTCGTTCTCCGGGCTCGCACGACCGGTGGACGCCGCCCTCTACCGGCTCGCGCAGGAGTCGCTGACCAACGCCGTGCGGCACGCCCGGGGCGTGACCCGCGTCGAGATCGACGTCCGCCGGGAGCCGGACGCCGTCCGGCTGCGGGTGCGCGACGACGGGCGGGCCGACCCGGGGCCGACGCCGCAGCCGGGGTTCGGCCTGCTGGGCATGGCCGAGCGCGCCCACCTCCTCGGCGGGTCGTTCACCGCGGGGCCGGGCGCGGCGGGCGGCTGGGTGGTCGAGGCCGTGCTGCCCACGGAGGCCCCGGCGTGAGCGTCCGTGTCGTCGTCGCCGACGACCAGGACCTGGTCCGGACCGGCCTCGTGATGATCCTCGGCGCGCAGCCGGACGTGGAGGTCGTGGGGGAGGCGGCGGACGGGCTCGCCGCGCTCGACCTGGCGACGCGGCTGCGTCCCGACGTCCTCCTCGTCGACATCCGGATGCCCGGGCTCGACGGCATCGAGGTGACGCGGCGCCTGGCCGGGCCGGGCGCCCCGGGCACGACGGCGGTCGTCGTGATCACGACCTTCGACCTCGACGAGTACGTCCTCGGCGCCCTGCGCGCGGGCGCGCGTGGCTTCCTGCTCAAGGACGCCGGGCCGCAGCTCCTCGTGCAGGCCGTCCACGCGGCGGCCGCCGGGGACGCGCTGATCGCCCCGAACGTCACGCGCCGGCTGCTCGCGACCTTCGCCGACCGGGCGCCCGTGGCCCCGGTCCAGCCCGTCAGCCCGCTCACCGAGCGGGAGGAGGAGGTGCTCGCGCTGGTGGCACGCGGCCGCACGAACGCCGAGATCGCGGCCGAGCTGTTCGTCGGCCTGAGCACGGTCAAGTCCCACGTGGCGTCGCTGATGACCAAGCTCGGTGCCCGCAACCGCGTCGAGGTCGCGCTGTGGGCGTACGACACCCGGCGCGTGCGGGCCGACTAGCGCGGACCGCGGAGCCGGCTACGGGAGCCAGCGCCACCCGAGCGGGGTCGCGACGGCGTCGACGAGCTTGTCGTGCGGCTCGAGCGGCAGCGGGCGGTCGGACGCGTCGTAGACCTCCTCGGGGAACACGACGGCCACGACCTTGGTCCCGGGACGCACGTGCTCGAGCGCGCGGTCGTACCAGCCGCCGCCCTGCCCGAGCCGGACGCCGCGCGAGTCGACGGCGAGCGCGGGTGCGACGACGACGTCGGCCTCGGCGATCGCGTCCGCGCCGAGCGCCGGGGTCCCGGGTTCGGGCGGTCGGCCCGGCGCGCGGACCTGGAGGTCGGCGGGGCCGTCGTAGAGCGCCCAGTCGCGCTGCAGGCCCGCGCCGAGCACGGGCAGCAGGAGCCGGACGCCGCGCGCGGCGAGGCGTTCGAGCGTCTCCGACGTGCCGGGCTCGGTCGGCCGGGCGGCGTAGGTCGCGACGCACGAGGCGGAGGCGACCTCGGGGATGGTCTCGATGACGTCGGCGATGGCGGCGGCCGCTTCCTTGCGGAGCCGCTCGGACCGCGACTGGCGGTTGGTGCGGATGGCCTTGCGGAGGATCTCCTTCGCGTCCTCGGCTTCGATGCTTCCGTGCAGGGGGTACGGCTGGACCGGGCCACTCATGTCCCTATTGTCACCCGGAGCGACGGTCCCCGTGGACGCGACGCGGGGTGACCTTGTGCCCGTCGTGCGCCGGACGGGTTCCGCGGACGGGTCGGCGGTGCCTATGATCGGGGTCGAGCCAGTAGTACGGACTCCTGACAAATACGTCGCGAGGCCGTCGGAGTGCCGACCAGTGAGGACGCCATGACCGCGACGACGCCTGCCCAGCCCACCGCCACCACCCCGCGCGGGGGCGTCCGCCCCCGGACCGGACGGGCCGCCGTCGTGCTGGCCGCCGGGCACGACGCCGCGTCGCGCGAGCTCCTCACGCGGCCCCTCGGCGACGCGACCGTCGTCGAGCTCGCCGTCGCGAACGTGCGGCGCGTGGTCGACGCGAGCCGGATCGTCGTCGTCGTGTCGCCGGACGACCCGACGGTGCGTGAGCTCCTCGGCGAGGACGTCGTGTACGTGGAGCAGGCGGAGCCGCTCGGCACGGGGGACGCCGTGCTCGCCGCGCGCGAGGCGATCGCCTCGGTGCTCGGGCCCGGGGCCGACGACCCGGTGCTCGTCGCCTACGCGGACACCCCGCTGCTGCGCTCGGAGTCGCTGCTCGGGCTCCTCACGCGCCACACCCTCACGCGCGCCGACCTGTCGCTCCTGTCCGCCGTCGTCGACGACCCGGACGGCTACGGGCGCGTCGTGCGCGCCGAGGGCGAGATCACCGCGATCCTCGAGTCGTCCGAGGTCGACGGCACCGCCGCGGAGCCGCTCACCGAGATCAACGTCGGGGCGTACGTCGCGGCGCCGAGCCTGCTGTTCGGCGAGCTCGAGCGCATGGTGACCGGGGGAGAGCACCGGCTCACCGAGCTCGCGCGCCGCGTCATCGGCGCGGGCAAGCGCATCGCGTCGTACCGGATCGTCGACGTCGACGAGGTGCGCGGCATCAACACCCCGGACGAGCTCGCCCAGGCGGCGGACATCGTGCTCAAGCGCCTGTTCGTGCCGACGAAGAACACGGACACCAAGATCGTGTTCGGCACGGGCGGCTGGCGTGCCGTCATCGGCGAGGGCTACACGCTCGCCAACGTGCGGCGCCTGTGCCAGGCCATCGCGAACGAGACGATCCGCCGCGGGCTCGACGGCAAGGGCGTCGTGATCGGCGGCGACCGGCGCTTCCTCTCGCGCGAGTCCGCCGTGGCCGCGGCCGAGGTGTTCGCGGGCAACAACATCGCGGTGACGCTCCTGCCCGACGACGTCCCCACGCCGCTCGTCACGTTCGCCGCCCCCTACCTCGGCGCGGCCTACGGGATCATCGTCACGTCGAGCCACAACCCGCCCGAGTGGAACGGCATGAAGGTCTTCCGCCAGGACGGCTCGCTCCCGCTCGACGACGAGACCGACCGCTACCAGGACGAGGCCAACGCCCTGTCCGTGGACGACGTCATCACGCTCGACATCGACGTGGCGCGCCGCGCGGGCGTGGTCGTGGACCGGTCCCTCACCGACCCGTACGTCGACGCGATCGAGGAGATCATCGACGTCGAGGCGGTGCGCGGCTCGGACCTCCAGGTCGTCGTCGACCCGATGTACGGCACGAGCCAGCTCACGCTCGGCACGATCCTGTCGGACATGCGCGTGCGGTCGGAGTTCATCCACGCGACGCACAACCCGCTCTTCGGCGGCGTCGCGCCCGCGCCGGACCTCCAGCGCCTGAGCACGCTCGTGACGATGATCCGGCAGGGCGGGGGGCGCTACGACCTCGGCATGGCGACCGACGGCGACTCCGACCGCATCGGCATCGTCGACGAGACGGGCGAGTACATCTCGACGAACGACCTGCTCCTCCTCCTGTACTGGTACCTGCACGAGGTCCGCGGCGAGAAGGGCGGCGTCGTGCGCAACCTCGCGACGACGCACCTCCTCGACCGGCTCGCGGCCCACTTCGGCGAGGAGTCGCGCGAGGTCAAGGTCGGGTTCAAGCACGTCACGGCGGGCATGGCGGAGATCGGGGCGGTGCTCGGCGGCGAGTCGTCCGGCGGCCTGACGATCCGCGGCTGGATCCTCGGCAAGGACGGCATCTTCGCGTGCGCCCTCGTGGCGGAGATGCTCGCCCGCACCGGCAAGCGGATCTCCGAGCTGCGCGCGATGCTCTACGAGATCACCGGCCGCCTGTACACGCTCGAGGCGGGCGTGCCGGCCACCCCGGAGATGCGCGTCGAGGTGCCGCGCCGGCTCGAGGCGCAGCCGCTCACGCACGTCGGGCCGTACCCCGTCGTGTCCGTCTCGCACCTCGACGGCACCAAGATCCTCCTCGAGAACGACAACTGGGCGCTCCTGCGGTTCTCCGGCACCGAGCCCGTCCTGCGCATGTTCGTCGAGGCGGACACCCCCGAGAAGGCCGCCGAGCTCCTGGAGTGGCTCCAGGGGTTCGTCACCGCCGGCGTCTGACGCCGGCGCCCCGCCCGGCACCCACCCGGCACCCTCCTGCACCCAGCCCCCAGACCACCCCAGGACAGGAACCAGAGCAACGATGCGCTACGGCCACTTCGACACCGCGCACGACGAGTACGTCGTCGAGCGCCCCGACGTCCCCGTCTCGTGGACGAACTACCTCGGCACGCGGGACATGTGCACGGTCCTGTCCCACCACGGCGGCGGGTACTCGTACCACAAGAGCTCGCAGTACGGGCGGATCACGCGCTTCCGCCAGAACGGGGTGCCGCTCGACCGCCCCGGCCACTACGTCTACCTGCGCGACGACGCGGACGGCGACTACTGGTCGGTGTCCTGGCAGCCCGTGGGCAAGCCGTTCGTCGGGCCGGACGAGGAGCTCGACCCGGCCGGCGGCGCGGGGCGCTGGACCACGCGCCACGGCCTGAGCTACACGACCTTCCGCGCCGAGTACAAGGGCATCGACGCCGAGCAGACGGTCTTCATCCCGCTCGACGACGACGTCGAGCTGTGGGACGTGCGCGTCACCAACACGACGGACGAGGTGCGCGAGCTCACCGTCGGGTCGTACGTGGAGTTCTCGTTCCACACGATCACGATCGACAACCAGAACCTGCAGATGTCGCTCTACGCGTCCGGGTCCTCGTACGAGGACGGGATCATCGAGTACGACTTCTACTACGAGCCCTGGACGTACCACTACTTCGCGTCGAGCGAGACGCCGTCGTCGTACGACTCGCTGCGCGACAGCTTCGTCGGCCCGTACCGCACCGAGAGCAACCCGGTCGCGATCGAGCGGGGCGAGGGCTCGAACGCGAGCGCGACGACGCAGAACCACTGCGGCGCGCTGCTGCACAAGGTGACGCTCGCGCCGGGCGAGACCAAGCGCCTCGTCTTCATGCTCGGCTACGGCTCGCGGGAGGCGGCCGGCCGCGCAGTCCGGGCGAAGTACTCGGACGTCGCGGCCGTCGACCACGAGCGCGCGCGCCTGCGCGACTACTGGCGCGCCAAGCAGGACAAGCTGCGCATCCGCACGCCCCACGAGGGCATGAACACGATGATCAACGCGTGGACGCTGCTCCAGGCGGAGACGTGCGTCGTGTGGTCGCGGTTCGCGTCGTTCGTCGAGGTGGGCGGTCGTGCGGGGCTCGGCTACCGCGACACCGCGCAGGACGTCATGAGCGTCATCCACTCCAACCCGATGAAGACGCGCCAGCGCATCGTCGAGCTCCTGCGGGCCCAGACGGAGGCCGGCTACGGCCTGCACCTGTTCGACCCCAAGGCGTTCGACCCCGACGCGGAGAAGCTGCCCGACGTCCCGTCGCCGACGATCGTGCCGACCGTCGACCCGAAGGACCTCATCCACGGTCTCGAGGACACGTGCTCGGACGACCACCTGTGGCTCGTGCCGTCGGTCGTGGAGTACGTCAAGGAGACGGGCGACCGCGCGTTCCTCGACCTGGAGATCCCGTTCGCCGAGGGCACGCCCGCGACGGTCTACGACCACCTCGTGCGCGCGCTCGAGTTCTCCGCGCAGCAGGTGGGGCAGAACGGCGTGGCGCTGGGACTGCGCGCCGACTGGAACGACTGCCTCAACCTGGGCGGCGGCGAGACGTCGCTCGTGACGTTCCTCCACGCGTGGGCGATCGGCGCCTTCCTCGAGGTGGCTGAGCCGCTCGCCGCGGCGGGCGACGAGCGCGCCGAGGCGGACGTCGTGCGGTTCACAGCGGAGCGCGAGCGCATCGCGAAGGTCGCGGACGCGCAGCTCTGGGACGGTCGCTGGTGGATCCGCGGGTACACGCGCGACGGCGTGAAGATCGGCTCCGCCGAGAACGACGAGGGCAAGATCTTCCTCGAGCACCAGGCGTGGCCCGTCATCGCGGGCATCACGACCCAGGAGCGCGGCGAGGCGTCGATGGACGCGGTCCGCGAGCTCCTCGGCTCGGAGTACGGCAACCACCTCAACTGGCCGGCGTTCACGAAGGTCGACGACACGGTCGGGTTCGTCACGCGCGTGTACCCGGGCATCAAGGAGAACGCCGCGATCTTCTCCCACCCCAACGCGTGGCCGATCATCGCCGAGGCGCTCCTCGGGCGCGGCGACGAGGCGGTCCAGTTCTACGACGCGATCCTCCCGTACCACCAGAACGACAACATCGAGGTCCGCGGCGCCGAGCCGTACGCGTACGTCCAGTTCCTCTACGGCCGCGACCACGAGTGGTTCGGCAAGGCGCAGAACCCGTGGCTCACCGGCACGGCCGGCTGGATGTACACGGCCGTGACCAAGTACGTGCTCGGTGTGCGGCTCGCGCTCGACGGCCTCGTCGTCGACCCGTCCATCCCGAGGGACTGGGACGGGTTCGAGGTGCGCCGCGAGTGGCGCGGCGCCGTCTACGACATCGAGGTCCGCAACCCCGACCACGTGTCGAAGGGCGTGCGGTCCGTGACGGTCGACGGCGTCGAGCACGACCCGGCGACGCCGATCCCCGCGCTGCCCGCGGGCACCGAGGCGAAGGTCGTCGTCACGCTCGGCTGACAGCACGGCCGGCACCACCGGGTGCCTGCGTCACCGGTCGGTGGCGCGCGGGCACCCGGTGGTGTCACCCTGTGCACCGAGGGACGGGCGCCCGCCCGTGCCGACCGACAGCCCGAGGACGGTTCACCGCCGGATGACGCACAAGATCACGCGCGGCTGGACCGTCGCCAAGCCGTGGCCCGTGACGCTGCGGGACGACACGCTGGGCGGCTCCGTCGTCCTGCGGCCGCTGCGCCGCCGGGACGCGACCGCGTGGATGCGCCTGCGCGCGCAGAACGCCGAGTGGCTCGAGCGCTGGGAGGGGACGTCGCCCCGCCCGGGCTCCGGGGGCGGGCCGCCGACGTTCGCGGAGTACGTCCGCGTGTTGTCCGCCCAGGCGCGCGCCGGGTCGTCCCTGCCGTTCGCGGTCGAGCTGGACGGCGAGCTCGTCGGCCAGCTCACCGTCTCGTCCATCACCTACGGCTCGCTGTGCGGCGCGAGCATCGGTTACTGGGTGAGCGAGCACGTCGCGGGCCGCGGGGTGATCCCGACGGCCGTCGCCATGGCGACCGACTACTGCTTCGCGGTCCTCGGCCTGCACCGGATCGAGATCAACATCCGCCCCGAGAACGGCCCGAGCCTGCGCGTCGTGGAGAAGCTCGGCCTGCGCGACGAGGGCGTGCGCGAGCGGTACCTGCACATCCAGGGCGCCTGGCGCGACCACCGGACCTTCGCCATCACGAGCGAGGAGGTGCCCGACGGGCTCCTCGCGCGCTGGCAGGCGTCGCGGCGCGAGACCATCTGAGCCGCCCGACACGCCGGAGAGCGTGCGGACCGCGGCCGCACGCCTCGCCTACGGTCGTGATGTGGAATCGGCCTCGGGGATCGTCGCGCTCGCGGTGGTCCTGCTGTGGGTCGGCTTCTACGTCCCGCACCGGGTGCGTCACCGGCAGCAGCTGCTGGAGGCGCGCACGGACGACCGCTTCTCCGGCTCCCTGCGGGTCCTGGCCGCCGCCGGCCCGGGCGGCGGGGGGATCGACCCGTGGGACGCGCGGCTCGACGGGGTGACCGCCGTCGCGTCGATCGCCTCCGGGCCGGGCGACGGGGGTCGTGCCCTGCTCGAGGGCGCGGGCACGAAGGACCGGCCCACGGGCCGGGCGCACGACGAGGAGGGAACGCACGCCATGGGGAGCACCGTCAGCGCGTCACCCTCGCGCGGGGCACCGCCGCGCCGCCAGCCGGCTCCGGAGCAGTCCCGCCTCGCCCTCCTCGAGCGGCGTGCCGCCGCGGCGCGCCGCCGTCTCGCGCTCACGGTCGTGCTCCTGCTCGCGAGCGTCGCCGTGTGGGTCGTCGCCGCGCTCGGGTACGTGCCGTGGTGGGCAGGTGCCGTCCCGACGGCGCTCCTCGGGCTCGTGCTCGTGCTGGGCCGTCGTGCGGTGCTCGCGGCGCAGCGTTCCGACGCCGCCTGGCTGGCCGAGCGTCGTGCGGCCGCGCGGGCCGCGCGCGGGACCGTCCTGGGTGCGCCGCCCGCGCCCCGGGGTGCGCGTCCGCGCGTCACCGGTCGCGCCGTGCACGGCTCGCAGGTCAGCACGCAGATGATCCCGCGCGTCACGCCGAAGGACCTGGCGCGCGCGAACGCGGCCGCGACCGCCGACGCCGCGCGCTCCGCAGGGCCCGCGTCCGCGCCGCGCGAGGCGGTGACCGCGCCGAGCGCGCCGGAGGCCGAGGGCTCCGGCTCCGAGGAGCCTGCTCCGGCGGGCGAGGCTGCCCCGGCGCGCGACGCCGCGCACGAGCCGTCGCCGATCGTCGCCCGCGCCGACGTCGTCGACGCCGCCGAGGCCGGGACCGCGGCCGAGGACCACGTGCCCTCGGGCCGTGCCTGGGACCCGGTGCCCGTGCCGCCGCCGACGTACACGATGAAGCCCACGGCACCTCGCCGCGAGCCCGCCCCGCTCACGGACGACGACGTCGTCTCGTCCGCGCGTCCCGCCGCCGACCCCGTGGTCGCGACGGTGCCCGTCGGCGACGCGTCGTCCGGCGCGCCGACCCCTGCCGAGGGCGACGAGCGCAAGCCCTCGACCGAGACGCTGGGCCTCGACCTCAACGAGATCCTCGCCCGCCGCCGGGCGGCCGGGCAGTAGACCCCCCGAGGGCGGCCGGTTTGCACGACCCCGCCCTCGGGGTGCTAATCTGTACACCGCTCGAGGGGCTATGGCGCAGTTGGTAGCGCGTCTCGTTCGCAATGAGAAGGTCGGGGGTTCGAATCCCCCTAGCTCCACCGGGTGAAGGCCCCGGACCTCACGGTCCGGGGCCTTCGTCGTTCCTGGGGCGCCTGTGTCGTGTCGCAGACGTCGTGCCTCGGCCGCGGGCGGCACGGGCCGACGGGACCGTCAGGACGTCCGGACGGCGCGGTCGTCGGTCACGTTCGTGAGGAAGAGCGCGCTGAGCTCGATCGCCTCGTTCCTCGTGGAGCACCCGAGCTTGCGGTAGATGGACTTGAGCTGCGACTTGATCGTGTTCGGCGAGACGTGGAACTGGCTCGCCAGGTCGGCGACGGTGCTGTGGAGCGGCAGCGCGTAGAGCACGCGCCGCTCGCTCTCCGTCAGGGTCGAGCGGTTCGGCAGGTCGCGCAGCTCGAGGCCGTCGACCGACCGGTCGAGCTGGGGCCCGGTCTGGTCGTCGAGGCGTTCGCGGACCGCGTCGAGGAGCTGCCGGGGCATCGACGCGATCAGCCGGCGGACGTCGCCCGTGCTCGCCGCGCGAGCGACGGCCAGCGCCGTGTGGTGGCTGACCCTCCCGTTGCGCGCGAGCTCGAGCCACGCCGAGAGCATGACGTGCTCGGCGTGCAGTCGGGGCCCGAGCGGGGACTCGCCGGCGAGTCGCCGCAGGTCCCTCGTCGCGGCGTCGAGACGGCCCAGGTGCAGGTCGACCCGGACGGAGGCGAGACGGGTCATCGGCCCGCAGCGGGCGCGGTCGTCCGCCAGGCGGCGTGCGGTGACCTCGTCGCCCATCGCGAGCAGCGCCTCGACGGTCACCGCCGCGACGATGTCGTTCGCGACCGAGCCGTGCTGGCGCGGGTGCGACTCCTGAGCGAGCTCGGTCACCTCGATCGCCTCGCTCGGCCGGTGCTGGGAGACGAGGGCGCGCGCCCGGGCGAGGAGCGTGAACGGCCACGTCATCTCCACGCTGTGGTACGGCTCGAGCCGTGCGAGCCGCAGCTCCAGGTCATCGCTCATCCGGTCGACGGCGATGAGAGCCTCGGTGGTGGCCTCGGTCGCCTGCACGGACCGCTCGTGCGCCGGGGACGGGTCGGGCTCGCGCCGCCTCGTCGAGCGCGGCCCGCGCGTCGTCCAGCGACCCGCGCAGCGCGTGGGCGAGAGCGAGACGGCTCAGCGCGAACCGCTCCGCGTCCGGCTGGATCGAGTGCCGACCGAGCTCTCGGGCCCTCGCGAACTCCAGGAGCGCGCGGCGCGAGTCGCCGGAGAGCAGGTACGTCGAGCCGACCTGGAGGTGCGCGAACCACAGCGGCCCGTCGGTCCGCTGGTGCCACTCGGCGTCGACGCTCGCGAGTCGCTCCAGGAGACGTTGGGCGCAGACCGCTGCTGCCGCCACGTCCCCGCTGAGGCGGAACGCGACCATCTGGGCGACGGCGAGGAAGTCGAACTCCTCCGCGCTCAGGGTGCGCGCCTCGTCGGGGTCGATGAGGGGTTTGAAGGGGCGGTGGGTCAGGGCGAGGAGCGGCGTCATCGGATGCACGATGCGGAGCGCGAGGTACCGGTCGAGCACCGGTGACGGGAGTCGTTCGACCGCCCGCATGAGCAGGTCGTGGTGCGAGCTGTAGAGCGGCCAGAGGTTCGTCATCGCGGCCGCCGCGATCGCCTCGGGCGAGCCGGAGGCCATCGCCTGCTCGAGCGCCGCGCGCGCCGCGACGGGGTCGTTGAGGTTCACGGCGTCCCTCGCCCCCTGCCAGCGGCCGGCGAGCCCGCTGGCCCGGCCCCCGCACGACGGTGCGGACAGCGCCGCCCGCCGTCACGAACGTCGTTCGACATCGTCCGTCACAACCTCCAGGTCGGCCCTCCCGGCCGCACGTCGGTCATCGGAACTCAGAGGTGTTCTCACCAGCATGATCGTCGGGTTCCTCGTTGGAGGTGGAGCAGGACGAGGGCTGCTGCGGTGATCTCGGTGAGACGGTGCGGGTCGAGGGTGATCATCTGCAGGGCGGGCCAGGTCTTC